>Ga0268244_10000745_pt1 | contig 12530 bp, 12 predicted proteins | sample AgamicMgSfe_FD_200258 | JGI IMG/M metagenome (GOLD analysis project Ga0268244, IMG submission 200258) | Agave microbial communities from Guanajuato, Mexico - Mg.Sf.e (v2) (version 2) | ecosystem: Host-associated > Plants > Phyllosphere > Phylloplane/Leaf | place: Guanajuato, Mexico | collected... | reverse complement strand
GGGGAGGTGGATGGTGGGTGGCGAAGGGGTTATTGGAGCCGGTTGGTTGGGCTTGCAGTGAGGAGACTGGGTTGGGAGATGCCCATGGGTTGTTTGAACCTGGTGTGGCGGTGGGCTGTTCTTGAATGGGTTGCTGCTGTTGGCCAAAACCGTTCATTTGCTGAGCCCAAGGGTTGTATGTGTTCTGAGGTTGGATGAATTGTTGCTGTGGTTGCTGCATCTGCTCGAACCCGGTCTGTTGAGGTTGTTGATAGCCGAAGCCACCGCCGTAACCGTTCTGGAAGCCCGTCTGCTGGGGCTGCATCCCCGTCGGCTGACTGTAGGCATTGTTCAAGTACCCGGTTGGTTGAGGTTGCTGCTGCTGCACTGGATTGCCGAACCAATCGACGGCGGCTTGCTGCTGGTAACCTTGGTTGAAGCCTGTCGGTTGAGCAGCTTGCTCGGGGGTGTCGTCGAATAGCAGGTTCGACTGGTTTTGGTCTTCCAGCTCCCGCCTGCGCAACTCTTCCTCTTCTTTGCTGAGCTTGATGGCCTTTTCGAGATCATCATCGTCGTCGGCGCCTCCTGTAGCCCTCGATCTCCGTACTGCATCTGCCTCGGCTTCGTTCTTTGACGCCTCGAGCGCAAGTCGATACTCGAGATCGTCCTCATCGCCTGCCCCGGGCTGCCTGCGGCGCTCCTTTCGGCGAGGCGTCGTCGTATCATTACCTTCACCGTACCCGCCTGCGCCGGCGAAGTCTTCCAGGCCCGTAACGCGCGATTTCCACGATCCTCGATTGGCCCGTTCGGCACGCAACCGTTCCTCGTCCAGGATCAGAGAAGTGAGCTCCTTGGCCGAATGGCGGACTGCTGCGGTTAGCGCCAAGTCCAGTCTGCGCACAACACGCATCGATTGTACGTACTGCTCGCTCCCACGTCCCTGCCTTCCTCATCCAGATAAATGAACTCGCGCAACGTCTTAATGATGTAGATGTTTTTCCTCGCCCACGTCACCACCAGCTCGGAACCTTCGTGCAAACAGTAATCCAGCACCTTCAAACTCTTGAGAACGTGACGCCAGTTCTTGCCCTTGTCGTTCAGGCGCTTATCGAGCATGTCCATCACCTCGTAGAAGTCGGTCGAGCTGTTGCGCCCGCAGCGGTTAGCTCGCAACGCTGCGTACATAGCGTACCGCACCGTCGAAGGGTAGCCGACAAGCCGCCAATGGCAGTATGGTGGATTTGTAGGAGGACGAACCTGTTGTAAGTAATCTTGGCAATGTCTGCCATGTCGGTGCCCGTGGGACCCCATGGGTCATTGCTGGTCGCTATCACAATCACTCAGCCGCCTGCTCGGTCGCATCGCCGCCGAAGAGGAGCAATATGAGGGTGGGTTGTAGGCATACCATTCCGCACCTTGACCTGCACCGATGAGTAGCCCTTGGTGACATTCTTGACGCTACGCAAAACGCCGGACATGTTGACGTTAGGACGATGTTGGCTGTCACAATGGTCGCGCGGGCTCTGGGCGTAGGAGGTGACAATGAAGTAAGTTGGGTAGAATGTCGTGTAGGGGGACTTCGTGAAGACCGTTTCTACGAAGCTGTCTCGAGTACGAGCGCAATAGGTTGGAGGGCACGAAGCATGCGGCGGAATGATGTCAAAGCAGCATCCCACAGCTTGGACGGGGATGGCCGGGAAGCTCTAGCGAGGCTCCACGCGTGCAGTACACTGTACTTGATGTATACGGTAAGTTGGTATAGAAATGATGAAGTTAAGGCAGTGATAATAAGTAACATACGTCGGTGAGGTGGAAAGGCACATGTGCAGTATAACGGAGGAAGCAGCAGCAGCAGCAGCAGCAGCTTCACTCTCATCACCCTCACCCACCGTCTTGGCGTTTTCGTCAGCTCGATCCGATGGGTGGCAAAATCGGATTGTGTAGCGTAATGACAGTGAACCCGTATATCCTACTAATTCCCATCGACTCGAGCGTGCACGTACACAACCAACCTCGCCTCCTCCGACCCCTTCTCACCATCCGGGATCATCATCATCATCATGCTATCATACAGCAGTATGCGCCCCATCACAGCAATGAACGCCGGACTCCACCTGGGATCCGCCCACACGGTGCTCCCAGCAGTGGCACGAGCTGTCTGCACAATTCCCATCAAGCTGTTTGCGTGCTCTCTGAGTCCTTCCTCTGCATCACTCGCGCCATTCGCACTGCTCTGTTCGAACGCCTGCTGATGAACTGGGATATACTCCGGTAGAGCGTGGCGGCTCCACTCATCACCCTCCAAAACCGCCGCGCATATGGCAAGAACAAAGACATCTTCTTCCCACCCTGCCGTGCGCAGCTGATTGACGTCCAGCGTGCCGGCATTCGCCTGGATACCCTGCAGAAACTTCGGGACCGATCGCTCGGACTTCGGCGAACGGTACGACCAAAGCTCCATAAAGTCCTCGAGCGTCACGAAACGACTCCCGGGCTCAGATGCTCGCCTCAGGAGTGAGCGGGTGAAACTCCGCAGGAGCGCTGTCGCTGGGCGGAGGATGTCCATTTGACTGGTGCGGTATATACTCGCTTGCCGCTGCTTCTCGTTGCCGGGCGAGCTGGGTAGATCGACAGCTTGCAGCGTGGCGAGCTTCGGAGCCAGAGACTGCACGATCATGCGGGCGATATGTGGCAGGTATCGCTTCCCATCCGAGCACTTGAGGTAATGCCGTGGCTGCTCGATCAACGTGAAAGGCAGACCGCGCTCATGGCGCAGGATGTACGTCAGTAGCTCGAGGAGTGCTTCGGGTAGCTCGTTGAAGACCTGCTCTGGCTCCGTTGCCATCGACGCGGTTGGCTGCCTGATGCGGAACGTAGCTCTCTCGCTGTTCCAGCTACCATCTTCTGTCTTGAAGTATCCCGAATGCACCTTCTTCAGCTGCATCTGCAGCTCTTGAGGGGGTGGCTTGAGCGTCAGCCTAACCGAGTCGTGCGGATTGTGAGGAATGCAGAAGCCGTATCCAAGCAAAAGCTCATCGTTTCCCTTCGTGCCGTAATTGTTAAACACCTCCACACCCTCTTCGATTGGGTCGGTGACGGTGATGCTGAAACGTCCCGGATCGAACGACCAATCTACACGTGCATCGTGACTATGGTTCGGGAGATCTTGCACGGGGAATAACACCGGAAAATCGAGGTCTGTGGCTGAAGTGCGGGACATGTCCAAGAGTACGGTCTGTCTGCGACCTTGCGGTCCATCTTTGTGCGTGGTCCAGAACTTTGACTCTTGTGGCGCAATCGCGCGAGATGAAAAGGAGCGTGACGTGAAGATCGTGACAGCCCAGCGGTAGAGATCCCTGCGCATGACAAGATGAATGAATGACTTACCTCTGAGCATCGACATGACTTACCACGAGTAGAACTTGGCGTCCACGCCGGCTTGCTTGAGGATATTTACACCTTTGCGGTGGTGTTGCTCGTAAATCGCCTTACGGCCGAGCATAGTATGAAGCACATCAGTCCCTTCCAGCCAGACTAGATCTTCGCTCTCATCAAACCACAGAGGTGTAGTGAAGGCGTGTGCAGGCTTGGGCAAGACGTCCAGATATGGCTTCCAGAACGAGCTGTCCTGATGGATGTACTGCGCCATCAGGTAGAAAAAGCCAATGTTCTCGACACCACCGAAGTCCTTCTGCCGCTGCTTGAAGACGGGGTATGCGTCATCGACCAGAGCATTCAAATATGACAGGGCCAGAGAGTGAGGTATAGTCGAGACAGGTGTTGCAGACTCGATGGCGGCCTTTGCTGTCCAGTGTAGGCCACGATCCTCGTTGTGACTTATGTTTATGCGAGGATGGAGGAAGCCGCCATGTTTTTGGAGCCATTGCTCCAGGTCCTGCATCTCGTCTTGACGAAGACTCAGAGTGCAGACTTGCGGGTAGATGTTATAACTCTTAGCATTTCCTGGTGGAAGGATGCAACTTGAAGTCTCGACCTTGCAGCTGGAGGGAGCGTCAAGATGCTGCTGAGTCATGTTGATGCCTGAGGCATACGATAATCGAGACTTCACCTTTGCGGCATTGCAGTGCACTTCGGTACCCGTTTAGGTGTACATCGTTTGCTTCGTTTCGATCCGCACAGTAGAGGCGCTAATGTTCGTGCAAAATAAGATTGCGTTCCTGTGTCCCAGAGGTTGTAACAAGCAAAGTGATTCACGATAAGTTAAATACAAGAGGACAACCGAGAGATCTCGTTGCAATGCGGTAGCTGCACGGACAACGCAACCACCCTGTCATAGGCCGGACCGCCGAAGAGGCACGGCAATGCTTCTGACAGCGTGATGGGTGCCGCTCGGTGTCAAAAACACGACGACAGATCGAAAATAAAACGTACAGCAGTGGGGATTCGCATGTGGTCACCCACCGTACTACTAATCCGCCGGTTCGCAGCTTAAGTACACCAGAGCGAACGGGATGGTCTGTTCTCTGCAACCTGTGGCCGTACGTGGACGAACTGGTGATAAAAATACATATATCGCCTTTGAATTTAACAAACGACTACGAAGGCCAAGCCCGAGATCATCTTACACTTCCCCGCAATGGAGATGCGTTTGCAATCCTCCCTTCATTTATCCCGACTCACACCTCGGTCTTCCACCCGCCGCAGTACGGGCTCGACGGCAATGTTCTTCCTCCCCAGACCGTGAAGAGGGGGCGTGTCACCGTGTGTGCCATGACGAGTTTGGCATGAGCTCGGATGCCTTATAGTCCAGTACGAGCGCAAGTACCTTTCTTTCTCTTCTCCAAATCATCCCTAAAATCGCATTTGGAAAAGGCTACATTTCCCGTCTTCCAACTAATCAACCATGATCCTCTCCTTCTTGCTGTGCTCCATTGTGATCTGGAAGCTTGTAGCGAGCCAAAACGAATCTAGCGAATATGTCGTTGATCTCGGATACGCCAAGTACCAAGGCGCCTTGAACGAGACGTATGCTTTCAAGTGAGTACCAGTTTTCTGGCAAATGATACTGACGTATCAACAGCGTTGTGAACTACTTCGGTATCCGCTACGCAGCTCCGCCCGTGGGAGAGCTTCGATGGCGAGCGCCGATGGACATCGAGAGTCACGGCGGGTACGACTCGTCGATGACCATGCCAGCTACGAGTCGCGGTCCAGTGTGCGTCCAGGCTGCACCTTACTGGCGTCAAACGATCACGCCAGGTGGCAGCGAAGATTGCCTTCTTCTCGATGTCCTTGTCCCGCAGCAACCAGTGAGCGACTGCTTGCCCGTACTGGTCAACGTGCACGGTGGGGGTTACGATCAAGGCAACAGTCAAAGCAATCCAGGCTACTCACTCGTCAACCAGTCCATGGGCAACCTCATCTATGTGTCAATCCAGTACCGTCTGGATGCGTTCGGTTTCTTGAGTAGCTCCGAGATCCGCGAGAACGGCGTTGCTAATGCCGGATTGCTCGATCAGAGGGCTGCTCTGAACTGGGTTCAACGAAACATCAGAGCGTTTGGCGGAGATCCCAGCAAGGTCACCGTTATCGGCGGCTCTGCTGGAGGGGGAAGTGTCATGGACCAAATGATACTGTACGGTGGCGTCACTAACCCTCCGTTCAGAGCAGCAATCGCTGAGTATCCGGTGTGCTGGTCCGACCTCGAGTCTGGTCATGCTCAAGCTAATAAGGGAACAGTGGTGGCAGAGCTACAAGAACAATACCGTCCTGGAGTACCAATACCGAGAGATGCTCGCCGCAACGAACTGCTCGACACTTGCTTGTCTACGACAACAGACTACCGAAACCCTAATCAATGCAACGCAGTTCTCGCTCGCCGTCGGCTACACGAGCAACATCTACGGCTGGGGAGATTTCTACTATGGGCCGAGCGTTGACGGGGACATTATCCGGTCAGTGCTGTCTATGGTATTATAGACCGACAGTATACTAAGCTAACCATTCGTGAAGCGACTTGCCGTCTAACGAGTTCAAGAAAGGACACTTCACCAAAATCCCGCTCATTGTCAATCGAGATGTAATCACTCAACAGATCCCGAGATCGGACGAATCATAACTGACAGTCACCAGGCCTATGAAGGGTACAACTACTCGCCGAAGAACGACACCGGCGTCTCACTGGAGACCGCCGACCTGCAGACCATCTTTCCGTATGCGAAACAGTCGTTCTTCTCGAGGCTTTACGAATTGTATCCGGCTAGTGACTTCAACAGCACATTCTTCCAAAGAGCGCAAATCTACGGCGACTACATCATTGATTGCCGTACGACATCGTGTATCCCACAAGATCTCTGTGTTCGCACTAACGCGGACTCGCAGCAACTTACTACATGGCCACAGCAGCTTCCGACTGGGGACAGCCAACCTGGAAACTCATCTTCAGCGCCGGCACAGAACTCCACGGCGCAGACAGTCCATTCCTCTGGGGCCCAGAATCATGTGAGTTCGACCCCGTCCGAACATCCTCCGTCGCTCGCTTTCCGCAACCCTTCGAGAATCCATCCACAAACTGACAAAAGTCCCGCATCAGCCGTCAACAATGCCACCATCGCAAATACCATGAAAGATTGGTATCTCGGCTTCGTCCTCAACCTCGACCCCAACAGTGTGTCGAACTCGGGTACGCCGAAGCCTTTCTGGCCGCAGTACCAAACCCCAAACGCCCTGAACTTCACCGTCATGGCTGTCAATTACACGATGATCGGGAGCAATCCCGATCCCGACGCGACGCCGCGGTGCGACTTCTTTCATGGGCAGAGCTATGTCGTGAGGAATTGAGGCAGAGTCGCTTGTTGCGTTAACGGATGCTGCTGGCCCTGTGAGGGAGGGCTGGAGAGCGAATGTGTTTTGATAGGCTACCACGCTGCCCTTCTCAAAACACTCAATTCTCAATGAATCGCTGAGATCTGCACGGGAAGGACGGTATATCAAAAGCTCATCCCTTCTACGTAATAATGAGGCTGTAAGAAGGTAGCAGCTTAATGTACGATAGCTTTCGTGAACCCGTACAACGATTTCCATCGACGTCAAGCAGTGTGTCTGTTTGTACTCATCTATCGAGACCGCGGTGAAGCGGTTCCAGGACTTACTAAGTACTACGGATACCTATGGACTTGTTATCCAGGTTAGCTTGTTATAGTCTGTCAGTGGGACGGGAAGTGGCCAGGCTTCCAATGCGTGCGTAATCATTCCGACGACATCGCTCGGATTTGTGTTTGAGGTACATGATGCGACGACTGGGCACCCAGTGAGATTCACACAGTCTGGATATCTTTGTGTGAGGATTATGGATGCCGATACCTTCATTCTTTGCACATATCGCCGGACTCCTCTCATCACCTGGCCCGCGCCATCCATCTATGCATCGATTCAAACCTTCCAACGCCTCGCAGAAATGTCAGGATCGCTGTCAAAAAGCCACCGGTAAGACGGGCGAGCAGTCCCATGTACTACCACCTTCCCACACCGACACCCAGCTCCTGTCCGTAGGTTCCAGAGAACAGCTGCTGTCGTATGCTCGCCCTCTCCTCACTCACCCCTGGCGATGGCGATGATGAAGCCTGCGAGAACCCGAGCCCAGAACGCAACTCGTTGACGGCTTCGTCGAGTCGGCCGCCACTCTTCTGGTTGTGCTCCACCAGCTTCTGGTCCCACCCACCAAACTGCAGATGAAACCCCCCTGCTCTTTTCGCCGCTTCCCGGATCACCAGCGCCCACGCCTTGGCCACTTCATCGTATGCCTCATTTTTGTGTCTTTGATGCTGATAGGTATCCCAGTCAGGCAGTCGGTGGATGATATTTGTGACGGCGTCCAAATAGTTCGTTGAGAGCATCATCTGCGTCTCGTATGGCGGGAGAAAGTGTGGCGTGTAGTCTCGCAGCGCGTCTATGAGTTGCACCAGATGCTGGCGCACGCGGTTGTAGGTGTAGTCGGAAGTTGGGCGGTTGCCTAGCGGGAAAGCCCCCCGAAGGCCGTCCTCGTATCGGTTCAGCACGGATAGCGTAGGTTCGATGGACGGTCGTGGTGCTCTGGTGACGATGTCTTGGTGCAGCTCAGGGTGCTGATCGCAAACGTTCTGTAGCAGCTGCCTCATCTCATCCGCCGACAACGTCTCCAGCAGCCGCGGCAACGGTAGCGGCCTGCCACCTGCCGACCCTGTTCTCGTTCGCTTAGTGCCTCTTGGCGTACTCGTGGATGCTAGTGGTCGGTTCGATATGGACGGGGAAACGGTCGGAGAGGTGGACATGCGGTCGTTGTCGGGTTCCTCGGAGGCTTTCCGTTTGCGGCCGGACATGTCGTGATGGTGATGCGAGTCTGCTGATCGATACGACAGATTAACAAAGTGGTCGAGCACGCTCCCTGTGGAAGCAACATACCGAAGCGGGAAGGAGACAGTCGGTTGACGAGCAGGTGGGGAGCTGACAGTGGGTTGCTCGGAATCACCGTGTTCATGGCGAGCCTGTCCCGACACCAGCCTGCTTTGTTATGATGGTGAAGCGCCGACGACACTTGCCAGTCCCTCTCTGCTCGTGTTGTTGTTGTTGTTGATGTTGTATGGCGGTGATTGTGCGAATATGACCAAGTCGAAGCGCCGTTTGCACCGTAACTCACGGGTACGTACCGTACCGGGAGGTATGGTGACCTCGCTTTGCTTGGCACAAGTCTCTGTATGTCTACATGCAGGGACTTCGGCCCTACTTCGGTTTCCTCAACTCCCCTTATCCACGCGCTTTCGTTCCGCCATCTCGTGTACCTCGGCTAAACAAGACAACAAAGGACAGCAGTCGTAGCGTTTCTATGTGTCTCACCGCAGTATCCGCAGTGGTAAGTACATTCATCCACTGAACATCTACATCCAGAGCAAGACATGTGAGCGTTACATGCAACGCTCACTCCTGCACCTCCTCCCTTCTGTCTCTTTGTCTTGACCTCGCGCAACATGCTGTCCGAGTCCTTCTCCTACCTCTTCTTCTCGTCCGTTGCCATCCTGGTCGTGGTATATCAGATCAGTTGGACATTCGCCAAACAGCGGGATGTTCCAGGTCCATTCATTGCAAAGTTCACTGACTTATGGCGACTCGTTGTCGTGTGGCGACGAAACTCGCAAGACAAGTATCTCGCGCTGCACAAGAAGTATGGAGATCTTGTTCGGATTGGACCGAATTGCATCAGCGTCTCGAAGCCCGACATGATACAGAGCATCTATGGCATCCAGAAAGGCTATGTCAAATCCAACTTCTACTCCGTCTGGCAGAACATGGTGAATGGGAAGCGCACGCCTTCGCTAGTCTTCACCACCGACGAAGCGCAGCATGCCATGATGAAACGACCGATCGCGCCGGCCTTTTCTCTATCGACGCTGGTTGAATTTGAGCCCTTAATCGATTCCACGACAGCCGTCTTCCTGTCTCGGCTTGACGAGCTTTTCGCTTCTACCGGCAACACATGTGACCTGGGACAGTGGTTGCAGTGGTATGCATTCGACGTCATCGGCGAGCTCACGTTCTCCAAGCGACTGGGCTTCTTGGAGCGCGCAGAAGATGTCGAGGGCATTTGTGCATCAGTCGCCGCCAACTTCGACCGTTGCTCGGTACTCGGGCAAATGCCGTGGCTAGATCTCTTAACATACAAAAACCCGATTTACCAATATTTCTTCGCAAAGCCCGTCAGCAATCCTGTCGTGAGTTTCGGGCAGCGGCGTTTGCAAGAACGCCTAGATGGCGAAGATGGTGAGAGTGCCGAGCTCGACATCGCAGACGCAGCATTGCGGCAGAAAGTGCTCCACGGCACGATCCCCAGCAAACCGGATTTCCTGTCACGGTTCCTGACGCTGCATGAAGATCAACCGGACGTGGTCATCGATAGGCAGCTCTTGGCTTACCTTTTCGCCAACATCAATGCCGGCTCTGATACAATCGGCTCGACCGTTCGTGCGATCTTCTATCATCTTCTCAAGAACCCTCGCAGCTTGTCGGATCTGGTGAGCGAGCTTCAGCAAGCGCAGAACGCAGGGAAGTTGACTCTGCCTCTCCCAACGTGGTCAGAATGTCAATCTCTACCTTACCTCAACGCCGTCGTCAAGGAGGCTTTGCGGATCAATCCCGCTTTATCTCTGCCAATGGAACGGGTAGTGCCTGCTTCGGGACTACAGATCGGATTCACCACTCTAGCAGCCGGTACTGTAGTCGGGATCAATCCTTGGGTCCTGCACCGCGACGCCCGCATTTTCGGCCGTGACGCCGCAGAGTGGAACCCTCGGCGATGGCTCGAGAATGACGTGGAGAAGATCAAGTACATGGATCAGCATATGCTATCGTTCGGTGCCGGGAAGCGGACGTGCTTGGGCAAGAATATAGCTATGCTCGAGCTGACGAAGTTGGTCCCGGCGCTGTTGATGAGATATGACATGCAATTAGCGGATCCTGAGAGAGGATGGAAGGTCATCAACTCGTGGGTTATTAGGCAGGAAGGGCTGGAAGTTATCATGTCCAAACGGTAGACGTGGTGATGTTTAATAGGCTTTGAAGATACATAAGGTAGAGGTACCTATACGCTTGACCCTCTGCCTCTGCCGTCTCTCCGTGTCACGTGCAAACACAACTGCAGAACGTGGGGTGGTCCCTGCTGGAGATCTCGTACTCCGACTGCATGGTGGTGATGCTCCATCATCCGAACCGTACTACAGTACATCATGGAGGTTCGTACAGCACACCATTGCTTGAGCACAATCAACCAACGTACTGATTCGAGTAGGTGAGAAGCAACACACCCCGTCCGTCCTCGCGATCGAAGCGCTCAACAACGAACCTCTCCAACCTCCGTCTCGCACCGCTATCTTCCAAGTTCACCGCCGGAGCGCCTGATCGTCATGACGCGACAAGTCCATACAACGAGCCGGCAGACGCGACCTTCGCGCGACATCATCCATCCTACTTGCAGGGTAGGTCCGCGCCTACCACACCCGGCATTTTGAGCCGGAGCTCCAGCAGAAGGCATCTCGGCGGTGGGCTCAGCAGACGCGGGTCACTGCATGAAAACGACCCTGACGCGATCAGGTACCACTATGCCGCTGTCAACAGAAAAGACGCGGGCGGGCTGAGGGCGGACGTGGGGAGCGGACGGATCCCCAAAGCCAAAAGCGAGGCGGCCCTTCTCGCGCAGCAGCAGCGGCTATCTGGCCATGGCGTGCCTTTGCAAAAGAAGCGATACCATGAACGGAGTCAGACGGGAACACATACTCCACGGGTCGCTGGCCGGAGCCCAGCGGCAGCAGAGGACGACTGGTTCACGCACGCCCGCGCGGCGACGATTGCCTTGGTGCAGGAGTCCAAGGGCCAGTCCTGGCTTTCGTCCCGCGACTCTTCAACGGCACTGCATCAGCCTGACACGGACGACGACGCGGACGACAACTACGAGGAGCTGGCGGCGATGAGCGTCAGCCAATTTCGACATCACTCTACAGACGACGAGCTTGGCACTATGGGAACGAGGAAGAGCAACTGGGGCAGTCGCTACGGCAGCCGATCGGCGAGCCGACGGACGAGTCGGCGGGGAAGTTTCGCGGGGCCACGGACGCCATCGGCCGGGTTGTCGCACCTGGATGTGAGTGCGGGGTATTTTGACGACGAGCTCGCGATGCCGGTCGAGCCCGACTTCGTGACGGCCGAGGATGTAGATGAAGGCGACGAGTCCGCGCTTTCGCGGTTGACGGGCGATCGTTCGTTCGGTCTTGGCGGGATTGTCGATCGGTTGATGGGATTTCACTTGTTCAAAGTCGAGGAGCGGGAGGAGGTGACCGAGGACGAAAGTGAGGGCGGAGCGCAGACGGAGGGAGGAGCGAAGGAGAGGCTGGCGGTGAAGAATAGGCATAGACGAGAGGAGAAGGAGAAGCTGACTGCGCCTCGACCTGCACCTGGCCGGGATGAGGCGGCGCTGGGGAACGCTGGGTGGCAGGACGCTGCGTGGCTGTTGGGCGTTGCGTCGAAGGCGATGTTTTAGCTTGTTTCGCAGTACGCAGCTTGTTCTCAGTAAGTTTGCATACCGGCATGAGTACGAATTATGGTTGAATATGCATTACGGAGACATTTCTACAATCGAACACTCGCTCCAATCCCCTTACCCTTAAACCATATCCTCTCCTCCCACTTCCCCAACCTCACGCCTACCGTCGCCTCGGCGCTCAGCTTCAACTTGCCGCCCAGGGCGCGCTTGACGGCATCGTAGCCGACACTACCCAAACTCCAGTCGACCGGCAACCTCGGCGTGACCAGGCCCTTCCCATCCTCGTCGACGGGCGGGACGGCGAAAGGCAGATCGTACTGGACGTGCCCGACGTCGTCGCCCTTGTAGTAAGCCGTGGCGTCGACGGAGGTGATGTAGATGATCTCGTGCTTGAGCGGGGACAGGAGCTCGAAGGTGGCGGTCGAGGTGAAGAGGTGCATGGTGGCGTCTTTGATGAAATGGGGCTCGCGGTCTTGGCCGGAGTCCGGGTCGGAGGGCGGAGGGGCCGGGGAGAACAGGGAAGGGG
>Ga0268244_10000744_pt1 | contig 12545 bp, 5 predicted proteins | sample AgamicMgSfe_FD_200258 | JGI IMG/M metagenome (GOLD analysis project Ga0268244, IMG submission 200258) | Agave microbial communities from Guanajuato, Mexico - Mg.Sf.e (v2) (version 2) | ecosystem: Host-associated > Plants > Phyllosphere > Phylloplane/Leaf | place: Guanajuato, Mexico | collected... | reverse complement strand
CGACCAGTCAACACGCCGAATCCGCCGCGCGCGGGAGCTACAATGGCGCATCACAAAAGTCGCGGCATCTGCTTTGGGGGCGTGCATGATGTAGAGGAGAGCGAGGAAGGGATCGACAGCGAGTTTTTCAACCAGCTCTCGGCCTACAACATCGACCGGAATAGATTCTTCCAACTGACGTTAAGAAGACCGAGAGCGAACGTGAAAAAGGCAGCATCTGCAGCGGACCGAGGGCGGAGAGGGAGAGGGAGGGCAGACGAAGAAGACCTGCTGAGAAATCTTGCACTTATCGAGGGAAAAGGCACGCTGGACCAGGACACTGAAATGCCTGATGCTGCTCCCATCGAAGACGATGAAGATCTAGTGGAGAAGGTCGACAAGCCGGTGGTATGGGAATTCCCGCATCAGCGCTTCAATGCTCAACTCACGGTGCAAGATGACACACTATACGTCTTTGGGGGTACGTTTGAGAAAGGGGACCGTGAGTACACATTCGACGAAATGTGGGCGGTCGACCTCGGAAAGCTTGATGGATGTAAAGAGGTGTTCAAGCGGGAGATCGAGGACTGGCAAGGAAGCGAAGATGAGGAGAGCGTGGATGATGATGATGATGAGGAGGAGGACGAAGAAGACGAGGGCTCGGATGGTTCAGCCGCAGAGGCGGAAGGCGTGGAACCCAGTACACCCGCTACGTCCGTTGCCACGGAAGAGCTACGAGCAGAGGTCGCGACAGAACCTGACACAGGTGCGGAACCAGAGACCTCTGCCATGGCCGATAAACTCCCACATCCCCGTACTTTCGAGTCCTTGCGAGACTTTTTCTCCCGCTCGTCCAATGAATGGCAAGAGGCTGTCCTCGACTGGATGAAGTACAAACGGGACGTCGAACTTGGGGTCAAGGAGATCCGGAAGAAGGCCTTTGAGCGGGCGGAGCAGAAGTGGTGGGATTGTCGTGAGGAAATCCAGGCTCTGGAAGATGAGCAGGAAGCGGCAGGAATCTCAGAGGTGGTGGCACTGGACCAGCGAGGTGGCGGTGGTGGTGGTGGTGAGAGTGGCGGAGCGGGAAGACGACGGTGATCAGGACGAGCGTGTCATTCGAACACGCTTGTGTAGACGCTGCTACTTGTGGCTGAGTTGTTGTGAAGCCGCCTTTGGCGTATTGAGGTGCTGGCATGTAACAATAATAAGTGAACGAAATGTTGCTGAAGCGCGATCTCTGGCTGACATACGTTGTCGTGCCAACCCAGCCACAAACACAAATCGCGAAGCTTTGACCTTGCGTCTTGTGCGACTTGACACCACCTCATTCCACCTGCATTGTACATATTGGTATGATGCAAACTTAGCATGTTACGCTCCCTTACACGGCACCACATAGAGCCGCCATAATGTCGCGGATCACGCACGCGACGCCTTGTCCAGCACCTCGCAATGTCCCAGGCCTCACGCGCGCGAACCCACCGAGCACAATATCACCGTTTGGCGGCTTCCCGGACGATACGTGCACGACAGAGATCGACTACACGCGAATGATACAGCAGGAGTTCAAGAGCGTGCGGCCAAAGAGAAAACCAGCCCAGCAGCGCAGGGTCGAGAAGAATGCGGCGGTCACTATTTTCGAGGATGCAGCCGAAGACCAGGAGCTGGCATGTCACGAGGTGAAGGGGTTGGGAGCCAAGACACTTTTGAGCAGACCTGCGCAGAGGATGCCGACACGGCCGCATCGAAGGACTGAGAAAGTAGAGGTGCGCCCTGGAGACGACATAGCGCAGGGTCTGCAGCGGCTGTCGACTCGACCAGATGATTTGGTTCAGGGGGGCGTAATGGAGGCCAACGGCGCTGCAGAGGAAAAATCGAACAAGGACCCGCGTCGAAGGACCATCTTTGTACCAGATGATACGACTGTCTTGACCATCCATCCGGGGGCGAACGCTACCGATCGCTTGGATGATACTTTCCTGTTGCCTAACATGCTTGCTACACAGTCCGCAACGGCACTGGGCTCAAAGTTCGAAGCTGAGAAGCCACACAGGCGCGCAAGGATGTCTTTAGCTGTCGCACCGAAGCGAATACCACTAAAACAAACAATGGCTCACCAAGGCAATATACCTAGTGTAGACGCTGTGGGGCTGAACGGAGGCAAAGAAAATTTGCCGCCGCACGCTGTCGACACGCGCATCGAAAGCGACAATTGCAAACCTGTTCGTGCCATGGTTCGCGCTACCACAACCAAACCAGCATCATCAGGTTCCCGTCTGCTCAAAACGACTACGGCATCGCAAGCCCGGCAAGCGGTACATGCGAGAAAAGCAGTCCCGATGCCCCGGGCGCAGGAGTTCGTGCAGAAGAATCAAGTGATGGGTATTCAGGGTGTGCGGTCATCATCAGTACTCGCGACATCTAGGCTCACTCAGTCTCTAACCCCAATCTCTGCCGAGAAGCCTCCACAGGATCACCAAGCGATCGAAGAGACTAGTCGCCATCACGAACGTAAGATAGGCCAAGCCATACAGGCGAAGCGTCAATCACCTTCCAATAAGCCTATGCTCGTTGGCCGCCGGCCCATGTCCAAAGTCTCACAGTATCCTGTACTGGCGGAAGATGTCGCGCAGCCACAGCTTTACGAAGAGAACTGGCTAAGCTGGCAGGAGACCGCACTCACCGAGCTGGTCAACGAGATCTTCGCACTTGCCCGTTCACGACCAAGAACGCCATCACTCTCGGAAGAGCGACTTCGAGAGCGTATGATCGACATCTACCATCGGCCCAATGTCACACTTCTCCACCAGCGACTGCAAGCCTCTCTATTGTATGGCGCTCTGTGTCGGCCGAAGGGCATGCCATCTACCCCGGAACCAGCGCGTGACATTGGCTTGCGAAAACGATTCCTGAGCCTGTGGCTGGATAACTACGAAGAGAATGCACTTCGCGCCGCAGCAGAGGTGGTTGTAGGACGGCAAGTACCCAAGACGACCGGCAGTCTGCAGCAGGCTCTCGACAGTAGCGAAAGAATCCTTGATCCAGCGAAGGGGCGAAGAGCGCTGATCGGCTTTCTTGACACTTTCTTCGTCTCAGTCGAGGACGCGGATGGGGCCGGATCTGAGGATCGAGACGCGAACGGTGCCGACGAACGCCGTTGGCGAAAGACGGTCCTTCGTAGCCTGATGCTTGTCTGGCTGCTCGATCAAGGGAAGACTGGTGGCGCTGTTTCTGGCTGTTTGTTCAAGCGAAGTTCCGCGCTGAAAACGTCAGTGTCAGTCCTGCATGCTTTATCATCCATGCTCATCCCGTCGATCGGCGACATCACCCGTCCGTTGCGGCACCTCGACTATACGGTCGATCACGTTCAGGATCCGCTGGAGGAGGTTAAGTACCATATCGACAACATTGCTTTGGATTTTCGCAATGGCATATTCCTCGCTCGGATGGTGGAGATCCTGCTCTTCTCGTCAAAGCAGCAGCCGAAGGAGTCTACGGACGTAGATGTCACACTCACCATTACTCTGCCAGATACCACGACGCTGGTGAGCGCGCTGTACCGGAGCGACGATGGGTCGGACTGTCCGAATGTACTCTCACAGCATCTCAAGTTGCCGTGCCTTGGCCGGGCGCAGAAGATTTCGAATGTCCAAGTGGCGCTCAGTGCTCTATCTGGTCACAGTGGTCCAGCGGGAAACCTGATCGGTGACATTACGGCCGATGACATTGTCGACGGGCATAGGGAAAAGACTTTAGCCTTGTTGTGGTCACTTGTCAGCCGCCATGGACTGACGCAGTTGATTGATTGGAAGGACCTTATCACCGCAATCCAACGAGCTACGGGAGAAGATGCTGCAGGAACCAATGCGATTGACTCGCAAAACGACATAGAGCAACTGCTGCTAGCATGGGCTGCTGCTCATTGCGCAAGGTACGGGATGCAGATCAACAACCTTACGACTGCTTTTGCAGACAAAAGAGCCTATGCTGCTATACTGGATGCTTATCAAGACTTTCTGCCCCTCGAAATGCAGGTGCAAAAGTCTGCCATTACAAGCATTACATGTCTGGAGTCACGCCTGCGCGCTTTCGGGTGCAGTGCTGCGTTTGTACGGCACTTCGCGACTCCGGAGGCCATCCCGTCACAGACGACGACCATCTCCAACCTGGCCTTTCTCGCATCTCGCCTACTGCCGTTAACGCGCAGGCATACCGCAGCCGTGCGGCTACAACGATGCTTCAGGAAGCATCGATCCCGGACGCTGGCTTCTCAGCGGATCAGCCTGGTGCGTATGGCGCACGCTTGTGCAACGGTGGTCCAGACCAGGAACAGGCTTGTTGCGGCGGCTTTAACGTTGCAGCGTGCTTGGCGATCGGTATTGGACGCAAGAATGTCCAGGCTTAACTTGAACGTCGGACGCTTTCAGGCGGTTGCCAAGTCGTGGATGTCACAAAGAGTGATAACGCGGAGTAAAATCTCACGCTGTCAGAGCCGTCAGTCCTTACGTGTCATGGGAGGATGGTAGAGACACACATCGAACACTCACTCGTTGGACCTGTATATACCATGGAATGATGTCGTGGCATCGCAGAGGCATCAGCCTCATGTCTTTTTGTAAATGCCGTGGGTATCGAAATCCTGTTGTAGAGGGGTTTCAACGGCGAGCGCATAGCTAGAAGACCGCGCCACCAATGATAAAGACTCTTTCTTCCTCCCGTCTAACCCATTGCACTACTCGGTTGGCACCCTGGGCAATAGCAGCTCTGGACGCTTGGGGCCCGGCAACGCAATAGAGCTCGAACAGCGGCGTCTCCCATGCGAGGGCGGTCGCATCCCGGGCTACGCAATGCTGCACCTTGAGATGCGTGTTGCGAGCATGGATACTATCATGCAGGGTGCCGTACAGCGACACCAGTTTCCGCCGAGCCCCCGGTCCGTGGAAGTGAGGCTCGAAAGAGGGCATGGTGAACTGAACGTTTCCTCTTGACTTGTACAGAAAATGCCGGAGTACTGTGCCCGGCACAATGTCGGCGCAACTCGCGTGACCCTTCCGTATCGCGGTCTTGATGATGTTCATGTCTCCGTTCTGCTGCAATTGTTCAACAAGTTCGTTGCGCATCTTGCGCAGCTCGTAGAAGCCCTCTTTGTTGGCGCTGATCAACACAATGGCGAGCTCGTCGGATCCCCCAGCAGAGCCTGGGCGCTCGTCTGCCGCCGTGCCGGAATCTGAGCCTGAGAAAAAGCTCACATACATGTACAAGTAACCAGTGTTGTTAAACCCCGGAAGACACAGCGGTATCCAGTTCTCTCCGCCTCCAGCCTTGACGCCACCAGCTTCAAACAGCATGTTGAAGATCAAGTGAAGATCGCCCGGGTGCAGTGAATGCTTCTTAGGCCGTACCACACTGACCAAGCGACCCGCCGCGATAATCAAGCCGTACAAAAGGTTGGGAGAGCGCACCTTCAGCAGTGTATCATTGATGGCGCGTCTGTGAGTCTTCCGCAGCCTCAAACACTCCAGTGCGGAGAGCAATGTCGAGGGTGAACCACGAGTGAACCCATCTGCGAGGCCATCTAGTAGAATATCCGTCCCTTGCAACGGTCGCCTCAGATCAGTCGACGGCCTGTTCGAGAACATTCGCTCCATACTGGGCAATGTCAGAGTTGACAGAATCTGCATGTATAACGATTCAAGCTGCGTCCGTAGCTGTCCGTCGCTCTCCCCTATTCGACTAACGGCGATAAGATTGAGCGGACCTTTAGAAAGCATGACGAAGCGTGTCTTTCCAGCACTGAACCCCTTCAGCGGATCATTGGCCCCTTGGTAGAATGAGATGAGGGTTTGGGCAACGCCGATGTAGTGACTGGTGAGTTGGTCGTCGCCATGCCTGCTGTAGATCGGCTTGCCTGATGCAGACAGTATGAAGAAGTGCTTCAGCTTGGCTTTCCATATTCCGAGTAAATCTCCTTCGTCTGAAGCTCCTTCGCCTTTGGAGGCTATTTCGTCGAATTCGTGCTGGATCTGCATGTCCGCAAACTCGCCTTCTTGTGCGTCGAGCTCGAAAGGGTTGTCTTGCTCCAAGTGAGCACTTAGCGCGCTCCAAGCAGGGGTTGCCTCGGTCTCCGGAACGTCGCCGAGCAGACTATCGCTGTCAAGCCGGACATCCAAGGTGGGTGCATAGCTTCTGAGGCTCGCAGAGTCATCACCGCCGCTGTCGCTGTTATTCATGAAGCGTCCAAAGTGCGTGAGACTGTGTTTCCGAGATACCGCTCTACTGGTGGGCGAGGACTGCACACTTGCCGCATCGGCGCGACTTTGCGTATGAACTCCAGCGAGCGACAATGCGGTGGTAGCTTGAGACTGCAATTGAGGTCTCGATCCTCGCTTTGCGAGCCTCAGTGATCCCGCACCAGAGGTGTCGCCCATCAATCCCAGCTTCGGTCGCGGCGGCAGCGGGGGCGGTGTCTCATCGCGTGTTGTCGCCTCGTTAGGCGCCGTAGCCTCGATATCAGGCTTGTAGGTTCCATTCGCATTCTCGACTGTCTCGCGAGCCTCATGCGGAACACTTGGCATTTCTCCCTCATTACTCCGTGCCATACTTGAGCTTTGGCATGTCTGCGAGCGCGACGAAATGGCGGAGTGCAAGCGTCACTGGTGGCAACGATCAGGCCGGAGGAGTGACGCGCGACTGTACGCACGTGATGCCAAGACTGCTAGCGCGTACCTCCAGAACGTCTGATGGTTCATCAGGCATGTAGAAGTGGACACATGACATTGGATACCAAACCTCGATAAACAACATGACGACGGGACTGCACGCTGGGCCGATCGTTCACGATGAACGTTGATTTCGTCGCCGGTCGCCGCTCGGTGTCGCCAACAAGCTCTGGGCGTTCCTCGCCTGTCCCGCGCGCAGCTTCGCGCCGAGCGGTCGAGGACGGTATGTGCGTTCATTCACTCCGATGAAACAACGTGCACTTCCTGATGAAAGACAGGGCTTTACAAGGCCGACAAAGGACTGCGCAAGTATGCTGCGGTAGTTGAGCGTGCTGTCAGCTCGTGGGAAGTGTCACCGCAAGAATGGGCCGACTACATTGCATTCCTCGGTCGTCTACTGAAGGCACGAGTCTCAATCCTCCAACGATGACTTGAACTGATTGTTCGACTACAGGCAATTCAATTGCATCCAAAGCAAGCGCCCTTCTTGCCGCATAGCACGGCAGTGGCGTCTAAACTTTCGCAATGTCTGAATCCAGCGCTACCCTCGGGAGTTCATCAGAAAGCTCTCGAAGTCTTCGCCTATATCTTCTCGGCATTTGGGGTGAGAGAGCTGTATTCACGTACAGGCAACCGCTACCCAAGATGCTAACCTTGACATAGCCGGAATACTTATCAACTCATCTGCAGGAGTACTTGCCTGGCCTGTCTTCTGTACTCTCCTTCGCTTCTCTTTCCGTAAGACCTGCCCTGTACTCACTTTTTGAGGACTACATCGTAGCGCTCCCGACCGCCGATCTACGACCAGCACTCAAGTCGATTTTACTTGGTCTGCTACCTGCGATCGAAGAAGAGACCTCCGAAGACTTCGACCGCGCTTTCAAGATAGTGCAGAGCTTTGAGCGCAAGTTTTCTGGGCGCGAAGGGAAGTCAGATCTAGAGAACGAGCGCAGCGGGTATTTCTGGCAATGCCTGTTCTTATGCGTAATCACAAGTCCCACTCGGCGCCAAGGAGCTCTCAACTTTCTTACACGCCAATTACCGAAGTTCGGCGTCAGCCATGAGCATCCGTACGATGTTCATGAAGGCGTGCACAGCGGTCTCGCCGGGTTGAGCCCCGAAGCTGAAGCAGCAGTCTCACCAGAACCTGGGTTGCTCATCCGATGCTTCATGGCAGGACTCTGCGATCCGCAGGTCTTGACGCAGCGGGGGTTCTTGGATCTTCTGGTGACGCACCTACCTCTTCACTCGCCAGTGCTTCGGGATAGGGTGGCGCCTGAAGACCTCGATCGATTGGTATCTGCCACTTTGCAGGTACTCTTGAGGCGCGAAATGAGTCTCAACCGACGGTTGTGGGCATGGTTCCTTGGCCCAAGTCCCAAAGGTACTGCTACCGATTCGAATCCGCCGTCTCCGGCGGATACCGAGCAGGAAAGCAGTCTAGCTCCAGGCCCGTGGTTGGGGTCGCAGTACTTCGAAGTGAATGGGAAAGCTAGCCTTATCCGTTGCATATTGCAAATGTTTCGAGCTGAAGTTACTACCCCGTCACAGATGGCCCGCCCATATCGAATCTGCCTCTCGCTGATGGATCGCTGGGAGATAGGTGGTCTATTGATACCACCTGTTCTATTACCTGCCCTGGAGAATGTCTACGCGTGCAGTTTGGTCGCTTCTCCACATGCACTATCGGAAGTTCTTCGCAGTGCGAGCCTTTTCTTCGACGGAGTCGAGGCCAGCCTTCTCTGGGCTTGCCTGAACAGTCTTCTGCGGGATGCAAGAGGAGATCTTACGAAAGACCCTGACCGCCTACACATGTTCATCTGGATCGCCGAGAACTTTAACATCAAAGATGAGGAGATGGTTACCGTACACATTCCGTTGACGACACTACACCTCCTCGGCCTGCTAAACGCACAAGAACCCTCTCTGGATCTTGTGCTGTTGCAGAGACTGGTAATGGACATTGTCTCGCTATTGATAGAAAGTATTCCTTCTGGGGCAGTTGAGGAATCAGACCACGCAGTAGAAGCGCGAGAAGCATCAGCTATTCTTGATAGCGATTGGACAAGCAATGCAATCACACGCGCTGTGTCTGCGTTCTACGAAGATGGACTTCGGGCATCTAGCAGACCAGCGATGCCGTTTGCAAAGCGTGCTTTGGCGATCATGCTTCAAAGGATGATGAGCTTCGCAGCAGCTCGTGCCTTGTCCGAACGATCTTTCGAACTCTTCTGCCAGACTGTCCCGCCACTGCACACGCTCGTGCTTACAATTCCCTGCGTGTACTCCGAAAAATCCTACGACTTACAGCAGGCGATCAGTGCAGTATTGGATGAGGGAGAGCGGGGTTTGTCCGCCATGCCATTCCCTGCTCTGGCTTCGATCATTACCGTGCTGTCCATGTGGAAAGCAGTGGATCGACTTCCAAAGGCTGACGTACTTGCAAGCGAGGCTGCACTTGCAAGTTCTCTGTGGCGGAGTCTGTCCTCAAGCACGCCAAAATACCATGTCGAAGCAGTTAAATCTTTTTGGAACCTGGAGGATCTCGTTGCACCTGAAGATGGCGTCAAGGTGTCCTTGCTTGCATTGACATGCTCTGCGCGAGCGTCTGACAAGCTGTTCGATGCGGATGCCGAGGAGACGATCCGACGGTTCATGGTGTTGTGGAATCACACCATACCGGGACAGCCGTCCAACAACAGGGCTGGAGCGTTCGGCCTTCCTCGAAGGGGGAGCGCAATGCCGTCCATGAGCGAAATGGTACAGGCGGTCCGTCGGCAATCCACCCTACGGGAACCTCTGCTCCTGGTACTTGACCAGCTGTGCAATCCATCGAATGCTGGATTCGGATTGGTTAAAGCTTGGGTATCAACCCTGCCCAGCCTAGGGCAGGTGCTAACGATTCTTCTGGAATGTTTGGCTGCGTATGCCAGCTCGGATGTTCCACGCGTGCCTGATGAGCGCACCGATGAGAGGCAAGACCAAGAGCGCAAACGTTTACTGGAATATTACTTGACCCACTTCAAGAACCTGCTTGCATGTAGGAGCGACTGGATTTGGCAGTGTCTACAAGCGTCTCCGGCTCCAGCAATCGTGGATGGCGAGACCGCGAATGGATTCCTGTTTCTCGCACAGACATCCATCGACGTCCTGTGTGCTCCGGTGAAGAACTCGACAAGCCTTCATCAGACGGCCGTGGCAGTGCTTGACACCATATTGAACGGTCCCGTTGCACTCGAGCTGAAGTCCATAAATCTCGACGTCATCATGATCGACCGGCTGATCTCAAGCCTGCAAGAAGAAGATGGCAATTTACAGGGCTTGCTGTTGCGGTTGACCGTGCAGGCGATCAACCTGCATGTCAAGCAGATGTTGCCCGAGCCTGCTGAGGGGCATGGGGCGAGAGGCTCCATTGGTGTCCGAAGGCCTTCGGTGTCCATTACAGGCAGCACGTTTCCTGCGACAACCATGACCCCGCCGCCTCAGCTCTTCCAGTGCATATGTTTGGGATTCTCATCCCCGTGTGCACACTATCATATGGACCAATGGCTGGACTTCCTTGCGAGTGTGCTCCCCACATTCGCCGACGCAATCTTTGGCAATCTACTACCACTTGTCGATTGCTTTTGCCGCGAGTTGAGAACGACCTTTGATAAATTTGTGGCCTTGAGCCACGTTACTGCCGCACCGTCTGTCACTGCACCAGAGAGCGTGATGCTAGCTCTCCTCGAGGGCTTGGAGATGGTATTAGCCAGAGGACATGAGTGTCTCGTCGCCGACGCGGTGGCCACTCCGATGACCAAGCAGACCACGCAACCAAATAGCTTTCTCGGCAACGTGGCGTCTGGTGTTTTCAAGGCCGAGGGACCGCCTAGTAAAACGGCGCAAGCTAACAGTCGCTTGACGGTCATTCTGGCTTTCCAGGATGTGATCCGAGTCTGCTTTCGAATGTGGAACTGGTCGGCACATCACACCGACAATACGGAATACGACAAGACAAGCGCGGCGACGACCGCTTACTGCGCACTCCGTATACGCAACAAGACTCGGCACTTGCTTGAACAAATGTTCGCGGTGGAGCCTTTGGAAAGCCTAGAAGTCATCATAGCACGCTGGAAACATGCGCCGCAGGAAAGTGAGGCGGCGGCAGCGGTCAATCTGCTTCAGGTGATGCAAGGTACCCGGCCGAAAAACATCCTGCCGGCGATACTAGATGCATTGTGCAGTCGAGCCAATCCTGCTGTCTTGTCCGCAGCACACCAGTCCACGCAAACCACGGACCTGACCGCGCTCGATGTGACGCTGTTCCTTTTGGCGTACATCACGTTCACCGAGGACGACGCCATGGACGAGGTTTGGGATGATTGCATAGCGTTCCTCCGCGACGTCTTGGCCAACCCATTGCCATACCGATTGATCCTCCCGGCTCTTCTGTCCGTAATCCTACTACTCGCCGAGAAACTCGGCAACACAAACTTCGGAGAACAACGGAAGATGCGACGCGAACTTGGTGATGTCTTCTCGCGTGTGCTGGCTGCGACGTTCACGACACTGCCTTCCGGGTTTGCGTACGAACCTGCAACGACGGCTGGGCAGCCAAGCGGTTCTTCACCGCATGAGAAATCCTCTGCGCGATCCTCGTCAAGTCTGTCGGTCGTGCTCAAGAACGTCGTGGTCAACATCGAGGTCATCTTGGAGACAGCGGAGCGGACTTCTACCGCTATCAACAGTATCATCGCCAGTGTCACGGCCGCCTTATTCCACGCCAAATCGTTCCCTCGCAACATCGACTCCGACTCCCTGGACCTGCTGCTCGAGTGCGCCAAGAAAGCCCCGTCGTCGAAAGTGTGGAAAAAGGAGGTGAGCGAAGTGTTCAACCACCCGCGGCTGTTGATGTCACCCGCGAATCTCATGCAAGACCATTGGTTCCCGATCTTGCATCAGTGGTGCTTGCGCGACAAGGACAAGATGCCCGACCAACTTTCGCGTCTTGCGCCGCCGTCGAGTGCCGGCATCATGTTCGGCGTCGGGGCGAGCGCTGCGCGGTTGGAGGCGGATCGAAAGACACAGCTGACCGTGCGGCGGACGTGCCTCCTGCTGCTCGCTTCGCCCGAAGACACCTTCGCGGTCCACCTCAAGGATTTCGAAGAGAAGCTCGTCGAGCTGTTCGAGGCGACGGACGCGTCGTCGCCATCCGCCGCCGTCAAGGCCGAGCTCTTCCTGTGGTGCCGAGTCCTGCTCCTCTCGCTGAACGCCACCAACCTCTCCCCACTCTGGCCCGTGATCAACGATAACCTCCGAGCAGCCTTTGCATCGCTGCTCCCTGCCACATCCAACAGCAAAGCCTTCACCAACCTCGGCCTCCTGCAGGCCTGTAAGCTCATCGACCAGTTGGTGGCCTTGTCACCCGACGAGTTCCAGCTCCACGAATGGCTGTACATCACCGACACCATCGACGCCGTCTACCAGCAATCCGACGGGGCCTCCCACGCGCTCGCCGACCAAGTGGCCGACGCGCTCGCTACTGATGGAACGGAAGACAACGACCTCGCACCACACATCGCTCCTGCTACGGCCCACCGCTCGTCCGGTTATAGACGGCAGCTGCTAGGCGGTGAGTTGCCTGTCGATAAAGGGGATCTGAAGGCCATGACCAGAGAGGATTTCGCCCGCGCGGTCGTGCGGCCGGTGCTCAGCCAGCTGAGCATGCACGCGTACGAGGGGGTCTATAGTATGGACGCTCCGGATCTGGTGGCTTGCAGGCGGGATGTTCTGGAGGACGTTCTTGATTTGAGTACGATTGTGGAATGAAATGGGATCGATGATTGACAGTCGACGTGTGGGGGG
>Ga0268244_10000741_pt1 | contig 12553 bp, 14 predicted proteins | sample AgamicMgSfe_FD_200258 | JGI IMG/M metagenome (GOLD analysis project Ga0268244, IMG submission 200258) | Agave microbial communities from Guanajuato, Mexico - Mg.Sf.e (v2) (version 2) | ecosystem: Host-associated > Plants > Phyllosphere > Phylloplane/Leaf | place: Guanajuato, Mexico | collected... | reverse complement strand
GGGGAGGAGGGAATGGGTGGGCAGGGGTGGACTGGAGGCCCGATTGAGGGATATTGAGGTTTGTGGCCATGATGGTGGTCTGATTGAAGTGTGTAGCTGCATACTTGCCAGGACACTGGTTGAAGTTTTCCGCTCTGTGTTATTCGACCATGTCTAGAGACGTGTAAAATCGGAACGGGCAAAGCAATTGCTCCGTAGATGACATTCATCGTGCCGTTCAGCCTCCAATCTGCACTGCCAAGCATAAGTGCTTAACAGAAGGCTGTCGGGTGTACCTGCTGTATGAGGTTAGACCGCCTCGTGCGACGTCGTCGTTCGTCACATTTCGAGGCCAGGGTCCATAGCTCCGAAAGCTTCCAGCTTGCTCACTCGAAACATGTTTCTTATTATTTGACCTCTCGCCACTTCTCATATCTAACTTCAGCTCTTCCTCCTCTTCAACTCAAACAAACCTACATGGCGTCCTTTGCGCGGACAGCAGCGCGCTTGAAGCCGCTCGCGAGAGCTGGCCTTCGCACCACCACCACGACGTCATCCTTCCGACCAACGACACGAACCTTGGCTTCGCAGACGGCTTCCAAAGCCGCCACGGCCGCCGCCATGCAGGCACCGACGATGAGCGATGCTATCGAGCAGCCTTTTTTCCCGGAAGAGCCCAGCGGGCCCATCATCCGCACCGCCATCCCTGGCCCGGAGTCGAAGAAGGCGATTGCCCACCTCGACACCGTCTTCGAGACGCGCTCGCTGAACATGATGGCCAATTACCAGCGCTCCTTTGGCAACTACATCGCCGACCTCGACGGCAATGTGCTGCTCGACGTCTACGCTCAGATCGCCTCCATTCCCGTCGGCTACAGCAATCCAAGTCTGCAGTTGGCCGCGTCGAGCCCGGAGATGGTCTCGGCCATTGTCAACCGTCCAGCGCTCGGCAATTTCCCGCCTCACGACTGGGCGCAGATCCTGGAGACGGGCATTCTGCATGTCGCGCCTAAGGGCCTGGATCAAGTCTTCACCGCCCAGGCGGGCTCGGACGCCAATGAACTGGCGTACAAGGCGGCGTTCATGTGGAAGAGACGGCAAGAGCGTGGCGGGCCCGACGTCAATTTCACCGAAGAGGAGATCACGTCGGCCATGAACAACCAGTCGCCTGGCGCGCCGAACATGAGCATCCTGTCCTTCCGCACCGCCTTCCACGGTCGTCTGTTCGGTTCACTATCCACGACTCGCTCAAAGCCCATTCACAAGCTCGATATCCCGGCTTTCGACTGGCCACAGGCTTCCTTCCCGTCCCTCAAGTACCCGCTCGAGCAACATGCGGAGGAGAACGCACGTGAAGAGCAACGCTGTTTGGAGGAAGTCAAGAACCTCATCACCACGTTCCACAGCCCACCGGCGGCCATCATCGTCGAGCCCATCCAGTCCGAGGGTGGCGACAACCACGCCAGTCCCGCTTTCTTCAAGGGCCTGCGCGCCTTGACTCGCAAGCACAACGTCCTCATGATCGTAGACGAGGTGCAGACGGGTGTGGGAGCGACGGGCAAGTTCTGGGCTCACGAGCATTGGAACATGCAGGACCCCCCCGACATGGTGACGTTCAGTAAAAAGGCGCAGACGGCAGGGTACTATTTCGGCAACCCGGATCTGAGGCCGAACAAGCCGTACCGGCAGTTCAACACGTGGATGGTAAGTTGCAATCCATGTCTGAAGTCCAGTCTTTATAAAGCTAATGCACATTTATCCAGGGCGACCCAGCACGCGCCCTCCTCTTCCGCGCCATCATCCACGAAATCGAACGTCTGAGCCTCGTCGAAAACACGGCTGAGACGGGCGACTACCTCTACCACGGCCTGCAGCAGCTCGGCCGGAAGTACCCCGGCGAGATCAACAACCTGCGCGGCAAGGGTCAGGGCACGTTCATCGCGTGGGACTCGCCGCGTCGGGACGAGGTGCTGAAGAAGGCCAAGGGCGTGGGCATCAATGTTGGGGGCAGTGGGGAGAAGGCCGTCCGGTTGCGGCCGATGCTGATTTTCCAGAAGAAGCACGCGGATGTGTTTTTGGATGGGATGGAGAAGGTTTTCAAGTCGTGAGGATGAGGCACGATCGATAGAAGTGGTCTGCTAACGAAGTCTATGATGGGATGGGGTTCTGAGCGTTTTCTGTAATCTCAATGGCGTGGGTTTGGGACATGAAAGCGAGCAAGCGAGCTGGGATGGAAATTTTCACAGTCTACCTGAATGACTGCAGCCTGTTGAGCGCACTGAAGTGCTTATACCTGCTTGTAGTTTCCTTGTCGAGATCAAGGGTTTGGGTCCCCCTATCGTCATACATTGCGTGATAAGATAAATGGCCATGTGGTCAAGCATTGATCGCATCACGCAGATCTCAAACGCAAGCAGTCCGCCTAGGTACTTATGTAGGTAGCCACTGCAAATGGGCAATACCCACGACGTGAGCGTATACAATAAGTACATATGCACACCAAAATTTCGGAGTGATTATCGTCGCAGAAGAAAGTATAGTGCGTTTTTCGAAAGAGCCTGCAAGCCGGGTGATGTGGGCGATGGCAGCGGCCACCGCGAACGACATCTGGATAGAGGCGGGTGTCTGAGATGGGAAGATTTCGAGTCGGGAAACATGCAATAACACCACTCTAAAGCCAGCAACGCGGACGCAAGCCCTCGTACAGGTGCCTAGTACTGCGCCGACGATCCGCTCTTGGTGTATGATGTCGCTCTGTGGCACGCACGAAACCCCGCCGTCGACTCTGACCATCTTCCCCCTCTTCTCTTCTCCCTTTTCTCGACCTTCAGAAAAACATAACCTCGACTAGGGATGTAGCGGCCGTCGGTAAGGAGCATCTTTCATCGAGGGACGTGTCTCTCTCCATATATCCAGCTACGGCGCAAACGCGTTCGTGCTCTCCGACACATAGCAGAGTATCATCGCGTGGAAGGCTGGCGAAGAGCCAATGCAAAGATACCACAATAAACCGTGCCGGTATAATGAGTTGGAGAGAGAAGAGAAGAAAGGACGAAGAAGAAGAAGAAGGGAGTTTTGTAGTCGCGTGGGTGCGGCTCGGCTTCAAGCTCACGCTCCCAGCCAATCGGAGGTCGGGCTGAATGAATTACGCTGGCCGACTCCATCTCGCCTCCCTCGCCCCAAAGCACGCTCCCGCACACGCACTCGCACTTGTCTTTGCCTCTTCTCGTGCTTCTTTTCACACCTCTCTCTCTGCGTTTCCTTTCCTCTCCTCTCGTGTGTGCCGCGTCAGGTCGAGGCAAGATGATGCGGCAACAGTTGGTGCGGTCGTTCCGGCGCTCGCAAAGACTGGCCAAGCTCGACGCCGCCCGCAGCTTCTCCAGCAGCGTGCGCCGCCCTGCCGAGGTCGAGCTCACGGTGGATGGAAAGAAGGTGTCAATCGAAGGTATGTGTTGAGACAGGGTGATCGGAAGAAGAACACCGACTGACAAGGCCGTTGTTCAGCTGGCTCGGCCCTCATCCAAGCATGCGAGAAAGCCGGCGTGACGATCCCCCGCTACTGCTACCACGAGAAGCTCATGATCGCGGGGAACTGCCGAATGTGCCTGGTCGAGGTGGAGCGCGCGCCGAAGCCCGTCGCCTCGTGCGCGTGGCCCGTCCAGCCGGGCATGGTGGTCAAGACGGACAGCCCGCTCACGCACAAGGCGAGGGAAGGGGTGATGGAGTTTCTGCTGGCCAACCATCCCCTCGATTGTCCCATCTGCGACCAGGGTGGCGAGTGTGATTTGCAAGATCAGAGTATGCGGTATGGCGCGGACAGAGGACGTTTTCACGAGCTGGGTGGTAAGAGAGCGGTTGAGGATAAGAATATTGGGCCTTTGGTGAAGGTAAGGACATACGATCTGTCTTGAGTTGTAGTGTGGGCATGGCTGATGATAGCTGCAGACATCGATGAACCGCTGCATTCACTGCACTCGTTGCATTCGGTTCGCTAATGATATCGCCGGCGCACCGGAGTTGGGAAGCACGGGACGTGGCAACTCACTGGAGATTGGCACCTACCTCGAGACAGCTCTCGACACCGAACTATCCGGCAACGTCATCGACCTCTGCCCCGTCGGTGCGCTCACATCGAAGCCATACGCTTTCCGCGCGCGACCTTGGGAGCTCGGTCACACCGAGACTGTGGACGTCATGGACGGCCTCGGAAGCAACATCAGAGCAGACAGCAGAGGCCTGCAGGTCATGCGCATCATCCCGCGACTGAACGACGACGTCAACGAAGAATGGATCAACGACAAGACACGTTTCGCTTGCGACGGTCTCAGCACCCAGCGCCTCACGACTCCTCTCGTTCGACGAGACAACCAGTTTCAGCCAGCCACGTGGGAGCAAGTTCTCGTCGAAATCAGCGAGAAGTTCAAGGAGCTTCAGCCGAAGGGTGACGAGATCAAGTTCGTCGCCGGTCACCTCGTCGAGACGGAATCGCTCGTCGCCGCCAAGGATCTGGCCAACAAGCTTGGTTCGGAGAACTTGGCGCTCGACCAGCCACAAGGTTCGTCCCCCGTCGCGCACGGGATCGACATTCGCTCCAACTACGCCTTCAACTCCAAGATCACCGGCGTCGAGGAGGCGGACGCCATTCTTCTCGTCGGCACTAACCCACGGTGGGAAGCCGCCGTCCTCAACTCCCGAATCAGGAAGCAATGGCTGCGGTCCGACCTCGAGGTGGGTCTTGTCGGCGAGGACTTCGACTCTACGTTCGAATATGAGAAGCTCGGCTCCAACGCGAACGATCTGAAGAGTGTCCTCTCTGGCGCGTGGGGCAAGAAACTTGCTTCCGCCGAACGGCCCATGATCATTGTTGGTTCCGGGGCGGTGGAGCACGCTGACGCGAAGTCCATCTACGAGACCGTCGGTAGCTTTGTTGAGAAGAACAAGGCCAGCATGCAAACGGCGGATTGGAACGGATACAATGTCCTTCAGCGCGCGGCCTCCCGCACCGGTGCCTACGAGGTGGGCTTCACCGTACACAGCCCAGAGACCGCGAAGGTGACTCCAAAGTTCCTGTGGCTGTTCGGTGCGGATGAGATCAGCGCCGAGGACATTCCCAAGGACGCTTTCGTCATCTACCAAGGCCACCACGGCGACCGCGGCGCACAGCTCGCCGATGTCGTCCTGCCGGGCGCCACGTACACCGAGAAGCACGGCACGTACGTCAACACCGAGGGACGCGTGCAGTTAGGTCGTGCGGTCACTTCGGTCTACGGCGCGGCGAGGGACGACTGGAAGATCATCCGCGCCGTGTCGGAGGCGCTCGGCCAGCCGCTCCCGTACGACGACGTCGAGGCCCTCCGCGACCGCATGGAGGAGATCTCGCCCGCGCTGAGACGGTACGACATCGTGGAACCGACCGGGCTCCCCGCGCTCGGCAAAGTTCAGCTGGTGGAGCAGAACAAGGGCGCCAAGGCGACGGGCGCGGCTTTCAAGCCCGTCATCGAGAACTTCTTCTTCACCGACTCCATCTCCCGCTCCAGCCCGACGATGGCCCGGTGTTCGGCGGCCAAGGCGGCGAAGAACCCGGCGACGAACTTCATGGCGCCTGGTGGACCGGACCCGCAGGTCAACTACGGTTCCACGGCGGCGGGCGCGAGTGCGTAGTTTGCTGGGTGTGGTTGTGGGGGAGATGTATACTTTTAGAGATCACTGATGGGATGGGATGGGGAAATGGCAGTGTATATACATGTCGGCGTATGAGGCGTATTGAACCAGAGCATCAACCGAATCAGAAGGTGAAGTTGGATGTCTCGCTGCTGATTGGTCCGTCCATTTCGTGACCTGAACCCTGCGTCCGCTTATCAACTTCCCCGCGCGTTCCCTGTCAACAAACGCCTCTGTCTTGAATCCGTTATTATTTCGCCTTGACATTGAACATAACATATTTTCTTTTTCACGACCCACGACCCACGATCCACGATCCACGACCCACGATCCACGATCCACGAACCCCACGACGCGTCACGTTGTCCTTCCCCTTTTGTCCTTGTTCTTGTGTTTGTTATTGTACAGAGCACAGAAGACGAGAAGGCCGTACCACGTGCACGACTGTCCGAGACCTTGTCTTACAATAACAAGACATCGACAAACAATACCACGACGAACTCGGCACATCGCTACTCGATTCACGATACCAGCACATGTCCTAGCAGATTGTCTTCCAGGACGAAGCGCGCACGACGGACCGTCTATCAGGAAGGGAAGATTCACGGTTAACACGATCCACGCGGACGTGCTGGACCACATTCAATGGAGGATTCACCGCCTCCCGTTCCCCCAAAAGATGCAGCATACTGCCAACCACGAGTTGACCCAGACACCATCCACGTAGCTCCGCCAGGTGGCTCCAAACGCAAACGTGATACTCACGACCACGACACCCCCATCCATCTCCGCAACGGCCACCTTGACGTGACCGACCCCGACGCACACACCCCCAAGCGAAGCCGCTCGCACCTCCCTCCCAGCGACGCCGATGTCTCCGACGACTTCGCCACGCCCGGCCTGCGCAGGAAGAAGAAGGTCGGCAATCTGTCCAACATGAGCCTCCGGCACGCGGCTCAGCGCCAGTCGCAGCTGCAGCAGAGGGAGTCGAGGTTCCAGGAAGGTAGTTTGACGGATAAGCCTAGCGAGCAGCCGCCGACTGCGTTCACGCGGAGGAACAGGATAGGTAGTGGGGACGTGCGTCAGATCGAGGAGTTGATGGCGGATTACCACGACGGTGTGGACACGCCACGGGGCTCGGTCGAGCTACAGGTCGAGGATGAGAAGAGACAGATGGCGTCGCGTGTCCGTGCCATCACGGCGGAGTCGGCGAGGAGAGAGGAGGGCTCTGGTGGGCTTTTCCGCTTTGGACGCTCGTTGGCCGCCAATTTCCATCCGCTCACGCTGTGGAATAAGCTTTGGAACGAAACGAAGGAGGAGCTGATACGCCAGAATATGGAGGAGGCCGAGCGTAAGGCTAGGATGAAGGCCGAAGCGGAGGCGAAGTATGCGCAGTTGAAGGCGGCTGGTCAACTCGGCTTGCAGTCTATTGGTAACCTCTCGAGCGATGCTCGCGTGTCGAACGAGGGATCTAAGGCTCGAGATTCTGGCATTGAACTTGAGACTTCTCACGTATCCCATCGACACCAACGCACGGCCGGCTCACAGCTTCTCCCACCCCAGAATGATACCACCGATCGCTCCCCTAGCCAGGTGCCAGAGTCCGAACTCAAACCTAGCAAAACCCTACGCTCGCGCTTCCACTTCAAACGACCTTCCATATCGAACCTGAAGAACGACATCAAGCGCGTCAAGTCCGACTTCAACCTCACCGCGACCGTCAACGGTGACCCTTCTTCCTCCGTGTCCCCAGCCAAAGGCGACGTCTCCGAGACGTCTGCCCTCAAGAGATCGCTGTCGAAATTCGACCTCAAGAAAACCCACAAGCTGTCCAAGCGCGTGAGCGATCTGGAAGCCAAACTCGGCCTGGCACGTCGCGAGCTCGACGAAGCTCTGGTAGAGGCGAGCCCGATGCCGATGCTCGGCGGCAGGTACGAACGCTTCACCCCACAGAGCACCATCAGGAGACCCAAGTTCGTCCCGGGGAAATTGCCGACGCTGCCTAGTGAGCGGTTGATGAATTTGGACGGACTGGACTTTGGTGACGACACGCCCAAGCCACGGAAAGCGATGGATCTGACTGAGGAGCTGGACGTCGATGGGTTGAACGATGATGACACGATGAGAGTCCGGAGTGAACGGCCCTATCCGCCACGTGCTGCTTCGTTGTTCTCACTTCCTGCCACCAATAACGAACAACAACAACAACTAACGGACACCTCTGCCAACATCGGACAAGCAATAACGAGTAACTTGACCCAACTCAACACAAGTGAAGTGAATGACATGGACCCAAACACCATCCCCATCGTCGCGAGCGCCGACGCTCCCGACTCAACTCAAACCACAAACTACTCCGACCTGGACGCCAAGCTCAAAGCTCTCGACGCCAACGTGAAAATCACCCAGAAGTCGACCAAGACCAAGAAGCGCAAGAGCGGCATCGACGACGAGGACCGGGCCTTCAAACCTGGTCAAGACGCCGACGAAGAGGAGGAGGAGGACTGGGATGGAGGGGTGGAGAAGCCGAAGAAAAAGCGCAAGTCCGCGGGTGGGAAGACGGACGGCGGTGGTTTGCAGAGCAACAAGCGTGCTGCGAAGGGTCAGACGCAGGGTTCGCCACAGAGTGGGAAGAAAGCTGTGGGGCGAGTAGGCAAGAAGGCGAAATCAGCTGCCAAGACTGAGGAGGAGCAAGATGTCAATGACCAGGCTGTTCTGGACGACGCCACCACCGCTAATGCTGCTGACCTCGCCAGCCGCACGAGCCTCGACTCCCAAGGCCAACCCCTCCAACCTCTGTACGAAGAGCAGGATGAGATTTCCATCGTGCCGTTGAAGAGCGCGCCCGTGGACCCGACTGCGAGAGCGACGCCGGCGCGCTACGCCGGGAACCTGGAGGAGCGTGCTGGGGAAGGGGAGGAGACTGTCATCACGCGTAGTGTGGTGAGGGAAGGGATCGTTCTTGATGGGAGGGAGGAGTTTCAGTGGCCGGATGACGTTTTCTGAACTTTTTCACTTTTCACACTCATCTTTACGTTGTGGGAAAGAGAGAGAGAGAAAGGGCGATGGCGATGGTGATGGAGAGGACTTGCAGATACGGGTACAGGGACAGGATTGTAATGTTGTGACGAAGAAACGGACTTTTCTTACGATTGATTGCTTTTCTTATGAATTACTGCTTTATTCAACGGCCTGTGAGCGTTTCCGGCGGATTTTGTCTTGCTTGCTGAAAGAGGGCACAGAGATGGGGGTTAGCCACACTGTGGTCCTCGTGCTGAAGCGAGCAAGTGAGTTGATGTACTTTTTTGTTATCCCCCTTTCGAAAAGGGTGTGGTTTTGTGGATAGCTGGCTTGTGTATCTGACCTCGATTTCTATCCTCTTGAAGTTTCCTACCTTACAGTCGATGACCAGTCACTCATCACGCACAGTCCCACCCTCACGAACCCACCGACCTCTTCATAAAACTGGGAGCAATGCCAGCGTGCAGACCCCCCGTGATCAAGAAATCCCCACCGGTCGTGAACGAGGACGCATCGCTCAATAGATACGCCACCATGGGCGTGAGATCCCGCGGCACCCCAACCCGCTTCAACGGCGCCGCCCCCTCGAACATGTCAAGTAAATGCGGATACTCTTTCTTCAACGCCTCCGTCATCGGCGACATGATCACGCCCGGCGAGACGGAATTCACCCGGATCCCATCCTCCGCCAACTCCACCGCCAACGGCCCCACGACCCCCTTGACCGCCGCTTTCGACATGTGATAAATGGCTAGATTCTGCTCGGGGATTTTGATCCCCTGCGCCGCGATCGACGCGATCATCACGATACTCCCTCCACCCCCGACCTCGGCCATGTGCTCCGCCACCAATTTCGCCGTCCAAAACGTCCCCATCACGTTCACGCTCAACACCCGCTGCGCCTCCTCCCACGTGTGCTGGACAAAAGGCTTGTCCAACGCGACCCCCGCCGCCGTCACGCAACCCTGGAAACTGCCCGCTTTCCGCAACGCGCGGGCGAAGCCGGCGTCCAGGGAGGCCTGTTGCGTGACGTCGGCTTGGTCGTAGAAGGCTCGGATGCCGTGTTTGGCGCCCAGGGCGTGGAAGTCGTCGACGGGGGAGGGGAGGGCGACGAGGACGGCGACGTTGCCGCCGAGTTGGGCGATGGCGTCGCAGATGGCGAAGCCGATGCCCCTGGCACCCCCGGTCACGAGCACGGTTTTCCCTTTCATGCTGAAGCGGTCGGTGATTTTGACTTGGTTGGGATTGTCGTCGGGTGCTGCTGCTGTGGTTGAAGCCGTGAATGGTCTGGCCGTGGTCGGAGCGCGCGGGTTTGGGAGGGGTGGTTTTGTGGATTGTTTGAGGTTGCGTGAGAAAAGGCATCGTCGACGGAACAAGATAGGGATCATTTTGAGTGTTAGGAGGGACATGATGGGAGGATGCTAATACGAAAGAGCTGGAACGGATGAGAAGGGAGTCAAGGTACTTAACACTGCCGTTGTCTGGTCGTCTTCTGCGCAGGAAGGAAGACATGTACGAGCTCTCTCTCACCCTAAAGAAAGCACCTATCCATCCCCGCAACAAATGCAGTACATAATGCTGCAGTGTATGTACTGTATGTAGTGGCAGAGAGAGGAGTTGCAGTTCAGCTCTTTGCCGGCAAACGCGTGGTTGGAGCCAAGTGGGGTCAGAGCAACCACATGCTGCCGATGTCCGCGAACAACTGGAACCTCCATCACGGGTAGTTTGAGAACAAGAGTACGATATACTCATGTGAATGACTGACCATAGTCAAGAGAAGCCAACGGTACCTAGCTAAGAGGTGAAAACGCTCACCACCAGACCTTTCCTGCTATTCTTCAGGATTATTGTTCCTCCGGCCGAGACCGAGACCGAGACCACATCTCAGCCAACAGCTCTTCATCCTCTCTGTCTTGCTCTTCGTCCCTCTCTGTCCTGCTCTTCGTCCCTAGCGAACATTGTGCCTGGAACTCCATCATCTCAGCCATCACCGAACACGGTCAACGTTATGAACGGGACTGAACCAGCTCCATTGCAAAGAAAGCCGGGGTTCCCATCGCAGCCTCAAGCACCACGCTGGCCAGTACCGAATTCAACCTCATCCCAACCACCTGAACCATACCGTTCCAAGCGACACCCACAACCCACTCCCCTCAATCATCCGCCTACACTTCTTACACAGGCCTCAGCCGTCATCTTCATTCAGAAAAGCACCGCACCCACCCGCGACCGGCATCTACCCGGGATCCGCACTACCCTCGCCTTTCGGCGAAACACGTTGATTAGGTAGATGTGTAGACATATGCCTAAAGGCTAGACTTTGCTCATTTGCAACATCAGCGGTCCTTTTAACAATCCAACCATTCTCCCTCCTGTCCCGAACAGCAGAGGCCGCACAACACAGCAGTCCCCTCCCCTCCCTTCCCCCTACTTTGGCCTCCGGGACACCGAACGAACAAATCAGACGGGTCGGTATACCTTACCACCAGCCTCGCAGCATCAAACAGTCAAACCGGAGAATCGAGGAAGTGAGAGCAAAGCAACCCACCTAGACCGCCTGCTGAAAGGTAGGAAACGAGCAAACGAGCCAGTCAGTGAGTGAGTGAGTAAACCCCTAGAACGGTAAGTATGTACGGTAGGAAGGAGAGTGAGAAAGGGGGAAAAATCCAGGAAACTCCTCGACAGTCCAACTCAATTCGCTCATGCTCTCTTACCGAACCGACAAGTTCGAAAAAGGCGGAGGGAAAGAAAAACAGGACGACAACAAAAAACCAGAGAGAAACCGGAAACGAAGGCAGAGCAAGCACAACCCGACTACACTCCTCCCTCTGCCACCATCCCTCCGAAGCAGAAAATTGAATCAATGAACAAGCGGATTCACCTCGCAAGACGTTTTCCCATGGATACCCATCCATCATCCCATCCATCATCCTCGTCGTCCTCGCCGTTGGGAGCGAAACCCAATATAAACAAAGCCCACGCCAGAGATGAATGAAGGAACAAGCAGAAGAAAAGATTAAGAAAAGAAAGAGAAAAGAAAGGAAGGGCTTCCGCAAATGAAGATGATAAGGCAAGGTAAGGTAAGGTAAGACCCAGACAGTACATAGGTAGCTTGAAAAGCATGAAAAGCACGAACCAACAACAGTACCAAAACCCACAAACACCAACAACAACAGCAGTAATTAATCCCATTCTCATTTCGGTCATTTCATCCAGACATAAATCCCTTCCCACAATTTCCCTGCCCATCGAAAGTGTCGATCCCTCCAAAAGAAAAAAAAAACCGCGTCCCAATGCCTGCAACATCGCTCTTCTTCAAACAAAGATCGCGGACAAGTCCCATCGGCAGAAATCCAACACCATGTTTTTTCCTTCCTCAATTCGCACAGCACAATCCCAGTCTCGTTCAAGTCGGTGTCTCCAACACGTAAAGCACCCGGCAGCATTGCCAATCCAACCGGCCAAAAAGTCCTTCACCAATCCAACCCCACCCCAATCAAAAATCTCCACGACGACCCTTCACCCACCGCCTCCTAAGCACCGGCCGGGTCGACGCTGTTCGGGGGCAGGTTGCGCGAGGTGTGCGTGCCGTTGGCGCGGCGGTAGTTCATCTCGCGCAGGCCCTCGATCCCGTCCGGATCGCAGTCCGGGTCGCAGAGGCTGCTGCTGCTGTTGACACCAGCAGCAGCAGCATCGTAAGCGGAGGACGACAGGTGGCCGTTGTTGTTGTTGTTGTTGTTGTTGTTGTTGTTGCCGCTGTAAGGCGTGGTGGGCCGGGCGCCTTGCCGGAGGGGTTGCGACAGGTGCCGGTCGTTGAAGACGTGCCCGAAACTGCGCTTGTAGGAGGAGGAGGAGGGGTCGGTCGGGGTCGCGGTGGTGGTGGTGGTAGGGT
>Ga0268244_10000740_pt1 | contig 12557 bp, 19 predicted proteins | sample AgamicMgSfe_FD_200258 | JGI IMG/M metagenome (GOLD analysis project Ga0268244, IMG submission 200258) | Agave microbial communities from Guanajuato, Mexico - Mg.Sf.e (v2) (version 2) | ecosystem: Host-associated > Plants > Phyllosphere > Phylloplane/Leaf | place: Guanajuato, Mexico | collected... | reverse complement strand
ACCTTCGCCGTCCCGGGCTCCGTCTCCACCAGCGACCACAAACGCAAAGCCTCCCTCGCCGGCATCCCCTCTGCCACAGACCTAGAAGAAACCTCGCGCGTGGCAGCAGAAGAGGACAAACGCCGCCGCAACACGGCCGCCTCGGCGCGCTTCCGCGTGAAGAAGAAGCAGCGGGAGCAAGCGCTGGAGAAACAGGCGAAGGACATGGCGGATAAGGTCTCGTTACTCGAGGGCCGCGTGCAGCAGTTGGAGACGGAGAACAAGTGGTTGAAGGACCTGCTCACGGAGAAGAGCGAGGGGACCGCCAAGGCTGGCGAGACGGTTGCGTCGTCGAGTCAGCGGACGGAGAGGGAGGGGGAGGAGCGGAGTATGGAGAACCGGACGGATGGCGTGGGTACGGCAGAGAACGTCAAGCCGGAGGCTTAAAAGTTGCTCTCCCCCTTTTTCTTTTCCTATTAAATCTCTTTTTGGTCGTGTCTGATGACCCTTTTTCTTTTTGGCTTATGGATCGAACAGTACAGGCTGCAGCGCATGCAGCGCCACAGCTGCCCTTTCGAGGGTCCACGAGTCTCTACATATCAGGTAGATCCGAACTTTGCCACTCAGGCCTCAGCACGATCTTCCCACAGACGGTAGCGGGAAGCGACTCGCTGTCCGCAGATGAGATGCTCGGGGGAGGAGAGGTGATGCCTTGTTGCGCTCGTCAGGTCCGGTATCGGCCGTTGTGATTGGTGTCGCGCATAGCAGGCTCGTGCTGCGCATAATGATCATTTCAAGCTGGAATCTTTCTGGGCAGCTGTCGTTCTCCTTTCAAAACCGTACGTCAACGCCACTACATTCCCCATGCAACTGAAACTTTCCCCATCTTGCAAACAGCTCATGTCCAGCACTCCTGTTTCTGCTTCACTACTGCTTTGCCGCTGTCGTGGAGACGGCTCAAACGCCGTGTCATCGTACTGTAAGCCCGCTCGCCCCGCTCCGGCGTATATGTTCGGTGCATCCTGGTGTCCCACGCCGAGCTTCGGGGCAAAGCTCATCGTCTCCCACGCGCGTGGAGTCAGCAGTCCTCCAAGCCGTCCTTCACACCGGCGTGAGATGAGGTGGAGTCTGGTATTCTACTGTGCTTCTTGTGGCTAGGGGCGAAGTGTCTTCGGCCGATGAGGCTGAGTTATGAGTCTGTCATTTCCAGCTGAGCACGAACGTTTGAACGCTCCGTTCGGCGGGGATAGGTGAGGAACGTTAGAAGCTGGATGTTCTGGCAACATGAGGTTTGATTCCTGGCACTCCGACTCTACGATCTAGCTACTTCAGCCTATTGTTTTCTGTTGGGATATGAGCGATGCCGTAGCTCCCTTCTAGGTAGTCTTCAGCCCAGCCCGCTCCAATGTCAGGTTCGCCGTACGCAATTCGTCAGGCAAGCGCGGACACCATCGACCCACGACGATGATGTCCAAGAGCAACGCCCCCTCCAACTCGACTACATCCGCCGTGCAGCCTTCCTTCCACGCGACTGCCGCGCAGTATCCCCACCGCCCAGCTGGTCTTTTGAGCTCTTCGGATCGGCCACGAACTCGCTGTAGCGCCCATCCTACATGACCTCCGTGTCCTCCCACACGGTGTTCTCTCCTCCCGCGGGATCGACGATCTTCCACCCAATCCGCATGTCCCGATCGGCATCGTACGGGACAAGGACACTGGCCGTGACCACGAACTCCTCTTCTCCGTCGACGTTGTAAAGGGTAGGGAAACCGGCATCTCGAAACCCTTGCGGGTCGAGCGTCTTGTCCACCTTGGCCCACTCGTGCACCCCCGGACGCCAGTTGCCATGGACGTCGCGGGCGGGTTGTCCATTGCTGAAGCTCGCGCCGTCGAGGTAGACCAGGTGGGCTGAAAGTTTCGGGTCCTGGGTGTTGAGGTAATACTCCTGCTGGAACGTGGCGTTGATGGTGTGCCTAGCCGTAACGTGGGACTTCGGCAGAAAGATCCTCAAGCGATCGATCACCACGTCCACGGACGTATCGTGGGGACAACGCTTGACTATGTCCGAGTTCACGCGCTTCCGGGTCCACGTGGAGCCGTCTTTCCGCTGTACTGTCGATTCGGCGAGCCCGTCCGGGTGCTTGTCGCGATCGAAGTAGTCATCTTCCAACAGCGCGTACGACCAACGTGAGGGAAGGGACTGGGTGGAGATATTATCGTAGCGGAGGAGGCCACCGCGAGAGACGGGCAAGCGGCTGTGAAATGTCATGTCAGCTTTGAGCATACGAGCACAGGAGATGTCAAGGTGTAACGTACTCGTCAATCTGGGAGGCGTACGGGCTCAGGACGATGAAGCCCTGCGTCCCGAATTGTTGCTTCACTTTCCTCATGAGGTAACCACTCCTCGCAAAGCCTCCCGTCATGAAGATGACCTTGGGTCGTACGAGCTTGGTTTGCGCGTCGATCATGCCATGATTTCATCCAGAACATCGTCGAACGCCTTCTGCATCTGTTGACTTTGGGTCTGGTCAGCATACTGACCTTGCTTTTGCGTGGATGAAGACTTACTAGGTGAACTCAGAATCGAACGTAGCCTCACCCTTGAACGGTGCAAGCAGGCAGATCCTGTAGCGTGGTAGTCGCTCATACTCAAGCTTCAGCCTCTCGATCTCTGCCAAAGCCTGTCTACGGCCCTCGTGCTCTGTGATGCCAAGGTCATTGCAGACTCTCCTGAAGCCACCACGCTGTGCCACTTCTCCTGAAGTCTCGAAGACGTCAAGGAGAAGATCGTTGACCATTTGACCAGCGCAGAAAGCACCGGATTCCTGGCTCACAGCTTCGAAGCGGCTGTGCTCGCTCAGATCGTCCACGAGTCTATACGTGACGATGTCCGTCGTGCCGCAACCCACATCGACGGCGGTGACAGCATCACTCGCAAGCAGCGGTCGAGGCAAACGCACAGTCTTCTTGGCCACCTTGTTGACTAAAGAGGCGAGTGCGCACTGAGGCTCGGATGCTAGAGCGACCAGGGTGAACCCAGCTAGCTTGGCCGCTTGTAGCATGCGACGACGAGCCGTAGGCGACCACATCTGCGGCACACTGAGGCGAAGCCCAACATCGGTAACGTCGAGCTCGTGCAGCATCTTGCCCGGTGTCAAAAGCTTGTCTTCGCTATCTCTCACTTCCCTTAGACATTCATCCACGACCGCCCTTAGATGCAGCTGGATAAGCAGGTCGAGGCTCATGTTGTTTTGCTCGAGCTGGGCCGTTACCCGCGCAACACGCTCTGGCTGGGCTCCATCCTGGTCGTATAGAGCGAGTTTGAAGAACTCGATGACGTCCTCTGCGGCGACCTTATGCTTCAGAATTAGGGCTTGGAGATCGTAGCCCCAGACCAAGTGACCCTCGTGCATGGCCGCCATCATGGGAGCCTCTTCCGAAATGAAGCGAAAGCGAACATTCTCGATGCGTTCTGGGTCCACAGACGGCAGGCTGTATGATGCCGAAAGGTTTGCGGTGCCCCAGTCGATACAGAGTTGCAGCAGTTTCTGGGCCATCTGCGCTCGCCCTGTTTGAGCTGCGATAAAGAGGCACAATCGATGGAAGGCTTCCTGCTGTCGTCGGTTCCGCGACGTGGCTTGAAAGGACGTGGAGGTGTCAAGTGAAGTTAATGGCCTGCTTAGCCTGGCACAACGTGGATTTCTAGCCCCACATCTGTGAAGTGAGGTTCACAGCCGCATTGTCTCACTTTGGCAATCGATAGCAAACGCTGTAGCGCCACCTGTATCAAATGCTACCCCCGTGAGGTTTGCAAGTGCACAACATTCTTTGCCGTAAAACATCAGTTCAAGCCTACCTCCAAGATATAGTTCGCATCCGCACGCACGACACTGCTCATCTTGCAACCAGCCAATGGGTGTAATCGTGGGTTAATCGCTCCTGACGATCCGATCGCATCGCTAGTCAACCATGATTCAAACCGTAGCCGAACAAGAGCGCTTGCGCAATACCGCCTTCAAAGATGCCTTGGAAGCACTGGATACACATCGTGGAGTTTGGAAAACCAGCGAGGAGCAGCGGCAGGGCCTGCATGAAGTCTGCACTCGTCGACGGCTTGAGAAATTTGCATCGAGGACAGCTTCTACCAAGATACAGCACACCGCCACCACGCTCAACGATATGCTCCATAACATATTGAGACCCGGCCGTGGTATTCGAGCTGGTCTAGCTGAAGGAGAGGACCGTGGGCCTAGAATCCAAACTCTCTTCCGGATGGGCTCGGTGATGTTGGAGCCAGAGTTTCTAGACAAGATCGGTTATGAGCCGAAAATCCGCGCAGCAGCTGAAGCGTCCAGTCCACCATCGGAAGCACCTGTGAGAGAGCGAACGAATCGCGGGGTAGAACAAAAGCAGCCGTCAGAAGACGAAGCCCAGGAAAAACTCGGACTCCAGCGAAACAAGCGAACGGAGACCATCAAGGAAAATATACAAGCGTTGAACACCAGGGGGCAGCCATCACCGAAAGTGGTCCTGACTCCGGGCACAGCAAACTCAAGGACTGCCCCGTCAAGGAAGCGTGCAAGTAGCAACGAGAATGCAGGAGTGGCTACATGGAGAGCCAACGACTCGCTTGAACCTGCGAGTAAGAGACTCCATGAGGCAGAGAGTGATGGCCGACCATTAGGAGACGGCCACGGCCGTCGTTCGCATAGCTGCTCTTACCAGACCCATGGTGATGATGGTCAGAACCTGCCGGCGATCGCAGTCTCCCAGCAAGATGGCGGTGTCGATATAGGCAATCCCACAAGCAATCGCGGAATATCAATATCCGAACCTAGCGACGAGTCTGCAATAAGCGAACTGACCTCATCGCCTCAGTCCATGGACGTGCCAGCGATGACTACGCAGCATCATCCCCAGCTCGTTGAAGCGATCGCCATAGCTGCCAGAGATTCTTTCTCTACGGTACCCCAGCCGTCTGCGTCTCGACTGTCCAGGAGCGAGTTGCGCACGGGCGTGAGTCCGCAATCGATCGAGACAGAGATGCACAATCGCCTCTTCGCTCGGATCCGCGACGGCATTGCCTTCTATTGCGCCGACAGAGGGTACAGCCAGACCGCGGCAGCCGAATTTGCGGAGAATCCCAATGAGAGTCTCGAGAGCCTTTACGTCCAGTTTCTCGGTACAGAGACGTGGAGGGCCAAGCTACTGGAGCTGGATAACGACAAGCCTTTCCCTCTCAACGCAACGGACGCGCTGCTTGGCATCATCGGTGCAGCGGTGTACCGGGATGTCTCTCGAGGCCGCTGCCTTGGGATATAGCCCACAAGTTCCGGGAGACATTCGACCCTGAGCTTTGGTCCACGGCCATGGAAGAGAGAGGTTACAGCTTCGATGAGTACATCAAACATGTCGCCTCGAAGCAAATCCAGGATCCTGAGTTTCGCGAGCGGAGTGTTAAGCCGCACGCAGAGAAGCTGGCTCATCGCCTTGCGCTAAGTTTGCGGCCGCATTTCCAGCGCCTGAAATCTGTCAAGGAACCCAAGGAACGACTTGACAGAGCGTGGGTGGAGAACCTTGAGCATGCTTACGCCAGCGCGATCATCCTGAAACAGAGGATCGAAGCAGCGGACAACGCCACGTACGAGTACGTGTGGTTCCACGGAGACGAAGCCTTCAATCTCGAGACCATGCAGAGTCACTACAGCGGTGAGAGGGCTGGAAGCGTGGTAGCTACTCTGCTACCAGGTATCAAGGCAACTTACAAGGGCAGCCTCCACCGGCCCTCATTCGAACGCTTTGCCTACCGAGCAAAGGTGCTCGTGGCGGCGTTCGAGAACGACATCAAGCGCGATGGTGGCACGGTCGTGGGCAACGATGGTGCCCATGGTCTGCAGGTGTGACAGTGGCAGGCTTAGAAATGGAGATGAAGTCGATGAGTGGGATGGTGTTGAAGCCAGGGAAGAAGAGGATAAGGCGTCTGGAGATTCCTCGGCACCCCCGAAGTCGTGGCGAGTACTGCCAACTGCGAATGTTGCAAGGACGTCTGTAAAAGACGACCGTCCCGTTTGAGTGACCTTGACACCTTGAGACGATCGTATACTGTACTGTAGTAAGTGTACATGTTGTCATGTGAAGCACCCGTGTACTGTACACGCCGTTCTCCATCAAGTCGCAAAGGTATCACCGCCTGATCCGATTTAGCCGGCAGGGTCACACTTCGGGCTTCAGACTTCCCTCGGCCTGCTTTCTCACGAGTTCCTAAGAGCGATATCATGCGGGCGCCGACATTGATGGTATTAATTGCCACCGTTGTAGCATTGTCAGTAGAACGGTAAGTGATCTACCATTATCAGTCTCTCCTACTTCATGTGAAATACCAGCGCTCTTCTCACGTTAGATCATGGCCGAAAACACACTGCTCTCCGTCGAGGAGATCTCGAAGCACAACACGCCCGAAGACTGCTGGATAGTAGTTGAAGACAAGGTCTGGGACATCACTGAGTTCGCGCCGCAGCATCCAGGTTCCGGCCAAAGTAAGTACGGCATTGCATTCATCAGATAATCACGAGCTAACGTGGTACAAGTCATCTGGAAGCACGCCGGCCGGGACGCGACGACATCCTACTCTTCCATCCATGCCTCCTCTCTCCTCCCGAACAACCTCGACCCGTCAAAGCTCAAGGGGACTGTAGACAAGCGCACAATCACAGACGAATGGTCGCGACCTCCTCCCACCGCAACCACCGAGCTCAAACTCCACGAGAAGCCTTCGCTCGATGCAGTGATCAACGCGCAAGATTTCGAGGATATCGCTGAGCGGACGGTGACGAAGAAGACATGGGCGTTCTACTCGTCCGCATCGACGGACTGCATAACGAGAGACCGCAACAGAGAGTGCTTTGGACGGATCTTTTTCCGACCCCGGTTGTTACGCGCTGTCGGAGAGGTTTCGACCAAGTCTGCCATCCTCGGTCATAATGTCGGGCTTCCCATGTTCGTCTCGCCTGCCGCGATGGCGAAGATGGTTCATCCAGAAGGCGAGAAGGGCATCGCGCGCGGTTGTCTAGAGTTCAGGGTACCGCAATGCGTGTCGACCAATGCCAGCTTCCCGATCGAAGAGATCACCGCATCCGTGCCCAAGGACGCCAACCATCCCTTCTTTCTCCAGCTCTACGTCAACAAAGACCGCTCGCAATCCGAAGCGCTGCTCCGTCACGCTCGCACGATCGGCATCGACTCCGTCTTCGTCACAATCGATGGGCCCGTACAAGGTAAGCGCGAAGCGGACGAACGCGTCAAGGCAGACGAGGGCTTGAGCACTCCCATGTCCGGACAGAAGATGAAGAACGACCGACGAGGGGGCGGCATTGGCAGGATCATGGGCAACTACATCGCACCGGACTTTACGTGGAATGAGTTCGCGTGGCTCCGGAGGCACTGGCATGGGAAGATTGTAGTAAAGGGCGTGCAGTGCTGGCAAGACGCCAAGCGATGTGCGGACGAGGGCATGGACGGCGTGCTACTGAGCAATCACGGTGGCAGGAATCTGGACACGTAAGTTCATCTTGGACCCGTCTTCAAGCCCCACAGCTAACGCGAATGTGCAGCTCGCCACCAGCCATCATGACACTCCTCGAATGCCAAATGAACTGTCCCGAAATCTTCAGCCGTCTCGAAGTCTTCGTAGACGGCGGCATCCGACGCGGCGGCGACATCCTGAAATGCCTCTGCCTCGGCGCCACGGCCGTGGGCTTCGGAAGGTCCTTTCTGTACGCGTTGAATTACGGCGAAGAAGGCGTGCAACACTTCCTCGACATCATGAAGCAGGAGTTGGAGATCGCCATGGCTCTGGTAGGAATCACGGATCTGAGCCAGTGTGATGCGAGTTACGTCAATACGGCGGAGCTAGACTTGCTGGTGGCCAGAGGTGAAGGACATCCTTACGCTACTGGGAAGAGGCTGGCGAATGTTGGATCATCTAGAGCAAAGCTTTGAGGTTGGTGCACAGGAGTACTTGAACGCAGTCAACGCAGTTACGAGGCAAAGAGCAACCACCATTATTGAGCGATTGTCAATCTCGTGTAGAAGAGTGCATGCACGATACCGTAGCCACGGCGTGGAGATCGATGAGCTGAAGGAATGTTCCCGAGATCTGGATTGGATCTCGAACGGTGCGGCTTGCGATCCGGGCCACACGATCTCCTGCGTCATCGAGTACCGTTCAACTCATCAAACGTTTCTATTGCCGAACTTAGCTCGGCTCTCTAACGTCTGGTACAGTAGACGGCCGCCTTTCGGTCATGGACTTGATCAGATGGATATTAGTAGTGTGACCATCTCATCACTGACCACGACATGTAAGCGTTTCCCTATTGCTACAGCCTTCAATTTCGCTTTGCGTTGGTATCTTCATCTGGGACTCAACTTTCGTTCTCCAGTGTAATAGATACAACTTCCAAAAGATAAAGACCATGACGACCATCAGCGAGATATGGACAACCACACTGGCCCTCCTCTACGCCAACGAGCCCCGTCCAGGTCTGCATCCTATCCCCGGCACGAAACCCATCAACATCGAAGCCATCGTCCTGCCTCCAGTGATGTACTACATCGCCCTCCTCTTCCTCCCGCCCCCTCCGCCCCAGGCCGTGGACACCCTCACCTTCAAACTGCTGCGCAACGCCCTGGCCATCGTGGCTGGGATCCTGTTCTTCCGGCTGCCATTGGCCTATCACATCCCGCAGAGCATCGGGTTGAATTACCAGTTGAGTCTGGTCGGATTGTACGGTGGGTGTCGGGTCCTGGATGCGTTTTTCATCAGTCCGATCTTGCTCGAACATATCCCGCGACGGGTGCGGTACGAGCATAAACCTCTGGTCGACACGCCCGCGGCGTCGAACGATCGGGAGGCGGCGAACACCGGTAGGAAACGCATCGGGTACGCTGATAGTGGGAAGACGCCACCTTCTTGGGGACGACTCCCATCCTTGCCTTTGGACGATTACCTCCCCGCGAGCGCGGTGAATGCAGCCGGCGTGGCCGCGGATACAGTCTCCCGGACGTTTTCGGGGCCGAAGAAGCACGCCGTGTATCAGTTCGAGACGCCTGAGGATGGTTGGCCGCATACTTTCCTCGACCGGGCGAGCTGGGCGCTGGAGCTGGAGCTTTCCATGCGGTTCGTATCTTCTGAATCGTGATTAGTAAAGTGTTCATCCCTCTGACTTGGTCTTTGAACAGTGGAATGGGCTTCACCTGGACGACGGCGGATGTTCGCCACACGCGCAAGACGTGGCTGCCTACTGTTAACAACCGCCTGCACAGTATCTTCGTCCACGTGCTGCCGGTCATGGCGGTATGTCTGTTCGTGATCAGGGGCACGTACGACAATTACCTTGCACCCAACGGCGACCCACCTCCATTCGAAGGGCCGTCGAGGTTCGACACACGGCTGTCGCTACCAAGACAGCTCGCGCTGACGGCCGCTCTGGGTGCTTTCTTGATGGTCGCTTTCTCTCTTGCGCACAGCATATTCGCAATCATGTGTGCTCCGCTCGCACCGTCCCCTTTCGCTTTCTTCCCTCCGTTGTACACGACGCCGATCTGGGAGATCACCTCGGTGCGAACGTTCTGGAGTTTCGGATGGCACCGGCTGTTCGCTCGTCTGTTCTTAGTGTTTGGGGTGTGGCCTGGCGAATGGGTGGAGCGGAAACTTACCGGCAAGAGTGATCAACCCGCGGATCTTGGGAAAGTCATTGGGGGATTCTTGAGTAGTGCTTTCGTACATTCGTTTTCTGTGCGGAGTGTCCTTGAAGGCAATTGGATCAAGGCGCGAGGGGAGGGTATCTTTTTCTGCGCGAATGGATTTGCGGTCGTTGTCGAGGAGGGCGTCAGAAGGATCGTCTTAGCGCGACGCAAGAAGGCTGGCCGTCCGCTGCACATGTGGTATGATGCGTGGATCGGTAGAGTGTGGTGGATCTCGGTTCTGCTATTTAGTGGGAGGAACTTCGCTCGAGGTTGGGTCAATGCCGGACTCGTCCGCGAGATGGCCGGTCGATAGAATCCTATACTCCGTCACTTCGGCAGTAACAGTCATTGAATGCAGACTCTTTGCGAGGTATACCGCAGGTTGTCCCCCGGCGAACGTGGCAGTCATAGACATATCATTTTCGCCCTGAACCCGGCTGATTGAGCTGGTGAAGCCAATGGAGTGTGGGGAGGAATAGATAATATTGCAAGCAAAGTCTTGCCAGACAGCGCTGTTAACGCTGTTCATGAAGTATGTCAACGAAATCAGACATGTGCTATTTTCATCCACGTGCAAGCATATATCTCTCATGCCGCCAGCCGGCGAACCATTGGGCTACGAGTAGCAAGCCGAGCTTGAGCAGTTCATCCCAACCATCATTGCAAGGCCTTCATGAAGTCTTGGAATCTGCGATTCGTCTCAGCGGTAGCAGCTCGGTCTTCCTTCTGAGCATGCTCAATCTCGTCCATAGTCTGCTGCAACAGGACTTCGGCACGTTGGTGAATCGCGACCTTCTCCGTCTCATGCTGCTTCTTGGCTTGCTCGATATCGTCGTCAACGTCCGCCGCATACTTCTGCTGTACAGCTGTGATCTCGGCCAAGACGCGGTCAAGCTCCCTTTTATACGTCGTGATCTCAGCCTGCTTCTGCTCGTGGCGCCGCTCGAACGCTCGCAGAGTCCTCTCGAGCTTGATGTGTTTTGTCACGACGCTGCCGTCCGCTTGCTGGAGCTCGATGGGTACGACTTCTTCACTGAGCGGTGCTGACAGAGACTCGTGCTCGTTGTCCAAGGCGTCGATGTCCTGCAGAGTGGGCACGCCGGGTGTCTTTATCGGGTTGCCGTTGAGATCCAGGCCATGCACTCGCGCAACGAGTGCTTGGCAGACTGGCTCTAGATGTTCACTCGTGGAGGATCCTACGCCCCGACGGTATACGTTCGCCGCATCTGTCAGACAGATCAGCTTCAGCGCGGTCAAGTAGTCACTAAACAAGCTAACCTTTGAAATTGGTGTAGAGCGGGTTCTGCGCCGTCTTTCGGGCTGGGTTGAAGCTTGCGAAGAAGCCATCACTGGCGGTCTTGACATCTAGCCCTCTTGATGTTTTCTCGTCAATGCCCTTCTCATTTTGCTTGCGTCGCAGACGTCCGCCTTGTTCGAACAAGCCCGCGATGGACGCGGTGCGTTTGAGACCTTGAGTTGGTGGCGGCTTGTTCTCCAACTCCGCCACATCGCGATGAGTTGCTTTCATGGCCTTGTATCCTCTGGAGGGTAGCGTAGTCATGCTGCCTATGGACTCGATACTATTTGTCGCGATGGAGATATGAGTAAAATGGGGTGTGTAAAGGTGTGAAAATCATGCGTTGCAGCTGGATTGGCAGAAATGAGAGGCGAGTGAGGTCGAGATAGCCTTTTCGTGGGCAAGAGCGCGTGTCGCATGTCACGGCAAGCACGCTCTTGTCATCGACCACACACACCTTCGAGAAGAAAGTCGTATATGTACAACGAACGCGGTATCTTACACGATCTCGTCCTATGAACCGGTGGGACTGGCGTCCGACCCGTCCGCCGGCACAAGCACATCCTTCTCCTCCAGTAATTTCGCCAGACTACCGTCCTGATGCATCGACATCATGATATCCGTGCCTCCCACAAACTCCTTGTTCACGTAAAGCTGAGGGATCGTAGGCCAATCCGAATAGTCCTTGATACCTAAGCACAATGATCAACACGCCGCCTTTCCTCTTTCCTTCCGCTCATCACTTAGGTAGAACGAACCCTGCCTCAGCTCCTCATCCTCCAACACGTTGAAAGCGGTGAATTTCTGCGGGTTGACGCCTTGCAGACCCAGGATCTGGATGCTCGCTCTCGAGAAACCGCACTGCGGCGTCTCCGGCGTGCCCTTCATGAACAGCACCACCGGTGCGGAGGCGACGGCTTTGTCGATCGCACTGCGGGTCTCGCTCGACAGGAAGGACTTCTGCAGTGCGGCGAATCGGGAGGAGAGGAGAGGGTTGCGACGAGGGCGGAGCGCTTGGCCGGCGACCTGCGAGGCGTCAGCTCTTCGTTGCACATGTTGAGGAGAAGGAAACGCCTACAGCTGACAGGGCTGATCGTGAAAACATTGTGGCGGTATGTTTGGTCAGTATTCGAGATACGACTGCTGTAGTTGTTCCGAGGCTACCTAGGTACATGTGCATGCGAGGATGTATCTGATGCCTCTCGAACGACCAATGACGCAAAGGTCCGTTTGGATTATTGATCAAGAATGGGGGGGGGCCAAAACGATCAACTTCAATCCTTCAACAAGGTACCTAGGTACTTCAAAGTCACAATATGTCTATGGATTTCAAGTATCTCACAATCGGTCAACTACCCTACTGTTATTCGCAGCTACAGCACACCGTGACCATTCCGCATGATAGTGAACGACCATGGACGGCATGTACCTAGACGCAACCCTCGCGATAAGTGCCTTCATCACCCTGTCAGCCTTCATCCTCCTCATCGCCTTCATCAGCAGCCATAAAACACCCCCGGACCCCCGTCCCACC
>Ga0268244_10000739_pt1 | contig 12571 bp, 11 predicted proteins | sample AgamicMgSfe_FD_200258 | JGI IMG/M metagenome (GOLD analysis project Ga0268244, IMG submission 200258) | Agave microbial communities from Guanajuato, Mexico - Mg.Sf.e (v2) (version 2) | ecosystem: Host-associated > Plants > Phyllosphere > Phylloplane/Leaf | place: Guanajuato, Mexico | collected... | reverse complement strand
GGGTGGGAGTGCGAGGCGTGCGGATCGGCGCCGGCGGTTCGGGGCGAGGGGGACCGGCGCGCGTGTCGGCCGCGGGGGGAATAGGTCGAGCGGTCCTTATACCGCCGGGTGGTGGTGGGTAGGCTGTCGTCCGAGGCGTTGCGCGAGAGCGAGGTGGTGAGGGCGTGTGCGGACTGCGGGTACGCGCTGTTCAGGAAGGGCACCAATACGGAATCTTCCATGAGCTCGTAGATTTTCGAGACGGCGCGATCGAGGGATTCGGGCGCAGGAGGGAGCGGGCCGGGCGCGAGTGCCAGGACGGCATCCCGCACGTCTGACGGTAGGTTCACTTCCCTCGAGCCGTCGGGCTGGATGTAGGCGTCCACCAGCCGCTGCCACAGCGCTTGCACGTACTCCCGGTCCGCGGTCGGCGGCATCCCCCCGGGAGACGCTCGCGCCATCATCTTGGCGTAGTGCTTCCTATACCGGCCGGCGTCCATGGTGAACTCCAACGTCTCCAGACAGTGGTTGTTGGAGAGATATGCCATGAACGCCGGCAGTGTCCACGGCGCAGGGGCCGTGTTGGCCAGGATCTCCCTCAAGTTCGGTCTCCGCGGGCAGTACGGCCCTTGCACCGCACTCGCCCTCGGGATGGCCACACTCAGCGGTCTGGGCGGCACGTAGTCGTCGGCGGACATGGTCTCCTCGTCGTCCGCGTCCCACTCGGTCAGGGCGGACGCCGGCGATGCGGCGGATTTGCGCGAGGAGGACGTCTTGGAGGAAGTGGAGGACAGCTGGGAGGACGACTTTCGCGAGATCATCACGCGAGGGAGGGTGTTCTGGTTGCGACTCGGTACGGTCGAGTGCGCGAGTTTGCTGGCAGCGACACACCACTGTTGCCGCAAGGGCCGACGTATCGACGCCAGCTTGGAGGGAGGCGAGGTTGTCGTTCAGTCCCGCTGCTTTCTCCCGGCTCTTGCACTTGACGTGGTATTTATGACGTGCCTGGCAGTTGTGTGAGTGTAAAAATGCGAAAGGACGTTGTTTCTTCGTATGTGACGGCCGGATGTAGAAGGTGGTGCCGGTGGGTAGGTTACAGGCGGGATGTTGTGCTGCAGTGCCGAAAAGTCGTCAGGTCACACCGGCGCGGTGCGACGAAAGTGGTGGAGAAGGTTGTAACAGGTTTGGCAAGGGGTCGGCCTCCTTCCCTGCAGTGTGCGACGTCGGACAGGATGTTGTATGGAGCGCGGTATCTGGCGCGAGTACTTTCTTGATCTTAGTCAGGAGAGAATCGACCGTGATGAGTGGGGGAATGAGTGATTGAGTGACTGCGAGGTTGAGAGATTTTCCAAGTGAGTGATGAGTGGCGGCTCTCGGTGGCGTGTTTTGGGTAAGTTGAGGGAGCGGAATGCGACAAGTCGGGCGATGGGGCGGGTGGAGTGCGGTCGTTTCGGCGTCGCGTGTGCACTCCTCTTCTGCTGACAGCCCGCCCACAGTGGTAAAGTTGGTCAGTGGGTGATGGGAGTATGACGGGCGATAGGGATTCGTCTTCGTCCGTTGGGTACGGTGGGGTGGTGGTAAGCGGGAGGATAGATAAGGTAGATGGATCCCTCGACAAGGTAGATAGAGGGAGGAGATGGTGGTGATATGAGGAGGGAGGGATATATCAAGCTGACACCAACGGAGAGCGAAACGGTCAAACGGGTGCGGGAGGCGACAAAGCCATTCGACTGCAATCACGAGATGCGATCAGGCAGAAAAAAGACGTGTGAGACTGAGAATAATAAGACCAGCAGCAGAGACCGAAGGGGGGAAGCAGGGAGAGAGAGAGAGAGAGAGTCAGAGGCAGAAGAGAGAGGGGCAGATCAGCGATGGCTGGGTGGATCGTCGAAAGAGTGGCGCCTTCTAGCGTCCTTCCACTACCAATCAGCGCCCGGCAACACCCCGGCCTGAAACCCGTCAACCATTCCATTCCATTCACATTCACATTCTTTTCTTTCTTTCCAGGTTCACATCCCGGGGCCCGTGCATGGCGGCATGTTCACACTAGGACTAGCCCGCCCGTCTGCGCCTGCCCTCTTCAGTCACTCACCAACTCGCATCCCGGAGACCGACGATGAAAGACAAAGGACGGAGGTACGAACGAGGGCGTTTGTGCCACTGCGAATGGGAATCGCACTTGGGCCGTTCTTTGTGTGTCTCGTTGGCATCAGTAAGGCCGTTGGGTGACACGCCATCGCCGATCATCATAATGCGCAACCTTTCATATTATTTAGTATGTATATACCTTAATAGTAGGGCGGGAAGAAAGAGGAGAAAAAGAAGCAGAAGAAAGACCGAGAGAAGACCGCGACTGCATACATACATGTACGTCGCCCCACCCGCCTTTCTCTCGATTGACCCCGTGACGGGGACAGTACTGTGCAGCAGCGGCCATGGAAGATTTTCCGCCAACGTGTCCGTTGCGTCAATGGAACCACCTTTCACCTCACCAACCCCGTCGGATTCGCCGCCGCCGCGACAGAACCCCCGTGACGAGTCCATCGTCGAAAAGGACACTACAATACTCGGCCGTAGCTCTGTGGGAGACATCGTACAGAATCCTCCACTGATCGAACAAACCCCCGTCGTTAGCAGAGTTCGTACAAGCAACGAGAGAAAAAGAGAAAAGTGGAGTGGAGTGGAGGCCAAAATAAAGAGACTTCGCGACCAGGGAACTTTTCTCGAAGCCTTCCCCATCCGACCTTAGCGCGCGTGCGGCTTTTCTTCTACGTATCAGCTGCCCCTCGGTAATAAAAACCTGGGTGGCTTTTGATCATGTGATCAGAGATCCTACATACATTTTGTGTTTTCGCGCGGTATAGCAACCAAATACATAGGCTAAGGCTATGTACTCGGGACTCTGATAAGGACTTGATCGGAGATAAGTCGGTGCACTGTCGGCCTCGGAAGATCTATCGTCGTACTCGTACATGATCAGATATCCCATCGGTCCAAGTCATCCGTCCCCAACCTTTCGGCGTGCTTTTCTTTTTTGCCAGTCTCACGAGCGGGTGGAGTCTCCCGGGGTCCACCCTCGGGATCCGAAAACCGCGAGTCATCAGACCAATCGTCCACCATCAGCGAGCGAGAGGCACGTGTTGCGGCATTCATTCCCGTTTTCTCCGACCGAGTCATCACCATCACATGCTTGGTTCCAAAGCTTAAGTAAGTTACCCCTGCCCAGTCCTGACTCCTGACTCCTGGACTCCTGGTTGACGAAGCGCTTCCAACTCGAACACGTGTGGGACTCACAGGGCGGACTGGTGATATGCGGGTCTTCCATTTTAAGACTACTGCACACGCGTGTCGTGAAAAGAGAAGAATGAAAAAAAAAAGGAAACGCTCTAGATCACTTCCGCCCGCAAACCCAACCGCCGCCTGGCACTCAAGTAGAGCTCGTACAACCTCAGCTTAACCGCCACCTTGGCATAAGCCGCCAGCGCCACGCCATACAGCATCCAATTCCCCGGCCACAGCAAGCTGCCCCGGATGGCGTCGACCCGCTCCTCGAAGACCGTGCGCGCCGCGTACCGGGCCAGGATCATGAACGTGCGCACGGGGCCCTGGCGGGTCTGCAGGTTCTCGTCGAGGCTGCGGGTCAGATCGTTGGTTTTGAGGATCAGGAGGATGATCGGGGGCACTTTGCTCAGCAGGTGCACGAGCTGGTTCAGCAGGCCCCCCTCGCCGAGCGCCTCGGACACGGCGCGCTTCTCGGCCGCGTTGCGAGGGACCGCGATCCCCGCGCTCGACTTCACCACGTTGTAGTCCCGGCCCGTGATGGCCGAGGCGAAGATGGGGAAGTCCTCGGCGCCGATGCCCGCGACCTCGTGCGCGTACTGCCGCATCTGGGCCTCGTCGACGTCCAGGACGGCGAGCCAGAGGTGGGCGTACGCGCGCCGTAAGGCCAGGGGGATGTCGCGGTAGAGGCCGTGGTCGTAGAGGATGATGTCGAAGTGGCGGGGCCGGCGCTTGCGGTCGTTGAGGCGGATCGCGAGGTTGCCGCCGTGCGGGTCGCAGTGCAAGGGGGCGCCGGCGCCGAAGATCATCTCGTTGAAGATCCGGGCGAGCGCGGCGGAGACTTCGTCGCGGTCGATGCCGTTGGCGTCCAGGAAGGCGAGGTCGTCGGGTCGGTGGCCCGTGATGTACTCCATGACCAAGATCCGCCGTTCGGCCCAGACGACGTTGGGTATAACCAGGGAATACTGGGGCAAGCGGGAGAAGTACTCCTTCGCGCGCCGGGCGTTGTGTCCTTCTTCCCGGAAGTCCAACTCCTTGGGTAGGGAAGTCTCCATCTCGTCGCTCAGCCACGTGAGATCGTACTCTGGGAACCAATACTTCAACGTGAGGAACGTGAAGCGCGTCAGGGCGAGATCGAGCTTGCTCCAGTCGTCCAACGTAGGATGCTGCACCTTGACCGCCACCTTCTCCCCCGTCTCCTTGAGCGTCGCGATATGAACCTGCGCCAAACTCGCCGCCCCGATAGGCCTCCGCTCAAACTCCGTAAAGTAATCCTCCAACGACTTCCCCGTATCCTGCTTGACCATCGCCTCCACGCTCGTGAAGCTCGACACGGGACACCTGTCCTGCAGCGGGATGAACGTATCGCACCACTCGCTCGGCAAGAGGTAATTCAACGACGACAGGTGCTGGCCCAACTTGATGAAAATGCTACCGTTCTTCTCCATCGCCTCCAACGCCCGCTCCGCGCACCGCGTGTGGCACGCCGACAGCAACGCCGCGTAATTCGGATCCTCCCCTCGCCTCAACACCCGGTAGTAGTCCGCCACGCACAGCGCCAACGTCACGCCCACCCGCCCGCTGCGCTCGCACGCGATGTACGCGTACCGGGCCCGCTCGCTGACGGCCAAGGCGCCCGCGCCCGCGACGAAGACGAGGGTGGCGGCGATGGCGACTCTGCGTCGCTCGCGCGGGATCGTCATGCGCGTTCGCCATGCTCGCTTGCCCGCTTGGGAGTAGATGCGTTGGGTTGTGGAGAAGGCGACGGAGGAGGTGGGTTGGAGAGGTCGCGTGCGCAGACACTCGCGGCAGATCCACGGTGGGGTTTGTCGACTGAGGGCGGAGAGGGTGCGCCATGGGGAGAGGGTGGTCGTCATCGCATCGTTTTACGCGATGGTCCTAGGGATTCGTAGGACTGACGGCAACGGTCGACACTCGAACAGCAGTGGTTCAGAAAGAATTGAGATTAGACGAAAGGGATGTTTTGCAGAATCCACTGTCGGGACGACAGCATGGCGTTGACCGTCGCTAGCGCATTTACGGTCCGGGGCCGAGAAAGATCGGAAGTGAAGGCGAGATTCGGGTGCGCACGTGCCTTCGCTCTCTCATCAGGGCGATGGGTTTCACGTGACTACCCTGTAGGTATGTGTGCATACTCTGAGAATGAAAGACAAGTGTCTCACATACACGAGTCTTAAAACAGATCGCGCGCGTAAAGTTGCCGTCGCACAATCACAGAGCGTCGTTTGGAGAAGCATGGTGATACACGTTGTCTGAAAAAGCAATGCCAGTAGCTCGTCGCCTTCGGCCTCATCGGATGTCCGTTGCTGTACCCACAATGGCCGCAGCGGCATGTCCTGCTGACGCGAACTCGCACTGCTGTTGCGCCGACCCAACGCCAGCGCTAAACTCACACCCAAAAGATCCGTCGCATTCGTTCCCCTCCCGCTCATAGCTACCGCGTGATACCCATTGAATAATGCCTCCGTCACGGCGCAGGGTTATCTCTCACGACCTGCTTCACCTTCTTCTCATACGCCGCCCGGTCCCTCTTGTACAGGTTATACGCGTCCGCCTGCGCCGGCGACTCCGGGTTGACCTCGTCGAGCAACATCTGGATACCGTGGAGGAGCTCCTTGACGGTGATGGCGGGCTTCCAACCCTCCTCCTCGTTGAGAATGCTGAGGCAGACGGTGCCGGAAGGATAGACGTTTGGGTGGAAGAGCGGAGGGACGAATCGGCCTGTGTGTTTGCAACGCGCGTGTCAGCTGTCGAGCGCGAGGACCATGGGATGCGGGTAATCGGGAACGTACACTTTGGTGGCTTCGTTGGGTACTCATCCGGGAATATCATCTCTAGCTTGAACAGCCCTCCCTCCCAGATGGTCTTGTCTCTGCCCGGGATCGCGCAGTCCCAGCGCTTGAGGTCGAGGGTGCCTTGAGGAGTCTTCATAGGTCGCGCGACGAAGCCGAAGGGGTGGTCTTTGCGCCATGATTTGCTGTGGTCTGTCAGTACGACGTGTGTTGACCAGTCTTGAGCCGTCGTTACGTACCGCTCCTCCTGCAGTCTTGTGATGCACAGCGACATGGTGGAACAGTGTGCCCGCGTGTGGATGACGCTTGGGGTAATTCAAGGTTGCCAGGGCAGAGAGAGGAGGATGGCCGTGGTACAGTGAAAACGCGATCGCGTGACCTAGATCGGTCACATGCAGCTTGGTGAAGGGCGAGCAGAGGTGAAAGTTGCACTTGAGCGCGAGGCAGCGACCGATCCTTCACTTGGCCAAACAAAGTAATGTGCGCAAAGGGTAAGGTATACAGTTCCACGTTCAATTCGCAAGGCAAAAGCGAAACACCCAGCCTGAACTGCGCTGATTGGCTACGTCCGAAGCCCACAATCGATAGTTGGCGCCAACGATGACGTGCCTCGGGATCTGCTGACCTTCATCAACAACCCTGGAAAGTGTTCCCGATATAACAAAGCTCGACCCAGGCGGAAAGACAGCAGTGCTACCCAGGCTGGGAGTGAAATACATACGATCACAAATAGCACTTCAGCACAGATAACTATGGCCGAGAAGCCAACCGAGCAGATAGAGACCGCGCCGGATCCCGAGGAGGATGATCTGGACGACCTTGACGGTACGCAACGAACGCGCGACAGTCCGACTTTCGAGTACCCGACGCTGACATACTCCCCAGACGTCCTCGACGAGTTCCAGTCCACTTCCATCTCCAGCAAGCCCGCCGCCGCAGCGGCAGTCGACCCCTCAGCATCAACCGCCCCACGAGCATCGGGACCAGGCCGACCGCCGGAGCCCTTCACCGCCGAAAATGCACCGCTACCCAACGAGGAAGACCTCGCCGCGCAACTGCAATCCGGCATGTCAAACCTCATCTCCGAACTCGACTCGAACCCGGACATGCAAAAGCAGTTCGAGGCCATGATGCAGGAGCTCATCGCGGCCGGCGCCGCACCCTCCGATCACGCAGCCGGCCAACATCTCAAAGAAGCCGTGGACGCCGTGCCCAAAGCCCTGAGATCAGCCGCGGGTGAGGACCAGCCCGCGACGGCCGGCGCGAGCAAGAAACCCGCAGGCACCGGCGAGTTCTCCGACACCATCCGCAAGACCATGGCGCGAATGCAGCAATCCGGCGATGCCGCGACCGCCGCCGCCGCCACGACGACGGGAGGAGAGCAAAGCGAAGAAGACCTGCTGGCGCAAATGATGAAGGAGCTGCAAGGGTCCGGCGAGGGCGGGGAGGAGGACTTCAATTCGATGCTCATGAACATGATGACGCAGCTGACGAACAAGGAGATCTTGTACGAGCCGATGAAGGAGTTGCACGATAAGTTCCCGGCGTGGATGGAGAAGAATGCGGGGACGGTGGGTGGGGAGGACAAGAAACGATACGATGAGCAGCAGAAGCTGGTGGATGAGATTGTTGCGAGGTTTGAGCGGAAAGGGTACGCGGACGACAACGAGGATGATCGGGAGTATATCGTTCAGAGGATGCAGAAAGTAGGTTGATCTGGTGTTGCTTTCCCGGGGTCTGTTGTTACTGACATTGTCCCGCAGATGCAGGCGGCCGGTTCGCCGCCACCCGATCTGGTGGGTGACATGAGTGCGGCGCAGGAGGCACTCGGTGATCTTGACGCTGGATGTCCGACACAGTGACCTCGAAGCCTTGCGAATTTGCGTTTGATGCCTTCTGTACATGCTGTAACTTCGTGATACCCCATGCAAAGCTTTATTTCCTTGCTTGAGCCCGAACAACACGGCATCCTCATTCTCCCCGAGAGACTCCACAATGCACCCACGATAGGCCGGCCAACTCCGCGCTAATACCAAGAGAAACCCTTCATGAAACGTGCACCGGGACGGGTCACGATAGATCCATTGCTTCCTCGGGCTGTACAGTCGACTGGCGAACGCCGTCGCTCTGATGCTGCTCGCCGTCGTGGTCCATGAACTCGGAGAATAGAGCATCGTAGTCGTCGTCATCATCCTCGCTCCACGAAGGATCGGAGTGTGCGTGGGGCGTCGCTCCGTTCTCCTCCTTCTCGCCTGGCATATACGACAACAGCGCCGTGAGCTCCTCGTCCTCCCTCTGCGCCACCTCATCCACCTCTTCCTGCGAGAAGACGGGCAATTGACTAGCCGGCGCCGAGAAGTGCATCGCTCCGCTCAAGGACGGCAGATCGTAGACGTTCGCGTCTTCCTCCTCTCCCTCGGCTTCCAGCGGATCCGACGGTATCTGCGGTGCTTCGCGCGCTCGCTCGGCCTCCCACGCGCGCTGTCGTTGCATGTAATCCAATCTCATAATCTACCACACTCATCAGCAAACACCTCCACACCACCCCTCGCCCAGGTACTGACAACTCACGTCTTCCCCTCGCGACGCATATCTCCTGTCCTCCCGACCTTCCTGGATCTTCTTCAGGAACATCCCTCTCCGTCTCTCCTTCAACTCATTCTGCTTCGGGACCGGCGCCTTCTGCACTACACGCTTCGCGAAGGGCTGGTTGGGGGATCCAACGGGGTCACCTTTCTGCTGCGGCTGCTCTTTCGACATGAAGCTCGACTGGTGCCGGCCATGGATGTTGGCGCTGCGTGGGGAGAGTGGCGAGGGAATGGTGGGTAGGAAAGCGTGACTGGCGCAGTCGTTGTAGCGGGCGGTCGCTAGCATCCCTGCAGCTTGTCGGGTGCTAGGTATTGATGGTAAAAGTCGAGACGAAGATGCCGTGGGGGACCGTGTTCAGATGTTTGGGACGGATGAAAGACAGCCCTCGGACGAGAATGGGTCGAGACGCGCCGGACACGCGACTGGCGCGACGGGATGACGCGGGCTTGGCAGGACTTCGTGGATCACTCACCACGTGACTAACCACTACATGTACTATGTAAATATCTGGTAGAGGGTGCATTATGGATGGACCAGAAGAGCGCATGTCATCAAGTGATGAGAATTAGTTCTTAACACTTAGTAGAACGCGCAAGCAAACGCAACTGGCGGGCTTGCTCCTTCAAACCTATTTTACACGCATCTCGATCATGCACTACTGAATGTTACACTAATGCCCTTGAGTCAATATAGCCAGCTCTGTATTCTTCTCGTCGTTCCATTAGGCATTCATAATATACATAGTCCCTCTTCAAGGCACTCAGCGGGCACCCTGTCTGCACCCTCATCGTTCTCGTTCGGACCAGGTGTGTTTGGCGTTGATGCCAATCGTAGTGATCGACGCAAGATCGAGTGTAAGAGGAGAGATGGGAGATAGATGCCAGCGACTCCGGTCCTTGTCCTTGTCCAATACTGCACGAAGAGTGGTTGTACGCGATGCTGCCGGAATTGTGGTATCAGCTTCTGCCTGAGTTGCTTAGACCGGCTTGCGCTTCTTGATGTCGTGAATTATTATCATGGATCGTCAAGTCATTCGCTGTTCGTCTGCCTTGCTTTGGCGGGCTTGGTGGTCGTTCTTGCCGAAGCAACGGCGCATTCTCTGCAGTGAGAGACTCTCTTCTTCTTCGGGCTTGGTACCATTTACTGTCATCCTGGTCGATTCATCTCATGGTAGCAACTTCGAAGGCAGCTCCCCGCGCGACCTGTACGGCCCAAGAGGTACCGTAATCTCCCCGGAATACCCCAAATCACCCTGCGCCTGCTGCAGCTTCGCCGCCACCTTCCCGACCATCTTGGCGATCCAGCGATCGTTGACCATTCCCCCAACCAAAGCCTTCTTCATCCCGTCTTTGGTGGACTGATGCAGATCCTTCGCGAGCTCCTTGATGCTCTGCCCGGTCGTGCCGTCCTTGAGGTTCTGTCGGATGTTTCGCGCGAAGCCTTTGAGCCGACTGTTCCCATCACCGCTGCCGCTGCCGCTGGATTTGATCGAGGCGTCGTCGTCGGTCGGGAAGGTGGAGTATGTTGGCGATGTGAAGGGGGTGTCCACGCCGCCTTTCTCCGCGGCGTCATCGACTTCTTTCTCGAGTTCGATGATCTTGGTGGCCTTGACCAATGCGGCCACGAAGTTCAGCAGTGATTGATCGAAAGCGGCCGGTAAGCTGGCGTGCACGCTCAACGTGATGGCTACCTCGTCTTTATGTGCCTTCTCTAGGTCGCGCTCAGCCTGAATTGTTTTAGGTACACCATCGGCGCCATCGATCTCGTCAGCCAATTCCTTCGTGACCTCCGGCGTCGGTTCTGGGGGCAACAGGTGCTCGTGGTGTGGCAGTAAGAACGATGGAATCGTGACTGTCGCATCAGCGCCACCGAGTCTGACGACTTGAGCGATGGTGCTCTTCTCCGGGACTGTACGGTATGCCATGATGTCGTTGAACTTCAGATAGGCGATGACGTCGAACGCCGTGCTCAGAGGAACCTGACTCATACCACTGATGTCCGTCAACTGCAAACAGAAGTTCGCGTCGGCCAGCCACGTCTTCATCTTGCGTTCTAGACGGCGGATCTCCGCGTTGTCTGAAGCATAGTGCTTGAAGACCTTTGACTGCAACACGGCTGCAGTGAAGAGCCCAGACCCAGCGACGTTGATGGATTTGATGTTGATGAGGTGGGAGTAGCTGAGAGTCGTCAGAAGAAGCCTCAGCAGGAATGGCAGTCGGTGGAGGAAGCGGCGAACATGGGGCGGCGAGATACCCTGCAATGTCGTCACTCGCACAGATCTCGGCGGAGGATGAGCGATTGAAGGCAGCTTATGGAGCTCAGCACATATTGCAGCCCGCATGTCTTTTTCGTTCTCGAGGGTGAATCCATTCTCGCCCTTGGCGTCCAGATTCACTTGCTGACGTGACTGGTACACCGTACTTGTGGTTCGGATCTCCTTGAGCATCGCCAGATATTGCTTCTCCGCTTTGTCGTCATCCGGCGTGAGTGTCTTGACAGACTCAAGCACAGCTTTGGCCGGAATATCCTCCATCCAGCTGACCCCTCCCGTAAGAGATGTCCGGAGTTTCGGTCGGTCTTTGAAGTCTTCTGATTTCGCCGTCGCAGCCCTCAGCAGTGGGGTTTCGCCCAAGAAAGCGATGTTTTCGTCAGCATTGTCTCCTTGGTCGTCCACGTCGCCAAAGAAGAGCTCAGTCGCGCCGCCTTTGACACTTCCAAAGACGTCTCCGATCTCGACGCGTCTGAAAAGCTGGATGTTGACCTCATCCGCATACATGGCCAATTCAACACCATCAGCGAGCTTTAGGCCTACATCACAAGTCAGTCAAGTCCTGCTCAGCTAAACTACAAACAGCATACCAAGCTCGATGCCGTGAGCGACGATTGTCAATTTCGAGAGTGATATCGTGATACCTCGGATAACGAGTAAGCCGTCGACGTCTGTATCGATCTCGAGGGCCGGGAGGTTGAACAACGCGATCTTGTCGCGTGTGAAGTGCAACTGTTTCAGGACCTTTCTCAAGTTTTTGCGCGCCAGGTGAGCGAGGACGTTGAATTGCATCAAGCAGGTGATGCCCATGAAGGGGTAGCATATCGCGGTAAAGATACCGTAGAGCAACCACGACGTTGAGCATAGCGCGTACAGGAGGTTGAAGCTGGCTAATAGCGTCCAGAGAGGGATGTCTGGAAAGATGCGCGACCCGTGGCCCGACCCATAGATGATGAGAAGCGATTCGATCGCGCAGCCGGACAAGAGCCAGCGACGCGCCCATTGTGTTGCGACAACCAGTAGCACCACGACCGAGGTCAGCATCACTGGACTTGTCAGTCCCGGAGGTGGCCTGTCTGGAGTGGCATCTCGAATATGTCGCGCCCGATCGTTCCTGGGTATCATGATGGGGTTGGGCGCCATCGTGTGTTGCCTGTGATCGTTGACAACTTTTCGCGTGGTTCAGACCCTGCTCGAGCCAGTGATTAAGACATCTCTACCAGCGCCTTCTTTTAAAGGCAGTGGTGGTGGGTTTGCAAGTTGAAAAGTGCCAACGCTGTCGCGGTATGGTGCTGGAAACTCGATCCCTATATCAATACAGGTATATTCGATGTGTATTGCACGTGCGCGACTGGCTCGCGTGTCAACAAACCTACGTCACAAGCGGTTGCCGTCGCCTTCGTGGTCGCACGGTCGCAAGCGGCAGCATTGTACTTGCTCTCATCACTACATCACGCGTCTGTCTCCGATATGTCGGACGGTCGAGTGCATGAGAGGCACTTCCGGCGGCAACTGTCATGGACACTAGCTATATAGTTTGTCCGAGGAAAAAACCAACAACAGACCAGCGAAACCATGTTTGGTGACATGGTGACGGAACTCAGTTTGTGCCACTCCGCCACTTCGATGGATTTTGGTTCTT
>Ga0268244_10000738_pt1 | contig 12575 bp, 3 predicted proteins | sample AgamicMgSfe_FD_200258 | JGI IMG/M metagenome (GOLD analysis project Ga0268244, IMG submission 200258) | Agave microbial communities from Guanajuato, Mexico - Mg.Sf.e (v2) (version 2) | ecosystem: Host-associated > Plants > Phyllosphere > Phylloplane/Leaf | place: Guanajuato, Mexico | collected... | reverse complement strand
AATTCTTTCTTGCCCCCTGCAAACTGCTAATCTCGACGGCACGTGTTTCTCCCAACACTCTGATCGAACGGTTCTGTACCTACATGTACCTCCTAGGTAGGTAGTTTGTGTTGTTTCCAATTGTCCAGACCAAGCGGATAACAACACGACTACGAGGTACGATACATGTGCTTTGGATCATCAGGTGATCACAAACGAGGTTGAGACGCTTGCGGTCAACACTCTCTGGCCAGCTGACCGGGTACATGAAGCTATAGTACCTTTTGGACCCCCCAGGCTCGATCACTCACCGCACATCTGACCTCATCGCAGCTACAAGTACTCGTGTTCGTCCGGAATTGCTCTTTCAAGAGCATGTGACCAGACCTCACCGGGCCTACTTACACCGACAGCAGTAGTAGAATAGAGATGAGTATGGTATGGTCATCCCACGGCCCTCATGTGACCGTCGACGCGGATAATGGTACATCGATCAGGGTATCGTCAAGCGTGATGTACAGTGAACCAGATCAGAAGACACCACGCATAATCCAGCAACGCCCGCTTCCCTCCGAACGCCATCGCAACGCACACATAATCTCTTTTCACACTTTTACCCCGATACCATCCCGACGCCTTGGAAAGTCAGTACTCCTCAACCCTCAGGTCTGCCTCGAAGCCCACCAAAGCATCCTGCGAAAGTAATGCGCGACGAAACTCTCCGTGTAATACGAGTGCTGCGCGCTGTGCTCCTTGACCAAATTGTGCGCCAGCTCGTGGCAGAGCGTGATCCACCAGTACGCGCAGGCCTCGACGCGGCCCTCGGCGGCGCCCATCTGCGCCAGGTGCAGCTGCGTGAAGTAGCGCAGGTTGCAGAACAGGGAGCCGTTGCTGTTGAAGGCGATGGTCGGCCCGGCCTCGTCGTGGAAGACGTTGATCGTATGCGGGGAGAGGTCGAAGATGGCGGCGGTGTCGACGAGGATCAGGGCGAATTGGGCGAGGGCGTCGCGGTTGGTTTGCAGGAAGCTGGTCGGGTCTGGGTGTCGGCGGGACAGGAAGAGTTTGATGCCGTTGCTGAGCTCGCTGATGAAGGCGAGGTCGTGGCCCGGTTTGCTGTCGCAGTAGGAGGGCGTCTCTTTGATGCTGTTGGTCTCGGGCGGCGTGAAGAGGGTGGAGGAGTTGAAGGATCGAGAGGATTTGATCGCTGATTGTAGGTTCTGCTGCAGGTCTCGTGGGGACGTGACCTTCTCCGTGCCGGGCTCGATGGCGCGACCACCGCTCGGATCCTTTGTCTCGTAAGGGGGCGGGGGTGCGTCCTGCCCTTCGCCGTTCGTAAGCATGTTTTGCATCTGTTGCCCGGCTTGGTTGCCTGCGTTGAGCCCGAGGTGTTTGCTGAGGTTGCTGAAGATGCTTCCGGGCTTCTTGCCGCGACCGGAGGACCCAGGCCGTTGTTCAGGCGAGTCGGCGAAAGTGCCGGGCATAGAGAGTTGTCGGTCCGGCGTCTCCGGTGGTGCTTCGATTTGCGGAGGCGCCATGCCGTTCGTGATGGCCTTCTGCCCTTGCGGCGGCCTTGAAGCAACCTCAGCATCGGCGAGCCTCCTTTGCTCCTCCTCACGTTTCTGCCGCTCACTCTCGGCGATGCGGGACTCGGCAGCCTTTTGGCGAAGGATGCGATCGACGTTGTAGCCCTTCGTCTTCAAACGCTTCAAGTCACTCTCCAGAATGGTTTCCAATGCCAAGTAGTCCTGTTGTCTCGGACGCCTGAGCAGCAAGCTCATGATCGCTCGGCTGACCTCATAAAGGTCGTAACGGGCCGTCACGTACAGTATGGCATCTTTCTTGCTCTCACGGTGCAGTGCCGCCGTCCGCTTCTCCACGAACTGCATCTTATACCCTTTGAGTCTACGGGTGATCTGTAAGAACTCAGTAACCTTGACGGTCAGATTCTGCTCCAGCCACTTGGCGTCATGCCTAATGACATCGGCAGTGTGGTCGTGCAGGAACAGCCGGCAGCGCTCCACGATAAGCTTCTGCAACTTCTGCGCCGACGCCTGGTCTCTCAGCAGAGCGCCCATGCGTTGATCATCTTCGACGAGCTTGCTGAGCCACGGCGTCTCAAGAGCAGAGTACAAATTCTCCAGCGTCTCTTCTTGCGGCGCCGTGAGCAGGCTTGACTGGAACAAGCGGTAAATGGCGAAGTCGTCGACAATGACCATGGCCGGCGCACTGGCAAGCGAGTATTCTTTGATATACATTTCCTCGTCTTCCGGATCGCGCATCTTCTCATCCTCGTCAGGCAAAACCTTCACCACCTCTTTCACGGCCAGCAGACATGGCGACTGCTTGAGCTGCTGCCACAAACCCCGATCCTTCTTAAGGTTGGCAGCACTCTCTGCAATCTTGCGCAGAAGCTGCAGGTATTTCTCAGCTCCCAATGTCTGCAGCAGACGCGCCGGCTGCCGCACGAGCATGCCAGCAATCTCCGTCGCGCTCGGCTCATGCTTCGAGCCGATGCGCAGCAGAAACGTGTTCGCTTCGGGACCGAAATCAACGAAGTCGAAAATGTCACCATAGGTCTGGCTGTCGCCCAGGAAGCAAGACCGAGGCGCGACGAACCGCGCCCCTGACGCCCGCTTCTCGTTCTTGACTTCATCGCGAATGGGCACGATGGGTGCGTCACCGAGCCTGTCCGCCAGGGTCCCGGACGGAGTGATCTCATTCAGTCTACCGGCGAAGTAGCCGAACAGCACCTTCGCCGAAGCGATATCAGCCGGCGGGCCCTTGATCAAACGCTCTGCGCACACATCAATCGGCGGGTCCATCGCGACCCCGAAGATTGCATGGTGCGGCTGCAAATCCTGTCGCAATGTCCGGAAGCGCAGCACTGCAGCCTGGGGGTTAGCATAACACTGCGTAGGCTTGGCGATCATGTTGTCTTTCTCCCCAGCAAAAGGCTGTACCGGCAGGAAAGCTTTGTCAATTCCGTTCATTGGAAACTTATTGTAGCCGTGCTGATAGTGGTTGATGATGAAGTAAGAAATGGCGGTCTGCTGAAGTTCGCTGTTCGCTGGCGCTTTGTGTAGGATGTTCACAAGGTCCGGTACGGTCGGGTACGGTTGCAGTCCAAGAGCCTTCAGGAAGCGGCCTTCGGGGCTTGCTGCGCGGTATAGACCCGGCCACTGCAGAACTGGAAGTCCGAGCTTTCGAATCGGGTCGTTGGGCTCGTACAGATCAGAAAGCCTGTACTTCTTGCCCTTGCCAACCTCATCGCCGGACTGCGTTTCTGCGGGACAGATTGGTGTGATACGCAACCTCTTAAGATCTTCCTGCGGAATGTCGTCCTTGACGCTCACCAGATACTTGATCAGGTCAACATGGCTCCACTTACCTTCCTCGACGGTCGGAGTTGCGGACTTGGCCATCAGGCGATCGAACACAACGTTCAGTTCTACCGTTTTGCGCACGCCGAGCGCAGACAGAAACTTCTCCTTGACACCCTGCAGACCGGTGACGGTTGGCAGATCATCGAACAGCTTGACACTGCCGAAGTAGGCCTGTGGCGGCTTCCGCATACCGAGCTTCGTCGGTATGACCGTGCGAGGGATAAGCAGCTCTGTGACGGTCTGTTTCGATGAGTTGGACAGCCCTTCCCACGCCTTTGACACCACCGGTAGCACTTGAGCAGCCACTTCAGGGGTGGAAGTGAGGCTTCGACTCCCACCGAAGCCTTGGCCATCGCTCTCGACGATCCAGCGCAGCCACGGGACGATCTGCAGCTCCTCCCATCCGATGAACTCGAGTTGCTTCGGTGACAAGCCTTTCGTTAGTCTGAACGGTATTGTCTGCGACGGCGTCGGCATCTCAGCTGGGATCTTTGCAACGTTGACAAAGCTTTTGAGCTGGCCCAGCTGCAGCACGGGGCTTGGCGAGGTATTGACATATTCCTCGCTGATGCTCGCCACCGTCCCATCAAATAACGTCTGGATCACGCTGGAGTCCAGCTCCTGTCTGGCAACTTTGTTACAAGCCCACTTCACGAGCTCAACGACTTGCTTCTCTGACAAGGCTTGAGCTTCGAGCTCCTTCTTGATGTCACTCGTGGTGATGTCTGAAAGTAGACCGAAATCCCGGAGCTTGGTGAGAAACTCATTCGCCTTGTCCATGAGCTCATCAGGTACCACGGGGATGCCTTCGACGAAACTCAAATCCTCCGTCGCGACACGGACCTGCTGGCTCGGCAGCACACCGCGTGTTGAAAGAACATCAATGCTGGCTTTTTGGTCGCACATCCAGAATGCTTCTTCGATGTACTTCCCAACCTTGTCTGATGGTGTCGACTCTTCGTACTTATACTGCTTGTAAGCGTGAACGGCAGACGGCATGACAGCTTCCACATCCTCTTTCATCACCTTCTTATGGCCGTTGGCGGACATGGTGCGGTCCAACTTCGCCTTTAATTCAGCCATTTCGCCCGTGTACGCTATGCGGCAGGCGATGCCGGCAACCCGCAGCATCTCAACGTTCCAGTCCCGGACATAGCGAGCATTTAGATCTATCGACTCACGCTCGACAGTGGGTATCACTGATGGCGCGGAAATGTGCGCTAGCAGACCAGTCGTCTGCGCTGTCGGGAAACCAATGAAGATCTTGCCGCTTTTTGTCGGTAGAACTGATGCAAAGATTTCGCTTGCTTGCTTCGATCCTGCCCCGGAAGATGTCGTTGCCGCTGTTTCGTCATATGAGGACGTCAAGATGGCGATGCGCGTGTGCTTCGGAGGCGGCTTCTTCGTCGCACGCTCGAGTTCAGCAGCCAGCTGCTTGCTCACGTATGTCTGGACGTTCACCGTGCTCAGCCTAAGAAACACCGTGGCCCGACTGTAGCCTGTGAGGTCTCCCACAATGGCTAGTTGTACAATCTCCTCTTCTCGTTGTATCCGCTTGGTCACAGTGTTGGTGGTATTGGGCACGCTCGTGAACCTGCTGAACCAGCTTCTCAACGAGCCGCCTGCCGTGTCAATCGGAATTTGCTGGGGCTGAGCAGAAGTGTTTGCTGCCAGGGTTGTTGTGCGATTCCACCCAACGACGTTCATCCACTGCGCATCGATCTGTGCATTCTGGTACTCCACATCCACAATCTTCATCAAGCCATCCCTCGTCTTCGGATTGACGTCCTTCGGAATGCTGACGCTAGCACCAGGCGCAATCTTCTTCGTGAGCTTGAGGAGATTCCAGTCATCCAGATACAGATCAATGCACTCCAAGCCGACGAACGTCAAGCTCGTGGCCAAGAACTGACACAAGCTGAGCAATGGTGGCACAGGCGTGCTCTGACTCCGGTAATCCAGTAGGAAGGTAGTACCTTCGCTCGCCTGATCGTCCGGCAGCTTGCCTCTCCGTGTGAACAAACTGTCCTTCTTCCAGTAAAAGGCCATCGACTGCTTCCCCGAGCTCACGAACGGCGTCTCGCAGTCTGCGAACACGCTGTAGAAACCCACACCAAAAGCACCGATCTTCGTCTCATCCGGGTTGCCCTCTGCTATCCTCTTGAGTCTCTGCCAGTCATTCTCTTGAAATTGCTCGCCATCGTTGCTCACAAGCAGCGTTTTGAGGGTGTGGTGGAGCAAGACGTGCCTGATGTGGTCGGACTGGTTCTGGCTCTGAGGTAAGGGTACGTTGGGCGAGGGGAGAGTTTCGAAGCGTATGGTGACTTTCTTCGCCTGTGCATCGGCGGCGTTCTGGATGAGCTCGCGGAGGGTCGTCCACTCGCCCGAGTAGCGAGCCAGCACTTTGTCGATGAGCGCTCTGGTATTCACAGTGACTGCCTCTTCCTCTTCGTGCGAGCCCATCGTCTGCTCGCGCAGACGCGCGAAGTTCGCGGCGGCCATCGGGAGGAAGTTATGTTGATCTCAGGCTTTGGACCGTAGGGAACGTTTAAAACATCATGTAATCCCTCCCGACTATCGGACGGTGTAGGCTTGAACGCAAAGAATGTCGCCTGCAGACGACAAAGGGGGTGAGTAGAAGGTCACGGTCGGCGACCCTCAGGAACACATAAAGATGGAAGAAGTAGTGTAGTAGGAAGGGTGAAGGGTGTTGTTGTGGCGGACTTCACGTCGCTTCACGGAGTTAAGGTCAACAGAGACGCAGGGCACGTGCTTGTGTTACACCACTTGCCCTTTCGGGCGGTTTCTATCTTGATGAGTCACCATGAGGCTCAAACGCGTGGCGGTAGCGCGTTGGGGCCAGTCAGAGCTTACATAATAATACACGCTCGTCACGGTGCAGCGCCAAAAGTGTGTCGTCGATGCTTCACGCGGGCAAACGCACGGTTTGTTCTCTGTTTACCTGTACGACCACATTTTGGCTGTTTAGCCTATCCAACTCCCACCTTCTTCCTCCCACACTCTGGTCAAGCATAATGTCAGCGGTGGACGTCCAGACAGTCGCTGGTCTGCTGCAATCCAGTCTCGATCCCACCCACAACCGACGAGGTGAGTGCCCGCGTGCCAGCCAGGAAAGCTCCCCTCCGTTTCCGTCCCAAGCTAAAGACATTGTCACGCAGCCGAGCAGTCATTAAAGGCCGAAGAACTCAAACCCAGCTTCTCACTCGCGCTGCTCGAGATCGTCGCGACCGACAGCTTCCTGCAGAATACGAGACTTGCGAGCGCCCTCTTCTTCAAGAACTTCATCCGGCGCAACTGGACCGACGAGGATGGCAACCACAAGCTGCCGCAACACGAGGTGGAGACGATCAAGCGGGAGCTGATCGGGCTCATGGTGAGAGTCCCGCCGGTCATCCAGGCGCAGTTGGGGGACGCCATCAGCGTGATCGCAGACAGCGATTTCTGGCAGAGGTGGGACACGCTGGTGGATGACCTCGTCGCGCGGTTGACGCCAGACAATGCGACGGTCAACAACGGTGTGCTGCAAGTCGCGCATTCGATCTTCAAACGGTGGGAGCCTTTATACCGATCAGACGATCTCTACACCGAGATCAACCACGTGCTGTCCAAATTCGCAACTCCTTTTTTGCAGCTATGGCAGAACACCGACCAAGTCATCACTCAAAGCCAGAACAGCCCGGATGTGCTCAAGGCGCAATATTCCACCCTAGATCTCATCCTCAAACTCATGTACGACCTGTCAACCCACGACATGCCCCCGCAATTTGAAGAAAACCTGAAGGCCATCTCCGACCTGTTGCACAAGTACTTAACGTACGACAATCCTGCGCTATCGAGCGACAGCGACGACGAGCCGGGTCTTATCGAAAACGTAAGAGCAGGCGTTTTCAGGGTGTTAATACTCTACACGAAGAAATACGAGGAGGAGTTCCGAGATCACCTCGGCCAATTCGTGGGCACTTCGTGGAACTTGCTCACTGGACTGGGACCCGAAGCGAAGTACGACACGGTGGTGAGCCGAGCGTTGGAGTTCTTGACCACAGTTGTGAGCATAAGAAACTACGCCGAGCAGTTCAACAACGCGGACGTGCTTGGCCAGGTCACGGAGAAGGTGGTCATACCGAACCTCTCGCTGCGCGAATCAGATATCGAGACGTTCGAGGACGAGCCGATTGAGTTCACCCGGCGGGATCTGGAAGGCTCGGATGAAGACACAAGACGACGAGCGGCGACCAACTTTCTCCGCAAGCTGATGGAGCAGTTCGAGAAGGTGGTGACGGATGTCGTCTCGCGCTACGTGGACCACTTTCTTGCAGAATACGCAAAAGATCGGAAAGGTAACTGGAAGGCGAAAGACACCGCGGTGCATCTCTTCTCCTCGATCGCGGCTAAAGGGGTGGCTACCGCGGCCAAGGGTGTACTGAGCGTCAACACGAACGTGGACGTGATCGACTTCTTCCAGAAACACATCGCGGAAGACCTCACTACCCCGAGCGCCGAACCTCTTCTCAAGGTCGATGCGATCAAGTATCTCTACATCTACCGCAGCATACTGTCTGCACAGCAATGGCAAGCGGCGTTCCCACTGCTGGTCCAGCATCTCAACTCGTCAAACTTCGTCGTCTACACATACGCTGCGATCGCAGTAGACCGTGCTCTATATCTGACCGACGAGCAACGGCAATCCATCATACCGCGCGAACACATCACCCCACTCGCCAAAGATCTATTACAGCACCTCTTCAAGCTCATCACCCAAGATACGAAACCGGAAAAGGTGCAGGAAAACGAGTTTCTGATCAAGTGCGTGATGCGTGTGCTCATCGTCATCCGAGAGGGCATGCTTCCGATACTGGACATGATCACTTCCAGTCTTGTCAACATCACGAAAGTCATCCGACACAACCCGTCGAATCCCGCCTTCTGCTACTACCACTTCGAAGCCGTCGGCGCGCTGATACGGTTTGCTGGGCCAGCGCAACCGGACAAGATCGAAGAAGACCTCTTCCCGGTGCTGACCGAGGTGCTGTCGGGACAGACGGAGGAGTTCATGCCGTATGTCTTCCAGCTCTTGGCCCTCATGGTCGTCACCAACCCGTCACCCACCCTCTCCGCAAGAATGCAAACGATTGTGCCGCCGACCCTGGATCCATCTCTGTGGAACAGCAGAGGTAACGTGCCGGCTCTGACGCGCTTCCTCTGCAACGTCCTGCCGAAAGGCGCCGAGCAGATCGCTACCGCAAACCAGACCGAGGCCATCCTCGTCATCTTCCAGAAGCTCGTGAGCAGCAAAGCCAACGAGACACACGCGATGGACATCATCGAAGCAGTCGTGACATCCTTCCCGGTCACGGCGCTGGAGAGCTACTGGACGCCCATCTTGCAGCTGATGTTCACGCGACTATCCAACTCGAAAACCGAGAACTTCTCCATGCGTTTCATCCGCTTCTACCACCTCGTGTCAGCCTCGGTCGACAAGGGCCTGGGCGCCGACTTCTTCATCAACGTCGCCGACCGCGTGTCCGCCAACGTCTTCACCCCCATCTACCTCCAAATCATCCTCCCAGACACCCAAAAGCTCTCGCGGCCCGCCGACCGCAAGACAGCGGTGATATCGCTGACGCGCACCCTGGCCGACAGCCAAGCGTTCGTGGAGCGCTACAGCAAGCGCGGCTGGACCATCACCTGCCAGGCCTTGCTCCAACTGCTCATCAACCCCCCCCTACCCTCGACGACCGACGACAACGTCATCGAGGACCGTGACGTCGACGAGTTGGGGTTCGGCGCGGCTTTCACCCCGCTCAACACGTGCAAGCGACCGCCCCAAGACCCTTGGCCCGCGGTGCAGGACGTCAAGCGCTGGGTCGGCACGACCTTACGCGAGGCCGACCAGCGGCACGGCGGTCGCGTCGGCCGGTTCGTGGGCGAGAAGCTGGGCGAGCAGGAGAAGGTGGCGTTGCAGCAGATCATGGCGGGCTAATGATGCGAACGTGCTCCGACGACGTGATTCCGTCGCAATGGCAAGATGGAAGGACAGGTAGGCTAGGAATGTACGTCTTTCCCAAGATTTCCTCCGGGGTTGGTTGAAGTGCACGGCGGCACGAGCGATGTAGATCGATACCAAGTTGTAGTGAATAGCGGCCATAACGCGGCCTACGTGATCGGGCCTGGCGGCAGCGATCACTCTCCGATGATGTTGATCGTAGATGATAGACCACATTGTCAAAACCCATGGCCGGCAGTGCATGTGCATCATCGCCAAACCCCCTCCGTCGTTCCAACTCCCCCGTTCACGAAACTCATCATCGACGGGACGAACCAGTTCATCCTGTCCTGTCCTGCCCTGCCGGCCCGCCTGCATCATCACGAATCAGCATTCATCTTGGATGACGGAACGGCGAGTTGGGGAAACAATGTCAAATACAGGGACCCTTCGCTTCCCTGTCTTCGTACATCCTATTAAACGTGCGTGATCGACATATCGTGTCGTTTATATATACATAGGAATCGCGAGGGATTGCGTCAAGAGAGGACGCGTTTTAGTCAGGACGATAAGCGAGAAGGTGACGGACAATTGATCTCGTTATCTACATACCTACTTGTACCTGGTACCTACTACATAGGTATCTACCTAACATAACCTATATCGCCCAAGCGGGATCTCCGTCCGAGAGATCGAAGGGTCTCCTATATCACCACTTCTGCTATATCCAAACCCGATCGTTCGTTCCTGGAGTCTCTGATAACCAAAACACGTCTGGTTGAGGATCGGCAGACAGATGCCGAGACAAGTGGCATGTGATTTATGTAGCTGTTTTCCCTCTTGGGATGCAAGGGAAGGTCTAGACGAAGCCGGATCTACATACCACATAGCGATCCTAATTGCTATATGAGTTGTTGGTGCGGTTCATCCGGACTATAAGGTTCTGGGTTTCTGGAACTTCGATTTCTTCGAAGCAGTGTTCTCGATGAAGTTGGAGAGACGGAGAAAATTGGGATCGGGGGTTCAGCAGGACGCCGCCCAGCCCAAGCCCAACGGCCCGTAGTCTCGCAGCCTTCTCTCTCCTCACGACTGTCGATGATGAGCCCGTTGGGCCTGGGACGTGTCTTCTTTTCCCCCTTTCTCTGGTTCTGCAAAGCGTTCGCTTCGTGTTTCCTTTGATGATGCTGATGTTTTCTTCCTCACCATGATTGATGGAGTATGCACGTTTCACCTTGGACCGGAGTCTGGTCGACTGCCACCGAGGTCCGGCGAGCGACGGACAAACGGGTTCGGTGATGATGAACGGAACATGTTCGTTTCTGGGTCGCGCAGCGACATGAAGTGGGCGCTGGCGATGTTCTGGCTAGGAGTAGAAGGTGGTGTTTCTTGTTTGATTCTGTTTTGTTCTGCTACAAGTGTTTCTCCCGCGAAGTTGCATTAGGGTGGGTGGGTGATGGGTGGTGACGCTACAGTCGAGGAATTGCTGTGATGTCTCATTTCAGCACGCCCGCTCCGCCTTTGCCGCGACGAAGACAGGTCTTGTTTCGAGACTCGGACGGGAAGGGGCCTGGATTCGCTCGTTTGGTTTTCTCTTTCGGTCATGTGTAGTGTAGTGCCCAGATTCCCTTTGTCGGGTGGACTGCAAGGAGTGGGGATTTTCGAGGCAAACAGAAAAACGCCACAATGTGTCTGGAACTTTGGGGGTTTCCTTTGTCCATCGCCGTGTATACAACTGCGTGTGTGGCGCCGCAGTAGGGAGGAAGGGAATACTATGGGTCGGCCAACGGATTGCGCGGCTTTCGGCGAGTGCATATAACGGGACATGGCATATTGGGTGTCTGAGGCCTAGACGCTCGTTTGAAGGTTCCCGTGTTGAAGATGACTGGATTGATGACTTGTCACTTGGTCGAGATGACGGGATGCTCTGTTCTCGGAGTCGGTGGCCACGGCGAGGGTACCTACTATATGTACTGTACGACTGTACTTGTCTCTCCGAAGCGCCTCGACAAGTCCAGGTAGCTGCGCGACGGGAGTCGTACCTAGGAAGAGCGAGCGAGACTTGTTGATATTACGAGGAGATCACGCCAGCAGGGAGCGATGATGAGTGCACGAGAACAACAGTGCGGGTTGGCCGGCTCGTAGTGTGATGTTGATTGTCAATGCTACCTCCTACTAGTAGTAATAATGCCGTGATCAAAAGGTGTGATGAGAAAGACATGGAGAATTTCCCATCCCCGAACCAACCATGTGCTAGAACCTGGCCGACCCAACGCACACGTGAGACGTGAGATGGGGAGTCGGGTTAGAATGCACTTTTCCTACATATGCCGTACGCTCCAGGGATCAATCACAAAGTTTTGGCCTCGAACGGGGGTCTTCACTCCAAGACTCTTCAGTTGGCTTGAGTTTCTCGTGGTTCTATTGCTGTCAATAGAATCGTTCTATCACCGGTTCTATATGTACATTTACATACATACCTTATGTGTATATGCCGATTGATACGCCACAGCGGGTGCGGGAAGTGACATCTCTCTCGGGATGGGAGATGTAGAGGGAAGTGTGTTTCGTTCAATTTTACGGGTACATGTAGATTGCGGTCGGAGATGAGGGCCACTGATTGCAGTGATGGTTTGCTAGGCCATACGGCCCATACCCGGAGAGTACATACACAAATCTGTTGAGATTGCCATGTGGACATCATCAAGAACAATTGGAACAAGGTATTCTCATGTTCTCGCCATCGGCCCATCGACACCGTATGCGCAGGTTTTTTATTATTACTCGATCATGAAAAAGCGTACCGGTTTGAAACCGAGCGAGGATTCGCACGCGCACCTGCACGAGCCCGAACATCTCTTATTATTCATGACTTTTGTCAGGCTCGCATGAAGCGAACGAAACCTGCCTGCCCGTCTTTGACTTCATGTTCGGAAAACTGCAGAACCATTCAGACCTCGTTCGTCATTACCGATCCAAATCCGTACGGTTCTGCAAGACTTCCCAAACGAAAAGAGGACGGGTTTTGCCACGCTGCTCCCTGACGAACGTCGGGGTTCTATAGCACTACTGTACCTGCAGGCTGCATGCATGTACATGTATTTCGCTTCACCCCTGCTGCAGCGATTGCCTGTACAGGCGCGTGTACGTGTATGCAGAAGTAACGGGACCCGAAGATCGGCTCGCGCTAGAAATTTGCGTCGTACCTGCAG
>Ga0268244_10000734_pt1 | contig 12605 bp, 13 predicted proteins | sample AgamicMgSfe_FD_200258 | JGI IMG/M metagenome (GOLD analysis project Ga0268244, IMG submission 200258) | Agave microbial communities from Guanajuato, Mexico - Mg.Sf.e (v2) (version 2) | ecosystem: Host-associated > Plants > Phyllosphere > Phylloplane/Leaf | place: Guanajuato, Mexico | collected... | reverse complement strand
ATTCACTGCCGCAGAGTGGCGGTGCTGGCCTCGTTGCGGATGTTCTGACCGCCAACTTGCCGCAAGTGATCTGCAGCTTTTTGTACTTCGCATACAATGGGCTATTCACCTGCATGCTGCTGTCTTCTGAATACAGCCAGTATGGTCAAAGCAGTCGATCCAAACCATTGCGGGTCAGCAACCCAAAGGGCAGACAAAGTACGAGAGGCGGTCAAGACTCATTGACTTATCGAATAGCTAACATGCGTGCAGGGTCAAAATACTTCTTGCAACTGCCGTATACCTACTCGATCCCACTCATTGTCGGATCTGCGGTACTGCACTGGCTCATATCGCAGAGCATATTCCTAGTAAGAGTCACAGTGTCCCAAGACTCATCGTACAAGGCCTCGCAACTGGGGTTTTCATGCGCACCGATGCTCACAGTCATTGTGCTCGGATCTCTCATGCTACTCACGGCTCCCGGGTTCGGCTTTCGAAAAAATACAAGCTGTGTCCCTGTTGCGGGCTCCTGCAGCGCCGTGCTCTCTGCGGCTTGCCACCCACCGAAGCATGACGTCGATGCCGCATACTTGCCAGTGAGATGGGGTGCAGTCAGTAATGCTTCGAACGAAGAGGTTGGGCATTGCTGCTTTACAAGTGGAGAGGTGCACGATCTTGTTCCGGGAAGATTGTATGCTGGGCTGCGAGAGGGTGACACCTGGGTGAGGGGGAATTAGCACAAAATGAGGCAGGCTGATAGCAGGTAAGTCCTGATAATATCTGTGGCCTAAAAACCTCGCTTTGACACACTCCTACGGGGGGGATTTGAAGCCACGCTTTGTAATATCCGGGCGAAAGCTCGCGGTAGTCATACACGAGCACCAAGGCTCGCCTTTCCTCGATGGCATACATATAGGCTCGTACTCTGCGGACGTTCGTTTCCATTCGTCCCAGTATTTTGAGTTGTGTGCACAATACTGTGCTTTACGACTTGCTAGAAGTTCGAGCGTATTTTGGTGCAACTCTCTGGAAGCCTACTCGGTATGGATTAATCGATTACAATCAGTCCTTAATGCAGTCTGCCGCCTCCTTGCCGCCTTGTTGATGGCAGAGCAGGTGGGACATCGAGCTGAGATGGGCAAGACGCTGTAGGAACGATACTAGAAGGATTCCAGTCTGCGCGTGCGGGCTCGTAGGTGAGTAAGTAACTTGCATAGCGCGCCTTCAGCCGTCCGGAGGATCCAGGTGGCTTGCAGTGCCGACAGAAACGGCTCCTGTGCCGCACTGTCGCTTGCTTGTCTAATGTCGTGCGAATCAATATGTGCACCACACGCATCCTGAACGAACGTGATTCGCCAGACTGCATGCCGGGAAACAGGTCTTTGTCGGAGGACCCCGTTGTTCGAAGCATATTCTGCAGGCTGACACATGACGTCTACGCACCATGCTGCTTCAACAAGCCTGCAATAACGTCTTGCTTGTACTCCTCAGCCCATTCCAACGCAGTCTTCCTGCCTTCGAGTCTCACACTGACATCGGCGCCATGCTCAAGTAGCCATCTAACTCGTCCCGCTTTGCGAGCGCGTATCGCATCATGGAGAGCTGGCCCTCTACCGCCTCTCCTACTTGGAAGCCTCTGCGGCCGAACGTGTCGTGTTTTTATAGCGTTGACATCAATACCCAAGTCGAGAAGGTGCTGCATCATCTCGAACCTTTCTTCGTCCAAGGTGTGCTCGCGACTTACGGCGCCGTGCAGAGCGTTACTTCCCTCCAGCCTGGCGCCGTGAGCGATGAGAAGGTCAACCTCCGCTGGTGTGGCATGGTTTGCCGCAAAGGCCAGCGCTGTGCTGTTATGTGGCGAGATGGCGTTGGGATCTGCTCCGTAGTCCAGCAACCATTTGAGCACCGGCGGATTGGCAACCGCGCGGCTAGTAAAGCGGCCATACCTCGTCAGTTGGATCGAACGGAAGTGAGGTTGAGGGACGTTGTCACAGTGACGACAATACGCACAGTACCACCGGCACATTGACTCGCTCGTCAACGACATCTGCCCGCCATCCGTGTTCACAAAGCACTGTGAAGACGTCCGGCGATGCGGATCCGGCCGCCACACTAGCGAGAAACGACGACGCCGTGGCGCCGTGCCCAAGAAGGAAGTCGAGGACGGCAGTACGGCTGTTCAGCGCGGCCAATTCTGCTAAGACCTGGAGCCACTCCTCGGTTGGACTCTCGATGTCCGACTTACTGCGCCAGTCGGCAATGAGCGCCGTCGCTCGTTCAAGGTCTCCGCTGATGGCAGCCGCTTCGAGAGCTTCACTGTAATCTTCCGGTTTGTCGAAAGTAGTGGAAGTCATGGTGCTTTGTGCATGCGGGTCGATGATAGCAATTACCTATAAACACAAGGGTTGACCAAAACCGGCCCGGGAGGGCTATATCTTGGTGACAAGTTTCTCATCCGAATTTCATGGACCAAGTGAGTTCTACAGGATCATGCTTGTGTTTGAGGCCGGGACGTCGAGGCTGGCATGGAAGGGTCAGGAAGTGAAATTGAAGCACACTCGCGGCTCAGCCTCTTAAGTTCTCGGGCCTCATTTGGGACCCTAAATTCCCTTCTGGATCTACGAACTCGGACATCACTGCGATTCATGAACTTCATCTTCCTGCCTTTACTATGTACACCAAACCGACGTAGCTCCAGTAAGTGCTTACATCATTTGCCCTCTCTCGCAAGCATCCTCACTCAGACCTCAAAAGACCCATAGCTGGCCCCTCAGCGGTCGCCATCCTGGATCAAGCCGCTGAACCAGGGGGTTGGCGGTGCTCGCCTCCGGTCGATAGCTCAGTAGCCATGTACTTTAGCAGGTGAAGTAAGCCGAAGCTCTGGGGTTCAAAGTTCACGCATGCTCGACTGCGACGTATGGACTTATTCGAGGCCCACGACATACCTGGGTGTGCTTACCTCCTAGTACAGGCACATCTGCAGTGATAGCTCTCGAGTTTGCGTGGTGCGTGCGAAGTAAATGCTCGGTATGCGCAAGAAATACAATACTGCTACTTGCCTCTGCCTGCCGGATTTGATCCCGGCAGCTCCCCAGGCTCAACAAGCAGCTCCGTCCTATCCGCGGCCTTTCCCCCTTGTCCCGCAGGCATCTCTGAAGGCTCATGCGATTCTCCCATCTCTGCGAGCTGGTATTGTGGTGCAGCTGGGCTTCCGTCTCTGTAGTACGCCGCGCCTGCATCATCTGTGTAACCTTCTCCTAGTTTAAAGGGATGTGAAGGCCCGCTGCTCGATGGCCCTGAGTCTGCATGCCATTGCTGTTTCCTGCGTCGTTGCCGGAGAATAAACCATGCTGCCTCTGCGATGATAGCGAGGCCGGCGAGACAGCCTATGATCACACCGGTGATGGCTCCGCTGGAGAGACCGCTCGAGCTGGGTTGAGGAGTGCTTGTAGCAGAAGCAGTGGACGTTGACGTCGCAGAGGCCGAAGAGGTAGATGCCGAAGAGGAAGATGAAGCAGTCGAGCTGGCAGCGGCGGCGGCTAGCTGTGTAGCATCGAAGGAGAAGGACGTCGCGCTTGGATTGGCCGAGGAAAGCGAAGAAAACTCTTGCTGCAAGTCTTCACTGCTCAGGTTGGCTATAATGTTGGTCTGGGTCGCTACGCATATATTGGTTTGGCCTGAGGGAGGCATAGAATATCAGCGAATTTACCTTCCCCTCATCTGCTCCCGCCGAAACTCACTACGTTTCTCACTTACCCGTCCTCTGCGTGCATTGCTCTTTTCCGCTTAAACAGCACCATGTTGCGCCATTCTCATTACACTCAAACTGGCCGGAGCCGCAGGCGCCATTGTCGCTGTCGCCTTCCGAGGCGTAGGCACGACACAGTGGGTAGTCGGATCCGCTGCAGCAGTAGTATTTATCTATCACCGCTTCGTGGGCGCATATGTTGTTAGGTGCGTTACACCCGAATCCGAGATCCGGGCAGGTAGCAGTGTCGTTGCTGTTGGTGAAGAAAGAGAAGGTATCGTATCCGGCGTGTGCCTTGAGGGCGAAGAGCGCAAGGAGGAGTGGGAGCTGCATGTCTGACTTACCGCACAGCGAAATGTCGAAAGGACGAAAGAAGAGGTTTGACTTATCGTCGCATGGAACCGTCTAACTCCGCCCCCATCTGCTAGGTAAGCAGACGAGGCCCGGGAAATATGGCGTCGTTGCCGTTTGGGGGCCTGATCAATCGAACCTACGCGAAGGATTGGTGCGACTGCGGCTGGGCATCCTGCGGTCTGTGTGGCTGCTGTATGATCATAACGTAGAGGCGATGTTTTGCCGAAGGCAGTGCCATTATCGCGAGTTGAAAAGGCCGCCCTGCAATCCACGAAGACCGTTACCTATGACTTCCTTTGCGTGGTGTGTAGGAAGAAGGTGGTCGTTTTGATCCAGAATCCGTAGATGTCGAGCGGGGATGGTGAGGTTCTCGGCTGTTCACCTCAGGCAGGCATTGCCAAGGGCGCCCCTTCGACAGTTCAATGCTTCGCGAACGGCTGCATTCCCTCCACCTCCTGATTATATCAGTCCTTTGACTAAACCAGTACGGTTCTTCGAGGGCTGATGAGATGGACTCGGGTACCCCTAGCGTACCATGTTCTGTCCTTGATCGTGAGCGCATGCCTTTCGAAACGGGAGTGGAACACGTTCTCCTACGATGGGCGATGACTGCGTCTTCAGTACAGGGTGAATTGGCAACTTCGTTACCCTTTCACGCTCCCGTAGTCGTTAAGAGGCTGGCTTTGGAGACTCTTGATGGAGAGATCGAAGGATACAGCATCGACGTGTGTAAGGACTACATCTGCTTGGCGCAGCCTTTCGCTCAGCCTCGAATCCCTAACCTCAAAAAGAAACCGCTGATCTGACTCCGGGACCATTGAGTCCATGGAATCGACATTCGATCTGATCAGCCAATGCAAGCGTACAGAGGCATTATGGCGGTATCCGGGCTGTTCGGCGTTGCCATTGAGTCGCCAACGCTTGTGATGAGCAATCTCTTTACAGTACGTATATTTCCAGGTATTACATCTGGCCGTTCCCTAGCTATCTTGGGCACCTGGCACACATCACCTCAAGGCAGACATTACCTTTCGAAAGATGGCTCCTGGTGCTTTGCGGAATTGCCTTGAACCACTTCGGATACTTTTGGCGCTGAGTACCACTGTGTACATAGTGGATGGCGCAGCGTGTAAGTGAACGGTAGCTGTGTACTCGAGCCGTCTGACCAGACCGATAGCTTATGCCAACCCGAGTACGCTGCTACCCATACGGACTGCGAACTCGACCTCCTTGAACACATCCACTACACCTTTTGTAGGGACTGCGACTTCGGTAGTACAGAATGTCACCAACTACACATCGCCCACTGTCCCCGAAGCTCTATACTGGCCGATCGCTACAGACATTAGCTGGTCTCAACGATCGAATACAACATCTGTGTCCACAGCTTCGCAATGCTGGGATCAGGTCGCGACATGGATGAACCAAAGCGCTTCCTGGTATAACGCCCACGTCGCGAGCCGAACTTGGGAAGCGACAACCACTTCGGTGCCTTTTGCGACCTGCACAAGCTACGTAAGCTCTACAGTATACCCAAATAACGTCAGCCTGACGACCTTGTGTGACGGAACGCCTCGGGCGGACGCTTCACCATCAACCGTGCGTACTCTCAATGTTTCGACCGACGTTGAAGCCTGGACAAACCTCGTCGGGACGTCGACATACTCCATACCTGCTCCTTCGTGCTTTCCCGAGACGGAGTTGGCGGAGAATGGGGAGCCCTGGCAACAGCACATGTGTCGGATTTGGTTCGATGATTCAAATATCCAAAACGGCACTGAGGGTGAATGGCTGTTACATCGACGGTGTAGCGATCCGGCCCACGCAGACGGCCCGTGTATCTTTGGAGGTGGGCCGGTCCAGCTCATATACTTCCCAGTACCGACTATGGGAGCAAATCAGTGCGACAACAATTGGACGACCCTGTCAGCCACCCCGACAGGCAGCGGTTCTAACGTTATTACCACTCTTGGTACGACATTCACGAGTGGCTCGGTACACCTGTCTTTCGACACCCTTTACGCATACTACGACGGATTTACCAAGGATCCAATCGGGCCTACACTCACCAACTCCATCTTACCACTCAGATCAGATGAAGTATTCACACAATGTCCTGGGGTGATGACTGGAGGTGTAGCTTCCATTTTTGGCGGCGGCCAGTCGATGGACTATGCAGACCTGAACTGGCCTGTGCCGGCAAGCGCTTATGACTGCGCAAATAGGTGCTCTGGTGTTTCACAATGCAATACTATCTGGAACGGATTCAATCGATCCTAGCTGCGCCTACCAAGCTACCACAGCTTTTCCCAGAATGGTCAACATGCCAGCCATGGAACGATATGACACCGAATTTCTCGTTCGACCCTCCGGTTGCGCTCCAGCAAGCATCAGCCATAGTGACGCCTACGGTCCCAGCCCAAGCAAGCACGACACCAGCGTCGCCAAGTCCAACTGTGGCGAGTCCGCAGCCAACTGATACTGGGGAGGCTTCGTCGCAGATCACTGCGCCAGCTCAAGGTACAAGATCACAACAAAGTGTTGAGACCTCAACAGCTCTGGCTGCAGCTACTGTGGAGACGTCTGCGGCCGTCGAGAGCACAAGTGGGCCACCTGCTGCCGCTAGCGAAGCGTCGACAGCTGGCGATCAAAAAACCACGCAAGGCTCGCCGACCAACAGTGGCAATGATGGCCTACAAGCTTCCGCTGTACAGAAAACGCCAGCGTCCGACCCGGCAGCTGGATCAGATCCTGCCATCGGTACATCTGTGGCCCTTAGCAACCAGGATCCTGCGCAAGTACCACTTACTTCGGCTAACGTAGCGGCTGCCATAGCATCCGTTCTTGGCTTATCGCAATCTGCTGAAAAGACTGCGGGAGGCGCGATAGAGGCCTCTGGCTCACAGCGCTCTCCAACCGTATTGCAAGACGGTGATCTGAATATTGCTGTCTTCGCCGTGCCAACTGGTAGCCAAACAGAAAATGCTCCCAACCCTGAGAAGTCTCGAACGCCAACGCCCAGGCGAGTGCAGTGCCACAGAATCTCGTGACAACCGGCAACCAGGCTTTCACGGCCAGCTCAGTCTCCGAAGGCGTTATGCTGCAGAACGGCGCGAGTATCATGACCGTGGCAGCTGGGTCCTCTGGAACCACGATCAACGGTCACACTGTCGACGTACCTGCCTTCAACGGTGATATAATCGTGGACGGCTCTAGTCTGACGACCTTGGCTCCCATCCCTGTCACTAACACCGCTGTTACAGGCTCCTACATGATCATCACTATCGGCGGGGAGACCTTTACTGCAAGCCCGGAGTCTACTGGCGTCGTTCTACAGAATAGTGGCAGTTCACTATTCCTCCCAGCTGGAACAGCAGCGACTACGATCAACGGTCAGGTGATCAGTGCAGGAGATCTCACACCATCAGACTCCGCATCCAAGCCCAATAGTGTTGTCACCGCAAGCGACATGACAATCTTCGGTACTCTGGTCTTGGGAATGACGAATGCGGTAGAAGTTGGTGGCCGGAGTTTATCAGTGGGAGGTCCGATCGCAGTCATTTCCGCCCAGACGTTAACTATGGGTTCGAATGATCTCGCGATTGCGTCTGTGGCCAATGCGCAGCCAGATGGTGTTCTCGCCGCTGCGGGCGCGACCGTTACGGCGTCTACAGTCCCTGGCCCATCAGGTCAAGTCGTCGTGGGAAGCACGACACTGTCAGTCGGCGGATCAGCAGTAGTCACTAATGGATGGACGATCTCCGAGGCTTCTGGTGCGCTGGTGATGGTGCAATCCGGTACTACTGTAGCATTTAGCGCACTGCCGGTTGAAAGTGACAGTATTCTTACAGCTGGAGATGCTACCATTACTGCCTCTGGAGTCCCTGGTCAGCCCAATGAGGTTATCGTTGACGGCACTACGCTTTCGGTCGGTGGCTCAGCACTCATCAACGACAGCGAGACCATCTCCGATGGTTCTAGCGGCTTAGTGATGATACAATCTGGTACTGCCGTGGCGTTCAACCGAGTGCCGACCGAAGGTAACAGTGTCCTTACAGCTGGAGATGTCACTATCACTGCTTCCGCCGTGTCTGGTCATCCGAACGAAGTCACGGTCGACGGTACCACACTTTCCGTAGGTGGTTCAGCACTTGTCACGAATGGCAGGATGAACTCTGATGGCACTGACGGCCTGATGCTGTTGGATGCTTCGACTACGATGTTGTTCAAGTCAGCTACAACGCCATCTTCGACGGCCGTTGTTACCGCACCGCCCTCTGGATCTTCAGCTGCGGTAGATCCGAGCCGTGGGAGTACCAAGACTACAAAGTCCGCCGCGGCTTATTATAGCTATGAGGCTCTGCTGACGATGGTGTCACTTGCGGCGGTGTTCGTGACTGTTTTCCTCATGTAGACACGACTGGAATCATAGTACGCCTAATACCCACCTGGGGCGGGCGGGCTTTGTTACGGTAATAAGTCTATTGTTAAAAATCGTTTCGTTCCATTCATCTTGCTATGCTGTTGCTTTCATCATGTCTAGAAAGTGGCACTGCCTAGCTAGAGCAGTGGCCCGATGGCTGGGCGACCATCATCACGCATGCTTCTCCCTTGTCAGCTGCTCACAACCGCCATCCTTACAGCCTCGGCCGATTGCTTTTCCTGTCAAGTCAGATAACATTCTGCAACTTCTGCCCAGCATTGAACCGCCGCAGATTATCCGCAATCAAATTCTCCGCATTCCTTGGCCTTCCACCAGCACCATGCGGACTTAAAATCACATTCTTCTGCTTATACAACGGCGAACTCTCCGGTAAAGGCTCAGTCTCGAAAACATCCAGCGCCGCGCCACCGATCTCACCTGATTCTAGCGCTGAGTTCAGTGCGTTTTCGTCAATGGAGGTACCGCGCCCTACGTTTACGACCCAAGCATGCTTCGGCAGCAGTTTCAGCCTTTCGCTGTTTAGGGCGTGCTTGGTTGCGTCGGAGCCAGGTAAGATCATGACTAGCGCGTCGGTTTCTTTCAATAATTCAGGCAGCTTGTCCTCGCCGTAAACTTCGGTGCCGTTCCTGATACCTGCGTGGCGTGCTACACCCCTCACCTTCGCCCCCATTGCCGTAAGCCACGGCGTCAGCGTCTTGGCGATATTGCCGAAGCCCCAGACGAGGATGTTGGCATCCTGCAGCGTCGTGAAGGCTCCCGCAGGCCGATCAGGTTGCGGTCCACCCAAGTGACCGGGCCATTTGCCTTGAGTCTGGTAATCACGCATCTCGTGAAACCGGCGAGCGGCGCTCAGCAGTAGACCCAGAGTGTGCTCGGCGACAGTTTGGTCGTGGCAGCCAGATCCCGTGGTGATGGTAATCTTAGAGGCATCGAAGCCAGCGTTCAACACATCATTGGGGCCGGCGGCGAGGGACTGGATCCATTTGAGCTTGGTCATGCGGGAGGCGGCGTCTTTGAGATTGTCGGCGTTGTTGGTCCAGGTTACCATGGCGTCGGCGTCGATGAGGTCTTCTGGGATGTGCTGCTTGACATCGTAGGGGTGGAGGTCGACGCTGAAGCCTTGGAGGCTGTCGATGTCGAGTTTGAGGGAGGTCGGGTATAGAAGCTTCATCTTGGGTGCTTGTTCTGAGAGGCCTGGCGGGGGTGATGTCGATGGAATCGAACTGTTGCGAGAGGTGTATAATGGTAATAACGCTGATCGGTTGAACAGTTGTTGAGTATTTCAAGTCGTCTACTTCGCAGACACAATCTTCATGTCGTTGTTGAGACTCTTCCTGATGTGTTTCTCCGTCGTCATGATTATGCTCGGCAGAAAAGTCGCCGAGCAGTTGCCGACGCCGATGACGGCCGTCGGCATTTGTGTTGCTGTACCTGAGCTCTTTGCTCTAACAACCCGGAACTCTGGTATGATACCTTAACCAATCTAGAATGGGCTCTCTATTTAGATGCCAATGTAGGCTTGCTCTTCCTCTTAGGCACCAGATTCACACCTCGCGATCTGTATCAATATCGCATTTCAATGGCAAACGCGCAGCTTCACAGCGTAGTCATCATGACGCCACCGTTAGAACGTCCTCACATGCTGTGTCACAGATACACCTTCCATCCATCTCCTTGACAACGCAAAGACACTACCACCAGACAGAAACCAACTTATCCAATTCAACAACCTCCCACCAAAACATGGCCCTCCACTCCCGCATCGCCGTAATAGGCGCCGGCTCCGTCGGCTCAACCATAGCCTACACTCTCCTCACCAACCCCATCGCCTCCGAGATCCTGCTCGTGGACCCCCAAGAAGAGATCCGCGACGCCCAAGTTCAGGACCTCAGCGACGCGACATACCACTCCAACACCTCCGCCTTGATCCGCGCCGGCACGCACCAAGAAGCAGGCCAATGCGACATCGTCGTCATGACCGCCGGCGCTGCCCAGAAGCAGGGCGAGAGCCGGACAGATTTGATTGGAAAGAACCAGAAGATTCTCAAGAGTGCTATCGAGGATATGAAGCCGTTTGGGGAGAATACGGTGTTGTTGCTTGTCGCTAATCCGGTAGATGTTATGACGTATTTTGCGCTGCAGTACGCTGGACTGCCGAAGGGGCAGGTGATTGGGAGTGGGACCTTCTTGGACTCGGCGAGGTTGAGGGGTGGGGTGGCGAGTAAGGCGGGCGTGAGCGCTAGTAGTATTGATGCTTATGTTTTGGGGGAGCATGGAGAGTCGCAGTTTGTGAGAAAGCACGCAATCATTGGTAGGTGTTCCGTCAGCTAACGATATTGCAGGTGGCATGGTCCTGCTCAAGCATCGCCGGCGTCCCTCTCGACAAATTCCCCGGATCAAAAGACATTGATCGGGAAGCAATGGCGAATGAGACGAAGAAGAAGGCCTCCGCTCTCATCGAGTCGAAAGGCAACACTGAATTCGGCATCGCCAGCGTGGCGTCAAGTATCTGCAAGTCGATACTCTTTGATCAACGCAATATTCGGCCTATCAGTCACTACCAAGAGGACTTGAAGGTGTGTTTGAGTAAGCCGGTGATTCTGGGGAGGAAGGGGTTGGCGCAGACGGTGGAGCTGCCGTTGAGTGGGGAGGAGCGAGAGGCGTTGGAGAGGAGTGCGAAGAGTTTGAGAGAGGTTATTGAGGAGGCGGAGAAGGCGGAGAAGGAGGGATGAGGTAGAGGGCGGACTTTGGAGGAAAGCAGAGAACACGATTTCTCTGCTTCTGCGGGAAGGGTTGATGTGTAATGATAGATGTACAGTTACAAGGAACATGTCTTGAATTTTGATCTTCATGAGTCTGGCAGCAGGAGTCGTGCCTGATCATAATGAGTTTGTAGATCGACTTGAGTTTCCCAGAGTGGAGAATGAACAGAGAGCGATACGAGTCTAGACCATGAGCGCTCTTGACTCCTAATGCAACATGATTTGGCAGCTTTGTATCACCGTTGCAACTTTTGCCGAGCACCATCTCCACCCGACGTCTATCGACGTCAGCGCGACGTTGCGCGCGACAGGATGACATGCACAATACGAGGTGCGCTTCTATCTCGATGGCAGAAGTACCCCGTACGTATAGCAGAAAGATTTATAGCACAATCAAGTAGGAGTACAAACCGCATTGTAACATCTGACAACCAATAGCAGCCATGCCGGAGAAAATACATTCATCCCGCCTCACCTCCGGGCTACAACAGCAGAAAGACACTAAGAAAGGCCTACAACTTCTCAACCCTTTCTTGGCAATCGCATCCATACCCTTCTTACCGATCGACGCCTCGAAAGACAGGTTATACGAAGATGACCGACCGAGGAAGCAGCAACTACGGGTAGTTGACGAGAAGGATGTTGTGAGACGGAGAAATGAGAAGCCCAGGAGACATCACAGCGAGGAGCGGTCGTCGCGGAGCGATGAGAGCCGTGGGAGCGATGAGGGACATCGGAAGAAGCATCATCATCACCATCACCATCATCATGAGAAGAGGGAGGTGCGGAGGGAGGAGAAGAGGAGTAGTCGGCACTCGGTATGATGTCGACGAGTAGTACGACACGGCACGATGGAGTCACGCGGTGCTTCGCTGTCATAGGCTGGACGGCGTTACGAGCCCTTTCGGGAAGGTTTACGAGGTGGGAGTGTACAATATGCGATGCCAGGAATGTACGATGCGGAATACCGGGTTATGAAGCCGATAATGCTAATGCATCAAGGATGTTGTACGGTAAGATGAACCACCAACATGTACAATAGCAGCAGAGCGCTTGATATCCCGGCGTTCAATCTAGACGGCTGAGACATTCTCCAAGTGTTTCCACCAAATCTTTGCCTCGGACAGTCTCGCATGTCACTATCGCGTCGCATTCTAGCCACGCCAATAGCAGAAGTGCGTCCACAAGGCGCTGACGAGGCAAGTCGACAGCGCGGCACAGCAGAAGCTCCTAATGCTAACGAGAATCACCAGCCAAGCCGAAAATTCCGAGCGGGCAAATACACCATTATGTACAGCCAACGCAACCGTAGCTC
>Ga0268244_10000733_pt1 | contig 12621 bp, 10 predicted proteins | sample AgamicMgSfe_FD_200258 | JGI IMG/M metagenome (GOLD analysis project Ga0268244, IMG submission 200258) | Agave microbial communities from Guanajuato, Mexico - Mg.Sf.e (v2) (version 2) | ecosystem: Host-associated > Plants > Phyllosphere > Phylloplane/Leaf | place: Guanajuato, Mexico | collected... | reverse complement strand
GGTCGGATCTTGCTTGATGTGAGTACTCACGCCGCTCGCTCCTGGTTCGATGAATGAGAGGGTGGTGACGAACACGTCGCGACCCGATCCTTCTTCGCGGTGGCCTGTCGGATACATCACGTGCCTTTGTGTTTTTTCCTTTCTTCTTTTCTCTGATATGAGTCTTTGGTGTTCTTCGAAAAAGCTCTGGTTTATCACACCCAGCACACTGTCCTCACGCCACTTGCGTTCGTATGGGCATGTCCCGGTGTTTGGCACCAACGCCGGAGAGCAATAACCCAAAAACAAGTCTCCTTGGCAGAGTCCGGTGCAATTACATGCTTACGCAGAAGCTTTGCGATCCTCGCCTTCACCTTCATGTACTCGCACCAAGACCGAGTATTATAGTACTTTACGGTCTTGAAAGCAGATCATCTCCTCGAACCAGACTCCTTCTTGGCGTCCGCTTACAGTTTCGGTTTCTTCTGGTTGGCGATCAACGCCATCTATAGACGATCTTCTCAGGCAGCAACATCCCAACCGCTACCGCATGCGGATGAACGCTCCGAAAGTCAGTACGTCGTGCCAGGAGAAGCTATGAAGCCGAGAGATCATCGGCCACAGCCGCACGCTTGTTGGGACTCGGAAGGGAAACACAGCTTGATGTGTCAAATCTCCTAAGAAGCGTTCATCAGCTATTCGGCAGCAAGGCAGACCATGGATCGATCTCAGGCAATGAAGTCAATAGGCGTGTGTGCAGAGCGCGGCAGTACTGGTCGAGGACGGGACACACCATGAGTGCAATCTCGGCCAACTTCGCGATCTCGGACTAGACGACAGACCGACATTCGTCACCGACGAATCAAGCTGTGCTTCGAGGGGCAAGGAAGCCGTGAGTGCCTGCTCACTGTCGGAAGATCACAGCAGCAGCTTCGGATGACATCGATCAAGTCAGCTACAGACTGAGGTATTGCGGGCGTATGTATCCGTTTCCACCGTCCGACCGCGGCTGTGTTTGTTTCGTGTGCGAAGCACGCCTCTGCAGTCACATTGGGATTTGACGTCCACGGCCGAAGGCTCTCGATATCAACCATATTTGTTTATCGACGGTCGACCCGCTTATCGAAAGAGGCGCCAGATGGTGTCTCTTCAATCGGCATGGCCTGATCTGCAGACATCACAGCTACTACATCGGCAATACGTTGGCGAGGAGGGCTTGCGCGGATGCCAGTGGTGGGAACCGTGATGCTTGTTATCGTATGCAGTGGTCGGCTTCGAGCCCGCTCGACAGGTCGTTTGGCTGGACATTCCGGACTGGATAGGGAGTGTGGAGTATCCTGGAGGCATTGGCTCGATTTTGGGGGAGGAGGACATACTGGCACCGTTCTCGACAACGCCGCTCTTGTCGAGCGAACACTGGAACAAAGCGAAGAGTGCCGCGACCGTTGCGTCCGTGCCATGCCTTGGTGGCTTGGCTCGCCGTTGGATAATATTGCTGGGCGGGCCTCCGCAAGATCGCTTTACCGGCCCAGCCACGCCCAGATGTTCGACACTCTCGTGGAGTCGTGCATACTGCGACTGCTGACGCTTGTGCGATCGAATCGGATGTTCCTCACCCAGTCAAGGCTTGTCTGTATGACTCCACAAAGGACGCCGATATAGAACATCGCGCAGCAAAAGAAAGAGACATGATGTTTGGGAGGGTGTTTCACTTCGTCGACAGTGTCCCCGGTCTTCGGGAAAAGCTGAGACTGCAGGAAGTCTAATGCAGTGGTGTGCATGTTCAACCCAGGTCTGGCCCACTGAAGAGGAAGTTGGAAAACCACGTCGGTCGGGGTGGGAGACTCTCGAGCAAGCTGAGCCGCATCGTTTCGTGGAGACTTCCATCGCTGGGAAGATGAACGGCATGACTATTGGCGCAACAGCATACAGCAAGAGCAAACACGTCGTCGTTTTGGCATGATTCACAGTCGCTTCTCGACTCCGATCGATACGAGATCATTCCATATTCGCTTATGCTGGGACATGGTAAAGCCCGGTATCTTGACTCGTCCAAAGATGTGGACTCTGGGCCAGAATTATTGACCATCTATGGTCTGGGTCCGACCTCTGGGCTAGGGTGACATGGCGTCCCCATACACAGCAAGCATGTGCGGCGAAAAGTGCCAGAGCCTCAGAGGACGAGTCAGCCAGCAGCAGCCATTCGCAATTTATTGTATACCATAGCCGACGGGGAGCAGTCTCGACTCTCACGTGGTTCTGGGGGGAGATAACATAGTCCGCACACGGCGGCGTTGACAAAGGCCGGGAGATGAGTAAGTCTGGGAGGGATACGTATGGGGAAGGTGGTCATGTGCACGCGGCTGAAGCGGTTGCATGTGAGGGACGCTCGACTTCCAGCTGTTCGGTGAGGACAAATGAAGCGACGAGGTCACGAGATGTCAGTGGTTTGTTAAGGGCGGCCTTTCGTTTGACCGGATGGCGGTGGAGACGGCGTCTCCAGATCTTCCCCGCACGTGGCCCATGAAACCCACGACTCAACCGGGACTCCAGATTGGGCAAGTCAAGCTCATGGGGTATGGGGTACCGTGCGACTAGAGCGATATCAATCTTTTCCTTCTTAAACCTGCAACGCTGCTCCTGTTCGACAGGGGATTCGCACGCTCTGGAGACTTCACCATTCGCCTCGTCTTCTCACCCCCACCCCCACCCCCACGACATCATGAAGTCCGGAGTCTACCAGTTCCTGATCGGCGCGTTCGCGGCCATCGGGTCATTCCTTTTTGGTTATGGTAAGGACAGATCTTGGTCGATCCTATGACGCCGTACTGACATGAGTGTCAACAGATCTCGGTGTGATTGCCGAAGTCGTCGCCTCCGACTCGTTCAAAACCCTCTTCCTCCAAACAAATGCCGACTCCCGAAGCGGGACGGTCGTCGCTCTCTTCACGGCCGGATGCTTCTGTGGTGCCTTCGGGGCGTCCTACACGGATCGCCTCGGCCGACGAGGAACCATCCTCATGGCTTGCTGTATCTTCGTCGTCGGTGGAATCATTCAAACCGCCGGTGTTGTGATCGAGATGCTTTACATCGGTCGGTTGATCGCCGGCCTCGGCGTCGGTTTCCTCACGATGATCATCCCAATCTACCAGGTATGCTGCTTATCGCCGAGAGTGGACGAGAGTGCTGGCTGACGCGATGGTGGTTAGGCCGAGTTGGCGCATCGCAACATCAGAGGCAAGATCACCAGTCTGCAGCAGTTGTTCAACGCTCTTGGGCAGATTTTCGCCACATGGATTGGTGTACGTCCCTGCGAGATGCCCCTTCACGCTTGGAAGCGTTCGTGCTGACCAGTGATGCAGTACGGTTGCTACTTGACCTGGGTGGGAACTGGCAACAGCCGCGAATGGCGAATCCCGCTCGCCATCCAGATCATCCCGGCCGTCTTCTTGGGCGCCTTGATCATGTTCTTCCCTGAATCACCAAGGTTCGTAAAAGCAAGTACTTTTCGGCATCGAATGTTGTGGTGCTGACTTCCGTCTCAAGATGGCTCTGCGATCACGACCGCGCCGACCAAGGCTTGAAGACCCTCGCTCAACTGCACGCCCACGGCGATGTCAACGACCCGTATGTCCTCGCCGAATACGAACTCATCCAATCGCAAATCGCCCAGGAACACTCGAACAGGAAGATCACATACCTCGACGTTTTCCGTGGCTGGCCCAACTTGCGCCGCATCATCATCGTCATGGCGGTGCAAGCTAGTTGTCAGATGGTACGTCCCGACTGTCACGTTCGCAGGGCCAGTTTACATACTTACCTCATATCTAGACCGGTGTCAGCGCGATTCAGTACTTCTCGCCGCAGATTTTCGCCCAGATCGGTATCTCCACGTCCCTCTCGCTCCTGTTCCAGGCCGTCAACGCCATCATCGCCTTCCTCGGCACCACCGTTTGCATCCTCACCATCGACAAGGTCGGCCGGAGACCGTTGGAGATTTACGGATGCTTGTTCCTCTCCCTCACCTTCATCATCAACGCCATCATCATCAAGGTCTTCCCGACGACATCGCAGAACACCGGCGCCCATTGGGCTTTCGTCGTCGTCACTTGGCTCTTCAACTTCGTCTTCTTCATCTCCAGCGGTCCCTTGAGTTGGTCGATTCCCGCCGAGCTTTTCGGCACGGCCATGCGCTTGAAGGGTGTCTCTGTCGGCGCCATGACCAGCTTTGCATTCAACACCATGATCGGACAGGTGAGTCACAACCACTCGCACCCAACACACAAACAAAAAGACCATGCGCTGATCTTCTCCCCTTCAGGTTACTCCTATCGCCATCACCGCCATCGGCTGGAAATTCTACATCGTCTTCATCGTCTGCAACTTGCTCAACGCCCTCTTCTTCTGGTGCTTCCAGCCCGAGAGCAAAGGCCTCAGTTTGGAAGACATGGTACGTCTACATCTCACTCCCTCACCCGCCCGATCCCTTCCCGCTAACATTCTCCTTTCCAGGACGAAATGTTCCGCGACAGCCCGACGTTCGTGCCCGGCAGCAAATGGCAGCCGAGCTCGCACCTGGACGAAAGCGCGCAGGAGATCGCCAAGCAAGAGCGGGACGCCGGTGTCATGGGCAAGTCGGAGCTCGGGGGCGGGTCGCAGTACCTGGAGCATGCCAAATAGGCGGGAGATCTTATGATAAAGGGGATGCTCGTGGCTCTGCGAGCTCATTGAGAGTGTGGAAGCCTGTGATACCCGGTTGTTCAGTGGGCATAGAAGGATGAAGAAGAGAAGTTGCTTCATTCCGTCAACGCTTATGCTGCTTGAGGAGAGGCATACGCCTCGAACAGCGAGGAGTGGTAATCCAAAACTCCACTTGTCTGATACACAGCCAGGGAGCAGAACGTGTTTCTCCGCCACAACATATCCTTCGACGCGCCCGTACAAACCTTCACATTTCGTCTAGGATACTGTGATGAGCGTCAGATGGCGAGCAAACCCTACGTAACCCGACGGGCTGTGCTTTTTGTTCGATCAGACGTCGTCTCGAGCACTTCTCCGCCGTCCGCCTCCATCTTATGAAGCCATAGGCCCGATCACATGATCAGAACATGCTTGCTACATATGAGACTAGGGGCGATGCTCAAATCCACCGATTGCGCGTACCTCTCCTGATCTGATGTGCTTCGAACCTGTTCCAAAGGCCGGTGTGGTGGCTGCTCAACGAGCTTGATGTACAGGAAACATGCAATGCTGATAATCGTAGCCCAAACACTCCCCAGCGACAGCCGCGACATCGGCCCAGAAAGTCAGCATCATCCGTAAAATGTACAGGTCATTTCTACAACTTAGCCTTGGCCTCCCACGCCCTCACCTTCTCCTCGGCCTTCCGTCGTTCGTCCCCCTTCCTCGCCTCCACCACGAAATCCCGCCCATCTTCCGCCCCGAAGTGCTCCAAGTACCCGACCGTCTCCCGCCACATCTCCCGCTTCAGCATGCCGTACACCGCGCGGCCGTTCGCGCCCGCGCCCGCCTTGCTCGCGAGCTTGAGCTCGTCGATGTGCGCGAGCACCTCGTCCAGCCCGCCCACCCAGTCGACGATGCCTTCCTTGAGCGCATCGAGGGCCTGCGCAGCACCATAAGTAAGGGAAAAGCTCCGTGGAGACCATCTGCTTCAATCAAACCTTACCTTGAACCTCGCCGCCTCCAGCACCATGCGACGATAAGTCTGCGGCGCCACCTTCTGCCGAAACACCGACGTCATGGGCGGCCGCAGCGGGACGCCGAGTTCGACTTCGTTCAGGCACACGTACCCCCGATGCGGGTTCATGATGCGATAGTCGTGCATCATGGCCAGCATGAGGGCGCCGGCGAACGCGTGCCCGTTGAGCAGCGCGATCGTGGGCATGGGGTAGGTCAGCACGCGGCGCCAGAGGGCGTACAAGACGTCCGGGAAGAAGCCCGGGGTGAAGGAGGCGTGCTCGAGGTCGAGGCCGTTGGAGTAGAATTTCTCGATGCCGCTCGTCGTGATCACGACGCCCGGCTGGTGTCGGGTTTCGAGGATGTCGAGGGCGAAGAGGATCGCTTGACAGAAGGGCTTTGTTTCTTTCGTTAGTATTGGGGCGTGAGGTGGGTTGAAGAGGGAGACATGTTATTACTGTGACGAGACGGTTGTCCGGAGGACTGGTGAAGGTGATGAGGTACACCTTCTCTTTCGGCTCCGTGCAGACGAGACTCCCATCTTTACCGATGGGTAGTTCGAACAGCACTTTTCCTCGCTTTGCCAACATTTCGTTTTCTTTCGCCATTGCGATGTCGAGATTTATCGTTATTGCTGCGATGAAGCATCAAACGTTTTGTCATATTGATTGATGATGTCTACAGAATTCCGGTTACGGTTCGAGACCCTGGACCTCGGCCTCCGAGGCCTGACAACAAGGGCATTTATTAGATCTACGGGAACGTGAAATCGCTCTACCATCATTACCATATACCTATGGTGGGACCACGCAAGAGCTGAACAAAATCCCCTGCGATGAGAGTCGGTGATCCGATACCGTCTTTTATAGACTAGCACGTGACCACCACAAACTGTGTATAAAACCAACCAATAGAGACGACAATGCCGTCTCGACCACGATCGGACCGGTCGACGAGCAACGCCCTGAACACACACCGCAAGGCTTCCATCCCATGGGTATCACAACCATATCACATCTTGCATGCCCCGATCCGTGAACGCCCTGTACAAGATACCCCGTGATCATCGCCAATGCTACCTCACCCCCTTTAGAAACCCAAACCCACCACCGAAAGCCACACCCGCACAAACCGGCAGTAGCACCACCACCCACCCAACCTCCCCCCCACTCCCAGCAGCAGACTTGGGCGTACTCGAATGCGTCGCCGCGCCCGCCGTCGAAGCAGACGACGATGTCGCAGACGTCCTCGGCGGTAAAGACAACGTACTGCTCGACTCGCCCTGACTAACGGCAACGTGCACGTCGCCCTGCGTCGCGGGATACCGCCGGACGCCATCGAAATCCTCACGTAACAGCAATAAAGCCTGTACGGTCTCGAGCGCGCTGAGCTGTTGCCCGACGCCGGAGACGCCGTCGGAGCCGCCGACGTACCATTTCTGGCCGCAAGAGGTGCCGTCGGTGCCGCTACTGCAGGCTTGCGCGGCCGCTTGCGCCGAACGCTCGAGGAGCGGGAGGACGGTGGGGGCGATGTAGGGTGCGACGATGGAGGCTTTGGCCATCCAGCGGGCGAGATAGGCTTTGAAGGAGAATTGGTCGGGGTTGCAGTTCCCTTGGGGCTCGCAGGAGGGTTCGTACATTCTGTGAGCGTGTCAGTTTGCGTGTATTCGTACGGGTGAAACCAATTGGTCATAGGTGGAGAGACAGCTTCGCTTACATGTTGGTGGCGTTCGGGAAAGGGGAGAAAAAGTTGTTGGCGCAATTCGTCAATAAACCTGTAGTCCTGTCCTCCCAGAGCTGGCTGCCGTTGGTGTGGTTGTACAGCATCGCCGTGCCGTAGAGCAGCATGGAGGGGTTGTAGGTCCATCTTGTATGATCGACCTCGGAGCAATTGAGGAGATCGTCGGTCCCATCAAAGACGTTGTATTGGTCGTCTATCAAGCCGACGCCCGCCATCCAGTCCCAGCTCCTTTCCGCCCACTGGACGTACGTCTGGTTACCGGTATACCGCGCGAGACGAGCAGCCATGTGGAAGAATGCGCCGTTCGAGATGCTGTTCTTGTAGTCGTAGCCGGCGTTGGACTGGAAGATCTGCCACTTCAGACCTCCTCCGCACGACGTATTGTCCCAGCGCGGCCACTGCGTATTGAAGACGGCCTCTGCCAAATCCAGCCAGACCGTCGAGGCATTACCGGCGGGGACCGGGAATCCGTATTCGACCGCAGAGAGTGCCGCCAATGCCCAGAACGCTTGGTCGTCGTTCCCCAAAGACGCAAAGTATGCCGGCGGCATGTAGTTGTTGTCCGGGCCGACCTGGGCCAGCAACGCCTGCTGCACCGTGCGCACATAGCTGGTGTCGTCCGTGTAAGACCAGTAATCGATCATGCCTCCCCAGACAGCGCCTGCTTCCCACCAGTATAAGGGAGCCGGGAGCGTGCCGATTGCGGTCGATGCGGTCGAGGTCTGGTTGTTTTGATAGTACGTGAGCAAGTTGTATGCGAGGGAGGTCGAGGCGTTCCTGATTGACCCTACAAGAATGTCAGCATGCAGTCTCAGAGTGTCGAGACCGGATGACTTGCGTGTGGAATTGACGTCGAGCTCTATGGCGTTGGTGATCCGCAGGCATACTGCCAGCGCAATCCTCGTGGAGAGAGGGAATGCTTTCATGGCGCTGGTCGGTGCGCCGTAAAAGGAGGATGATGGTAGAAGAGAGGAGGAAGAGAGAAGGACAGGACAGGACCGGCGTGTAGTCAGACTGGAAGAACCGCTTTTACATTCCCAAGGCCGTGTGAAGGCTCGCTACGGTGCGGTTCGGAAGCAACAACAGCGGCGTTTGTCGCTGAGCCGAGACCTGCGGGAAGCTCGTTCGTGAAGAACGAAGAGATTCGCGAGTAGGCATCGCGAGGATTTCACCAAGCGAACATTGTTTATCTGTTTATCCGTTCGTTTCCACCACCGCAACAGTCCTGTTGATGTTGGAAGCGGCGACTTGCGGAACGCTCGCAATGACATCATCTCCGTAGCCCGTGTAGGGTAGCGGTTCGGCCCGGGACTACCGCTGTCCCGTCGATTTCCGGCTCGAGCTCTTCAACCCGGAACCCCCAGGGACATCCGCGACTCGTGCTTTATCGTCGAGCGATCTCTATCGGCCGCCCATGATGGCGAGCCCATGATGGCCAGTGAAAGGTCACACGCATGCCAACGGCGGATCAGCTATCCAGCACCGTCCGAACAATGTCCCACAGGTTCCGACATCGTGCGCGTAACGGCTGGTCCTCAGTCCCATTGCCTCGTCAAGGTGCTGCGTTTGAAAACCATCTCGGGCCAACGCTGCGGGATGGGGCACGCTCTCGCTCTTGGGCAGTCTTGCCCCGAGAATGGTCACCGGGAACCGAGCGAAGACACCTGCTGCTAAGTTTGCAACGAGAACAAGAGCTTCCGCCCTCTCAATAAGCCTTTCCCGACGCAATATTCAACGGATCAAGAAGCGCGCACGCATGATCTGCTTTGTTCAACTGAATCGTCTTCCCTCCCCTCGCATTCTTCTGCGGATTCCCCAGCTCGCCGAGTTCCTTCCCACGCGCGCTCCCCAGCTTCGGCCACCCGGGCCCAGCGCTCGGATCTTTGGCAAACCCCGCCCAGACGCCTTGCATGTACTCGCTCAATGCGACCTGCGTCGGCGTCGCGATGCCCCATGCGTTGGCGAGGGGGTATGTGCCCCACGCGGACGGGATTTCCGAACTGTGGTATGCGCCGGCGTTGGGGAAGAAGGAGAGGTCCGGGAAACTGGCGCTGTACCGGTATCGCCAGACGGGTTGGCGGCGGGCGGCGACGATGGCGTTGGCGAAGGTGCGCGTGGTGCAGGTGAAGGCGATGTCGGTGGCGATCCTGTGGCAATGGTCAGTCGCTGCGAGAGTGAGATGGTGGGAAAACAGCGGAACGTACTGGCTTGCGACGTCAATACCGCCGTCCACCGAGGACGCTGCATACGACGCCAACAGAGAGTCCTTGATCAACGAGATGTCCAGACCGGTCAGACTCAGCACACTGCCCACGACGTCGCTGCCGTTGCCGGTCCCGGTCATGGCGAGAAAGACCTGGAACTCGTCCGCGTTTGTGCCGATCAGGATCGGGACGTCGGCGAATCGTCCAGACTTGATGCTCGGCAGCGTCTTCGATGCCATATACGTCCCATCGCCTTCGACGGGAGGGAAACCAATGTTGTTGTCGGTGATGTACGCCTGGATGTCCGTGCCGGGGACCTTGCGCAGACAGCCGATGGGCGAGGGCGCGTCGGCGCAAGCGAACTTCCTCAGCACTTTGTCGTAGTTCTCCGAGCCGTTGCCCGGAACGGATGTTTGTTGGGACTCCAGGATCGCGGCGCGGAAGGGGAGCGGTGAAGGTGGGTTGGCGAGGAGCTGTTTCACCGAGTAGGCGCCCGCCGACTCGCCGAAAATGGTGACCTGCGTCGGATCGCCACCGAATGCTCTGATGTTGTCCTGTACCCATTGCAGCGCGAACCGCTGGTCGAGCAAACCCGAGTTCTGCTGGCCGACAGGGATCTCGGGCGAATTGGAGAAGCCGAAGATGTTCGTGCGATAATTGGGCACGACGACCACGACGTCTTCGTTGACGGCCAACGAGCTGCCGTTGTACGTCGCCAGCGAAGCGGTCCCGATCTGCAAATCCCCCCCGAACAGGAAAAACATGACGCTCTTGAGTTTCGCCGGGCCAGCATCTTGCGGCGCGAAGACGTTGAGATACAGGCAGTCTTCGCTTTCCGGAGGCGGCGGGTATCCGGGGTTGTTGAAGTACGCCTTCTCCTTCTCGCCGACCGAGCCGTTCGCGAACTGCTGCAGACAAGCCGGCGGCAGCGTGTGCGCGACGAGCGGCGTCGACCACGGTTTCGGCGCCGTGGGCGGGGCGAAGCGGAGAGGTGGGCTCGAGGCGAAGGGGACGCCGAGGTATGCGTTCGCCAGGCCCTTGACGGTCGGTTGGTTGAGGACGCCGGTCGCCGTGCCGATGACGGTTCCCGAGGCGATTGTCACGGTCGGGTTGGTGGTGGTGGTGGTCTTCTCGGCGAAAGATGGTGAAAGCAGGAATAAGAATCCGAATAGGTACAACAACCATCCGCCGTTTGAACGGCGGATGGTCGACGTGGCCATTCTGCGAGGTTGATCGGTCATCAACGTAGAATTGACGTTTGCCCTGCAAACGCGACTTCACGTCTGTCTCTTTCCGGGAGAAGGTTTCTTTCCTTTCTTATGTTGCCTGTTCGAGAAGGAGTCAAATCGTTTGTATCTGTGTGAGTGGCCGGTAGTCATGAGTAGCCAACCCAACCCAGTCGTACCATCATCACCCTCACTGCTGCCAGCTCATCAAACGACCACCAAGGTCCGATACACGCTACCGTTTGACAGGTCGCACTTCGATACCCTGACCGCTCCTTCAAGACGAGAGTCTCAAGTCGTCGCACGTCGCACGACACAAGTCGCACGTCGCAGTCGCACGTCAGCCAGTCGCGCATCTTCCCAAACAATTTAGGATATCAGGACGATGAACAATGATATTAAGGTTGAAGATTCCCTTCTAGGACAGGCCCAGAAGCCCGTCTCGGCCGAGCAATGGCGAAACCTAAGCTCCACGGTCCACCATGGGAAAAAGCCGAACCAAAAACCCTTGATGCGACGCTGGTGCAGTCTTTTGCGCAAGATTTGGAAGGGATTTTCTCCGTGACAAAGTAACCGTGACGTGAGTCGTGACGCCGGATCGCGGGAAAAGAAAAATCATCTTGAGGGTTTCCTGTGTACATACATAGTACATAGGTAGGAAGAAGGAAGGAAATCATCACATAACTCATGAAGTGCGGTCTCGCGGGTGATGAAGAGTCTTGAGTTGTACAGTAAAAAATTGGAGGAGACGGATCGTGCTGCGACGCTCACTTGGGGGCCTCGGCTCATGAGTGATGATGGGCGATGATAGAAGTGATATACCTGGGCACTTATTATTACACGTGAGAAAAGGAGTATGTATACCCGGTATCTGAAAGCATGTGTGAGACACTGTGTGTGTGTGTGTGTGTGTGTGTGGACAAGAAGGCAAGGCAAGAGAAGAACCAGGCTGAAGAAGGCCGTGCTGAAGACTGCACCCCCTCGCCTGGACGTCGGGTCCTCTCCTAGGTAGTGCAAAACATTTCATAGAACGCCTTGTTCGTTTGAGAGTAGAAGGTAGGGAATTGCACCACCTTCAAAAAGCCACAAAGCGCAAGCGAGAACGAAACGAAAGGCTCGTCGATCATTAAACCATGAATTTCATACCTTTGACCTCCACCATTACATACATACGATATCTGTATATCTCTTATCTCACCAACCACCCACCAACCAAATCTCCTTTTTCCCCTCTCTCCACCCATCTGAAGAAAAGAAACATCCCAAATCAAGCAACAAACGTCTCGTTCGTCAACGGCACGCCGTCCGTGAGCGTCCCGTACGGCACGGCGGCATAGTTCCCGTTGCACGAGTACTCGTACTGCGCCAGGGCCAACGAGCCGCTCTGGACCTGCAGGAAGGTCGTCAGCTCGCACCAGCCGTCGTCGCGGTTGCCGCAGGCGGGGAAGCTCGAGCCGAGGGGCAGGGTGCGCTGGTTCAGGATGAAGTGGATGTAAGTCGTGGGGGGACCGGCGGTGTAGGAGTCCCCGTGGGCGCGGGAGCCGTTCAGCGGAGCCGGGGTGTTGATGACTTCCATGTCGAGGCGGGCGCCGAAGGGTTCCATGTGGGAGACGATGAGGGAGCGGTTGGCGGGGATGTGGTCGGTGGGCAGGACGGGGGCGAACTGGGTGAAGCCGAAGGCGGTGAGGATGGCCATGATGTTGGTGTCGTGGGAGAAGTCGAAGTTGAGGGTTTGGTGGATGGGGAAGGTGGCGGTGTTGTTGTCGAGGGTGACG
>Ga0268244_10000731_pt1 | contig 12664 bp, 8 predicted proteins | sample AgamicMgSfe_FD_200258 | JGI IMG/M metagenome (GOLD analysis project Ga0268244, IMG submission 200258) | Agave microbial communities from Guanajuato, Mexico - Mg.Sf.e (v2) (version 2) | ecosystem: Host-associated > Plants > Phyllosphere > Phylloplane/Leaf | place: Guanajuato, Mexico | collected... | reverse complement strand
CATACGCTCCGTGACAAGCGCAGCCCACCTCCGCTTACCGCCTACGTGCTGTACGAGATGCTGATGTCCCAATATGTAGCTGCGAGCCGGCGAGCGGAGATGATAGGGAATGGTGAGGTCGAGGTCCGGGGTGAGCTTCGCTACGATAGACTTATTCAGTTGAGGAGTGGCGATGTCGCTGATGGAGGCTTCGTGCGGAGGTTGCTGCAGGTCGATATGGGAGACCATGGACAGGAGGAAGTGAGAGGGCAGGCGGGCGTTGGTCAGGGCGCATTGGCGGACTGGTGTTGCGAGCGCATGAGCTACATAGACATATTAGCATCGCGCGGCATCTAGAGCGCAGTGCATGTTGTACCATATGGGTTGGCTTCCAGCTGCCTCTGGAAGTCTGTTTTCCCATCCACTGGCTTGAAGGGCTTCGGCTCGGTATACCTGTTCTTCGCTTCAAGTGCTATGGGGTCCATGAGTGGTGGCAAAGGCAGCGCTCTACTGCCATGCTGTCGTTGTCGCAGCGTTCGTGCGCCATCCTCGCCCGTGACGGTGGGTTGAGGTGTGGACGTGATGTCTGAGCCGCGAGCGACAGCATGAGCGTGTCTTGTAGCAGCAGCATTGTAAGCTGGCAAGGAGCGAAGCAGCCTGTATGGCTTCGCAGTGAGCATCAGCGCTCAAGCATTAGGTCTTGGTGAGATAAGAGGTCATCTGGGGATAGCTTTCACATGCCTCGGTGTTTGCGGCGAAGCTTCCCAATCAGGAAGGAAGCTGGACGTCCACCTCGAGCTCCACCGTCTTGCGACACACCACACACCACACACCAGCTATGGAGCCCATAACCAGATCCGTACTACGCGCATCGCGCTCACACATCCTCCACAATGCGACACGAACAGCGACGCGAACACTTTCAACCCTCCCACCCTTCCCACCTCAGCACAATGCGACACCACCCCGGCCACCTACGGCAGCCATGCCCATGCCCTTCGTAACAGAGACCGTTGTATGTCAGCCTCATACATCCTAAACGTACTTCACTAACTTACCAGGGAGGCGGCTGGCACACCTACGACATCTTCTCCCGCCTGCTAAAAGAACGCATCATCAGCCTCAATGGCGAAGTCGACGAAGTCACCTCCGCCAGCATCGTCGCCCAACTCCTCTTCCTCGAAGCCGAGAACCCCTCCAAACCCATCAACCTCTACATCAACTCGCCAGGTGGGAGTGTAACAGCTGGGTTGGCGATCTACGATACCATGCAATACATCCGCAGCCCCGTCTCCACCATCTGTCTGGGTCAGGCCGCGAGTATGGGTTCGCTATTGCTTTGCGGAGGCGCGAAGGGGACACGGTACTGTCTACCGCACAGTAGAATCATGGTGCATCAAGTGAGTGGAGGGTACCATGGGCAGGCGTCAGATATCGCGATACACGCCAAGGAGATTTTGAGGGTGAGGGAGCAGTTGAATCGAATATATCAGATACACCTTACGCCGAAGGAGGGCGGGGAGAGGTCATTAGAGGAGATTGGAAAGGTGATGGAGCGCGACTTTTTCATGAGCGCGCACGAGGCGAAGGATTGGGGGATCATAGACAAGGTGCTTGATCGGAGGGAGCAGGGTGGTGAGGGGAGATGAAATGCAGTATTCGTCAGGCCACAGTCACGAACAGACACCTCTCAAACATCTTGCTGCGTGGTGCTGCCGACTCAAAAAGCTGATGACCCTCACATCAACCCGAAAACGACCATTGAGCGCAATCCATACATGCGCCACTTTTCCACTACTCATCGTCTCCGTGTCGATTTCTTCGTCGACAGCGGATGGAATTTGAGTCCTCTCGTATACTATTGATCCTCTCCCAGATGCTCCACTGACATCCGTGGCGAACTCTAGCAGTTACCTCACATCGCCGCTCTAGCTGTCTTCGAGCTAGTGTATTTGCATCACTCAAGACACACCACTCAACACATACCACTCCTGCTCCCCGGAACCGAAGAGCTCCACGGGCTATCACCCCTCTAGCTGCCTTTTTGAGCCAGTCCTCGTGCGACGTGCGTCTGATCCTGCTACCTCTGCTCCCTAATCAGACCACCCAATGTTACTTGCTATGATCGAGTAATCGTCTGTGGGCCGGTTTTTCAGTGTACTACCTGACCCACCGCGGAGCTTTGCCGGTTGCTGATGATCTCGCAAGTGACCGGGCCCACTACCGTTGAGCCGGCCAAGTCTGTTGTCGGTCAGGCTTACCTTGACCCTTGCGTAAGTGGGATGTGGTCTATATGACATCTTGTTACATTTTCTGGGGTGGATTCTGAGAGTGAGTGGTTGATTGATGGAAGGTGGGTTGGGTCGAGGAGGGTAACTTACGAATGGCTTTGAGTAGGTGAAAGCGCACTTGCCTTCACACGTGACCGTACTCCAGCGGTCGTCATTAATAGAAGACAGGGAACGATTGAAAAAAGTTGGGAGCAGAATAACGGAGCAAATACTGGGCTCGGCCTATCGGTCGATTACCCTACCGATCTGATGGAGGCTGGTGACAGGAGGGATTTGAACGCCTACTTTCCAGCACCGAGAATCTTGCCAACCCAATGCCGTAAGTAAGTGTGGTCTGCTGATTGTCTTGTAGAAAGCTTCATGATACAACCGTTCCGCCATCTACGTACAGACTCTCTCCATGAATTGTGGCAAGAGGCGTCCCCAGGTGACCAAAGCACTACACAGATGATTCCCGTGCATAGCAGCCATTCCTCACCATGCTCTTCGGTGGCTGTGCCCGTGATGGCGATTCGCGTGTCTCCTCGCCCCAGTCTCCATCGGCGGCTCACTCTCCGTCATCCTCGCAGCTGCCAAAACAGCGGTCGTGCTCCCATCAATGTGGCTCTCCACGACAATGGGGACGCCAGTCACTAGTGACGCAGTCGTAGGCCGTGGTGAAGACGGGTCCTCCCACTTGTTCAGTATAATCGCCGCTTCTTCACCGAACTGGTCCACGATCATTGTCGCAGTCTCCAGATCTTCTTCAGACAAGTCGACCGTCTTCAGCTTGCCTTCAAGCACGGATTTGATGATCTGGCGCTTGGCATAGTTGGCACTGGCGACGTTGGTAGCGTAGTTGGGCTGAGCCGCACCCAGGCCGCCGGGCAGGACTGGCTGAGTTTCATAGTTCCAGTAGTCTTGTGAAGGCCACTGTTTCCCGTAAAACATGCTGAAGCACACGTCATCAGTATGGCCGCATCCCGTAGTCTTGGAAATGTGGTGGAGGAAAGCTGTGGCAAGGAATGTGCACAGTGCACTTACGGATCACCGGGTAAAGCCCTGAAACCATGATCGAGGACCACAGTGGAGCCGCCGTTGGCGTTCTGTAGAGCGGAGTAGGAAGCTGCATGGCACATCAGTACATGTCTTTTGCTGTAAACTGGGGGGAATGGGCGCCATCATACCAAAGCAGGTGGTCGCCTGGCCGGGGTACTCGAACTACCCACTGTTAGTCCATTGACAAACGAGAATGGTCTAGACCAGTCAATTGTACCCCGAAAGCCGACACAAAATGAGATCCCTGGGATACGGCGGCGAGCCTAGGATCGCCTGGTGGGATAGGGCCAAATTCCCAGTAGATAGGCGGTTCAGGCTTATTGTTCAGGGCTCTCAAAGTACTGCAAGGCTCCCACTCAGCGAGAAGCCATAGGTTGAAATCCGTTCCTGTCGAGATATCAGTACGAAGCTTGTGAACGTGTGCGACACGGAGAGCTGCGCTGTCAACACACCCTGGCGGCCGTTCTGTGCACCATCAAGGAGGCGAATGACCTGGAAGTTGTTGTTTGAGGACTCGGCGAGCGCTCCCATGGGGAACTCGTCCCTAGAGGAAATGATGTCAGCATCCCTCTAATGGCCTTGGTTCAGAGCTACCCACAATTGACAACGAGCCGTCGAGTGGCCAGGGAGACCAACAGGAGTTTGGGCTTGTGTAGCGTAGAATTTGGCCCGAGATCGTTTCCACCAGAGCTTTTGTGACGCACCACTCCGCGCTTGAATATAAGTCAGTACGGTAATTGCGGGCTCAATTTGTACTAAAGTCGATTTACCGCCTCTGTTGTAACTGATCCTTCCGTTCAGTCCTGATGTGATAGCCCAACGTTGGTTGTCGCAGACCTGCATAGTTGGTCATTAGCGTCGGACGTGAAGTCAAGGCTAGCCGACGCGTGTTCGCGGTACTGACCTCATCCCACCCCAGTCCGTATTTGCACGTATAAGTGACCGCACAGTCCGTCATAGTCGAGGCGTATGTTACCCGCGCCCATTGGCCCATTGGTTTGCCGACTGTCTTTGGCGTCCCAGCCTTCGGCTGCTTTGGTTTGGGTTTGCTTTTCGGGTATGGCTGGCAAGCATTGCTATTGGCGTTATACGTGTACTTCTTCCCCTTGCGCGCGCATGCGGCCTCTGGCAAAAGATGAATCGGCATGTGTGCAAAACAAGCAATCTCAGACGGCGCCCGACAAGTGTTGGAGATGGAGGAAGAGCATTGGACGTACCGAGGATGCCATCGGTGACGTAGCCTACAGCTCCGTTCCCGGTTGCGGCATTGACACTCTCGAGGCAGGACCCGTCGCCAACAGCACCTGCTATCAGACCAGGAAGCAGGTCGCTGTTGGACACCGATCCGAACTCGTTGTTCCCTACAGAGCCAAATCCCGAGGCTACGATGTAGGTCAGTTGATGCGAGTTCATGAGTGGCAACCGGATTCATACTTATGACGTCTCCCACTTGAAGACAGAATTGGTCCGCTTGGCCAATGCTGACTTCCGATGTCGAGCCTCGCTTACGATTCAGCGTCTCGGCTATATTGCGCTTGCTCACAGGCGTGCTTGCTGAACGACCGATGAGGTTCAAATTGTTGGTGTTCTGAGAGAGAAAGGTAGATTGATTAGCGAGCGTCTGGGATATGATGGGGACTCCAGCGTAAGGGCGTGGTACCGTGATCGGGGAAGCCACAAAGCCTGCGCAGCAGTAGACTTGATAACCACCTGCATCCCATTGTTAGTGCCGTGACCTAGCGGCGAGAAACGAATGTCATACCAGAGCAAGTCTGATCTATGTCGACGTATGTATTGGGATCGTACTCCCAGTGGTTAGCTTCGATGGTGTCAGCTTTGGTCTACTTGCAATACTCCACGGCACTTACTATTGGCGGCAACGATAACGGCTTCAGGGTTGCTGCATGTGGAGCTACACCCAAGGCCTACGCCCTGAAAACCATCCCACTCGCAAGTTCCCAGAGTCGTACCAGGGGCGCAACAGAGTGTCTGCGCTTCGCCGGAAGGGCAGATGGTGTTTTGAGTGATGCCACCCACCTGGCCAGTCGACTGAGCCACTCCAAAGTAGTCAAAGGAGCACGACTCGCCGCAAAGCGACCAGTAGCAGCTGTTCTGGATGGCTGCAACTTCCTGTGCTTGAGCAGCTCCGTCCAGGATTGCACTAGCCACGAGAGCGGACACGCCAGAGCTAGTACCGATGCCTAGCAAATCATGTTTGCTTGTGTTATTGCTATCGTCCAGATCTATGGCCCAGATCATCGTTCCACCAAGACACAGTGCATTCGCCCTTTGCAATTTGAGCTGGACTGATGGGCCGTTGTCGTAGCTGACCCATTGGTTGCTGTCCCAAGTAATCCAGTTGACCGCGGCATCCTCGTTGAATGTTGGAGTGAGGCCGTTAGCAGAGATAATTCGATTAATCTCCGCATTCGACAAGGTACCCGAGGAATTGGTGCACTGCCCAGGGTTACCACCAGCCGTGAATACGCAGCCAGGTGTATTGCAAGTCGAATCGGCGAGAGTGAACGAGCGTCCGTACCTAGAAGCCAAAGGGTAAAGCTATCAGCGCAAATACATAAGAAGGGATGTGGTCCTTCGCACTTACCAACCCAATCCGAGGTTGACATTGTTGGCACTGACACCAGCCCTCCTGTCATGATACACAACGATCAGTCCGTGTTCCAGTACGCGCCCGTGCATGCATGCGTTCTATGGTATGGTGCGCTATCTGCTGACACTCACCACAAGAGGTCGAGTCCCTGTTCGATCTCTGTCCAATTTGTGTGTGGCTCAATGTAAGGTCCGGTGTACTGATTGGTAGAATCCCATACACCATCTACACAATCGAGTTAGTCGCTACTCGCATGTGAGCAGAACTCTCACAGTACGTACGAAGGTCATAAGACATGAAGTTGAACCAGTCAACGTAGTTCTGCATTGACTTGACATCGAACCACTGCAGGTACCAGTATGAAGATGGAAGCGTGCATGAGATGCCGAGATCGCTGCCGAATGCTGCGCGCAGCTCTTGTAGGAGAGTAACGAAATTCGCAGTGTCGGCAGGCACGCCACCACGATCTGGCGCTCCCGGATATTCCCAGTCGATGTCCACCCCATCGAAACTGTAGGTTGTCATGAATTGGGTCAGAGCCGAGATGAAAGTTTTGCGGTTACTGGCGCTGCTAGCCATGTCGCTGAATGCTGTTTGGGTGTTGGGAGTGTTGGTAGCATCGTTGAAAGACCAGCCTCCGATCGAGATCCAAGTCTGTAGTCCCTGCTTTTTTGTCTTCAGCGCAGTGAACTGCGAGTAGAGCGTGGTGTCTCCCGGGTCCATGGGAGTGATTTGAAACTGTAGCGCAGAAAGTGACGAAGTTAGTGTATGTTATCACTGAGTCCCACTGCTTCAATGTTACTTACAGAACTCGGATCCATATAAGCAAAGGCGAAATTAACATGAGTAAGAGCAGTCAGATCCAAGTCGTTCGGTGTTCTACTGTCACATGCTCGACTTGAACTCCAGGATTCGTAGTAGCCGATCGTTCGACCATTGGTGCTAGTGCCACCGCTACAGGATGGTGCAGGGGCCGGACCGCATTCGCCATAATCCGACTGGCAAGGTGTAGAGGTCCCCGTATCGCAGAAGTCGTCCGTTGTGCCACCTCCGATGCCATCAGCACTTGTCAATAAGACCGTGGCTGAGAGAATGACTCACAAAAGCCGAAGTAGGAGCAGCAGACATTGAGCGGGCAATCTTGCGCACCAGCCACGCCGTACTGGCCGCATTCTGCTTTGGCATCGCAGTTGCTGATGCATGTACCAGAACCACACTGCGCAGGCGCGTAGCCGCATATGCCGGTCTAAATATTGGATGTCAGCGTGGTCTTTCCCGACTGCAGCGCTTTGTACACGCACGTTACTGCAGCAGGCGCCGTTACTGCACGGCGTCCCAGGAGCGCATGTTCCTGTGGGTAGTCCATTGCTGGCGGACTGTCTCTTTCCCAAAGTATGGTTAGATGGCTGCAGGTTGTTCAGTACCTGAATAAGAGGATTCGCAGTGACTCCGGACACATTTTGAAAGCGAGGGGTGGAGTTGGAATGAGCTGGGAACAAGGGTTGGAAGAGAGTGACGTTTCCAGAAGTGGCATTCGTGAAGGATAGGGTCGAAGAGTCGTTCAACGCTGCGTTGACCGCAACCGCAGCGCCCAAGACGTACGATACCAGGCGGTAGACCATAGTGCTTCACACGCGTGGAGAGCACGCTCTGTTGTGAGAATGAGAGGGGCTCCTTGTACACCTTAAACAGACCTACAATGAGGCCATTCCCGCCATGCTCGGCTCGTTGGCGAGTCCGGCGGCTGTAGTCCGTTGGGCGGTGCGCCTCCTGAGTCTACTGTACAGTATCACATGCCTGTTTGATACAGCCGTGTCTGGATCGACTGCTTGACCAGATCCAGATCACAGGTGACAGAAAGGGTATTCGGCACCTCTCAAAAGGTAGATGACACCCCAACCGACTGCTGCCCCTGGCATCCATTTGAAGGATAGACCCCCCGACCTCTGAGGATCTCGGTAATCATATTACCTACTCGCTCGCTTGCACCGCTTGTATGGATAAATTTCACCGCGTTGCGCTGATGGTAAATATAGCCCATCGGCAAGCGCATGGTCGGGCGAGGAGCATCTTGACGTTGATGCGTGGATGCAACGGCACTCGCGGCCTTGCAACTTGCGGCGTTGCTGTGCCGCAAGCAACGGAAGCTTTGACAAGCTCTCACCACGCTACTGCAGGCACCCGTGCTGCTCTGGACCTTTTCGCACGCGTCACTTATTAGCCAGATGTCGACGATGGCACCCCTTCCCACTGCTCACTATCAGGTAACTGCACGTTTGTAAACGTAGATTATATCTTCTCTATCTGTAGATTTTCTACATATACGTCGGCGGCAAGCGAAGGAGTACCGAGCTTTTGTAAGAGTACCTACGGGGACTTGTTTCCCTTGAGTAGGCCGACAAACAAAGGCGACGTACGGTACTTAAGCGCGCAAGGCATAGGCCTATTAAAAGAGGAAGTAGAGAATGTTTCTAATATCGTAGCGAAGCGCGACCGAGGCACGGGGAAGCAAGCGCAGCGCTCATTCCTCGCTATCGCCAAAATATACGGATAGACAGATCGTAATCTACGTTTATAAGCGCACAGCTAATTTTGCTTCAGCACTCGGAAGGCGCAGCAATCTAAAATGTCGAGCACTGGGCGCCGAGGTTTGAGGATCACCCAAACTCGCACGACACACGGATCCTCCTACCCACAATCAGCCATTCGATCTTAAGCGCTTGCAAGGGTGGTCAACAGAGAGGTTGGACTGCTACACCGGGTAGGTGATGAAGAGTCGATTCGATAGTCCATGGCTCGCGTATGATGCTAGTGGTGCGAATAGTGCCTTAGCCTTTCACCCGACGTCCCGCATGCTAATATGCGACTGTCAAGAGCGAGCGGCACAGATCGCTTGTCATTGTGCGAAATAGACATCGGGTGAGGTTCCCGCACGTTCTCTTGAGGTAATAAGACCGGCGGTATACGTGCTTCTCGTCCTGGGTCTCAAACACGCTCAAGTCTACGCTGCTCGTGCTTCTCCTGATCCTTTTTGGAACTCGCCGGGGGGAACAGCTTGCTTTGTGCTATCGGCGGGCACTCTTGTTCTTCTCACCATGGCGAACTTCAATCTCTATCCTTCCATGTACAATGCCCAGGCTCTGCAAACTGCTTTGGGCGTGTCAGCAACATGCCTCCAAGCCCTGTATGCAGAACTGCCCAACGTGTACCCAAGCGCGATGCTAACACCATCCGAGTAACACCACCGTCCAGTGCGAGCCATACAACGCCGGGCGAGCGGCAGAGGGTGTCGACCTCGATTGTGAGACTCACTCCGCTACACTTGAAGGTCGGACAACTGATTTGATGCAGACTGGTACCAAGATAACATAACCTCTCTGTGCACTTCGAGCTGCTCGACATCGCTCCAGTCCTGGGTATCAAGCGTGGAGTCGAGTTGCAACGGTCAAACGATGACGCTCAACGGCGCGGTGGTAGAACCTATATCTATCCCAGTGATGTACAGCTCCGGCTACGACCTTGCATGCTTGCAGGATAGGTACAAACTCTACGGCGATCGAAAGTCTTTACATGACCTTACCATGATTGTAGCTCAGACAACTACTGCTTCTTCGAGTCTCAGTCTTGGCAAGGAAGCGATTACATCAGGCAAGTCCACCACCTGGCTGCGTTCCGCGACGCGTACGCCAAGACAGATTTTGACTCGAGAGCTAGATGGGATCAATACACTTGTTACCATGAAGTCGAGGCGAACAATCCTTCCGTCTGCAACGATACTACTTGGACGCCAATGAACATGACTGCGGACATGATGGCGACGACAAACCTCTACAATTCATCTTTGGTGAGTCCGATGAGCTGACGCAAGCATTGAGTTCAGATCTTGACCCACCACAGTACTGCAGCGAATGTTTCCTTCTGCTTTGGCGGCAGCGACTCCTGTCTCCCGTTCTTCCCACGAGTGATTACAGCACCTACTTGGTCGAGCAGTTCGAGCTGTTACAGCAAAACTGTTCAACGACTCTATCGTACTCCACATCATCATCGACTTTATTCATAAGCAGTGCCTCTGCAACCGCTGCCGCGACTGCAACGTCTTCAACGGCAGCCGCATCTACAACATGTGCGGGCCAGGTAGTGCCTCCAGTCGCAAGTGGCCCGCCATTGGCGTGCTACGCTCTGTCCGAGCAGTACAATGTGAGTACCGGGACGATGATGACCATTACTGGGGATGTGTTCTGTGGGTTCAATGAGACTCAATGCTTCCCTGGGCCTTGCGAGCTGCAGCAGATTTACAGTGGCACATGGTAAGTCTGGATGAGACTGTGAAGTATGCACAGATGCCTGTAAGGCTGACCTTTGCGTCAGCGAGAACATCACGAGTTCCTTGTCCAATGACACCTACAACGTTACCTTGCCGATGTTTCTGAGCTGGAATCCGGCTTTACAAGGAAGCTGTGATGCTCTCAATGTACAGCAGATTTGTGTATCGTAAGCCGAGATGGAAACTCATTGCCCTCGTCCCATGAAGTTATGCTAAACTTGGTACAGATCCCCAGGTGGGACCTATAAACCGCCTTCAAGCGTTATATACGCACCCACGGCAGCTGGTAGCTACTTCACAACTGCGACACCACCTTCGCCAACAGAACCTGGTGCTATCTCAGCCTGCGGCTTGTATTATACGGTGTCAGTCGCCGACACTTGCAACACTATCGCTCTCCGATATGGCATAACATTCCAAGATATCCTGAGCTATAATACGGAGTTGAACTCCGATTGCACGGTAGGTCCAGCAAGCCGTCACTGCTTTGTGAGACCTCTTACTGATATACTCGACGCAGAATTTATGGGTACGCACCTAAAGGACGGATCCTCGTGGTCTCGCCAAGCTATGCTAACATTACATCCCGTTGCTCGTAGCTGAATTACGCCGTTTGTGTTGCGCCAATCACAACTGGTCCACTTTCTACCAACGGATTGTGTGGTCCTAACAACGGCTACGCCATATGCAACGGTTCCCAATGCTGCTCGACTAACGGGTCTGTGAAGCGATCATCCAACGTAGCAAATGTCTGGGCACGTGCTGACTTGTCTACCCTAGAGAATGTGGGACTGGCTCTGCCTACTGCGATGCTTCCAATTGCATTTCGGGAGCCTGTACCGCTCAATCGGAGATGATTAGCAACAATGGGCTCTGTAATGCAACCACAACATGCGTTGGTTCGGTATTCGGAGAGTGAGTGACGTTTATGTTGAGTTCTTGTGAGCTGAGGCTGATTACCCCTGCAAAAGTTGCTGCAGTACTTCAGGATACTGTGGCAATAGCTCAGCCTATTGCGGTAAGTTATCGAGCAGATCATGCCTTACGTGTCGAAACGCTAATATAAGCAGGCCCTGGCAACTGCTCCTCGGGCAATTGCGACCCTGATATCGGCGGACCGAGTACTAACGGCGAGTGTGGGCCTTTATTCGCCGGTAACAAGACTTGTACAGGGACCCAGTTCGGCTCGTGCTGCAGCGACTCTGGGTACTGCGGCAGCTCGTCGGACTATTGTGGAGTCGAGAACTGCTATTCTGGTGCTTGTGGGGGTAGCTCGTCTGTATTGACATCTACATCCACGAAAGCGATCACTTCGACATCGGCGACGTCCAGAAAGGCGTCCACTTCGACATCGGTGCCAGCACCTAGCACCGTTGCAGTGTGTCCTACCTACAACAGCCAGGCCTTCAAGGATGATAATGGGGTCACTTATACAGTGAAATGCGGCTATTCTAACAACGGCAAAGTCATTGGGTCAAGCACCTTAACGACGAATCTGCCGCAATGTATGGATGCTTGCGACAAACAGACTGGCTGCACCGGTGCGCTTTTCCAGACCGGAGTCAATCACTGCTACCTGATCGGCACACTCGGATCAACTGCAATCAACTCAACGTACAATCTCGCCCTTTTATCGGCATCCGCGACCACAACGAGCTCTGTATCATGCGCATCCGCAACAGCGGTAGCCGTGACTTTTAACGAACTTGTCACGACCTCGTACGGTGACAGTGTGTACCTCGTCGGCTCAGTAACACAGCTTGGTAGCTGGGACGCGTCCGAGGGCATCGCGATGTCGGCTAGTCAGTACACCAGCAGCAACCCACTGTGGTCGGTGACAGTTGCCTTTGCACCTGGGACGAGTATGGAGTACAAATTCGTTACTATCGACGCCAGTGGAGATGTCACATGGGTATGATGGAATGCTACCACACTTCAATATGTTTAGGCGTTTGCTGACCTTCTCTGCAGGAAGCTGACCCCAACCACACGTTGACGGTTCCTACGGTTTGTGCAAGTGCGGCGAGCGTTACGGAGACCGCTACTTGGCAAAGTTGATGATAGCAGCACAGTTCAACGTCCTGGTTCGTTCTTCATAGCAACCTTGTTCCTATTCTACCAGTATCGCCCCGGACCAAGTGCTACGTAGTAGTCTTGCCAGCCGTCCGCCGTATCAGCTTGTTTCCACACGTCAAGACCTCCAGCAACGCCATGTATGTCCACTGCCCATGTACCATCCTCAATGTTCTCATAGACTGTTTCTAACCAGGCTTGGAAAGGTAGGGGGTGACAGATGTTGTAGGGATTTACTCCTTGCTGAAGGATAGTGTCGAAACCTTGGACGCTGCCAAAGTCCCCTTGCTTCGCGAAACCTCTGTCTAGCTTGAACGGCAGCACTAATCTGCACCCATCTTCGAAAGG
>Ga0268244_10000728_pt1 | contig 12715 bp, 8 predicted proteins | sample AgamicMgSfe_FD_200258 | JGI IMG/M metagenome (GOLD analysis project Ga0268244, IMG submission 200258) | Agave microbial communities from Guanajuato, Mexico - Mg.Sf.e (v2) (version 2) | ecosystem: Host-associated > Plants > Phyllosphere > Phylloplane/Leaf | place: Guanajuato, Mexico | collected... | reverse complement strand
CATCTCGTCCGCACCGACACGCCTGTCTCATTACTTCGCCCCCGTCTCGGATGGTCAAACTTCACTCCAACCTCATCTTGACCCCGAAAAGCTCCAGCCTCGACAGCACCCTCTTCCGACACACGGGGCAATTGTCCACCTTGGCCGCGCACTCCCGACACGCCACGACGTGCCCGCAGTCGTAGAAAGCAGTGGTCATGGCGTTGACGTAGCAAATGGTGCAGCAGCTCTGATCCTCCTCGGTGACCTTGCCGTGCAGCGTGAACGCTCCGTGCTTCTTCCCATCCTGCCAGCCGCCTTCGAACACGTTCCCCGTGGAGGCCTCGGTGAGTTTGCCGCGGCCGTGGTGTCGGCCGGCTTGCCATTCGCCCTCGTAGACGTTGCCCGTGGAGGCGTAGGTCATTTTGCCCCGGCCGGTTTGCTGGTTGGAGCGGAAGGCGCCGACGTATTCGTCGCCGCCGAGCGTGATGAGGTGGCCCTGGCCGTGGTATTGGCTGCCTAGCATTTGACCTTGGTAGTAGTCGCGGCCCAGCGTGTCGATGGTGGTGACGTGCGCGTGAGTCGTCGACGACGGCGGCGCCGCGGTACCGACGGGGAATGCAGACGCGACCACTTCGACAGCTTGGCAGACGTCTTCGTCGTCGTCGGCGTCCGACATGATCACGTCTTCTCCATCCATGAGCGGCCAGTCCGGCGTCGCAGACCCCGCCTCTATTCCTTCCAGTATGGATTGGCGCTCACGCTCGTGACTGGTTTGCTCGCCGTTCAGCGGACGAGCAGAGGATTCCTCCTCCTCTTCTTTCTCAGCTCCAGGTCGTGCCTCTAACGGGTCGGAGAAAGCTTTGCCTTCCTTGACGGTCTCCGGCAGCTCATGCCAAGACTCCTGTCTCGGCCGAACGTAAGCGGCAGACGCCATGTCGTCCCTGATGTAGAGTACGACATAGGCAACCTCATCCCGGGAAGGATCGTGGATGCCGCTGAAAGGCGAATCGCGGCGTTTACACCGCTTTCTCTTGCCGCCATCATCAGAGCCGCAATGATCGAGGACGGCCTGCTTGTTCGTCATGGCGGTGACACGACGGTGTGAGTATGCGTACCACAACTCGCCCGGCCCGCCCGGGTTGACGTAGAAGTTGTGCTTGTTGGATTGGAGATCACCGCAGTGGGTGATGAAAGAGAACAAGGAGTACTTAAATCCTGACACGACGATCGAGGAGTTCATCTCCACCTTGTTTGTCAGCTTCACCCATTTGCGATCTTCTCGATTGAACTCGTGCCTCTGGAGCTCGAGCGAGAGTAAGATAGGAGTCGCAATTGGGGTGGGATGCTGATCGATAGCAGCCTGCACGGACTTGCAGGCCGCAGTCTTCAGTCTGTTGCCGCCAATGGCAGCGCCGCGTTCCGAGTCGAACGAGCCGAGCAGCTCGGTGATGGTAGTCGGGTCGCACTCTTTCTGCAGCAACCTTGTAGCTCGACGCATGTAAGCGATTGCATCTGCTGGCTCGCCCTCAACCTGCTGACCATAGTGCGGCGAGCACTCTCTCAAGAACATCTTATGGTAAAGAAAGGTTTGCAGCGAGTGGATCATCTTTGTTGAGCCCTCATGCTTCATGACCAATTGCCGGAATGGCGCAAAGTGAAGCAAAGGCACGGTCGCAGCGATATGCGGCAGCTGGCAAGCGAACGGTCGCAGACTGGTGGTCGCGATGCTATTGTCATACGCGTCCTCGACACCATGTTGCCACAAGCAACCGGTCGGGTCGTGGACGACGCGAAAGTACGCCGAAAACGCGAGCTTGTCGTCGCGTAAGATCGCCTGGCGCTCGCCGTGCTGTCGGTAGTGGAAGTCGTGGCGAGGGGAGAAATATCTCCAGCCGTAGTCGGCATTCGACTTATTGAACTGATGAGCATCCATCTCTTGCCTGTGCGTGCGTGGCTCGGCAGGGTTGTACATGACGACTGCTACTTGCGCGGCGACGGAGCGACGCTTCTTCACACGTGGGCTCTCCGCTCCAGCCAACGTAGGGAACGGCGGCTGCTGGAAGTCTTCAAACTCTGCGAAGTCTGCCGACTGCATGGTGACGTTCTCGACGTAAACGCTCAGGAAGTGAGTGTCGTCGCCGTGAGGGAAGAACTTGATGCGCCACTCGTAGCCGCCGATGGACACGACCGGCGATCTCATGATCGACTCGCTGTTCGGCGCCTCTTTCGTGCCGTTGAATCGCTCCACCAGCCAGTCAATCCTACCAGACCCCAACGGAGCGAGCTCGGGGTCATCCAGATCGAAGAACGCCTTCTTCTCCCAGTACTTGTGATCAAGAGCGCTCCGCTCGGCTCTGGACTTGATGTACTCCATCTCGTCCGCGCAAGGCTCACTCTTGTCTTCGTTGATGGTGTGCCAATGGTGACGTGGGTGATCCGGCTCCTCCTCTTCGCTTTCTTCACTTTCGCTGGCCGTTCGCTCGGAGGAGCGAGATCTTGACCTTGATCTCGATCCGGATCGTGGCCGGTGGTGCGCCGGGCTACTCAGTACGCCAGGCGGTGGCGGTGTTGGTGGTTGAGCATCGGACGGACCTCGAGCCGGATCTTGATCGCGATGTGGGACTGGTTCGGCGAAGGCAGGTGGTGGCGGTATCGCTGGGGGTGGAGTGACGAATTCACCGACGACGAAGTCACCGACGTGAGCGACACCATCGCTCGACGGTCCAGCGTTCCGCCCGTGATCGTTCATGTCGGCGGGGTACCCAGACGGAGCAAAGGAGTTGGTCATGCCAAAGAAGACGTCGGAGTATGGTACAGGTGGTAGGATGGGCGGCCCATCCATTGTGCGAGTAAGACCTTGTCTGCAGGTTATTAGTCCGTGTGTGCACTTGGTACTTCACCTGTAGTGTCTGTGACGGAGGCGCAACGCCAGCTCCGCAGCGCGTGTCCGATGGCGGTAGGAGAGCGGTCCGGTGGGAGACTCCGAACGCGTGAGTGAGCGGCGGTCGGGTAGACTATTGCAGAGGCTGTGGCCTTCCTTATCGAGGATTGCGTGGTCGCTCTGCCACGGTGACGAGGTGTCGGAAGCTCCCGTCACCTCAACGAAGGTCACATGTGATCTGCACGGAGGTTGGCTCGGTATCGGCCAGTGCTGTACTGTAGAAGGTCCTGCCGGCCGACTCTTCGGGATGAGTCCCGCCAAGATGAAGGAAAAGGAGTGATGCGTCAAGTCAGAGGAGAACTCGAGCGGTATATGGACTTTAGGGGAGATGTTGACTTCGTCACGTTGTCTCGGACGTGAAGCAGAGTCACCAGCCGCAAGCGCAGGCAACAAGGTCCTTACGCGCAGCTCGAGTTGGCAGGTGAGAGGGCGATCATCATCCGTGCGAACCCTTGCCCCTCATTTCTCGGCGCTCGGCGCCTGCCGCCTCGGAGGCGCGGGAGCTAGGATGTCAGTGGGGCTCGCCTCCGCGACACGTGGCTGCCACCAATCGGATCCGCCTTTCCGCCATTATTATCGACCTGCGCATGCATGCATGTTCCCAATCGACACGCACTGGCTACCGCAAACAAGGCACTTGCATGTGTCCCCAGCGGCACAGTGGGCGATCAGCGTGCAATGAGCTCGTTTCAGCGCCGTGACCGCGTCGCTTGTGAGCGCATACCGGCGCCGAGCGGCATGGTCTTTCCCATACGTGCCTTGCGTAGAACGTGCATGACACGACACATTCATTAGCGACCCAATCATACTTGGGTTCGGGGTCGGTCGCCAGTCGACTCATCAACCCTGGCAAAGGTAGCGGCGACGATGAGCGGGAATGCAACAGTCGCCTCTGCATAGACCTGAGACTCCATCAGTCGTCAACGTTCCAGAATGGAAAATCCGTTTTTGCGAAAGCACAAACACACCTTCACGCTCTCCGCATCCACCTTGATCTTGCCCCAGCTCACCGCCTCATCCGGCCTCGCGCCCGCATCGCTCCCGTCGAACTCCTGCGCGGTGTTGATGTAGACGGCACTCTCGGCGCCGTTGCGCATCAAGCACGCGTTCGCAATGTGATGCTTCACGATGCCACCTCCGAGGACGATCATGCCGGCGCGCTTGGCGCGCACGGCCATGGTGTTGATCCGCCTGATGTCCTCGACGATGTCGATCCTAAGTTGGGCGGGTGCGGCCTTGAAAGTGTGGAAGTAGAGCATGTCGCCCAGGCTCCCGTCCGTCAGCGCCGGGCAGAAGACGGGGATCTCGTTCTTCCACGCCCAGTAATACACCGACCGCTCGTCGTCGATCTCCTTGCCCAAGCGCGCGATGACTTTGCTCGGGGTCCAGTGCCAGGGCTCGTCGGAGGAGGACTTGGACGTTTCCTGCTCTTCGAGCATCTTGTCCAGGAGCGGCATCACCCAATCTTCGAAGGCACAGTAGTTGCTGTTCGGCACGACCAGGTTGCCGATGCGGTTCATGCCTTGCTTCCGCAAGGTGGCGCCGACCGCCGAGAAGGAGCCCACGTACGTCGGGGCGAGACACTTGATGAAGTCCTCCTCGACGCCACCCGCCGTGGTCACAATGGCCGACACGTGCTTGTGCTGGACGAGCCAACGGAGTGTTTCTCTCAGGCCAGAGGATATGAGGTTCGACGTATAACCCAGGAATATCGTGGTCTTGGCACCAGTTTCCGGGTCCCGCCACGCTCGCATCCCATCGATGATTTTGGCCGCCTGGCCGATGGAGGAAGCCTGGAAGCCCATAGTACTCATGTTTCCCACGAGTTCTGCGACACTAATGTTCCGGCCATGGAAAACATCGAAATCCAGCCCTTTGACTGGGATGGCGCCTTCTGGGACCGGGTCGGAAGGCTTGAGCACAGCATCAGTCGCACCGGACGGGGCGGTCCCGTCGATCGCATCGTGCAGGTGGGAAGCCATGTCGAGAATAGTTTTCAAGAGAAACAATTTTCGATCATTTTGTCAAGCGACTTGAATTTTTGATGTTAACTGGACGTCCCGACGGAAACTTTCTGCGCGGCCGAAGAAAGTTACCGAACTCGAGCGCCGCACGTCAGCGGACCGATCTCTACGGACACGGAAGACAAGATTGGTGAATGACGAAAGGGTCGCGCGATCTCGCGTGGGGTGCACATTGTATCTGCGACCTGCACGTCCTCATAAATAATCGAACTTCACTTCTAGATTTTGACTCCTGAGTCCTGACTCCAGTACATCCGATGTATTGATGAACTTGTTCTAGTCTCTGCAGGGGCCAGGATGCCGCTAGTGTAAGCCTCCATCCATGCTGCCGCCAGCACACTGTGAGCCGGTGACACCGGTCGAAAGTCTGCCCGTGTATGCATGTACCTACGCTACATCACCTACGTTGTCGTCAGGCCGCTTCGAGATGGGAACCCGTGCATATATATCATAGTCCTTCATGTGTAGTCAGTATCGCGTCCTCATCATCCGGCCGAGAAAGCCCAGAGGACATTGTAAAGTAGGTACACGTACATACTACACTGCATGTATGTAGAGCAGAGGGGGCTAGACATTCTGCGCACGGTGCAGCTGTGGTGCATGGGGGAAAGAGCCAGGATTAAGATTCTTTCCGAACCCGAACGCCCCAGCCGACCGGGCGACGGGGAATGATTGGGTGAAGGTTCGAGATGGTAAGTCCCGTCGGTCGAAATTTCTGCCCATTCATCTCAATCAATCACGATCGTGACTCGTGTGTGCTCGCCCCAGGCCCGCATCTTTCCATCTCAACTGCGCGCATTACCTCTATTATTCTGCATGTCGCGGTTGCGCAGCCTGCCACCCCCGGCCCCGGCACCGTGTCACCTCTTCCATTTCTACCATCATCTTCGTCACCATCATCATCACCATCATCATCACCATCCCTCATCACACCCACAGGGCATGCTGCACACATCACAAGCACCCGCTCTCGTCCCTTACGACTTCCACTCCCCGCAGAGAGTGCACGACGCCCCTCATCCGCCGGTCGACGACACCTTGCCGGATTCCCATCCTGCCCCTCGTTGCTCCTCCTCTCTTCCCTTTTCCCGTCCCAGGGGTTTCAGCCGGGCCGTGACGAAGAGCGAAGGTCGCGAGATCTAGCGACGGGCATCTCGCGTCGTTCCCAAGACAGGACATCACGCATCCGCATCGTGGTGGGCTTCATCATTTGGTGGGTGACAGCATCAGGCCAGCCCTCGCCCTCCATCCCATCCAACTCTTTCACCCAATTCCGCGTGTCATCGCAAATCTGCCCGCAACCTGAATCATCAAAAAAGGAAGGGGATTTTTTAGGTTTGGAGGACCCTGGTCCGATCTGCTCCACGCTAGCGATCGGGACTTGGCGCGCCGCCCGAACCTCGAAACTTGCCCGTCGCGCGACCAAATCCATCCTCGATTCATCCACTCGCCATTGTACAGGAGTCCGACGGGCCTGATCCGGTCACAACACCATCAGGCTCTACGCGTGTTGGAAGTACAAAGGATTTCTCGTGCAACTGATCGTGTGCCTGGAGTAGAACGATCACCCTCCGCGCGCCATACTCGTCGCCGCGTGCAGCGTTTCGGCCGACGGATCACCTGACCGGTCACTGTGGCGCAGGAGCACTTCGCTGGCCAATTTCATGGACCGTGGTGTGTTCACTTGACCCGCCATGTCACGATACCCTCCCTCGGATTATCGTGGACCTAGAGAGCGCGACCGCTCGCGCTCGCCGCCCCGTTTCTCCGATCGCAGAGCCTCCGTGCACTCCATCTTCGACCGCCCTCCCGGACCGCCAAGGATCGCATCGGACGCCCCACGTGGCCCGAGGTCTCAGTTTGACGCACTGCGCCCACCACTCGCAGGAGGCCCAGGACCTGGCGTCGGACAACGTCCCGGTTACTCGTCGCTGAGAGACGCGCCGCCTTTGGGAAGCGCCGACCGTGGTCGACCGTTCAGAGATCGTGAATTTGAGCGACGAGACCGACTTCCATCTCCCCGAGACCGCTCGCCTCCTCGGGCTTTCAAAGATCCGCGAGACTATCCGCCGCGCGACCTTGACATCACACGTGCGCGGCGAGCGTCCCGCGACGGACCACCCTCGGCAGAATCCGCCTTTTCGGATGGCGCTCCCTTGGCTTCAGCACCTTTTAGAGGAGGCTTCGGTAGAGGCCGCGGCCGAGGGGACTTCGAGTTCAGAGGAGGGCGCGGCGGCCGGAGAGGGTTGGATGATCGTGACCTTTTCCGGCGCGAACGGTCTCCGCCACCGCCCAGATGGGGCAGAGACTTGTCGCGCGACGAACGAGAGCCCGAACGAAGGGATGACAGGCGCTTCGAGCGTCGGGAAGATGATCGACGACCGGAGTGGGCCGAGCGTGAGCGAGATATCGACCGCGCACGCCGCGAACAGCCTCCGCCAAGAGTGGAGGCTCGACAGTCGATCGATTCACTCAACAGTGGCTCGGCGCCGTACCAGCAACCCGCTGCAGCACCGCTGATTGACCCTGGGCGTTTGGCACTGCTGGAAAGTGCCGGCGCTGATGTATCGGTGAGAAGACCTTCTGTCCCGCAAAGTGCGGCCCCGGCAGCAGCTCGTCGCGACGTCCCAGAAACACCTTCGTACCTGGATGGGCGTGCCGAGACCACCGCCATTCGCTACAACCAGCGAGGCTCTTCGCCACCTACCCAAGCGCCACCAGTGCCGGCTTTCACACTTTCTTTCGCGCCGTCAGCACCCGCGGGCGGGACTGCCGTCAATGGTGCGGCTGCACCAACATCGAAGCCTGCGAACCATGCTCCGCCTGCATCGGCATCGAACGATGGACGGGTTGCGGAAGAGCATCCCAAATCCTCCGTGGACGGGAGGCATGCGCCACCGCCACCACCACGAGACGCGCCTACTGCGCCCAAGGCACCTCCACCAGCACCGAAAGCGCAACTTGCCGAGCCACCGCCGACCGCTCCAAAGGCGCCACGCGCACTAGAAAACGATGTGTCCGTTGGCCCGAGCGGCCGACTCCACGGCATTAGGTCATTCGAGAACCTCCACGCACCTCCGCGAACGGATCTGGTACCAAAGGCTCCTACTGGCCCTCGTGCGACATCGCCAATTACGGCCTCAATTACGCTCCCGACACTCGTACAATCCTTCTCTCCTAAAACGCAGACAGCCTCTCGCTTCGGCGAGTTCACAGCACCTACTGGGCCACGTGCTTCTCGCGTATCGCCGGCGCTGGTCCCAGCCTCTCCGCGGCTGCCCTTTGCGTCTCCACAATCAGATTTAGGCGGCCTACAAAGCCTTGGAAGTATGCAACGGGGCACCACTCCCCCGCCATCGGCACCATCAGGACCGCGCAACAAGTCTTTCAGCGTCTCGCCCAAAGTGCCAATGTCAGTCGTACCGACCGCACCAAAAGCCAACCGTGGCCCACCCGTTGCACCACGTGCTACAGAGCGAGGCCCGGTCGGAATGGGTCGGGGCGGGGATAGACTCGGTGCGCCTCCGCCGTGGGTGCCGCCGGCTGCCCCTCGAGGCCTGCAGTGGAATCAGTGGAGACGCCCACCAGCACCAGGGTACGGCGACAGAATTGTACCTGCCAAGCGAGACTTCTCTGGCGAAGAAAAAGAACGGTATGCGGAGCCAGTGGGACCAGGTAGCGGCCCCGGTACCGGGGCAACTAGCAGGAGTGAACCTGGCGCGCAGGTCAAGGCTGAAGTCGCTTCTGGCCCAGAGCTCAATGCGGCCAGAAGAGCTTCCCAAGCTAGCGACAGGATGGACGTCGACACCGAAGCGAGTCCGCCGAAATTAGGCGCAGCCGGACACTCAGCGGCTCAGTCATTTTTCGGTAAACCAGTGGAGAGCACGGAGGAAGAGCCCGGTCTCTCTGATGTCGTTGACGAGATGATCACCAGCAGCGAAGACGATGAGGTCGATTACCAGGAGGAACTGGCACTCTTCAACGCGAAGTATGAGCGTCAGCGACGAGCCCTAGAGTCTCAACTGGTCGATCTCAGTAGTCGAGAGTACCGAGCGACAACGCCGTTGGAGTCCATTGCGAGGTTGGCACGGATATCCGAGAGAGACTTGCAACGGCTCAGCGAGCACCAAGCGATGGACTTGGATGAGTCACCGACCACCGCCAATGACCATCTTATGCCACCCGCTACGCAATCTTCCGACAGCGACCACGGCCCGGACTTGCTCACACCAAAAGGTGAAGAGGATACTCGAGTTGCCGTGCGCAGCGATGAGGACGCCACGAGGGATGTTCGACGCGTACGCAGGCCCAGTCCAGAGGTCATCTCGTTGCCGTACCTTACTAAGAACGGTCCGCCAATTCACGAGGACAAAATGCTCCAAGCGAACATCAGACAGCACGAAGAGTCGGAGCTCATGGTGCTCGAGGTCCTATCAGAGCTGGCAGAGGTTGACGAAGCAGCAGATGAGGACGCTGAAGGAGATTTTGCCGAGCTGTACCGTAAGTGGCGAGCAGAGTGCGAGGATCTTGACAGGGAGCGTGAGCTACTGGACCAAGTGGAGACGCTCCAATCAGCTGAGCCGGGTCCCGAACCTGACACTCCTGCTGCGCTGCCCGTCAACTCTTCGGCCGAAGGCAGGCGTCTGCACAAGTTCAGTAGCGAGTACGATATCGAACAAGTGATCAAGCAATCCGAGGAGACAGCCCGCATCGAACAAGAGAAGCAAGACCGCGAGTCCAGGAAGCTGCAAGCGGACATGGAAAAGGAAGCTAAGCTCCCCGACCAGCAGTCTGCGGAGAATATCAAGCGGAAAATCGTCGTCGACACCAATAGGTTGCGCGATCCGGAATCGCTGACCTTGGTCTTTTCGTACGAGCCACCGGCCGACACCTTCACGGAGAAGGAGCAGCAGATCTTCGTCGGCGCTTTCAAAGAGACGCCGAAGAAGTGGGGTGAGATTGCCTCCCTCCTACCTGGCCGCTCGTACAAGGACTGTATCCACCACTACTATGCGAACAAGTGGGACGGTCGGTTTAACGTCAACAAGACCAAGAAGACCAAAGGCAACGGCCGAAGGGGCAGGGGTGGCAAGGTGGCGCCACGAGGCAAAGGATCGGCGCTTATGGCAGACCTCGGGCGCACAGAGGACGCCCTTGCTACGCCGAAAACCTCCGACAGTGGGCGACCCAAGCGTGCAGCAGCACCGACAACTTTCGGCGAACGAGAGACCGAGGCCAAAGCTGCTCTTTTGGGACCCTCTCCGGCGAAAAAGCCAGGCCTGACATCAAAACAAGACAGCACCGGTGATGCTGGTCCCGAGAAGCCAGGCAAGCGGCGAAAAGGTATGGGGGAGAAACCAGGGAGAAAGCCCAAATCCGTCCAGCCTCTCGCGGCGCTGGCAGCGGCCCCTGTAGGATCACCCAGCAAGCAATATATGTTACCGGGCGGCCAGACGAAAGACGATGTCGCAAGGGCACAGAGCTTGGAGGACGCTAGCCTTCTGGCGAGTTTGCAGTCGGCACATCATGGTATGATCCCCAGTGATCACCAAATGGTCTACCACCAGGAGAGCTACGCACAGCTACTGGTCGCCGCGAGCGAGGAGCCGGGACGTGGCAAGCCGATCGGTCATCAGGTGCCATCAACGAAGCCTAGTGCGTCAAGCTACTGGTCAGTGCCCGAACAAACAGATTTTACCAAGTACATCGCACACTTTGGCACAGACTTTGCGGCGATCGCGGCGCATATGGGTACCAAGACACAGACTATGATTAAGAATCATTATCAACGCCAGGTCGACGGTGGGACACGACCGGACTTGCAGATGGCCGCAAGGGAGGCAGATCGTCGTCGTGAACTTGGCGAGGACATGGGACCGCCACCTACACCGACCCCGATCGTCAAGCGAAAATATGACAACCCCCCGCCCACAGCACCACGGCCCCTCGCTCCCCACACGGATGCGATGGATGTCGACGACCCGACCCCTGCGCAGCGCGCCCCTTCCTCGAAACACACGTCGCCGCAACAATTCCAGACACAGCCACGGTTCACTGCCTCTGCTCATGCTACACCAGTGCAGGTCCCGCGTGTGATGCCGAGTCCCGTGCCCGCAAGCGCTGCCCCCGTCGCATCGCAAGCGCAGAACGTGGCACCAGCCCGACCGATGCAGCACCCGCTCGGAACACGGATGGCGTTCCTGCCGGACGCGCGACCAGAGTCCAGGCCAAGTCTACCGGCGACCTCGTCTTTCCGCCTCAGCCAGGAAGCCCCGCCACGCAGCACACCACAGCAGACAGCACGCAGCGTGCCCGATGCCGTCGATGCCCAGTACATGCGCAACCTGATGCAGGAGCAGGAGCGCGCGTTGCGGCTGCAACAGGAGCAGAGTCAGCAAGAACGCATGGATCAGATGCAACGCCAGTCCTCGATGCACCGCGAGATGGCCCAAGGCTCTCCCGCCACGCAGTCTCTTCCGCACCCGCCCGAGCGCAAACTGATGTACGAGGAACGAGCGCCCACTCCACCCCGCGGTGCGTTCCCGCCTTCCAGCCTCTCTCGGACCGTGTCTCAGCAGTCGATGTTCGCCCCGCACAGCCAGATGCCGTTTCCGACATCGCTCATCGGACGTGCCGCGTTCAACCCATCGCCTCCGAAGAAGGAGGAGCCCCGTCCGAGCTCGGTACCCACCGCGCCACCAGCCAAGCCCCCTCCTGCGCCCGCTCCGCACCCCGAGCCGCCCAAGCGCTCCAACCTACTGTCCATCCTCAACTCGGACCCCGAAGAGCCCAAACCCGTCAAGCGAGAGAGCGCATCGTCCGTGTCGCAGCGCAACGCTTCCCCTGCGCCCATGTCCTTCTCAAGCGCGCCCACACCCGCACCGCCAGCCAGCGTGCCATCTCGAAGAGAAATGTTCGGCCAAGCGTCTGTCCCACAGTCGCAGTTTCCGGGTTCGAGCTTCGCACCGTCCAGTCAACCCTCTGGCTCTGGCGCGATCTCGCTCCAGCAGGAACCTACGACCGGCGCTGCACCTAAGCAGGATTGGACCACGCGTGTCTTCGGCCAACCTTCACACTCCAGTCAGCCCAGTCCGCCTGCTTTGGACCGAGAGCGCCCGCTGCCGTTCTACTCACATCGAAACACATTGATGGGCGCCTTGAACCAGCCGACCAGAGCCAACCCATCCCCGCCGCCGCATCCGGGAATGGGTCACTCGAGGAACTCCTCGGTGAACGCCCAATCAGGCCAGCCTCCGCGAGAGCAGCGTCTGGGTCTACCGACACAGCATCCGCAGCACGCGGGTCCTCCGACCGTCCAACCTCTGCAACCCAACCCCTACGCCAGTCAAATGGGAGGCACCCCGTTCTCCCAACCGCCAATGCCACCAGCCCAAGCGCAAGCCCACCCTCACGCGCACCATCCGCACAACAGCTCGCTGAGCGGCGGGTTCGCGCCGCTGCACCATCGCGCCTCGAGCCGCGAAGACACCATCCGGCAACACGAGCAGCAGTACGCGGCGATGCGGGAACGCGAAGAGGACTGGAGGCGGCGACACCAACAAGAAGCGGACATGGAACGGCAACGCGAGGCCCAATATCACGTCCAAAGGCAGCAGCAAGAACAAGAACGCCAGCAACAGCAGGTCTTCGCCCGCGGCCCCCCACCTCTACACCCGCCTTCCTACGGCGCTCCTCCCCATCCTCCTCCTCCTCCTCCTGGTCCGGGCTCGGCGGGGGGGTTCGGAGGTCCTCCGCCTCGGGCCCAGCT
>Ga0268244_10000726_pt1 | contig 12742 bp, 13 predicted proteins | sample AgamicMgSfe_FD_200258 | JGI IMG/M metagenome (GOLD analysis project Ga0268244, IMG submission 200258) | Agave microbial communities from Guanajuato, Mexico - Mg.Sf.e (v2) (version 2) | ecosystem: Host-associated > Plants > Phyllosphere > Phylloplane/Leaf | place: Guanajuato, Mexico | collected... | reverse complement strand
GGGATGGGCAGGGGAAGAGGAGCGGGTTCACTCGATGGGGTCGATGAGGAGGAGGCTGTGGCGGCTGCGGTGCCTGGATTGGAGGCGGGTCTGGGTGCCGGTGCGGGTTTGGAGGTTGTGGCGCCTAGGTTCGGGGAGGAGGGGGATGTGGTGGAGGTGGAGGTTGAGAGTGGGTGAATTTATTCTATTGAATGTTGGGAAGGCGGGCTTGGGCGGGTCCTGCGGAGGCGGAAGGGAATGCTGTCCGAGAGGATGTTGTCGGGTTGTTTGAGAGTGCGTTTAGCTGGACGGTGTTGGTTGATAGAAGGGCGACATTTTTCCTGAAGTGAAAGGGAGCGAGGGTTGGTCGAATGCTATACGTAATGTCTGGTTCGTGTCTCTGATGGTTGTTTCACGGCGCGTGTGTTCGCGCTTGACGGTCTTTACTCAAGGATGTCCATTCACACATGGCGAGGTGGCGCATATGCGGGTTTTTGGTTACCGGAATGGAAGAGTGAGGAGGCATTACTTCTTTCTTCCTTCTCTATCTTTTCTAGCTTTCTTCCTGCAAAAGCGACTTGGGTTTACGTTTGAGATGATGGATGTGTGATAAACAGGAGAACAAGACTTTCGATCAACTCTGTCGCAACACCGGAACCTGCATGCCTGGCCTGTGATCGAAGGAGGACCTCGGATGCGCTTCATGTTGCCGTGTTCTCTATCTCTGGCTCGCTTTTGCTTTTCCTTCGCGTCCTGGGCTTGTTTCTCTCTTCTTCTTTTCTCTATCTCTCTCTCTCTCCCTTCTTCGGTCTTGGCAGAAACAAAAACAAAAACGGATCTCCTCCCTTCGGCGCGGCAGGCGTGATAGCTGAACGGCCGGGAAATGACTGCCTTGATGTTCTCTCCGCCATCGTTCGTCATGGCCTAGGTGCCCTTCACGTTGTATCTTGAAGTAAGGGGGAATGGCCGCGAGGAAGAAAGGAGACCGGCTGGAGGTCCTTGGATGGGGGACGAGGTTTTCCGATGCGCGATGTGGTTCGAGGGCAGACAAGTTTGGCGAGAGGCGAGGCGGTGGAGTGGCGTGGGAGGGGTTGGCTTTGAGCGATGTGTTTCCTTCTTTTCGCTTCTTTCTTTTCCCGAAGACAGCGGTTCGCCTGAATAATGACAGGAGGACTTCAAGCGAGTGCGTGACTCCGTTCGACTGGCTATACCTTCTACCAAGCCAGATATCTACTACCCGTAAGTTGGGAAAGAGATGGGGGGAAGGGATTCCTCGAGCGGGAGCGGGTCGGTGGTGGGTGTTGATCGTGTAGGCAAATCATCATTCTCCTGATGCACAAGTCTGGTCGAAAAACATGTACTCGGCGAGGCACTACGGCGGCGTAGGACGGATGGTTTTGGGTCGCTTGAGCAGAGGGTATCCATTTCTTTCGTCCATACTTTCTTTCTTTCTTCAAAGCAGCCGTTCGCTTGGAAAGGGGTAGTCGGTGACGAAGGATTCATTAGTCTCTTGTGGATCTTTTCCGCTTCTTCTGGACCCGGGTACCATTGTGGTGTAATAAGCAGTCGAGAGGCAGCTTTTCTTACGAGCCGCTGAGGGTAAGCCGGTGCAAGCACCGCCTCATTGTTAAGTCTCTTCTTGCGGACGGAGGGCTTTACTCTTTTTCTTTTCTTTCTTCTTAAGCAGCGAGTGGTTTACTCATAAGACGCAGTCGTCTACGAAAGCAGTCACTTTACTTCTTGTCGAGCGTCCTCTTTACGCTTGTTACTGGATACGGGTAAGTTATCATTTTGAACGTGCGACCGGCTCCTTTGTAAGCAGTCGAAGTAGCCTCGTTGTTGGATGATAATAGCTGCTCAGCGCAAGGCCGTCGTCGCCTCGACTCTACTTTCTCTCCAAGCGAGGCATTACTTCTCTTCTTGTCCAAAGCAGCGGTTCACATGAAAATCACGTAGTGAAGAGGAGAGAGAGAGAGCTTCAATCGAGTGCAAAGTGATTTTCGGTACCAACTAACCCACAACTGCCCAGATGGCAAGCTAGCTACTGCAAGCAACGGTATGGTATTTCAAGCAACAAGTAAAGCAACGCAATTTCGCATCATCATTTGACATTCCATGTTCATAAAGGCCGTTTTCGCATCTTCGAGATCTGCAGCAATCTCCTCGAAGTGTTTCATCATCTCAAGTAATCAAGAAAAGCAACGCTGGAAAGGAAGCACAAGTGAGCCTGAACGTGATCGTCAGGGAACAAGCCGTATCGCCGTCGTCAGGGAAGAGCCGTGTCGTAAGCAAGCAAGGGGGCTTGAAGGTGCCCGTGAAAAACCAGTCAACGCCTGTGGGTGAGAAAGCTGCAAGTTGGTACCGAAAATGTGGCGTGTACGAGACGCCGGATGGGGAATGCGCAATGGGTGTCCTTTGTTCTTCTCTTTCGCTGGAATGTGTATGGTCGATGCCGGCCGGCTATAATCAAGTCGCCACAACCACCATCAGCGTGCTCAATATGTCCGAGAGCGTCGAGATCTGCTGCCGGAAACAGTGCTTCTCTGGACGGAGGATCTATCGCCCCGCAAATGTTGACAGACTCAGCAGCTTCTTCGCCGCCGCAACGTCAAGGGCCCTCTCTTCCTCGTCGGAGCGCTTGCGCTTGTGGCTCGGGTTGCCGGCGCCGTTGCCTGGCTTGGCGAAGTACATGTTCGACATGGGGCGGCCGTTGCCGTGGCCGGTGGCGTAGAACCGGAACTTCGGCGGCGGGGCGGGGGAGGTGGGCTCGGTGGTGGCTGCGGTGACTTCGGAGATTGGGTCGCTGGAGTTGGGCTCGCCGGCCTCGGACTCGCCGGCCTCGGACTCGCCGTCTTCAGACTCGTCAGCTTCAGACTCGCCGGCCTCGGACTCGCCGTCGGCGGCCTCACCAACTTCGGCCTCGATGAATTCAGCCTCGCTGTCTTGGGCATTGGTGGCATCAGCTGCGCTGTCTTCGGCTTCGGTAACTTCAACTTCGGTTTCGGACATCTTCACGTCGTTTGTGCCGAAGGGCCGGAACAGTGGCTCACTGGCGTTCAATGCATTGAAAAGTATCTCACCGGCCTGCTTGAACTCGACGGTCTCGCTGGCTGCGTCTTGATCGCCAGTCGCGTCACCTAGATCCATGGCCTCGATCGCGTTGGCAACGGACGTCGCTGCGGGGTGCTCGGTGCCCACCTCTGGCTTCTGACCCTCTTCCGTCGCGGACTCATCGTCAGGGTCGAGCTCGAAGGGCTTGACTCCCTTAAGCTCCGCCTTCTCGACGATGGCGCACCAGCGCAAGTAATTCTGGCCGGCGTCGTTGACAGTCTCGCCATCCTGCTCCTTGCTGATCATGAACTCGACGGGCGGCATGCTTGTAATTTGCCCAGCATCGATCATGCGCCTGATCTCGGCGAGCACACGGTAGACACCGTCGTAGTCGCGGTTGGGGCCGCACCAATCCCGGTCGAACGCGTCGACCAGCGTGATCGGGAACGCCTCTTCTGGAGTCGGCGGAACCGGCAATGCGGCGCCAGTGCTGTTGGATGTCTTCTTGTTGGATATCCGCCTCGGCTTGGCCAGCTGGTAGGCGATGGTCGCCTGCTGGACGTTGTTGTTGTGGTGACGCATCTGCGTCTGGAAGATGTTGGAACGATCCATCATCTCCGCAGTCAGCTTAACGGCGAAGGTGGCCTGCGGGCGCCACATCTTCAGACGAAGGAACTGGTGCTCGAGGTGGTCGAGCTGGAACAGTGCGACACCCTTCACGCCCTTCTTGTCCGCATTATATCGCTCTCGCTGGTAATCAATCCGGCAGTACATATGCCAGACATCGGCGTTGATGTAATCTACGGGGGCGTTAGATGATGGTCGCGTCTAGATGTTACGGGGCTTATGCTTACTGGTCGAGGTCTTGTTGCGACCGAAGAAGTGGCTACCGACTTTGCGGCCCTTGACCTCGCCACTACCCTCACGTGGCCACCACGTCTGCCCAGAGGAGCAGTCAGACTTGGCGCAATACCACGTAATGTCGTTGGGGGCCATGGGCGGCTTTGTGCTTGAGTGGCCTTCGTTACTTGACTGACCCTTCCACGTGCCAGTAGCGAGGCGAGTACCGGTGACAGCGGTCTGTACACTCTGTGCCGCGTTCTTGCCGTCGTCGCGATTTGCCTCCGACGCGGTGGTGGCGGCTTGGGCCTTGCCCTTGGACCTCGTGACACGCGTCGAGCCTTCTTCGGTAGATGACGACAGCTCCTTCTCGCTGCTCGTTTGGTCGTTGTCGGCATGCAAGCGCCCTGTGTTAGGGTCCATGGCCATGTCGGACGTAATAGGTGTGCGAGTGGTCGGGGTGATGAGTACTTCGCACGCGAAAATTTCGTTGTTGTTGCGGGCGGGTGCGGAGGTGTCTGAAGAGGCAGGTGCGTCCGCTTTAGTCGCGCCTGCCTTGTCGGTCGGGCTGGTTTCCGGAGCAACACTCGCCTCCGGACCCTTAAGTTTGGCGACGATTCGCGCTGACTTACGAGTTGGGGTCAAGGGCTGCGGACGCACCGTCTTCTTAGCTGGCGGATTAGCAGTGATCGTCGGGTTCGCCTCAGTCGCCTCAGTCACGCTCGAGACGCGGTTGGAAGACGGTGCAACTGGAGTTGGCGGCGTCTTGCACTGACTCTCGTCGGTGATGTAGTACGCGTCGAACATCTCACGATGCTCCGCCCGAGCTTCATCTCGTGTGAGTGCAGACATCGTTCGTGGTGAGCTCGACTCAAAACGCGCCCTGGTGCACGCGCTGCGCGAGTAAAGAGGACGAGGGGGAATGGGTTCAAAGCAACGAGAGCAAGATTGTGTCGATGAGCAGAGTGTGAGGCGGTTGATGGTGGTGTGCGTGAGAGTACTTGGAGTGAAGAGGGGGTGAAGAGGGGATTCGACGATTTGGGATGAGTGAAGAGGAAGAGAAGAAGGAGGATGGGCTTGTGAGGTAGCCGGCTTTAACTGGAGGGGGCTCGATTCACTATTGTCCAGCGGCCTTGTGAATTGTTTGCTCGCCTATTGTGTTGGCTCCCGTGAATGCAAAAGTTCACCTGGTCGACAATAGGACCGCATGAATGGCGTTCTTATACCGACCCACGTTCAGATGCCCGAGTGCTGAATCCAGGATTGTTTCAAGGGAGAAAAGGGATCTTGACAGTAAACTGGTATTGTCGTGTGAGAGCCGGCTCTCCGAGCAGCGCTTTCTCGTTCGTGCCGGCGGGAGGCCTCCCAGGACCCGTTTCACCGACAGTGGCGTTGGGATGGTCTCGCACGTGATCCTCTGCAATGAAAGAAATGGCCCTCGCCTTCTGAAGTTTTAAAAGACAAGTAAACCACGATCTCTCCAGCGTCATTTTTCAACCATGATATGAGAATCCCCGGAGATGCATATGTACGCCGTGACGATTCAGAGATGGCCTTTTGCTATTCTCATCGCTCGTCATCTGCTTCGAGATTTTGCAAGAATCAAAGGGAATAGTTACAAGGGATCCTCTGTAGCCACGCAATATCTGGACATAGCCATGACTTGGAGCAGTCGGACCTCGATGCAGTGCTTCTGCCCGTTCTTTTCCCCCATGTCTTCCTTACTCCAGTACAGCGCTCCACATGGCCAACCGTCGCTTCAGGAACAATCGTAGAGGACAGATATAGGCCGTAGCCAGTGTACTCGAGCATGACCACTCCAACTCAACAGCAGTTAATCTGATCGTGCTGCCTTCCGAGCATGACCGGTAGAGCCATATGGCTCGGCACAGAGCAGCGACAGTGACCATCAACAAGATTACAGACGTGTGCCATGGTCACTTCGGGCGTCCTGCCTTGAAGCATGGCCGAGTATGAGAACAAAGGATGATGTAACGTTGCAAGAGTGAACGTGAAGGGTGGGAAGTGAGGAGTGAGGTGTGAAGTTCTAGCTTAGCTCAGCAGGCTCAGACATGATACACTAACTACTAAGAGTTTTTAATCACCGTATACACTAGTTCCAATGAAATAAAGTAGAGAGCCGAGTTTATTGAGATGAACTCACGCGCGAACGATGAGAATATGGCAGAGACTCGATATCACATGATGCTCTCGATCACTTATTGTCCCAGCTGTGAATCTCGCAACACAAGTGGGGTAGACAATGATCATCCTCATCAAGTGAATCGACATGTCCTACGCCCCAGCCCTCTCCAGCCGTGCCTTCAGCTCCTCCGATCCGATCTTGCCCGCCTTCACGACGACCACCCCCTTGACAGCACCGCTCTGAACCACGCTCACGAATCCTGGTGTGATTTCCCCAGCCATCAATTCCAGACACCGCTCCACTTCCTCCCGGCTGATCGGATTCCGCAAGCTTTGCTGTAGCTGCTGAACCATCGCCGGCATGCTGAAGCAGGCTCTCGGCCTCGCACCTGTCAGCAAATTGAGCACGCGCGCTATGTCTTCGATGCGATGGAGTGCAGCCCTGCGCTCCAGTTGGACCTTGGTCGGACCGGCGGGCATTGACGCCGTCACCGCTTGCTTGGCTAGGATTCGGTCGAGCAAGCTTGTGCCACGGTTTTGCACGGCTTGCGTCGTCTTCTGCGCGGCGGCGAGGTCTGCAGCCGATGACTTAACAGCCTCCTGTTTGGCCTTGGCCTGACCATCTTTGAGATCCGCCAGACGTTGTTGACCGCGTGCGAAAAGCGGCGCAGCTTTCTCTGCTGACGCGTTTTGCACGATCTCCGCCAATGGCAGCTGGTCGATGAAGGCGCGTATGCTGTGGTCTTCTTTGTCTACCAAAGCCTGCCACCTCAGCCACTCCTGCTGCAGGGCCTGTTCGAAGCGACAGTTGAGGTCATCTTCGTCGATGTAGCTAGCTGCCCGCTTCAGAGCGCGGCCCCGTGGTTGCGTGCGGGATAGACAGATGCCGGCCCTGCCGTAGTCTTCTAAGAAGAAGCTCTGTTGACAGCTCTGGTCGAGGGCGAGCAGTTTGCGTAATTCTTGCAGAGTGACGCTGCGTTTTCGGAAGTTCTTGGTGATCATGGGCAGTATTGCGCCAACGTTGGCCGGTGAAGTCGTGCCATTGTGTGCGTAGTATAGAAATAATGCGGTCAAGAAAGCTGCATGAAGTCGTGTAAGGTCTTGAAGCTCAGGGGGCAGTCTAGAGGCATCATCCACCTCCTCGCCTTCAGACGTGTCGGGTGGTGTGTCATAGCCAGCGCTCTCTTTGCTCATTTGGAATGGGATAGCTGAAGCATTTGCGTCAAGTCTGAGGTTGTCAAGGAGGGCTGCGGCACTCTTGCTCGGCGTGCCTGCTGGCGATGGTGGGGGAGCGTTCCGGAGGCGCTTGTTCGATGTTGTGTCCGGGGCATGTTTCTTTGCCAATTTCTTCAACAAGCTAACGCGTGGCACGTCCTTCGCTGCGCTTTCGTCGTCGCTACTGTCGGCATCGCCGCGGCTTCGTTTTCGCTTCCTCTCGACATTGGCGGCAGGAGGCTCGGGAACCACGACGATGAGAGGCGACGGTTCGCATTGGTGTCCGGTCTTTCGTTTCTTCAACCCATCGCACGGCACGGCGCCTTTGCTGACACCGGCGAATATTTTCATGCCACTCTGCGTCTTGCTCGTATTCGTTCGTTTACTCGGCTGTTCGTCCTCGGTGCCGACGTGCTTACGCTTCCTTGTTCCGGCCATTGTCGTCTAGTATGTATGTGGGTAGGTATGATAGAGGTCTGACAATAGAAGCAGGAGAAATGCTCGGAGGGGAGATGGTAGAAGGCTGATGTGTTGGAGTAATAAAGGTTGTCTGTACATGTGCGAAGAAGAGAGGCTGGGCGTTACGCGCATTGACGCGCCGCTCTCGCGTGGTTTTCGTGCACCGATACTGTACATTACATAATGTAGTCACCGAACTCCCACTTCATCAAAGTTCCAAGGTTGTTCTCTCTATTATCAACACTTTCACCAATTTCGACCTCCATCCCACTCGCGGCCAGCGACCTCACGTTTGCCAGAGCCGACATCATCCACCCAGTGCCCGTGAGACGTGGGAAACATCGGCCGTCGTTACGGAAAGTCATCCTCACGGCCGGAATTCCCCCCGTTCGACTCTCTGTCTATTGCCATGGTAAAACGGTTGCCTTTTGCCACTTTGGACTCGGGCTTCACCACTGAACCTGCGCTTTTCTTTGCAGGCGCTTTCGTAGTTGGCTTTCTTTCGAGCTTTGCCCTGCGAGCGAGTTGTCGGCGCCATGGCTGATCTTAGTAAGGTTGGAAGACTGGTACAGGGGTTGGGAATTATTGTGCGTCAAGTCCGCTGCGAGAGGAAAGTGCCAAAGCAACCATACACTCACTCCCTTTGATCGTCTGTAGGAAACAACGGGATTCGTCGATGGGACCAAACAATAGTACGTCTCGTGTTTGGGGCAATGGACGCCGGAGGGCGTACGTGAGGATCGCGAGCTATCGCGAACAAAGAATCCCCCGTCCGTACCTCGTCGCTAGCTACCCGTACACATCGCCTCTGCCCGACCGATGCGCCCCATCACGGGTTCTCTGGATGCCGCTGGATCGTTGAGCGAACCGAGTACAGGAGGCCACTTCAGACCTTCAACATCCATGCGAGCACCGTCCCTTTCCACGCGACACCTTTCATGCCTTAGTCGAACACTCTGCTCTCCGCCCTCAGCTCCCCATTCGTGCTTATTTACAGACTCCGCCGCAAGCCTTTCCCGTGTTGTCAGAAAGCCCTGCTGCTCGCTCCTTCGCTATCGCCCCGGAACTGTCCTGGCCTGCTCCTCCTTCGCATCCGGCGCGTGGCGTATTGCGTTCAGCATCCCCGCCGCCTTGACCAGATCATCCATGAGATGCGCAAGGGTACTCGCAGCAGAGCCGTCTTCCCGCATGCCCTGGATAATGTCGACCAACCGCCTGCGGTACACCGTAGCTCGGGCTTTTTCTCCAATACTAGACTTGAGAATTTTGGTAAGTTTGCCGGTCACGATAGACCCCTTCGACTTCGCTTGGCCAGCACCTGGCAATCTGGATTGTGCTCTCTCGCCGCCGCCAGCTCGGAAACCATTCCGTGGAGTCTTCTTTGGCCTACCATTGCCAGGCTTGCTGATGGGCTCGAGTGAGCCTGAATCGTTCCGGGTATCCTGCACCAGCCGCTCGGTTTTCTGGACCGTCGCCTTCGGTCGTGTTGTGGCGGGCGTCCTGAAATCAGTTTTCCGTGGAACAGGCTTCCTCGATCCAGGCCCAAAAGACGGGGCATTTCGCTGCCGTAACACCTTCGCCTTGGCCCCTTCCCTCAAGACGGGCCGAGCGATGCCTTTCTTCGGCGACGTTGGGTTGCGAGGTGTCATGGCGAGGCTTCGGTGTATATATGTAATATACGCACGGAACTTCGAGTCGCCTCGAGGGTGCTGTGCTGGTAAAATATACCAATTCTTTGTCTTCATTGTCTTTGAGAGTAGGACGCTCGGCCGCAAACGGCAGTCTCGAACTTGAGTGCAGGCTCCGCGGTACAACCGGGAACGCGGTAAGAAATCGTGACGTGGCTTCAGCATGGTGGATTGGGGAAAACAATGGTTGACGAGCACTGACAGCTACGCGGACGTGCACTTCTTGCTAGACGACTGCTGACAACCCAGACAACCATTTTCGCAGTCAGGCGTCTTCCTCTTGCGAACGATAGCCTTCGCCGCAACACCGTCAATATTGCCCTTGCCAGCAGCTCTCGCTCGACTGCTATTCGTCACCATATCCGTCATCACCTCGCGCTCCAAAGGTATCCGTACTTTCTCAATCCTCCCACTCTCCCTCACCACCCGACGGATCTTCACGAAAGCCACCTTCAGCACGTCAAAGACGGCGTAGATCGGGGCTTCGCCGTCCTCTTGTCGCCCCATTTCTTCCTCAAGGATCCTCTGTAGCAACGCGGCGAGCAGGTTGTAGTGGTGTGCCGCCGTCTCGCCGTCGGCGGTCAAGTGCGTGGCGAGTTGGTAGTTGCCTTCTCCGTCGAGTAGCTTTGCGGTCGTAACCTTGTCGATAGCGACTTGGGTGTTCGAGACTGCAGTCTGAGTGTTCTCGTTCCCGGTCTCCGTCTTATTGCTGCTGAATTCACTCATCTGCTTCTTGGCGTTCGTTCCTTTCTGCGCGTACTTGGCAGAACTCTCCACTCCTGCTTCCGATGTCTTCATTGCCTTCTCTTTGTGCCCTGCCACAGTAACGACCGGCTTGGGCTCATTCTCATGTGCGCGCCGAACCTCCTGCGCTGTCTCGGCACCAACCGGCTTTGCCGCATGCTTTTGTACACGTCCAGTCTCTTGACGCCGGGCTTCTGATTTACTGGTCGACGTCTCGTTTCTCAGTAATGACGGTGGTGTTGGCCGAGGCGGCCTATCCATCTTTGCTCCTTCACCAGACATTGTTGTGCTTGAAAAGGTTGACGCATCGTCGTACCAGCAACATCAAAAGCGCGACTGCAGCTATTGGCAGCAACTGCATGTTGAGAGGATGTTCTCGAGAGGTTGACCAGTGGGTGCAATGCTGTACAGCCGGGTTAGGATAGTGGGTTTCTTTGTCCCAGCGTGAGCGGTCTCGGATTGCCGGAAACGGAGGTGGGCGACGGTCTTTGTACGGTATCCAGACAATGCCCATTCGAGGATCCATTGTCTTAGAACCTCTTATGCTGTTCGATATCTGGTCGGGCCGGTCGACAGCCTAACGTCGGATACCGAGTTCATACCGAGTCCCTTGTCTTTTTGCGACTGGTGTCGTGCTCTGTTCAACCACCAGCGAGTACCGTCTCGACAATACCCCGGCCCCTTTCCCCACCCAAATAGTCCATGTCGGTGCCTTCCTGGTCATCGAGCTCGAGGTTCACATCATAAGCCCTCCTGACCGTGTCCTCTTCCACTTTGATCCCGCCCTCCACCAACGCCCTGATACATCCCGCGACCCTGCCGATCTCCCGCCTCGTCTCCACGCCCATGTCATCGTTCTGACTGCTGTACATACTCGTGCTCGCGCTCTCCTCCAGCCTGTTGATCCCCACTTCCTCCTTCTTTTCCTCGGTGTGCTTCGCAATCCAGATATGCCCGTTCACACCCAACAGCACATCGACCTCGCCCCCGCGAGCGGTCTGAAGGGTGAAAATCTGCCGCTTCGCCCTCACCACTCCCGCGCCGCCGCCCATGCCCGACACGGCCATGAAGTACCCGTTGCGCAGCTTGCCGTACCGGAGCGAGCGCGTGTGTAAAGATGCGCTGCCGTCCTGGAACAAGCTTTGCACCTCGGCGACGAGCAGCTCGCCTTCGCCGAAGAAGGCGCGGATGTTGAGCTCGTCGACCGAGGTCCGTTTGCGAAGGATGCCGCCGGGAAGGTTGATGGAGCTGATGAGGAGGTTGGCGAGCAGGGGCGCGGCGACGTCGACTTTCCACCGTCGGCTCTGCACTTCGACGATCCGTCCGATGACGAGGTCGCCGATTTCGGGTGTGTATCGGGCGCGGAGGGGCACGATCGAGAGCAGCTTGTTCGTCTTCTGCAGGGTGCCGGCGAGTGTGCTCCGGATGGCGACGCTGTCGGTGTCGGCGAAGGTGCCGTGGCCTCGCATCCACTGTTGATCGTCGGTCACCGTCTGGCCGGGCGTTATGATGGTCGTGGAGTGGGCGTGGCCGGATGGGAGATCGTCAATGTCCATGTCTTCGTCGTCGAGGTCGACATTATGGGCTCGGGTGGTGTCATCTGGGCCCACGGCTGGTTTCGGTGGCAATATGGTGATGGCCATCTTGCCGTATGCCGAATACGGCGAACAAGTGGGTGATTGCTTCGTTGTTGATGTGGAATAGTGTGCAACAAAATATGTCGCTGTACTCATATGCGGGCAGCGGGTAGCGGGTACGGCCGTTGAGATCACGTGATAAGGTAACCCAAAATTTCGAAGATCGAATCTTCTGCTGCGCAAGCATCGATGGTTCGTACATAGTAGGTACAAGCCTCTGATATGGATAACCTCCACTACAGACCTGTCACGCCGCCAGACATGGAAGTGGATGGCCGATTCCGGGACTCGGACGCGACATCTGGTAGTGCAACTGATTGCCCTCGTACAGTGACTACAGTCTAGGTAATCACGAAAGTCAAGAGCTGGTCACGCTCTCCACCACTGCGATCAGCACCATACCGGTTACCGCGACATACCAAGTCAACTAGAAGAACGTCGGACTTGCTCGGACGTCGCCTCTGAGCCTGCTACATGATGTCGATGTCCAGTGTGCCGTCACTTTTTGCTACGGACGTCGTTGACCGTACAACACGTACGACGACAGCAATATGTACTCACTGCACTTGCATGTGTATACATCTATGTACATGTCTGCAACAATAGCAAACGCACTTCCCGTCACACTTTGACTTGATCCAGCCCCATGCCGCGACGATACGTACTCAGTACTCGGTCGTACGAAGGATGTACACTGTACATGTCCGTCGTTACTTCTGATTTGCCAAATACCTAGCGAAATGGTCGCGCAGGCTGGTCTACGAGTACAAGCCTACAAGACTCGCGATTTCACCGCCACAGCTTCCATTGGTTAGAAGAGCCGGACCATCTCGTCGTGGAATACATACTCTTTCTCCCTCCCTAGCAGTCACCACGTGCTCGCCGGTCAGTCGTCGGCCACAGCGGTCGTTGCCGTCTCTCCTCCTCGGCTCATCATCATGCAAGAGGTGCTGTCGAGCTCGAGTCGAGCTCGAGTCGAGCTCG
>Ga0268244_10000725_pt1 | contig 12761 bp, 10 predicted proteins | sample AgamicMgSfe_FD_200258 | JGI IMG/M metagenome (GOLD analysis project Ga0268244, IMG submission 200258) | Agave microbial communities from Guanajuato, Mexico - Mg.Sf.e (v2) (version 2) | ecosystem: Host-associated > Plants > Phyllosphere > Phylloplane/Leaf | place: Guanajuato, Mexico | collected... | reverse complement strand
GGGGAGAGTGGGAGTGGGAGTAGGAGTGAGCCTGGGGTGGAGGAGAAGAAAGCAGAGTGAGAGTGATGATAATTGATCTGGGCGTTATGCATGGTTTCAAAACAACCTGGAAGTCATGAGAGGTGGGGAATGTCATCATGAAGCGTTCCGAGCGAAGAAATCTAATGAGTACGAAAATGCACATACTCGAGCAAAGATGATACACGTTCATGAACTGTGTTTCCGTCCCATGCTGAGCGGGTTGCTGTCTCCTTTCTTACACAACGGCATGTCATATCTATTGCTTACTGGTGTCCTTTGTTTTCCCTCAACAGGATCAGCTTTTTCTTCTCCGACGAAGGTGGAAACACCAAGTTTGATCAAACGCCACTCCGACAAGGACCACTGCAGACGCGTTATGATACATGGAAGGGATATCGGAAGACGCCACGGGTTTCTAAGGTAGGAGGCGAAGAAGGGACGATTTCTCGCACACGGCGTTCGATGATGAGGGACATCCCAGGATGACACAAACGGCGAGGGAATGCGCTTAGCGTAACATCGAGAATAGGTGGTATTTAGCAGCGATCATAGCTGTCGCAAAGTCAACTAAGCAATACCAACAGCAGCCTGCAGTAGCACCCCCAACCCATTCAGCCCCCCATCCTCACCCGTCACGATCCTCTTCGGAATTTCCCACTCCACGACCGGAGCCTTCTTCAGCTCTTTCCCCAGCTCCGCCTCGATCAGCCCCTGATACGAGTGATCGAGGAAGTCCTCGAGCTGGTACTCGCGCTTGGTGAACTGCTCGCTCAGGATGCGCGCCAGCGTGGCGACGTTGGGGTGGTAGTGCGCCTGCAGCGTTTCGAGTTCCCAGAGGGAGGAGTCGATGGCGTGGGTGTGCATGGGATCGGGCTGGCGCATGTCGAAGGGGTCGTCCATGCCTGAGTCCTTGTAGTCGGTGTGACGGTGGTAGATGGCGTGGGCGGGGTGGTAGGGCCGGTGTAGCATGAAGGTGCATGCTGGGTGTTGTTTGAGCGTATTGTATGTCCACGGTACGATCCAGACGATGGCGCCGGGCGGGGCGTGGAGAGCGAGGCGGGAGAGACGTTTGATGAAGCTTGCGACCATGGCGGCGGGCAAGTGGGAGGAGGACATGAAGGTGTCGAAGAGGCGGAAGAAGCGACTGCGGTATTTGGAGTGCAGGATGTCTTGGTTGAGTAGGCTGTAAAGCTTGGTGTAAAAGTCCGGGTAGTCCAGGTTCTTTTGGGTCATGAGGTGGAAAATGCCGCTGAGAGCCAGGAGAGCGAGGGAACCGCCTTCATTGAACGAGTCGGTCAGGAAGTCGGTCAGGAGTTCGATGCGGGTGGCAAACCATGGCAGGACTTGTGATGTGGTGATGGCGAGAATCGCTTTGCGGTGATCGCGCGTGAGTGCCGAACGGAAGACGGCCAGCCAGGCTTCTTGCGCGATCTTCCGTTGCGTGTGCAGTGACCGTACCTGGTGTCCTTCGATGGGTGGCTCCCCGTACCAGTCCTCGAGTTGGTCTTCGGACTCGGGTACCCCCTCGATACCAGAAAAGAGGTTGATTGCATTTCCGATTACATCCTCCTCTTGCTGCACCTCTACCGAACTGGCAAAGTACTGTTTCACAGCCAAAAAGGTATGAAAGCGCACGTCATCATGCTCTTCCACAAACCTCTCCACAAACTCCTGCCGCGCCGACTCTGCATTGTTCTTTCCGAGAAGGAAAGACACCAGCAAACAGAAAGTTGACTTTTCCGTCCGCCATGCTTGCTCCGACCGTTTCGCGCCTTGCGAGACTTCCTCTTTCACGATCCGCATCAGTAGCGTCAACGCCGTGCTCTCCTGCGTCGCATCCGGACTCCCAATCCATGCCAGGACACTATCCACATAGTCTCGAAGACGGGCCTTGAGCCAGTGTAGGATCTGGATCTCGGCTTCCGTAACCTTTTTCTGCTTGACCAGCTCCTCTCCAGCTATCAGGCGGCAGAAGACACGGCACAAGGACACAGCGGCGAGGGTGGCGGTCTTGGGTTTCTTCTCGGCTGTTGCCAGGAGTGATTGCAGCTCGACGATGTTGTTGTAGTGCTCACGCGACCCAAGGATTTGCTGTTCGAGTTCGACTATCCGCGACTGGGTGTCGTCGCCATAGGTTGTTGTTTTGGGCGCTTTTCGAGACTTGACACCGTTGACGTTCGGGACATCGTCAATCCGCTTCCTCTTGCGACCACTGTCGTCGTGCGCTATCAGTCCCGGCATGTTGGCCTTCTTGTCATGGTGAGTGCGAAACATTTTAATGGCCCGTTCACCGTCCAGCAATTTCTGAGTCGGTAACCCCTTATGTAAGCAGCTGCACCACTTCCCGGGCTTGGCAGGCCGAGCTTTCGAGCTTGCGATCTTCTCCGAGAAGAGGACGACGACGACGTCCAACGTTCGATACCACCGGCCTTTTCACCCCGACCATACCACCACCACAATGGCGTCGCGTCTGGCTCGAAGCGCCATGGGTACGTCGACTACTGGCCCGAGCATCTGCGACTTGATTGACCCATCTACTAACCACCCATAGGCGCTGCCCGTCTCCGCCCAACGACCCCTTCGATCCGCGCCGCATCCGCCATCACCTCCTTCACCACCTCCGCCGCCCGCTCTGCGGACCAGCCGAGTGTTCCCCAAAAAGACCCAAAGGACACTGCGCAGTCGATCCTCAACTCCCTGCCCGGCAACAGCCTGATGTCCAAGACCGCCATCCTTTCTGCTGGCGCCGGTCTCTCCATTGCCGCCATCTCGAACGAAATCTACGTGGTCAACGAGGAGTCCATCGTCGCGCTCTCCTTGTTGACGATCTATTGGGCGGTATACAACTACGCGGGACCGATGTACAAGCAGTGGTCGGACAGCCAGGCGGACAAGTTCGCCAACATCTTGAACTCGGCGCGAGCGGACCACACCAATGCGGTCAAGGCTCGCATCAGCAACGTCAAGGACTTGTCGGGTGTGATTGACATTACCAAGGATCTATTCGCTGTCTCGAAGGTAGGTTCTGGTGGATTTACTGCTCCGGGTGGAGCTGTTTTGACTAATGCCAATGCAGGAAACCGCCCAGCTAGAATCTCAAGCGTACCAGCTTGAGCAGAGGACCGAATTGACGTCCGAGGTCAAGAACGTGCTTGACTCGTGGGTTCGTTACGAGGGGCAAGTGAAGCAGAGGCAACAGAAGGAGCTGGCGGACAGCATCATCGCCAAGATTGACAAGGAGCTCGAAAATCCCAGGGTGCTCGACCAGATCCTCAAGCAGAGCGTCGCGGATGTCGAGCGTAAGTCCAGGATTGGTCCGTGTGTATCGTGTGTACTCATTCACTGACGTTTGAACAGGCATTGTTTCGCAGAGGGCGTAGGAAGTCGTCACGTGAAGTGGCTAGGCCAATGTTGTGGCGAGGAGACGGGCCTTGTGTAAATAGATACTCTTGTCGAATAGCCGTTGAAAGGTCACCCAATACTGTCCATCGACACTTTCGCCACCTTAAACTATCCGGCTGTCGATGTTCGTATTGCAAGAGGACTCGGGGCAGGTCTCCGAACGCGGGTTTTGGGCTCGCGACGCGATTTCTGTATATTATAGGAAGCAAGGCAAATTGGAGTCGCACATACTTCATGTTAACCCCTCAACTTCCTTCACTACATCTCACCTCGCCTTAAGTGTCGTATAAATAACCTCGATTCGCCATGTGGGAATACCATATTCCTAAGTAATCTTCTCGTCGCAGAGTCTCTTACCATTCGAAAGCTTGCCCCGCTGGACTCGCGAGGCAATATGATGCAACGCAGTGCCATGCCGCCTTCTTTTCCTCCACACCACCTCACTCATGGCGAAGATTCCGACGACAGCGACGGGGGAGACCTCGCGGTATCGTCGGAAGGTGCCGAAGGTAGCGAAGCTGCGTACGATGACCTGGACTCCCTGGAAGAGCTTCACGAATCCACCAGTCTGTCCCGGCGAGCGACGCAGGATCTGAGCAGATCGGTTGGCACACGAGATGGAACCGAAGGCGACGACGGCGAAGCAGAAGAAGGGGGAGGAGGGGACGGGGCGCAGGCTATCCTGCCGCGGGACAAGCAGAGGCGAACGACGCACTACAATTACCACCTCGAGAAACAGATGAGCCATGTGGAGGCCAAACAGTTTTATCAGAATCAGCAGCAATCGAGTCGGCAAGGCACCCTCGACGAAGGCGCGAGCCCAGTATCAGGTAGAAGTCCACAGATATTGGCGAGGACATCCTCGAGCCAAGTCGGTGGTGATGCGGGTATTCTCAACAGCGGCGGCAGCATGCGAGTCAAGGGGAGCGAGAGGGCCCTCAGAGATGAAACTGGAGCTTACAAGAGTGCGTTGCCGGTCGGACTCAGTAACCCTGGCAAACCACCTGGCAGCGCGAGCGTGCAAACACCTGGCATCGGTCGCTTTGATACGGTCAACACTCTAGCCGACGCCGCGGACGCCGATCCGTACATAGAAGCAGACCGAGCGGCGCGAGCGCATTCGCATCATCCTGGACTGCCGCACGAGAGCAAACCGCTACTGGAGAAGGAAGGCATACACGGCGCTGGGGCAGGCATTGGCATGGATGCTGTGAAGGAGTCGAGTGTGACCTCGGAGCTGAACGCTATCTACTCAAATATCCAGAAGTGTCTGGACATCAGGCACAAGTACATTCGCTTGTCGTTGCAGGGTTCGACGGACAACCCACGCGATGAGCCCGGCTGGAAGGTTTACCCACCCATGCCCGAGCCAGTGTGGCAGGAGAACAAGGTTCGCTCCTGGAACGACAAGGATGGTGACAGTGACGATGAGGTGGTGGTGGCGAACGGCGGTCCTCAGAAAAAGTCAAAGCCTGCCTCCGCCGCGCCCAAGCGTGTGCGGAAGATGGGGCAAGACATTGGCGAAGACTTTGCGTTGGAAGATTGCTTGCCCGTTCCTGGACCGGCGGAGATGAAGTACAAGCTCGATAATTCGGGCGTGTATCAGGTGTACGAAACGTCAACTTCCGCTGAGCTTGGCGAACCGATAGTGACCATACCCACCATTCGAGAGTTCTACATGGATCTGGATACCATCCTCGGTATCTCCTCCGATGGGCCATCCAAGTCCTTCGCCTTTCGACGCTTGCAGTACCTGGAGGGCAAATTCAACCTGTACGTCTTGCTGAACGAGTATCAAGAGATTGCGGACACCAAAGCGGTGCCTCATCGTGACTTCTACAACGTGCGGAAAGTGGATACACACGTACATCACTCGGCATGCATGAACCAAAAGCACCTGCTACGCTTCATTAAGAGCAAGATGAAGAAGTCGCCGGATGAAGTCGTCCTGTTCCGAGACGGCAAACACCTGACGCTTAAAGAAGTCTTCGAGTCGATCAAGCTGACGGCCTACGATCTGAGTATCGACACGCTGGATATGCACGCTCATACGGACTCCTTCCATCGCTTCGACAAGTTCAACCTGAAGTACAACCCGGTCGGCGAAAGCCGATTGCGTACAATCTTCCTGAAAACCGACAACTTCATCCACGGCCGCTACCTTGCCGAGATCACCAAGGAAGTGATTTCGGACTTGGAAAGCAGCAAGTACCAGATGGTCGAATGGCGCATCAGCGTCTACGGTCGGACGCTGGACGAGTGGGACAAGCTCGCGGCTTGGGTGGTCGACAACAAGCTCTTCAGTCCCAACGTCCGATGGTTGATCCAAGTGCCGAGGTTGTACGATGTTTACAAGTCATCGGGCTTGATGACCAAGTTCGAGGAAGTAATTGTCAATCTCTTCCTTCCGCTTTTCGAAGTTACCAAAGACCCATCCAGCCACCCCAAACTGCACATCTTCTTGCAGAGAGTCATCGGCTTCGACTCGGTGGACGACGAGAGTAAGACGGAGCGCCGCATTTATCGCAAGTTCCCGTTGCCGCGCGATTGGGATACGCAGCAGAACCCACCGTACACTTACTGGATCTACTATCTCTTCGCCAACATCGCATCGCTCAACGTCTGGCGCAAGCAAAGAGGGTTCAATACTTTCGCCTTACGACCGCACTGTGGTGAGGCGGGCGATACAGACCATCTCGCCGCAGCCGTGCTTTGCTGTCACAGCATCAGTCATGGGCTTTTGCTGAGGAAGGTGCCACTACTGCAGTATATTTTCTACCTCGAGCAGATCGGCGTGGCGATGAGTCCGCTGTCCAACAATGCTCTGTTCCTGGCTTACGAGCGAAACCCGTTCCTACAATACTTCCGCCGGGGACTGAACGTCTCCCTCTCCACCGACGACCCCCTCCAATTCGCCTTCACCAAAGAACCCCTCATCGAAGAGTACGCCGTGGCGGCGCAAATCTACAAGCTCTCCGCCGTTGACATGTGCGAACTCGCGAAGCATAGCGTCGTGCAGAGCGGCTTCGAGCATACCGTCAAGCAACGCTGGCTCGGGCAGCAGTACCACCTTCCGGGCGTCGCTGGCAACGACATGGCTAAGGTCAATGTCCCCAATATCCGCGAGGCTTTCCGGCACGAAACGTGGTTGCAGGAGATGGCCATGATCGACCGCTACACGCGGTCGCCCGCCACCCACAGACTCAGCACGACGACCCTGTCACCTAATCAACCGCAGCAGCAGCAGGGTTCCGTGGCTCCTCCGAGCCCGACTGCAAGCATGATGACGAACCCCTCCGCAACAAACCCGCTAGGTGTCGACACGAACACTTTCCGCCCGGGTTCGTCGCACTACACCAACCCCAACGCCGTCGCGACACCCTCGCAGTACCAACACCACTACCAGCCGAATGCGCAGGCAGCGCGTCGGACATCTCAGCTCGACCTCTCGCACGTGCAGCACGATGGCACGTCCACATCGTCGCCCAGCCAATACGTTAGCGTCCCAGACCAACCCCAGCAGCCGCAGTCCCATTTACGCGCTCCCGCCGCCACACCCGATCCCTCGAGCGGATCTCTCACCTTCACCTCACCCACCACGTACGGAGGCCACCCCACTTTTCCTCCCCAGCCCCCGGAACCCATGTCGTCGAACGGCCTCACGCCCGTGGACGCCCAGTTTGGGAATGATCTGTCCGTTAGTGGAGTGGAGCCCAGGATTTTCCCGGGCGTTGTGAGTCATGAGTTGCAGAAGAGGAGGAGGTCGTCTGTTAGCCTTGTTGGAAGGACGGTGGCGGGAGGAAAGGAGGGTGCTGGCCAGGGTGTTGAGAGCGACCTTACTATTGTGGGAGAGGAGGGGAGTTCTGTTATAGATGAGGATAAGGTGACGGTTCCCGAGATTGGCATCGAGGGCGTTGGCGAAGATTGACTGGCTTGTTCTGTTTAAAATTCTGGACTGGATGAAGGGATAGACCTAAAAAGACTGGATCACGCGTGGTTACATTGAATCCTGGATGCTCGATGGAAATGCCATCCTTAGTGAAGCTCGGTCCTGTGCTGGCTTTCTAGGGATGAAGTGAGCAAGTACGTGCGCTACATTGTGGTGATTCGCTGCCTGATAATCAATGTACCTAAATAGGGGTGAGGTTGTAACCGTGAGGCAGACAACGCGGTATCGCGTTCTCTGACACAGACTAGAAAGACCACCAATCTCTGGACTGGTACGGGCAGGCTTAATTCGAGCGTACGTCTTTGTCTTCCTAATACGTATTCGTTCTGCTGGTGACTCCAGCCGTGTGCGCCAAGGCGTCACAACTCATTTCGTTCCTTGCGTGTCCATCGAATGACTCTGGGTATTTGCTATATTATTTCGGAATGAAGCATGGGTACGAAGAACAATGGAGACATCACATGACGACACTCAGTAGAACGAGGTGGATACCCAACGCCTTCGAAACACAAAGTTGAAAATTAAGAAATCGAGGGTTGAGGAACGCTGCATTGTCGAGCAACGGAAGTCCGACTCGCGCCTCCAGCGGAGCCAATCCGATACAGTAAAGCGAACTCACACTCATCCTCATCCTCTTCCCCTCCCCTGCCGACCAACCCACTTCCTCACCGCCGCCCACTTCTCCGTCCTGGCCTCCACACCCCCCAACTCACTACCCACCTCAAAGACCGTCGCCACGCCATCCAGGCCCCCAACCGCCACATTCCTCCCCTGCTCCTTCTCCCACGCCAGCTTATTCAGGCTCTTGAGCCCAAAGACATCCTTCTCCACATGACTTGGCCGCGCACTGCCCACGGGCACTTCTGTGGAGACGTTGATATCGTAAACGTCGAGGGTCCCGGCCCCGTCCACGCAGGCGAAGACACTGGGCTTGGTCGGACTCCACCGGACGTCGTACACCGTGTCTTCCCGTTGGATCTCCGCTAAAGGTTGCACGATTCCCGGCTGACCCGAGATGGTGGCGGAGGTGAAGGAGGAAGGGGCTTTCGCGCGCCAGAGCTTGATGGACCAGTCCATACCACAGCTGACAAACAGGTCTCCGAGGTCGATCTTCCCCCGCGAAGGGTGGAAGTCGAGCCCCGTGACGGGCGCGGCGTGTCCGGTGTACGTCGTGCGCATGTCCACGCCGGATTTGGCGCCCGCACGGTCGTAGCGGTGGATAGGGAGGATGGACCCTTGTTCGGTTCCTGCGAGGAAGTAGGTTGGGTCGGAGGAGGGGAAGGCGATGCAGGTTGGGGCCACGTCCTCGGTTTTGTAGGTGGAGGACGAAGGGTAGTGCAGGTCGAGGTATTCTTGCGGGACGGTGAGCATGTCGGTGGACCAGGCGCAGACGACGCCATCCGTGGAAACGGAGACGATGGAGTTGGCATTTTGGGTGCCGACGACGGCGAGGCTGTAGATGGGGTGGGCGTGGCCGGTGCGGCCGCCGGTGAGGGGCGTCTTTTGCACGGGTTCGCCCGTACGATGATGGCGGGCGCGCGTATCCCAAAGGCAAAGCTGACCGCTGTAGGTACCGCCGAGGATCAGGGAGGGATGGTAGGGGTGAAAGAGGACGGAGAGTAGATCCGAGGTGGCGTGGAGGGAGTATTCCGGACGGCCCTTGAGGTGGAGATTCCAGACGTTGAGCAAGCCAGGAGGTGTGTGTGGGGACGTTTGTGATTTGGTATAGGTCGTGGAAAAGAGCTCGGGGAACTTCGGGCTGAAGTCGATGGCGGAAATCATGCGTTTACGTCCCATGGAGTCCGAGAGGTCGAACTGAGCGACTTCTTTGATGCGGCGACCCTTACGGCCAATATACACATCCTCGTCTTCTTCTGCGTCTCGAGATTGGAGGGCATAGTCGGCGAGGACATCATACTCCTCATCCAGGGCACGTTCAATGACCTTGCTGCTGCGCTCGATGAAGTCAAGGAAGTCGTTGCTGCTGGTGACTGCATTCAACTCGTCTGGTGCTAGAGCGCGGGCAGGGAAGCGTTCTTTCTCAGTCTGCAGTGATTCATCGAGCTTCAGTGCTCGGATCTCGTCCTCAATCTCCTGCCGTAACCGCTGCCGGATCTCCTCTTCCTCCAGCTGCTGCTCACGCTGACTGAGCTTCCTCCTTCGTCGGTTCGGATGTTTGGGTACACCATCCGTATCGGTGGAATCGTCCTCGGACCGTGAATCATTCCACGGCTCTGTCTGCACGCCCTTACTATACATGATCACCTCCGGTTTGGTCTCTACCGGTACTTCATACACAGTCGTCGTGTCGGTGAAGCTTAGCGTCTGCGTGTCTGTCGCAGCATCCTGATATTGCCTCCGAGGCGCACTTCCCACGGTTTGTTGTGCCTCGTTGGCACTAGTAGTACTCGTCTCATCCTTTTTAGCGGGTGAACGAGCGCCAGATGATGATGGTTGGTCTGGAACGAGAGACGATATCAGCGAGTCGATGTCCTCATTGGATTGAGGATTACGGTGGCGAAGAGGCGACGACTGGGCTAGCTGGACAGTCAGTCAGTTATCATACCATTGGGCTTGGTCGTACCGCTGCCTTACCTCCGACGCATCTCCCAGCTTTTGCTTGTTGCTGCTGAACTCGCGCTGTCGCAGCTCGCGCTGCCGTTTGAGTTCAGCAAGCTTGGCCTTTTTCGCGAGGATCTCATCTTTCCTGCTCTGTATCGATGACATGATGCCGTAAGGATTCTCCTACGCGGTCGGGCTGTCCCACCGCGGTGCTGTAATGGATGTGACCGTGTATACAGGAAGTCATGTTCACCATTTAACGCGACCCTTCTCCGCGTTCACGTGCCCGAGGTCGACCCGTCGGGGATAATTCCGCGCGCAGCTCTCCCGACTATGGCCGCCAAAACTTCTGGCCCAAGCATCAGCATCCCAACCGCGCCCATTCGCGTCCCTAATCACCACCACCACCACCTCCTCCACCTCCACCGCTCTCCGCGTCGCGAACAACCTCCCTTCGTCCGACACTCACTCAGGCAGCGGCGACTTCGAGCTGAGCTCAGATCTCACAATGGCCAGCACCAACGTTAATGTGAGCTCCTATCCTCCTTCTCCGACGCGGCATTGGACACGATCGCACTCTCGAAACCCTTTGAAAATGCCCCTAGCGTACTGACAGACGTCCCTTAGGTTCTTCGGTGGGGCGCTCTAGTCTTCGGTGTCTTCTACGGCGTATGTACAGCTGGACACAGGACGCACGACGCAAGGCATCGCTGAGCTTTCGATATTAGTTCTCACACCAGCAAACGATCAACTCACGAGACACCACTGCCGCCGCCCAACACGAGTACGACCGGAAAGCGAAGCTCATCGATCAGGCCCGGGCCGAGTTCAAGAGGAAGAACACGCCGGAACATGAGCGGAGCACAGGAGGTGAGTACTGTCCTATTTCGGTTGGGCAAGCGACGAAGTGGTTCTGGCAGGGCTGGTGTAACTCCAGACATATCTTCCGTGGTCCAGATGACATCGTTTTGGGACAAGACTAACACGCTTGGGTTGTGCAGTGATATCGGATCCCAATGACCCCAAGTTCGACCTGGAAGCCTATCTCACCGGTGCGCAGAAACAAAAGTGAAGAGGGCGCAATGCGAATATTCTAGATGTCGGGCAGCAGCAGCTGTGTTCATCCGAATGAACGCGATTTGCGGACGAGCGATTCCACGACGTGTGAAGAAGAACCAGTCAACTTTCCTCACCTCTTTGAGCGGCCATATAGTGCGCCGAATGCCGCTTGTCCCCTACCTCGTTCGAGATACATCCAATTACGCTTCGTGAAGAGAGGAAAAGTTTGTACATACATTGTAAACAATTACACCGTCCTGAGCGCGCGTTGCGAGTGTTTTAGCCCGGATTCGCTGGTTCCGTACCTTTCGGCCTCAGCGTACCAGCTTCCGCATTCCAGTGCTTCCCGCGCCGCAAAATGCAGGCACGCACCTTTGTTGTGAAAAGAGGCTCTTCCGGCTTTCCTTTGTTCATTCACTCTCCAGTACAGCGCACCGCCCTCCATTATGGTCGCAAACGGATGACAGTCTGGTGTTCGCAGGGCCTCGCCATGGACGAGTCGCAAAGCAGTATCCTCGAAGAAGGGAAGTGAGTCTAGTATCTCATACATTCGTCCATTCATCTACCTCACTCAAACCGCATCGCACGGTACAATCGCACGGTACAAAGCGCTCTTCTTCGCTTCCTTGACCTACACAAGCATCCCAGATCAACGTCAACCTGGCACCAACAACAATGGACACCCTCGCCAACGACTTCCTCAACCTCCCCGTTATCGTCTCAGATTACGACGCCATTTGCGCCCCACAACCCTCTCCCTCATCCCCCCCATCAACCTTCCCATCTAGCCTTCCTCTCAAAAGCAGCAACAGCAGTATCACCTCCACCTCCACCACCACCGCGCCCACCAGCCCTACTGGCGCACAGAACTACGCCTGGACGACGGGATTCGGGGACTTTGCCGACGAGCTCTGGCACCGGATGACGGCGCGCATGCGGCAAAAGCTGCGCGAGGCGTGCGTGGAAGTTCTGAAGAGGGTGGATGATGATAGTGAGAAGAGTCTGGAGGCGGAGGAGGCTCGGTGGGTGTATGATGAGGATGCGAGATTTCTGGACTGAAGGAAGTGAATGATCACGCTGGGGTGGTTGAGGAGACCACTTTCTTCAATTTTGAGTCCGGATGACTGGTGAAAACCGTATTCCGGTATAGAGAAGGGTATCATATACAAACAATCTCAGCTCGCAAGCGTGTCTCCCCTTCCCCTTTCACTCCCTCAAAACACACAGTCCCTCACCCCCATCACCTCAGCACCGTCTTCGCCAACGCGCTCTCCATCAACACCTTGTCATACCACTGATGCGCCCACTGCGTCCACGGGCCCATGGGCCCCAACGCGCCCTCCCGCTCGGCCGTCTGGCCCAACCCATTGTAAAACACGCTCTTCAACCCAAACTCCACCACGCCCTCGTCCCGCTTCACCTCGGCCGACATCTCGAACAGGCCGTCGCTCTCGCGGACCTCGAGCTTGCGCGGGCTGTCGCCGCAGCGCACGATGATCGACGTCGGCGTCTTGGCCACCACCTCGAAGTGGTCGGTGATCTGCGTGCCGACCGGGTAGGTGCTGGCGCCGAGCTCGGCGCGGGTCCAGAGTTGCGAGGCCGTTTCGGGGGAGCGGTACTTTTTCTCGAGGTAGCGGCGCTGGTAGGCGTAGCCTGCATTATCACGTCAAGAACTCGTCAGCTAGCTCATCCGAACCCACGCCCTTTGAAGGAGCAATAGTGGATAGAAGGAATGACAACCTACCAACCCCACTCCAAACCCCGCGAC
>Ga0268244_10000723_pt1 | contig 12772 bp, 22 predicted proteins | sample AgamicMgSfe_FD_200258 | JGI IMG/M metagenome (GOLD analysis project Ga0268244, IMG submission 200258) | Agave microbial communities from Guanajuato, Mexico - Mg.Sf.e (v2) (version 2) | ecosystem: Host-associated > Plants > Phyllosphere > Phylloplane/Leaf | place: Guanajuato, Mexico | collected... | reverse complement strand
CCTCCCTCCCCCGATTCCCACCTCACCTCTCACATCCTCCCACCCTTCATCTCGAAACCCCTTAAACTCAGGATTCCTCTCAATCAGATCATCCAACGGCCTTTCCGACATGACCGAAGGCCGCGCGAAGCGCTCGCGGAACTCGTGCAACGGCATCCGCTCGCACAGCCTGTCGCCGCCACCTGGCGTTCGGCGGTCGAAGACTTCCCGCGCGTGAAGGGTGAAGCGATCGTGCAGGCCGTGACCGCCGTGGTAGAGCTCTCGTCTCTGGCGATGCAGGGACTGTCGTTCGTCTGCGATGTGTGACCTGCGCACGTCAGGATTGAAGGCTCGCAGCTGGTATGGGGAGTGACTTACACCGTAAACTGAGGCCTAGGAAGGTTTTCGGGGGTGGGAACTGGAGCCGTCATTCCGAAAGGATCAACGGGGTCAGCGACTTGTCGAAGAAGTCACTCGCTACATCATGATCAATGTAGCAGAAAGGAGCGGCTTGGCTATATACGAAGATGGTAGAGAATCCAGCATCGCCATTTTCGCACTGTGGGCTACGTTGAAGGGAGCGAACCATGGCCTTGGGACGGAAACGACATGTTTCCATCCCCACCTGCTCGATGTAAACATATATTGGGTCGAACGACCACCGGGTAGCGCGAAGGCTGGGGGAATAGAAACATCAACAATCCATCACTGCGTTCACTCATAAAAGTACAGCAGTACCCGCCTGCGCAATGCTAGCTAACTTATCGAAAGTGACATGTCAATGCAAGCTCTGTTCCCTCAATACTCATTCATGTTACACCGCCCGAAATCCATGCTTCGCCCCATGTCGCGCAAGGCCTACCTGCGCCCTCGACTCGTGCCATCTGCACGATAGCCGCTCTCGCCAGCTCCCGTCTGGCGTCTTTGCAGATGGACGTGATCGCTCACTGGTACCGCTGCCGCATCAAGCCGGCATCGCAGGTGTTGTTGTACCATCCGAGCGCCAGGTCGTCCATGAAGAACATCCTCTCCTCATTGCCGACAAAGGCTCGGATCTGCAGACCGCTCAAGCCGGTGAAAGAAGGAGGGAAGCTGACTTGTTGGAGCCGGCAGTTGCTGAAGTTGGGACATGGAGGCAGGGTCGCGTTTTGCGAGTAGGTCAAGATCTCGGCTCCGCTGCTCGGGCTCCAGGTATAAGCGTTGAACACCATCGTGCAGTTCTCGGGCCCGCCGTTGTCGCAGCCGAGGTAGGCGCTCGTGGCGTTGAACCAGAATGCAGACGACGTCTCGTATATGCCGTCGCCGATCTCACCCGGTTTCATGGCACTCGTGGTCATCCCCGAAGCGTTGGCAAGGAAGGCTGCAACATGAGGCGGTGACACCGGCGCGAACGGCTCCCTTGGTGACGGGGCGTAGACATAACCGTTGCTGAAGGTCAAGTGGTGGTATGGATGGGGTACCGGTGGCGATTGGGTAATGTCGGTCTGGTTGGAGTTCGTGGGTGTGAAATTGGGGAGGTCGTCGAAGGTTGCTGTGAAATTCCCGTGCTCTCCGCACACCGTAGGTGTTGCCCTGGCTGAGCTGGTCATGGACGAGCCGGATGTCGCGCTCATGATCGTTGACGATGCCGATACACTTCCTGTAGTGGATGACGAGATTCCGGAACTTCCGCCGGTGCTCGACGAAGACAGAGAGGATGTCGAGGCAGTGGTAAGTGTAGTCGAGGGCACAAAGCTTGAGCTGCTCTGCGTAGCGCCTGTCGAAGCGGTGCTGCTGCTACCGCTGCCTGGACCCAAGGTCGAAACTGTCGTGCTTACCAATGTACCTCCTGTGCCACTCGAGGATGCAGCTGAAGTTTGCGACGAAGGCGCTGAAGGACTGTTGCTTCTCGTGAACGATGAGTTGCTAGGCGACGTGGCTGACAGAGTCCTGCTCGCGACGCTGCTCGCACTGCTAACGGTTACAGAGCTAGTGGTGAGACTGCTGGACGATGCGGACCCCGTCAGAGCGGAAACATCGCTCGAAGCGCTGGCTAGAGAGCTACTAGGTCGTGGAGAGACAGCCGAGGAAACGGTTGACCCGGCCGTCGTGGACGTGTTGCTGATCTGCGATGTCAATGGTCCAACAGTCGAGCTACCATTGCCGCTGCTCGAAGGCGTTGTAGTCACCGAGGGCATGGAGAAGGGAGCAGGACCGGAATACGGGTAGGCAGATAAAGTCCGGCTCAAGGTTGGCACACCGTCGGTCGGGTCGCTGGGGACGATACCACCGGTCGCTGCGGGCGCATCACTCGTAGGGTCTGGTATGACGGTAGTGCCATTGTAGACGAACCAGCCAGACACCGTCATCGTGGAACTCAATGTCTCGATCAAACCCAGGGTTGTGGTCGTGGTCTCGAGGATCACCGTGGTCAGTGAGCCTGTCGCTAGCGTGGCTGTCACTGCATTGACGGACGAGCTGTTGGTCATCGGGCCTACCATAGACAAAGAGACATTCGAGGACACGACGATGGTGGAGGAAGCCGACAATGTAGTTGGCAGTGATGGAACAACCGTGGGGTAACCGTATGGTGTCAAGAGGCTCATGCTCGAGCCGGTGATCGCTCCGACAGAAGTAGCATTGACATTGCTTTGAGTTACGTTCGGCAGTCCAGCAGACGCCACGCTCGTAGACGCAACCGACACGGTCGGGTCATATGGCGATCCTTTGTTCGGCATCGCTGGGTCCGCAGTGGTCTTGGTGCCGACACTCGATGCCAAGGGTGCGCTGCTCGGTGCTGTGGTCAACGTAGAGCCGCTGGTGGTCGGTACAATGTCGAAGCTAGTGCTTGACGGCGTCACGGTGGTTGAGCCGACCACAAGTACCGTCGTTGTGAGCCGGCGAATACTGGTCGACGTCGTCGCGTTGCCTGTGCCCCAGTAGTATACTTGAGTCTGCGTTGTGACTGCGCTGGTGCCGCTGACAGTTGGGGTAGAGGGAGCCGCGACTGCTGAGCTGGAGGCGTTCCAACCGGAAGACTGAATGCTTGAGCGGCTGGCGCGGCTGCTGCTCGGTGAGACGTAGAACAGCGATAGCGTGGTGTACTGGGTGCTTGTGGAGGTCGTTGTCAATGCTGGACCTACGACACTGTAGACAGTCGTGGTGTACACAGGAGCAGTGACCGTCTCCGTATCCGTGGCTGTGGAATGTATCGTGACCGTAGAGTTGGACGTAGATGGTAGCGTGGCGACAGGACTGACGAAAATTGAGGTCGTACCAGTGGTCAAGGACTCGCCGCCGCTTGGCGAAACGCCATTGAACCAGCTAGTCGTTCCCAAGGCCATTGAGTAGTAGTACGATGGGCCACCAGGTGAAGTCAAGGCGCTGAGACTGGCCGTAGCCGGGACGACTGTGATGGTGTTTGTCATGATCGAGGTCGACGTAATTGTGAGCATGGGAGAGAGGCTGCCTCCACCCAGAGCTGAAGCGAGCGATGCCGACGAGGAAGGAGTGTTGGTGACGGTGGTCGTCGTTGTGTAGGTTACTGGGACGTAGACGGTGGTCGTGCTGCATGCTGCAGAAGCTCTGGTTGCCAAAAGTAAGTATTCGACCAAGCTATAGAAGGCTCCGAAGACGGTCAAGAATGCAACAATCAGAATGCAGAGTGAGCGGCTGTTGACGTGTCTAGTCCGGCCACTCAGGACACTGTAAGCGCAAGCGTTGGGGGCGAAATGTCGTCCAATATCGGTGTTGAGACTCTCGATAGTCTCGGCGGTCCAGCGATTCCAAGCGGCCCTGAGCTTCCGGCCAAGATGGGTAAACGATCGATCGTCTGCGTCGTCTGCCTGATATTCTGTCGAACCGTCAAGCTGCTCAAATATCCTGGAGTCTCGTCTGCGTTGGAGTTCGTCCCTGGCGATGCGTTTCCCAGGCTGTGCGAGATTGCCGATACTGTTCGCGTACAGGTCCTTCGCCCGGTTGCCGCCAGGTAGAGCCCCCACTGACGCTGTGTATAGTGGAGGTTCGGCGGCTCTGGCTTTCCGCGAAAACAGGTTCAGCAGTGCTGCCATGCCGTGATGTGTGTGCTGGGTGTATGTGGTGGGCTACTGCTGTGTGATGCGTATCCAGGATGTTGACGTCTGAGCTATGCTGGCGAAGACGCGATGGTACGGTGGAGGACGCGGAGACCAGAGTGGAAGAGCGGAGAATCCAGATGCACTCAGCAGCCAGCGGCGTTGAACCAGGTTCGGGAGGGCAAACGCAGGTGCATAGCAGGAGATGGGGACTTACATCGCGTCCTGGGCGACGGCGAAGTGCGCAATTGCGGCCGCCGCCACGGCAAGGGTCATCTTGACCTTGATCATGCTGATGGTGGAGTGGGTGGCAATAACGAGTGACTGAGGGTGAGTTGCGAAGGGGGTGAAAGAGTGGAATGAGGTCGAAGGTGTCGAGATGGAGAGTCGAAGCAGGAGAGGATGACAGAGAGGGAGGGAAGAGAAAAGAAGCAGTGACGTTCGGATTTCAAATTGGGTTCGTGCCACGTGCCAAGAGCTTATCCGTCATGTCGGGCTTCTGAATGAGGAAGGCACGGCTTCAGGAGCTCCTTCCCAGTCGTAACGCGCAAGTACGTACTTCAAATAGCCCCTCGTTACATGTACCTAAATGTAATCTTCGAGTGTTTGTTGATGCTGTACGTAGAGTCAAACAGCAACGACACGGTCTGTGTTGGTGAGCGGCAGGCCTCGGGTCCTCGCACCCGTGTTGCTGTAGGCCCGTAGCACCAGGGGCGAAACGCAAACGGAGCACATGTGAGCGCCCTCTTGATAGGCTGCGCACAGGTGCGTGCTCGTGCGAGTCCTGCAATCTGCCGCGTGGGAGCCCACCGTCCGGTCTCCGTAGCTTGGCCTGTTGCGGGCTTGCCCTCACCTACCTTGCTATGGAAAATGGAAGCGGAGGGCAAGTATATGTTGACGGCGTTCTACAGATGTGGTATGCGACCCACCTCCGGGCTCTAAACCGGCCAGACTTCAGTCCTGAAGTCACCTTCCAATCCGATGTTCCCAAGATCCGCGTCCGAGTCAGCATCGAGAGATTCAGGTGGTCGTCGTGAACAAGGCTGCAGTGTACGACCTTGCGGACCGCTGCAGTGGAACGCGGCTTCAGGGGCTCGTGAGAGGTCAGGCTTCCATCCCGTGGCCCTCGTTAACTGTCATCATCAGGTCTAGAGACCATGCTACCGAGAAGATCTGATCTTCTATCTCACTTCGAGCGGAAGGGGTGTGCCATTGTGTTCCCGTCCCAAGAGTCGGTGCAACGAAGTCGTAGCGAATCGCGATGACGACGCGGGTAGTGAAGACGCAGAGCCTCCATCTCCCCTTCTCGCTGGTTCGCCCAACTTACTATTATTACTGTATTCATGAGTAACCTTCCATCGCTGCTTGAGACATCCCGTCACCTGATAGCCCCCACCCGGTCGCCTTTTGCCTTGGACCAGGCAGTGAAGCGGCGAGCGTAACGATGCGCTCCGACCGCCGTCGTGCATATATCTCTTGCGTATCTCGTTATGAATACATGTAGTCGGCCTCGAAGTTGCTCACCTGACGTGCACAGGTTTGTGAAGTGTACAGTACGGAGAATTTGTCCCGACTCTCCCGACTGCGGAGGTGGCGGAGGTGGCGGAGGTGAAGCGGCGCTGGCGGGTTTCCGTCGACCTCACGGCCGCGAGTCAGTGGAACTCCATGGGGCGATCTCCTCATCTTCCTCATCCCACTGACGATGCGACTCACGTGTGAAACATAGATAAATCACTCCAACATAGCGACGGGAAACAGAACTTCACCACACTTGTTCAGCAGTTCCGAATATCTGCGCGCCTGCAGCGCCAACGCATCATCGCCATCTGGTGCGACGCCGAAGCACGCGAGCCCCCGCAGAACGAACGCACATGTGAACTGCACATGTCAACCCCGCCGAGGCCGCGATCATGAATGACTTTACTCAAACCTTCACCAACGGCCTCGATGAGCCAAGTCGGTCTTCATCTCGTCCCAGACACTCGATCGACTCTCCCTCGGCGTATCCGAACGGCGCAAGGATGCAAGCAGAGCGTAGCGGTTCGGTGCCCATGCCGGTGGGCCAAAGACCATACAGCGGCGCCGGGGGTGAGATGGCAGCGTTCGGGCCGATGGGTATGACACGGAGTCCACCGAAGAGCAAGAGTGAGTTCACATCTGCACAATGTCAAGAGAGCAGTACGAGCTGAACAAGGCGCAGATACCCGGTCCTCCGTCCACTGTGTCCCGTGCAAGTTCTATCTGCAAGGCCAGTGTCAAGCGGGTCGCATGTGTCCCTTCTCCCATGATCTCGAATCGACGACCCGACCGGCAGTATGCAAATACTTCGCCAAAGGAGCCTGCAAGTTCGGACGCAAATGCGCGCTTCTTCACGTTACGCCCGACGGCACGGTCGTCAACAGACTACCACCACCCTCGTATCCAGCGGGCCCGCCATATGCCATGGGCCAGCCCCAATCACAACCAGGAGTGTATGCGCCAACGCCGCCTGGCCTACTGAGCATGCAAGCCCGGGGCCTCGAGCAGAGACCGAACGGCGAAGACATGGCCGGTCTCGACAACCACCAGTACGGCCCACGCAGCGGATACGACCAACAAATCGACATGACCATCACATCGGCTTCGCCCAAGTTCGGCTCGCCCTCGCAGGCGGATCGCCTGGGCGTGTCACCACCACAAAAGGGGCTGTCTGTACTAGACGCACCGCTGCCGAACTCATTCGACAGCAACGGCATCTCCATGGCCGCACGGAACGGGCCTTTCGCCGCTTCAGTACCCTCTAGATTCGGAATCGAATCTCCACCTTCGTCGCTGCCACTCAAGTCACAGCTCGGCAACACGGCGCTGCGTGACCTGCACAGCTCTGCTTTCGGTGATCGTGGCATGGACGGGATGCTCGCCAGTATAGGTTCTTCGCCACCGAGCGGGACGGACGAGCCGCTAACTTTTCAGAAACGGCCCCTGCATTCGGAGAGCATGCCGGCATCGCACGCCATGGTCAGCGCGAGCCTCGGGACAAAGCTACCCACGCAATCCTTCGATTACTCGGACGACGAAGAGTGCGACACCGACCGGGAAGAGGACCTTCTCCCCGCAAGCTTACGCGACCTGATCCCCGAAGGCCGAACGCGTCGCGGCTCCAAACCTCGAACCGACGGCGACACGCCGGCCGGCTTCCTCTCCGCCGCTCGTCGGACCTTATCCGGCAACGGCAGCACAGCACCAGACAGCAAACCACCGACGCCGCACTCCTCCAGCCCGTCACGATACGGCGGCGTATTCGGCCGCACCGCGAGCGACAGCACCCACCACATCGGCTCCCCGCTCCGCAACGCCGGCTTCACCTTCGCGCGCACGGCCAACGGCAACGGAGGCGAGCTCTCCCCCAGTGTCAGCAGCCCGCCTAAACAAGCCAGCATGAGCATGCTCACGCAAGAACTGCAACGCACCAAACTCGACGCGGCGCGCTCGCAGGCGCAGCAAAGCGCAACCGGCGGCCCGCCTCCACCCATCGCCCCGGGCCCGGTGCGCACGCTCTCGAACGGATCGACGGGCCGTCGCAGCCTGGACCGGGGGCTCAGCGGCGCGGGCGTGGGCAAGATCGACGAAGAGCAGGACCTCTTCGACATGGATGAGATCGGTGGTCCGGCGAAGAAGGCGTCGAGCTCGGTGGTTGCGAATGGCGGCGAGGCCGGGTTCGGTGCGATTGGTGGACATAGGTCGGCCAAGTAGCGGAAACGGACTGGCCTCGTGGACTCATCGAGCTCCTGAAGATACTTTTTCCGGCGATTTTCCGGACCTATCTAGAAGCATCGAGCACAATTTGATGATTGGTTCATTGTGGTATAAGGAGCGAGGCATCGGTGGAGTTTGAGGATTCGTCGGCCAATTAATGGGTCTTTGAGCGTACTGCATAGCGACGGAGCAACGGGAGCAAACAGAATCAGCATTCAGGACATATCATCGAGACGAACATGACACAAGTTCATTTTGGCTAGATGAGCAAGCAGTAGTATATCCTAGCTAGAGAAGAAGTCCCCCTTATAGATACCCAAGCAAGCACTATGTCTGAGAAACATCTCGCCAAGCGCTCATCTCTTCCCCTTACTACCCGCCTTTCCAACCTCCCCACCACCAGCCGCAGCAGCAGCCGCCGCCTTCATCCTCTCCCTCTGACTCCGGCTCCCACCCAACTTCGGCCCGGACGACGTCGTCACCACGCCCTTCTGCGGCGGCGGCGGAGGCGGTTTCCGGCGCTTGTGCAGCTCCGCTTGCGCGAGGAATTCGGCTTTGAAGGCGTTGGCGGCCGCTTCGTCGTTGTCCTTTGTGCCGTCGTCGTCGTCCTTCTCGGCGACGGCCGCGGCAGCGGCGTAGTGCGGTCGGGGAACGGTGGTCGTTGAGCGGTCATAGAGGGGGACGGAGGACTCTTTGAGAATTTCGTCGACGAGCGTGTCGCGCGCGATGTCGTTTGCGTCGCGGAGCGCCGGGGCTCGGCGTGGGCGGGGGTTCTGTCTCCTGATTTGGACTTGACGTCCTGTCGCTGTCGCTGCCGGCCGTAGTACTGGTAATGTGATGTCCGAGATTCGGTCTTGGCTGTTTCCCACTCGATTCTCTTGAGACTGTGCGGTGAGAAGCGGGCTAGGTCCTGGTATATCGTCCTGAGGGTATGGTGGTGCCGCCTCGGTGGGTTTCGCGCTGCTGGCGGAGCGCGCTTCAGCCAGTTTGGAATCTATGAATGCCACCCTACGTCGTCAGCACTGGTCCTGCAAGATCCTCCGAGGGTGGAAAAGTCGTACATATGCTTGTCGTCTGCCAGCGCTACCTTGCCCATGGGCTTGACGAAGCGATCGCTTTGCGTCATGTTCTGCTCCCGACTGGGGTGTAGATGGACTAGGGCCTTTTCCTCGTTCTCTTCGTCGCCTTGTCTTTGGGCGTTACGAGTACTGGAGAATGTGATCCCATGTTTTCTATTCAGCACCGTCTTTTGTGGCCGTACAGGCGCGCTCGGTGAGGGTCGGTCTTCATCCTTGTCGGCTGGGTCGATGGATGACACAGTGGTGTCAACAGTAGGAGCTGCTTCTTGCGAGTCGGCTCGTCTCCGAAAGACCTTACGACGCTTGCTGGGCTTGAACAGAGCCTCGGCGACGTGATCGCCTTCGCCAGCCATCATTGTCTCCAGTGATGTGGTCGTAACGGAAGTGGTATACCGAGGCGAGGCACGCGAGGGTATCCGGCAAACCTTCCACGTTGGGAAGCTGCGTCGTGCACTGTATCTCGATGCGCTCCTCACAGAAGAAATGACGAGCACCGTCGTGCTTCGCTCAAACCACGCTCGATCACATACACCGGCATAATCTCTCGCCACACTAGTCTGCTAACGATGACAATCACCAGCATGCGAGGTCGAGAACGGCGGGAGAGACGGCAGTTCGGGTCCCTCTTCACTCGCATTAGTAATCACGAATGAAACCTGCAGGTGGAAACACGAACCCTTCGAACGAACGGAATTTACCTATAAAACGTACCTAGGTAGCTCGAGCCCAGCGGGCAAGCACCAATCGTTCCCTACATACACTTAAGATTCTTCGGAGGCGTAGCAGGTCATCCAAAGATCCAACGTGGCTCTCCGCGCAAGTCTTCGCAAGATGACGAACTATCAGATCGCCGTGGTGTCAGACACCGTCTGTCCGTGGTGTTATGTTGGCCACAAGAGGTTGGACATGGTGAGTAAACTGATAACTTCTTCAAGTCATCAAGGGCAGTCGTCAGCCAGACTGCTGGGTCGAGTGCGGTAGAAGGGCATTTCAGTCTTCCCAAGGACTCTATCACCGCCGGAAACCTCAACCTTCACGTAAATGGACCACTGAACTGCCCTTGTTTTCTACGCTCTTATCATCAAAAGAGACATATCAATCGTGATCAACTTGGTGAGGCTAATTCTTCGTGCTCTTTTGCAGGCGATCAAAACGTATCAAGCTTCACACCCGGACGACACGTTCACCACCACCTGGTACCCTTTCTATTTGAACCCGGACGCTCCCAGGTCCATCGACAAGCAAGAATACTATGAACGCAAATTTGGGCCCCAAAGGACGCAAGTCATGCAAGGTCACCTCGCGAGACTCGGCAAGCAGATCGGGATCGACTTTGCCTTCGGTGGCAAGACCGGCAACACCAGAGACAGCCATCGTCTGATCCAGCTGGCCAAAACCAAGGGCGATGAGATGCAAACACATGTCGTGGAGCAGCTCTTCAACGCTTATTTCGAGGCCAACGAGGATGTCACGCAGCAGGAGGTTCTGATCGCCCGTGGGATCAAGGCTGGGTTACCGGAGGCAGAGGTCCGTGAGTGGATGGAGAGTGGGAAAGGCGGCGCTGAGGTTGATGGTGAGGTTGCGCAGGCGCAGAAGAAGTTCATTGGTGGCGTTCCGAACTTCACGATCAACGACAAGTACGTGGTTGAGGGTGCAGAGGAGCCCGCAGCATTTTTGCAGGTTTTTGATGAGATTAAGGACACAATGGGTGGTACGGATGGGATGAAGTCTGGTGGAGGTAATACATGCTGAGGTTCAGATTGCTACTGAAAGAGTTGGGATCTCGGTCGATTGGTCGAGCATTCACCATGGTTGGCTGTGGTAGAGATGACTAGTATCTGTCAGTTGACTAGATGTTGTACACTTCTCGCCTTCAATGTTGTTTTCTCCTTACGTCGTTTGTGTTGTTGTACACTTAGGTGTGACGTGAACCTCCGTCAACGTCAAAATTCCCATCTTGAGGTGCTCAACACAATGACCACAATAAAATCCATTTCTTCACTCACCCTCGAAGAGCCACCCAGCTGCATCGCATTTTGCCCAACGCAGCCAGACTACTTCGTCGTGGGAACGTACCTACTCCACGAGGCAAAGGATGGAGGCACTTCGGCCTGCGAAGGCACCGAAAACGACCATGATGCGAGTGCTCCAGCGCAGAAACGAAGCGGTAGCTTGATCCTCTACCGGCTCAGCGGTGGTAAAGTGTAGGTGAAGACATGGGTAAACCGAATGAGGTGCTGCCTCAATCTACCAGCTATTCTCATACTGCAAACTAACCGTTTGCCTGCCTAATAGCGTTCACGTCGCCACACAGCCTACCCCCGAGTACTCCATCCTCGATATCCAATGGACACCGCATCCCGCCCAACTCGGCAATCTCTTGGCCGTCGCGACGTCGACCGGTCTGCTCTCCTTTTACCATCTGTCCGCGGCGGACGGAGTGCTGGCCCACGTCCGGACGAAGCGGATCTGCGACGCCTCGACTTTAGTGCTCTCGCTCTGCTGGCATCCTTCGCGAGCCGACGTTCTGGGTGTCACGCTTTCCACGGGAGAAGTCTGCATTTGTCAGAGCACTACCGGTGGCGACGACAAGAAGCTCTGGACGGGCGATACAGAATTGTCGTTGACGGTTGTCCACCAGCATAGTCTGGAAGCATGGATGGTGGCATTCACCTCCTCGCCATCGCAAGCGGAGGACGTTTTATCAGGCGGTGACGACCAAGGCCTCTACCGCTCTTCGATCAGTAATGCCGGCGACAACGACCGCTTCGCCTCCACCCAACTCTGGCAAGACCACCGAATCCACAAAGCCGGCGTCACCGCCATCCTCCCACTCTCGCAAGATTTAATCCTGACAGGAAGCTATGACGACCACCTGCGCCTCCTCTCCGCCCCATCCATCGGCCGACGTCGAGTCCTCGCCGAAGCAAACCTGGGTGGCGGAGTCTGGCGGCTAAAACTCCTGAACGCAGCCGCGTCGGTTCTGTCTGATACTAACGGGTACGTACCGCCGTGCAGCTAAAAGATACACAACACTTCTATTTTACATTTACGATCGATCCATCCTTGGCCAGAAGCCCTCTGCACGCAATCCGCAATGCTGACCCTGAGCCTCACTAACCCACCCATCTCCCAACCAGCACCCTCCTCATCCTAGCAAGCTGCATGCACGCCGGAACTCGCGTCGTCCGGCTCCAACGCAGTAACAGCAGCAGCAGCCATCAAGACGACGACGCCGCCGCCGCCGAAACCTGGTCCTTCACCATCCTGGCCAAATTCGACGAACACAAGAGTATGAATTACGGGAGCGACGTGCAGCCCTTCCTTACCAACAATAACGACAACAGCGACGGCGATACCGGGCACCTGCTCAAAACGATCGTAAGCACGAGTTTCTACGACCGGTTGCTGTGTTTATGGCGTGTTCCGACATAAGAAAGGGGGATGGTCCTAGAGTCTTGAGGAGGCTTGAAGTTTGTCCGACGGGCTGAGTGTCGTTTGTTACATACCTAGGTAGTAAGCAAAACCATGTCTGTGCGAGGGCATGGACATGTGGTTGTAGTGGTTTTCAGCCGCTTGGAGCTGCGCTTTTCAGCTCGAGGGATGTTATCTTTGGATACACAGGTAAGAGTACGGACGGCTGAACGGTGCTTACTGTATGTGTTGGTTGGTACGCCGGTAAGGAGAGGACAAAAGCAAACCTTTTGTTTGCAACAACCATACCTACATAGGTATGCGCATGTCTGCGATCCTAGGGTGCCTTTTGATTTGGACGGCCGTAAAGATATACCTCATTATCTACAATAATAACTCTGTCCAAAATATGCAGGAGGACACGTTCGATTTTCTTCCCACACAAGTCCTACCAGAATAGGGGGTTTCTTCAGATGGTATATTTCCCCCCAAAAACGCCCCAAAGCCCCCTAA
>Ga0268244_10000721_pt1 | contig 12790 bp, 14 predicted proteins | sample AgamicMgSfe_FD_200258 | JGI IMG/M metagenome (GOLD analysis project Ga0268244, IMG submission 200258) | Agave microbial communities from Guanajuato, Mexico - Mg.Sf.e (v2) (version 2) | ecosystem: Host-associated > Plants > Phyllosphere > Phylloplane/Leaf | place: Guanajuato, Mexico | collected... | reverse complement strand
TATTAATAGTAAGTATATATTTATAGTAAGTATATAAAGAATAGTATATAAGCTTATTAATAAAGCATTAACAATGAAGTAAGTAAAGCAACAATAAAGCTAAAGTAAGCCTATAGTAAACAAAGGCAACAATAACAAGGTGTATAAAGGTGTAGAGGTGTAGACAAAGGAGTAAAGAAGTGAGTTCTACTGAAGTAGCGGAGTGGCGCATACTGAGCTCCGTCCCATTCGCCCCGCCCAGCTGCTGATGTCTGCTTCTGGCACGCATGAGAACAAAGAGATGATAAACCAGCCGCAGTGGTGTGCGCCTTGCCCGAAGCAAGGAGCGCACTCAGCGAAACATAGCATTGAGTAAGTGACCAAGATCAACCACGTGTATACGAGGCTGACGATAACCTTGAAGCGAGTTTCCCACGCGCTTACCATAATCTCTACTGTTGAACAAAGGCTGCGCTGTGGTCATCTATTAAAAGACCAACTCCGTAGTTGAACATACTCGGGCGGTACACTGCGTTACCACCAATGACTTGACGGCTGCCAGGAGTCCGCCTCATGACTCATACTCGCAACGCAAATGGCAGACCCATTCTCAATTATTGCAGGCTCAGCTAGCCTCGTGGACCTTGCCATAAAGGTCGTGAAATTCATCAACGAAACCAAGAAAGGAACCGACACTATCGACGAAGACTTGCGACAGCTCGTTGCTGATATCAGAGAGTTGAGCCATGTCAGCGAGCTGATTGGGACAGCTTTTGAAGCAGATCTCCAGGTGTCACTCACCGCGCTGAATATGGTCGTCAATTCGTTTCTCGCAGTAGACCTTGTACTGAACGTTCTCCAGTATCGTGACTCGCCAGTCACAATCTGGCAACTCTCGGTCGATTGCTGGGCTTTCCGTACAGATGTTGGATTGGGAGACCAAATTGGAACGGCTGATTCTTTCGCTCGAGCATACTGCGGACAATATGATGCACAAGCCTTATGAGGTACTTTGGCAGACAGTCCGGTGTCGGGTAGCATACGCTGACAAGCTCAACCACAGGAGGATGGCATTGCAACCGCAAAGTCTGTCAAGAAGTCAGCGTGGCTCAACGCGTATTTCATGATCCCGCAGCCGGTTAACAACCTGTTCGTGGGTCGTGAGCCTGATCTCGTCAATTTACAGCAGGCTGTGCTGGGATACAGGGAAGACCGGGGGACGAAAAGAGTCGTGGTATACGGCTTGAATGGTTCTGGCAAGACTCAGTTCTGCTGCAAGTTCGCGCAAGATAACAGACCAAGGTGAGGCACTTTACCACTGCACTCTGTGCACGGCTGACGATTGCTTTCAGTTTTTGGGGCATCTTCTTCATCGATGCAACCAACTCTTGGACCGTGCAAACGTCGTATGCTAATGTAGCAAGTCGGGCTGGCATAGAGCCGAAGGAAGGCAATGTCAAGCACTGGTTGTCAGAACAAAAAAAAACCATGGCTCCTGATCGTTGACAATGCAGACGACCATTTGCGATCCCATGCCCCTCAGGATTTCATCCCGGAGTCCGAATCTGGGGTCGTGCTTTTCACTACCAGAAACCATCTACTGAGAGTGCTAGGAGATCTCGCCCTCAAGTTCGAAGGCCTTGACGAAGATCTGTCAACCCACCTGCTCCTTACTTCTGCTCAGCATCCCCAACCATTTGCCCCGCGTGGCATCCGGATGGCCAAAGAAATCTGTCAGAAATTCGGATGCCTGCCTCTCTCAATACTGCATGCCGGCAGGGCAATCTTGCAAGGGATCTGCACACTTGAAAATTGCCTAGCCTTTGTCGAGAGATCTCTGGCCCGCGTCAAAAGAATCATGGATGGGAGTCAGACGACGCAGATCACTGGCTCTCTCGACGACCAGGCTCTTTCCCACCTTGACGAAATATTCCGTCCTGCGTCAGAGACCGTGTACGCTACTTTTGAACTGGTAATTCCGGCGGCAAGCGAGGAGGCTTTGCAGTTACTTCGACTATTGTCATTCGTGCAGTCGCAACGATTTCACTTCCAGATACTCCTGAAAGCCGTTGTCAATCCGCGACGTCAAGCCAGTGCAGATAAACAACACACGAAAGGCGTCCTGACCCAAAGCTTCTGGCAGCGATCGTGGAAACGAATCTATGGCGATCTTCGGCGTGAGATGTTTGGATATCTGCAGCAGCTTGGCGAGCGGCCAGCGTTACCCAGCATACTTCGTACCCTTCTAGACGCGGATCCCATTGACGCCGAATTCGGTCTGCGCAAAGTACTATCTGAACTGAGAGCGCTTGCCCTGCTTGACCATGACGAAGAGGATGACACCTATTGCATGCACTCCTCCGTGCATTGGTGGGTTCGCGCATCCATGGGAGACCGAGAAAAATCAGTCTGGTGCCAGGCGGCATGCAACGTGCTGGCTTTACCGATCCTCCTTCCCCCTGTGGGTATCGAGGATGGTGATGCACAGTTACGAAGGCAGACATATCCTCACGTTCAGTATGCGACGAAGCAGCAAAAGCTGCTTACGGATGAACTCAGGAGGGAGCAAAGAAAGCACGAGAGCTGGTGGCGGCCAACTGTGGGAACGACTTCCAGCAGGACTCGGATGCTACAAGATGCCAAGTTTAGCATGGTATACGCTGAGTGTGGAATGTGGCAAGAATCTCAAGAGCTTATGTTGGGTGTTGACAAATATCTGGCGCACACCATTGGGCTGGACGATCCAATTTCAATCAGAGTCCGCGGGTTCCTCTCCGACACGTACTGGTGGCTCGATAAAGCCGATGAGGCTGTGCGGTTGCAGGAAGAATTACTCGCCGCCTGTCGAAAATCTCTGGGTAATGAACACGTGGATACTTTGGGCGTCAAGGATCGGCTCGGATCGAGTTTTTGGCAACAGGGCAGATTTCACCGAGCACGAGAATTGGCACAGCAAGCTGTGGATGGCTTTCGCGAAGCGTATCCTTCCGGTCATGTTGACAGGTCTCGAGCCTTGACCAACCTTGGTCGCTGCGTTGGGAAAACGGCCGACTTCGATCAGGCCGTCGACTTACATCTGGAAGCCCTTCGCGGATTGGAGTCGGCTCAGCATGAACAAGAAGGTCAATACGGGGATCAAATCTTGGATGTGATGGAGAATCTTGCAATGGCGAGACACGATCGACATCGCTATGGGCGTGCTCAGCCTGATGATCTGCAAGAGGCAGAGCAATTGCAAGTCACGGTGCTCGACAAACACAGCAAGATGCGAGGAAAAGAGCATCCGAGGGCGTCTTGTAACCTTGCCCGGATCACAGCTTCATCGGGAGCACTCGAAAAGGCAGAAGATATGATGAGGCAGGGCTTGCCGATCGCGGAGCGTACCGTCGGCCCCAATCACATTGGCACTCTGATGGGAAAGGCCTACCTGGGGCAGATCCTCACGCTCGCTGACAAGCTTGATGAAGCAGAGACCGTGCTACGCGCGGTCGTTGAAGCGCATCGAGCTCGAGATGGTCAGAATATGCATCCAGATCACATGGTCGCAGCTGCGCTCTTGCTTGACTGCTGTCGCCGCCGACAGAAGCATCAAATCGTTGACAGACTGGAGACAGAAGTCCTCGAGGGGATAAGACACCTGTTTGGACAAGGTTCGCCGTGGGAGGATTACTTCATTGGGCGTTATACAATGAGCACGGAAGCAGGTGCGTCGCGAGATGAATAATACCCACTCATGAAATCATCAATGACGGAACTCGTCCCGAGCTGTCATTCTTTCGGAACCAGACGGAGCCATAGCCCTGCCTCGGGCATCATCGTCAGACCAACGTGATACTTCACTTCATCTGCCCACGATCCGTTGGGATCCGATGCAAGCGTGCTCCCGTTTTCGTCCGTAGGGGTGATTTGCCCGTAATGCTGCAATACCCGGCACGTCAAGTATTTCGCCTGTGTGATAGCAAATCGCTCTGGAAATAGTAGAGTACGGTCAGTACACCCAGACGACTGGTATCACGGCATGCGAGGTTTGGCTCACCACCTAAGCACTTCCGAGGCCCTCCCAGAAATGGGAAATATGACCAATCGACCATCCTTCGTTCCTTGAGCGATTCTTCATCCCATCTGTCGGCCCGGAACTTGCTCGCATCTTCTCCGTACAAGTCTCGATTTCGTTGCACGGAAAACGTGGAGAACGCGATTAACGTTCCTTTCGGGATCAAGACTGGGGCCTGACCATGCTCGCCACCGCCATGGGGTAGGATGGTGTCACGTATACTGAAGCGTCCATTCAGTGGGACAGGAGGAAAGAGTCGGAGGGCTGTTGAGAACGTAGTCAGCTGTCTGATGTCGGCACTCCTCATCTGGAACATACTTTCGCAAATGAACCGATCAAGTTTCACCATAGCATTCAGCTCTTTCTTGTCAGGTTGTCGTGACTTGTCCGGTCCCATGATGTTTTCCATCTCTTCTGTCAGACCAGCCACCAGCTCAGGTTCTCTGGCAAGTGCGTAGAACAACCAGCAGAGCAACGATCCGCACGAGTCCCTGCCCGCGAGAAGAAGATTCATGAAATGATCTTGGATCGGTTCGGGGTCCCGTGTCTGACGGAGGAGAGGTTCAAATGCGACGTACGTCTCGGGGGGTGCAGTGCCCGGCTTCTCCATTTTACGGAGTTCCATTGCGCCGCACACGAGTTCATCGACCAGCATCTGAGCAGCCTTGCAGGATCTTCGGAACTCAGGGCCATCGACCATCCAATAGAATGATTTCAAGCGCTCGCGCTTCGAGATCCAACTCAAGGCGACGTCGAACTCGGCTGCGAATTCATCTGCCCATTTGGTGGCTCTGGGTACTGACTCTTCGAGATCCACACCTCCAAGCAGGAACTCTGTCACCATCTTCAGGCTGAGATCCAACAGCCGTCCCTTCATATCGACAACGTGCCCCGCAGAACCGTGCGCACCGGGCGCTATGAATGCTTGAAATGACTGGAAGTGTCGCTCGAAGAGCTTCAGATCTGGCAAAGTCGGTTGCTGTATCATTGGGGCCAACAGCTTGCGGGATGCTTCCCACTTTCGTCCGTCTTGAGTGAATATGCCATCGCCAAGTAGTGGGCGCACGCAACCATGCCGGCCGCTACCGATTTCGAAAGCTGAACACATCGATCATTAGCCTCTTTTCGACGGGACATTCCAGTGGATGATTACATTCAAAATCAGACGAAAGTACTGCGCGAATGTTGGAGGTGTCCCGAGTGATCACGGTGTACATAGGCCCGGACCATTGAGCATAAGTGTCACCGTATTGCTCGTGATCTCCGAGCATGAGCAGAGGGTAGGTTCCTGTGCTCTCGGCTTGGGTGACCTTTCACAGCTTGTCTAGGCCAAAAGGTGGGAACCACTTGTTCGGCAAGCATCTCAGCGGTAGGCAACCCTCACGTTGAATGATGCCACGGCGCATTGCCTTCGGTGAAAGTCAGCCATGAAGCGTAGGTCGCGTGCTTCTCAAGCAGTGAACTTTGCCTTTGTTCGTGAATGCCGTACGAAGCAATATGTGAGAAAACACACTGCAACGCTCAAGGCATAGATGGACAACATTCCGTCACCAAAGTTGTACGGCCTCATATAAGATAATTAAATGATGAATAAGATTGTGGTCAAGGACGTTCAGACTTGGGGCGGCGCGAAGCTTGCTGATAACCGGCCGGGGCGTGTGGCGGGGCTGACAGGACCTCAAGCTGCACACCCGACGGGAATCGATGGTTGCACAACATTCTTTCAAGTCCTTGATAGACCGGCGACAACTACATGTACATATGTACATATGTAGGTAGATACCTAGGTATACACATCTGCATGCATGCATGGATCCCTGTGTCACACTGCTATTCGTTTGTTCGCCCGCAGTCAGCGTCGAGACACCAAGTAGCACCGCACAACACTGATCCTCCCTCTCTGATTACCTCGCTTGCCGTGTTCATTGTAGCCCAGTACGCAAGGCTCCTGGTCATTGCTGTCTGCATGTGTCGATGCTATGCTATGGTGCTACCTCGGTACCGTGCTGTTTGAAGTATCATGTACGCGACAATTGGCTGAAGCACCTGCATAGATCAGCAAATGAGGCAAAGGCTCATCATCCATGTCAATCAATCATGTAGAGTTGGCGAACCTCGCCCCTGTACAGTACTGAGTAAATAAGCCGACGACTCTCGTTTTATACCATAAATACCTATTCATGTACGACCGGTCTCGACTGATCGGCATCTCCGCGTCAGTCTCCTTCGGCTCACTGAAGAAATCATTCCCAGCGCTCGTGCCGAAGCAAGCAGCGCCACCGCAGGCTGCTCGTTATTCGGGATGGACAACCGTGGCTCTGCTCGCACTCTTGCTCACGATACTTTACCTGAAATATCCCGGAAAAGATATCTGGTCTCTGACCGGTCGCCACCATGCCGCATCCACGCTGGAACGTACGGATCCTGTTGGCGACGATCGGGGATCTCCTAGCCATGCCTCGACAGACTTCAGCTGGGACAGCGTTGCCACTCTGCCCTACCTCTCCTACACCCCGTGCTACACCGCGGAAGCAGCAGGCGGATATCAGTGCGCCCGTCTGGAATTGCAGATGGATTATTGGAATAGCTCGACGCACGCTACCATCAGCCTTGCGGTTATCAAAAAACCTGCCGTCATTCCTGTCACGGATGCGCGGTATGTTAGTCACATGACGTCTCAAGACATCAATGCATGCTCAATCCTTACGAGATCAAGCTGACCGTGGATTGTCAGATACGGTGGTGCCGTATTGCTGAACCCAGGCGGGCCAGGAGGAAGTGGAGTGGGATTCCTGCTGAGAGCTGGAAAGAGTATCCGCGAGACCATCGACTCCGTTGATAACGAGAATGGACTGTTCTACGACCTCATCTCCTTCGACCCTCGTGGTGTCGGGTTATCCGAGCCAGCAATCAGATGTGTCAACGACCCGCAGCTGGACCGTAGCTGGCAGATACGAGAGATGGAGGAAGGTGTGTTCGAGTCGTCCGATGCCGCGCTCGGACGGCTATGGTCCATGTCCGTGGCGAGAGGTCTGAGCTGCTCGCTGCCACAGGTTGACCAAGGTGCAGGCGATATCAGGGAGTTTGTCAGCACGGCGAGTGTGGCGAGGGATATGCTGGAGATCGTGGAAAGGCACGGGGAGTGGAGGCAGAGAGAAACCGAGGGGATTGTCCAGGCGGCGGCGGCAGCAGCCACGCAGACGAAAGCGCAGAGCGAGAGCTTATTGCAGCGCCTACGGCACAGGCCTGGCGAGGAGAAGATTCAGTACTGGGGATTTAGCTACGGGACCTATCTGGGCAACACATTCGCTGCCATGTTTCCCGACCGAGTGCACCGTATCGTCGTGGACGGGGTGGTCGATGCCTACAATTACCGCCAAACCCTCTGGTCCGACAACCTGCTCGACACCGAAAAGGCGCTGGACACGTTCTACCACCACTGCGCTCGAGTCGGCCATCCAGCCTGCGCCCTCGCCAACGAGACCGGACCAACGACGGCCGAAGGCGTCCGCCAGCGCGTCGCCAACATCACCACCAGCCTCTACCACAACCCGCTACCCGTCATCTCCCCGAACCCCGAAATCATCACCTACAGCGACATCCGCAACCTCATCGGCACGAGCCTCTACACCCCGATCCCATCCTTCCCCCACATGGCCAATGTTCTCGCCGCCGTCGAGCGCGGCAACGCCACCGCGTTCGCGGACCTCCTGCGCTCCTACCACACCTACTCCTGCCCCAGCAACAACCAAACCACTTCCACCCGCAACCACAGCAACAACGACGCCAGCCTCTCCCACGACGCCACCATGGCCATCGCCTGCACCGACGGCGAGGACCAAAGCACGCTGACCCAACCCACCTTCGCCGCCTACGCGCGCGCCCTCGCCCACACCTCGCCGAGCATCGGATCGATCTGGTCCACGCACCGCCTGCACTGCATCCACTACCGCGTCCGGGCCCGGCACCGCTTCCAAAACGCCTGGGAGGCCAACACGAGCCATCCCATCCTGCTCATCGGCAACACGGCCGACCCCGTCACACCGGGCGTGTTCGCGCACACGATGGCGCGGGGGTTCCGGGGCGCGGTGGCGTTGACGCAGGACTCGGCGGGCCACTGTTCGACGAGCGCGCATAGTGCTTGTACGGTGGGGTTCGTGCGGAGGTATTTCCAGACCGGGGAACTGCCGCCGGTGAATACGACGTGTGAGGCGGACGAGGTGCCGTTTGGGGACGGACGAGGGGGAGATGAGGTGGGGGTGTCGGAGGCGAAGAGGAGAACGCGCAGGATGAATCGTGCGTTGCATGAGGTTGGGGGTGGGTTTATGCGGTTGGGGATGTTGGGGAAGATGCGGGATGCTTGGTTTGACTGAGGTTTTCGAGAATAATACGACGAGCCAGAATTTCTGCATAGGTACATACGTAGGTACGTACCCATCAGATCCCTCATCAGTGTAAACTGAAAGAAACAGTAAAGAAGTCCATTCTGTTCCAAAAACTTCATCACTTACAAAAAGGTCTAGTCACTGCAACAGAATATGCGTGTAGTTTCCTTCCCTCTCCCTCTCTCCCTTGCCCCTTCTCCAAAAGGAAAAAAAAAGGACAACAAAAGAGAAAGCCCAACCCAAGTTTGTCTTCAAAAAAGCCGTCGAAACGGGACCTGCCTTTTCGCCATCCGAAAAGTAAGAATAATATCTCATGGTTTCCTTTCCACCATCCAAGAAATCAACGCCCGCCCTCCACCCGAGCACGAAACGGCCGCGTAATGATTAAAGATGTGTAGTTTCCGCCATGAAGAATCGGTGATGCATTGTGATCCCCCGGCCCGAGTGACAACAACGAACGCTTCTCGTCCCACCCACCGCACCTGGCATAAGGCCGTCACGGAAGGCTCTACCGGACGTACACCGAGCTACTGCCAGACCTCGAGTAACTCGGCCGACTCGTCGGACCCATCCTTCGACTCCCACCACCGCCACCGCTGTACTCATACCCGCTCTGCGCCCGGATGTCTTCGGGTCGGACGTCCTTGGGATATCGCGCGCTGCCGCTGCCGCTGCTTTCCAGAGGAGGCGAGTACTTGCTGCTATAGCTCGCCGAAGGCTTGGGGGAAGGTCTCGCGGTGGTAGAGGCGGTGGTGGGGATCTCGCCGTAGTATAAACGGTCACGGTCAGCGCGGCCGCTGGTCCCGCGGCTCGCGGGAGCTCGGTAGGATTCGACGCCTTGGCCCGGGGTGTAGACGTAGCTGGTGCTGGTCGTCCGGGACGGCTGCGGGCGCTGAGGGGAGCCGTAGCGGGCCGAGGTCGTGCGCGGTTTGTCGCGTCCGTCGCGCGATTGTGTGGGGGAGGGACTCCGGGTGTACCTTGGGCGTGAAGCTGGGGTCGGTTCGCGGATTTCGGTTCGGTAGCCGTCTGTGGTTGGGAACTCGGTGTCGTCGGCGTATTCGGTCTGATAACGATATCGGGGATCCTGACTGTTACTGTAGACTCCTGGTGTCGGGCCCGGCGTCGGTTGACCGTCCACAATTTCCGTCTGACGTAGTCCGGAACCTTTCTGAAGCACTGGATCTTTGCGATGTGAGACTCCTGAGTCACGAGAGACGGCGTGCGGCATCGTTTCCGAGCGCTTGATCTTGGGTGGCAAGTCTTCCTTGTCATGTTGTACGGAATGCGAGCGCTGTCGGTCGATTGGCGGCCTGATCTCTGGCGGAGACGACATGGATTGGACAAGCGGCGGGGGCCGACGTGACTCCTCCACAACCACCAAACTTGACCTCCGCTCGCCTTCGCGCACTGATCCACGACGCGACTCCTCCCGACTCAAGGTCTTCGGTCTGCCCGAGCCTCTCCGGACCATCACCGGCGGACGGCCTTCGGTTCGCTTGATATATTCGACTTTGTCCTTGGACGTCGGCACACGCTCCGGAGATGGGCGCTTCTCCGAATCCGTCCTCCTTCGACTTTCCATGTGCTCGCGAGCAGCGGCGTCCAGCGAATATAGTTTGTGCGCGCGGTCTTCGCCATCGTAGTACCCGTGCGTTGCTTCTTCCCTATGCCGTCTTGCTTGATCGTGGTACTGAGGCCGTGCACGGCGCAGCTCGGCATCTTCCTCTCGCACCCTTCTTGCCTGACGTTCGTACTCGTCCTCACTGGTCGATTCATTCACAACGCTCGCAGTCTTCCGATCACGATCTCTGACGCGTTCTCTCTCCCGACGTCGACTCTTCTCCCCTTGCCTAGCGCGTTCGCTTTCCTTGTCGTCTCTTGCCTGTGCCTGCACGTGATCGCGGTCGTCGCGAGGCGCAGGCGGCGTACGCCTCGAGGGCCGCTCATATCCCCGATCACTCCTGGCAGAGGCCCGTGGGGCTTGAACGTCGAAATAATCCGAAGCATAATCCGGCCTCCGCTCCTCATACACCGGCGACACTCTGTCCGCACGTTCCGGGCCTCTGGCGTGGAACGCAGCCGACCTCGGGGCGCCTGTAGGCATCTTGTAGGCCGCCGTTCGAACCTCGACCGGCCCACGGCTCCCTCTCTCCATCGCCTCCTTCTTCAACTGGGCCAACTTGCTTTGCGCATCGTAGCGGGCCCGTCTGTCCTCGTCTCCCACAATCTCGTAGGCGGTCTGGATCTTGTGAAATTGGTCGGCGGCAGCCTGCTTCAGCGATTCGTCGGACACTTTGTCCGGGTGACATTTCAGTGCGAGTTTGCGATAGGTCGTCTTGATCATGGCGGCACTGGCATCTTGGGCGACGCCTAGCGCCAGGTACGGGTCGGGAGGTAGGGGCGAGCTCATGGTTCAGTGATCTCGGTACAAGCGTGGTCGACAGTCAGGGCCCGGTACAGGATAAGGGTGGCGGTGATATAGGGTAATGACCATGGACTCAGGGAGCTCTGAAGCGGTGTGTAGTAGGAGAATGAGGGTGGATATTCAGACCTGAGGTAGAGCTCCCAAGCCACCCACGGGTCTGTCTATATTAGTATGGTATGCGCCGTGGCTGCGCCGCCACGAACACAGAGACAAACACACGCACGCACGCACGCAAAGCCCGGGCGGCGTCGGAGGTGGAGGTGAAGAAGGCGCGTAGAAGATGGCGTCGCCACGCAAACGGGCTGCGGTGTAGTGCGTGAGAAGTTGTGTACAGTACAGTACTGTATGGTGTGCGGGCGAAGAGTGGCTTGCCGGTCGGCTGCGGGAATTGCCGGCCGAGGGCGGTAAGGAATTGAAGTGCCCTGAGGCTGTTGGATGATGTCAGGCAATCGGAGTTTGTCGTTGTACCGAGGGACACACGGTCGTACCTGTCACCTGTGTGGCTTCTGGAAATGGCTGGATGGATACGGGAGATGTTGTGTGGCCGGCCGATGTTTGTGAAGGATAGCGTGAGCGGTCTCGCCACCCGACTTCAGTGGGTGAATACTGTACAGTATTCGATAGAGCGGTGTCGGTTGGTCGTCGTCGGTGACAACGGGGTCGCGGGTCGTGCTGCGTGCAGGGATGGCTGGTCGGGGAAGGGAACGAGGTCGCCCGTGTGCCGGTCGCTCACTCGGAAGAGTTTCGAGAGGCCGTGCTGGTATGAATTCTGGTGTGCAAGTAGCCTCTGCGCTCTGCGACGATGTGACGATGTGAGAAGAGGATGGCAAAAGCGGGTAGAGGAGCTATGGCAGGGCGGACGATGTTGGAATGATGTGAAAGCAAAGAGCAGGCTGGTAATGACACTAAGGTATCGACTCAATGCTCATGCGAGGTATCACGATCTTGCTTCGTTTGTTGCTGCTCGCCCGCACGCGGCGGCAAGCTTCAATAATAATGTTGCCCCCAAAAGCGCCTTGGCATTTTGTTTACTATTGAATACTGTATCGCTCACACTCTATTCACGCAACTCCATCTGCGATGCCAACTGCCTCTCATCAGCGATTAGTCTCTTACCTGCAGTAGACTCGTAGGAGGGGGCGTGGCCCAGTTGTCGATTGGCCAGGCTCATCATCGGGCAGCCGTCGCGACGGGCGGCCAGTGGAAGAGATATACTGGATGGGCTCATACTTCCGCCATAGTGACGGACACTGGACAGAGGAGGAGAATCCTGTCATATGCAGTCCACGCACATTTTGTCTGTTGTCTGCAGCTCTTCATCAGCAACGACAGGCTATTGGTGCTGTGCTCTGCAGCTGTTGCCGCCGGCGCTTCGAGGAGCCACGGTCGCCAACCGTCGAACATCAGCTCATGGCCTCATGCTGATTACATCTCTGACTTGTCATATATCACACATAGGACAAGAAATCAATCCTCTTCAGTTTCCGATGAGAAGGTGGCCTTCCGATCGAGAAGAGAAAGAGACTTCAGCATTCACCGTCGTCACGCGCTACGGCACAAACAACAGCCACCAGCGCTTCCCACCGTGGGGCGCGGACGCGTGGATCCACTGGGTTAAAAGTACATACACAGTAGCATGGTGAGGAATCGGTGATGAACCCCCTCCAGCGCATGCTGCATGCATGTGTTCGCCTTTTCAGCAAGACGAGAGCGGGGTGAGATGTGTATCGGCATGTGGTTTAGAAACACAACCACGTGACCAGCGTACCTGTATTGGCCGCAACACATTTAACAGGAGACGTGCAGTCCAGCAGCCCGCTTCGCACTCACTGTGCTCTTAACTAGCTCAACCGCTGTACGCGGACACCACGGCTCACCGGGATGATCGCAGTTTGTCGTGGAGACCTGGATCTCGCTGATCACCTGGCAGATAGAAAACCCCAACAA
>Ga0268244_10000720_pt1 | contig 12811 bp, 10 predicted proteins | sample AgamicMgSfe_FD_200258 | JGI IMG/M metagenome (GOLD analysis project Ga0268244, IMG submission 200258) | Agave microbial communities from Guanajuato, Mexico - Mg.Sf.e (v2) (version 2) | ecosystem: Host-associated > Plants > Phyllosphere > Phylloplane/Leaf | place: Guanajuato, Mexico | collected... | reverse complement strand
TGAGTGCAATTGCTTGCACGGTTTTGCCCAGACCCATGTCGTCTGCCAATATACCGCCTTTGTTGGTGCCGTTCTCTGTATTTTGAAGCCAAGTCAAACCAACATTCTGATATGGTTTAAGTGAGACCGTCATTCCTTCAATCTCGACATCGCGCTCGTCAATTGGGGTGTTATCGTCGGGACGAATGCTATCAAGAATGTTCTTCAGATCTTCAGCCACTTCTTCGGGTGGTCTGTCGTCAAAGCCATAGTCGCCAAAAGGTTTGACGTCCTCAAAGTTGTTGGAAAGGCCCTTCTCGAAGCCAGTGGCACCAACAAGATTACTGATCTGGTTGAGCTGATCGTAGAACCCATTAAGAGCACGACCGGCACCGCCGATGACTTTGCCAACCTGACTTCTGGCTTGGGCTCCCATTGCGCCCACGCCATGACCGGGATAGGGTTGATAAATATTCGGCGCGGACGTTGCACCAAGTGCCGAATTGGCCTGGCTACCGTAGACGTAACCGTTGCTGCGTGCTTGTTGCTCACGGCGGCGAGATTCCTCCTGTACACGTCGTTGGTGTTCGTCGGCTAAACGCTGGTATCGCAAAATTGCGTATGGGTCTGTTCCGGCCGAGGCTTCCCACTGGCGCCGGGCCTCGGCGAGCTGACCTTCTTCGCGCATACGAAAGATGTCAGAAGATGATTGGTTGGAATTTCTAGCTCCTTGAACAATCTCGTTACGTTGGCGCTGAAGAGGATCTTGCGAGGGACCATTGCGTTGGTATGGTAGACGGTTGCGTGCAGGAGTTGGATCGTCACCAGTCAGGTCAATAACCTCTCTGCTGCGTCCAGGCATTCCTTGACCATTGTACATGGCTCCCATGCTGCCCGGCACCGGCTCTGGCTTCACGGTGGGATAGTACGAAGATGTACCAGAGGAAGAAGGATAACTGCCGGGCATGGTGTACTGATCCGATGAAGAAACGCGCTCAGGTTTGACAGGTGCTGAAGGCGGTGGTGGGCGACCATAACTCGGATTAAAAATTGGCGCGTGAGACTTTGGATCGTAGGGGTGTGGAGGCTGAACAGAAGTTGACGGGCGCGACGGACCAGCGACTGGCTGTGGCGGCGATTGTCCTTGGCTGAGATTCATTGCCAGCTCTTGATCGATTTTCTCCTGTGCTCTTCTACGACGAGCCGCCTCTTCGGCCTGTCTGTGTCTCTCCATATATCTTACTCCGGAGCCACTCGCCTTTGCAAATTGGGTGGAAGGAATCGATTCCAACGACCATGAGCGGTCGCGGGGGTCGTTAAGTGCTGGTCGCTTGGAAAGTGAGCCATCCGTGAGGGCCTCTCCAGGTCGCTTCGAGCCAGCAGATGCAGTCGAAATCATGCCGCTGACAGAGGTAGAGTCGGTGTCTACTGCTGAAGGACTTTCACCGGAAGCGCTTGGGCTAGTGACGTTCTGTAGTCGCGACTCGAGTGCTGCGATCTCGCGAACAAGGTTTGTGCGTTGAGGTTCGTCGTCACCAACTTCTGGTCCCAGACTGTCCAGAAGTGTTTGTTGGAAGATAAGTTCATCCTCGATATCCTCGAGGGAGGCATTTGGCGACAGGGTGCTCATGATGAGCGATCGAGGAAGGCGCAGGCGTGTCGGAAGAGGTCGGGAGCAAGGTTACACAAGGTTGATAAGAGAGGCAAACAAGGCAGGTCGGCAGTGAAGTGTGGATGAGTTGCGCGCAGTATTAATATGGAAGCCTGACTGGACCGTGAAATGGTCAGTACACAGTGAAGGTCGTGGTTTGCCTTGAATGCGGGCTCAGTGAAATCCAGCTTATCGCCACGAATGCGCGGTGCTCAGCGCATGGTTGCAGCGAATGATGTTGCGCGTGCGAATAGAGTTGGTTGGCGCATGCGATCAGAATGTACTCGGTTGATGTTGAAGACCATGGGAAAAGTCGAGTACAAGTACAACACCCGAAGAAAGAATTGTCTTCTACCTCAATGAAGCGCATGTGAAGCCGAGTCTCAGTCAGGCAGCCATTCATGTCTTGGCGTCGCGACGCGCTTTCACGTGAGTGGTTGAGAAGGAAGTAGCGATGAGAGACAATACAGAAGTGGCTACAAACACTGATACTACATGTACTCCGTCCGAGAGGTAAGTTAGCACACCATTCAGTACGTAGCAACATCACAAGCACAAGAAAAGTGATCAACTTTTCAGTAACGCTTGATTGAGTATACGCTACCGGTCTATCGAGGTGAATTGTTTGAATCGCTGATAATTTCAAAAAGCCGAGACCTATTGTCCTGCCGGCCTGAATGGGTTATTTTGCCTGTCGCAGAAAGACACCATGTCGTAATCATTTTTAGTTGCTCTCGTTGTCAATGGCCAAATGCCGCAAAGAAAGATACTTTCATGGCATCAACGCTGTGAATTCGCTAACCTTCCTCCCTGTGCCAACCAAGTGATTTGCTCCAAAACTGCGCCGTGATTGACTCAGGCGCTAATGAGATGATCGCATCTACAAGTCGGCGTCGTCTTCGTCTGGCAGAGCCTGTCCAGCAGCCATCTTCATCTCCTCCTCGTACTGGGCAAGAACGGCCTGGTCGATCTGAACCTCTGGTGGGGCGAGAGCTGGGGCGGCGACGAAGTCCTATAAATTTGTCAGTACGGAAAACGATGGCTGGAGATATCGTGCAACTCACCAAAGACTGGTTGCCAACGAGCTTCCTGGCGAGCCAAAGGAAAGGCTTCTCGAAGTTGTAGTTGGACTTGGCGGAAATGTCGTAGTACTGGAGGTTCTTCTTGCGGTGGAAAGTGATGGTCTTGGCCTTGACCTTGCGCTCCTTGACATCGACTTTGTTACCGCAAAGGACGATTGGAATGTTCTCGCAGACACGGACGAGGTCACCTGTGAATGTATATGAGCGGAATGCGCGCTTGCGACCAGATAACTTTGGACTTACGGTGCCAGTTTGGAACGTTCTTGTAGGTGATACGCGAGGTGACGTCGAACATGATGATACCGCACTGGCCGTTGATGTAGTAACCATCACGGAGACCACCAAACTTTTCCTGTCCAGCGGTGTCCCAGACGTCGAACTGAATCTGACCGAGGTTCTATCCGAATGTCAATAATCGTGTTCCCGTTTTCTTCCATCTCATAGAGTACGTACGGTAGAGAAACCGAGAGGGTGGACCTCGACACCGAGAGTCGCGATGTACTTCTTCTCGAATTCACCAGTCAAGTGACGCTTGACAAAGGTGGTCTAGGCGAGCGCAAAAGGTCAGCTGCTGTTGTCCAAACTCGATGGAAAAATTGCCGATAGTGTGTACACACCTTTCCGGTACCTCCATCACCAACAAGGACGAGCTTGAAGGTTGGCACGTTCTGACCTTCTTGAGCCATGATTTGTTGTAGTAGTCTCTTGAGCTTTGTTGATATTTGTGAGAGCTCTGTGGTAGCGGTTAGAGATTGCGAATGGCCAGGAGAGAATCTCACGACGACTGACGATTTGATCAAATGAGCGATATCTGAAGATGGCGATGTAGATAGAAGACTGATGTTGGGTATAAAGAAGCGGTGGTGGGGTCAAGAACGATCCTTGGTAAAAACAATGCTGCTGGTCTGGCTTCTGCGCGGTGTGCTGGCGGCAGTTTCCGATCAGGCATCATGTCACATGGCCCGTGCACAACAGCTCGAGAAATTTCCAAGGCAGCAGCGACTACCAGAAGTGGTTGATCGGCTTACATCAGTCGCTACATGGTCATCGCTTGGTTGACGAGCATCTAAATGATGAGACTTGGATGGTTGTCCATGTCAGAAACAGCGCCAGAAGGTATTCCTTGTTTGCGACGAGCGCTCGATGGATGTTGTAGCTTCAAGAGCTATTCGAGGTAAAGTCGATAATCGTCAAGGCCTTTCATCGTTTGCAGTGTTTGTCAACTTTGGTCCGTCACACGATGGACTAAATATCTCAAAAAGACGAGCTCCAATTCCTAGGTCACTCGCTCTCATGCCTTTCGAAGTCAGGATATTGATTACTGTATCGCCACAGCATGCAACCCCACCTTCAATAGCAACACGCCAAAATCAATCAAATGCTCAGAGTATCTGCTGCGAATGCATATATCATTTCTCATAATCTCCTGCCCCATTCATCAGAGCGGCAGCAAATGGCACCCAAGCATACCTCTACCGCCCCAGTTATGCCTAGGCACAAGCTTCAATTCCAGCGTCTGCGATCCTCCACCGATTTCTGCAGAGCGCAACACCTTGATTGCTATGTCCCGTCCCTCGTTCTGCTGTACGACCTGTGCGACCTTGGACAGTTTTTCGTGATTCATCCAATTGATGTAGCCGAATTTGGTGATCTTGTCTCCTGCTTTGAGCCCAGCTGCATCGGCGGGACTTGACGGTACGACACTGTTGACCTTGGCGAAGGGCGCTTCTATGCCGGCTGTGCTAGATACTGCCGTGGACGCTTGAGCTGCTACAGGTGGTGCACTCGTGACTGTCGTTGTTGGTGTGGAAGTCTGGGTTTCTGACTCTTTTGGAGCGCTGGCCCAGTGTTTATGCAAGCCTTCTTCAATCTTGACCATCAAGCTCTTATAGTCGTTCTTGAGGCGTATGATCTTTGCTCTAGTGGTGCGGATTTGGGCGATATCCAAGTCTGGTCGTGGATAACCGTCAAAGGTCGTGAGGGACGTTTGCATTGTGACATTGTGCTGCGCAAGGCATCAGCATTACTGTGCACAGTAGATGACAGCTTTTGAGAACGACTCACTGAATCTAAGACTGAACCGAGTGCTTGTAACTCTGCTTGTATTGCATCTCTTTGTGCCATCAACTCCTGGAGCGATTTATTCCCAGAGTCACCGTTCGCATAGCCATTTGAGGTAGGACCAGAGGCCACAGTGGGTGTATGAAGGTCGTCCATCGGTCTTCCCATAACTATACTACTTGATAGAAGAAGTGGTTATGGAGTCAGCAGTGAGAGTATGCGGTTGACGTCTTGTAGGACTGACCTATGGCGGGGCAAATGCGCCGAGCAGCACAGGCCATGCTCGAAACATTTGAAGATCTCCAACTTTTGGCGGATCCAACGAAGACAGAAAGAACCATGACCGCCGTCATGATTATAATGTATGTTCGATAGTTGTTCACATACAGTAAGATCGATCAGTTATTCTTTGACAGTATTGATTTCGTGATCGGTCATAAAACTACGGACATGGCCATGTGCCATCAGCCCGCTGAATAAAGGGCTTATTCAGCATCATCTATATACTAAGGTCTTTCATAGACCATGTAAAAACAAATGGGTATCATACGTGGCAATCCTGCCCCAAATTAACGCCAATGCTGTGTCAGATGCGACAGCTTTGTATCGTGTAAAACACAATCACCTCCTCTCCCTGGTTGGAGACTTTCTGGACCTAGACTTCTGAATGCGTCCGTCCTTGGAGACGCTGGAAGAAGTGTAGTCGTTTCCTCTGCGCCAGGCAGGACTTGGAGGCTCAAAGTAGCCAGGCGAACGCCCATTGCTGCTTGATCCACTAAGGCTACGAGGCGATGCAAGGTCCGAGCATTCAGAGTCTTCTTCGTCAACTTCGGTCGAATAGTTTGCAGGCACAATTGAAATCATGCTTGGCTTTGAGTTTCTTGGGCGCTGTGTGGTTTCGCACTGACTGCCCTCATCAACCATCCTCTCGACGAGCTCCGAGATGCTACGGAGGTGTGATGGATCGGCTTGCAGGTACATATCGCGCTGGCGCTGGATGCGTCGTCTCCAGCATGGTGGAGTTCTTGGAGAGGTCGAAGATGATACTTGGTTCGAAGAAGATGACTCGTTGGTGGATGATGACGAGTGAAGGGGTTCGAGGTCTGTGGACGAATCTATGCTAGGCGTCTCGAGGTTTTGAAGGCCAAAAGCGCGTGCAAGATTAGACATGTTGGCGAATTCTACCGGATAAGATGTCCTTGTGTCGCGAGGTGAGAGAGGACCTAGCGCTGAAAGAGGATTCGACGCGGCGAAGACATCGTCTGTGTGGTTGACAAGAGAAGAGGGGTGACACGAGGCCGTCTCGATTGAATAGTCTCCGAAGAAATCCATGATGTGCGATTGATTGTGGAACAGTGAAGGTTGATCGATGAAGTGCTATCGAGGAAACTTTGGTTGTAGTTGTGGTGCAGATGTCATGCAACAAGTACCGGCGCTTGACGTCTGATAAAGTATTTTGAATGCCGGCAGTCCTCGTACTAATAATACTCGTATATCCGCATGTAAGTTGTTCGACGCGGGAACTGTTGTACAGAAGAAGGTGGACGTTGGTAATTCGCAAGTCCGGGATCGATAGTGGAATGAGTAGCCCAACGGTCAGTCCGATACGCAGTGAGCAATGCGATCAAGGGCTCTCGCGCAGAGAGAGGGCAGGAGCAGACGTTTATGAAGTCGCGGTTGAGGTGGGTCTGCAGTTGAGCGACAGGCAGTCGCGCTCAGTCATTGGAGAAAGCAAAAAGGAGAGGATGATCCATGCGTGGCAGACACGATCAATTCATTCGTTGACTTTACGCTCACGTCGCAATGATCAACACCTTCTCCATAATACCAAAATGTGGGAGCCAGTCAGCTGTCAGCGCGGAATTCTTTCCAGAGATGATCTTCGACGCTAGAAGGCCGGCTTTTTCGATCGCATTAGCATGGTTCCATCGTTGAGATTGTCCTGCATGAGTGCATGTAACCTTACCCCGTGGCGAAACACCATGATTATCAGCTTCTCGGGTCAGATTCGTCATTCACAGACTCAGATAATCGACAAGTCAGTCTGGCGTTCCTTGTGTCTTGATGGCAGATTGAATGCAAGCGAGCAACGGATCCGATCGATGTATGGAAACTGCAAGCCGTCTTTGCGGCAGACACCCAAGTGCGGAAGCCACAATTCACTACTGACAAGTGAGGTAGGTACCCACTATTTTGGGCATTGCACAGGGCTGGCTTTAGAAGTGGCGTCGCGCTAGGGTTCTCGGCTCTGTCGAAAGTCCTGCGAGTCAGCCGTGCCCCGTCTTCGATTTCGACTTGACCCGCTAGAAACTTTGTGCGACAGGCAGAAACAGCAACCCGGTTGATGGCCATGCGTGGCTATACCCTTTGTCCTGCATTAGGGCTATGAGTCGCCCGCCAGAGTACACGCGTTGACTTTCAACTGCATTGTTTTGTGTGTACCCAGTCTGCAAAGTAGCGGACCGAGCTCTCCACGACGGCACGAGGAATTCTACGCACTGTCTGTGTGTTGAGCTGATGGTTAGACTACGCTTTGACGGGTTGGTGACACATGTCTGTGCAATATTGCTACGGTATCACCACTGAGCTAGGTATACGATCACATGCCAGTAGAGCCAAGTGCGGGCCATGTTCCGTCCCTTCTGCGGATAAATACTGAAGAGGCAAGAAGTCAAACCGCAATAGTGAAGTTATTATCTGTCTCAACACGATGCGGTACCATGGACTGTAAACGCCGACCGTTTTCTTCTCCACCATGACAAGGCAGTGTCAGCATACAACGGCCCTGCTCTATGCGAGACTGGTCATGAGATCGAGAAACCGTCCGGCACTTCTGACACATCAATCGTGCCAAAGCGACACTGTCCGAGTCATGGCAGCCACCTTGGCCAAGCTGACTTTAGCCACGAACGCGCCACATCGACCAGAGGCGTCATCTGGCCAGACCAGTAGGAAATGGGTTTGCAACGCGTCTTCTTTCCTCATTAAAGCACCCATGCCGTTGAGTGCCCTGCTATCGCCATTCTCGCCCTTTGCCACGGTCTGGTATGCTTCGTTAAGTGTCATGTCGAAATTTGCCGCTGTACAGTTGGGCGTTTCAGGTCGCCGTTCCGGTAATCCAATGCTTGCGAAGCATTTGGTCGTTTGTCGTCAGTCAGCCGTCCATAACGACTGTGTCTGGACTGTCTGAATTGTTGTTGTACATCTTGAAATGCGATACAGTACATGTTCGCGATCGATCCCGTCCAATCTGTATTTCGGAAAGTAGAGCCGGTCCATGCCAGATTCGACGGACTTCGAGATGGCGGTCTTGTCTTTAGCCCGAATGATCACCGTTTCTCATGTGGCTCTGTTGATGGTGACTGCTCATGGGTCCAGAATCTCTTTCCTCCGGACTACGGCTGCTCTTGCCATTATTGAGCTTGCCACCGGGAGTGGGCTGCCTCTGGTCCAGATGCTCTTCGTGACGGATGGGAGTATTGTCCATTGAGCTTCCGTTTCCTCCCTCCTCTCGTCGTCGTTGTCTCTCTTCGGCTCGGACAGCTTCGTCGTTGTAGATCTTTTCGAACTCGGCTTCTGGCAACAACCCTTCAACCCGGACACTCTTGTCTCTCAGCTCATCCTTCTTCTGCAATTGCTCTTTCATATAGCCCACGGCAGCTTCCATCACTTTTGCTTCACTTGCGCCTTTTCCTTCCCATCCAGGCATCATGTTCGCCAACTGCTCAAACTGCTCGCGAATCGCCTGTCGCCTGGCCTGCTCCGAAGTGTTGTGATTGTTTTTCTTCTGCTCATCGGTCAAGCGCGCTTTCTGAGAAAAGTTGTTGGACGACATGGTGGAAAGAGTTTTCGTACTGTGCGTAGTGAAGAATTCTGGATTGTATACTAAATTGACCTGTTCTGAATGCCGAGTCGTCGCTGTTGAATGTAAATCCGAAGAGACCAGAGCGTGCCTGAATTGTTATATTATTGAGGCAGAAGAGTCGCGGCTTGTGATGTCAATTGAAGCGCATCCGTCCAGGCATAAGGTGGAACAATAATATTCATGCCGGCTTGTGACCGCCCGTGACAGTCATGTGTTTAACAGAGTCGCATGTCGAGGAAGAAGCACGTGAGAGAGAGTTGCTTCAACATGTAAGAGCTGAGATAAAATGTACTGCAAGTTAGGTAGTGAAGCGAAGATGAAGCCCTGCTACATACAGTACAGTAGGAGTAGCATCGGCGTCTAAACTTGAAACACCCGATGAGTGGAGTCGAACAACCTCAAACAGTACCGTGAGTACGTACGAAGTGCGGTAAGGCAATCCGACCGACCTGGGTGGGCGGTGCTGCAGTACGGTATATCCACATGACGATCTTGTACACGCCTCCTTTAGAATTACAGCATCCTCATCTATACTGTCTTCGAAATTACCTACAGTGCTCATACCCAACACAACTTTGAAGTCTTGGTCTGTCAACCTTTGAGATCTGGACCTCTAGCGGAAACAACTGTAGGTTTGCAGTCCGCACCTGCCTCCTGCATTGATTGCGGCATCTTTCATAGAACCTGAACCTTCCGAAAGGGCCATACACCGATGAAGGGTTCGTTGCAATGATATCACACCTCTTCAACTTACACAGCGCTTCTCTCCTCGAACAACACAGACGGTGTAATGTCAATGCAATCCACACGATCATCGATTAATAGCCGCCGGACCAACAGCCTACAGCAGAATGGGCGCATGCGACGGCAGGTCTCGCATTCGCGAAAGACTGTTAGCGAACAAGATGCATACTACTATGCTTTGAGCGCTGCTCTTCTGTCCCATCTGCTCCAACCCAGAACCAAACGCATGCAACATGTCGCTGCGCCAGCCAAACCCACTGTTCAGCGAACCAGCACGTCGATGAATGATCTTGTCAAGGATCTTACGCTTGTACGCGATTCAAAAAGCACCAGATTTCCTCATGGATTCACGTCAGAGCTGGATAAGCGTATCACTGGTGTCTTGGTGGGCAAGGAAAAGATGCCGGAATTCAACGATGCCGTGGTCAAGAGAACGTTTGCGGTCTTCCTGAACGAGATAAAGAACCCTACATTTCGCAAATCTATGGAAAAGGATAGAAGGGTGGAGGATCTCATCCTGATATTTTTCTCAAAGTCGACCTCCGAGTTGTCCAGAGGCAAAGCACAGGATGACGATAGCTGGAAGCTGATGGTTGATCGACACGTTGCTCTCTTTGTTCGTCTGATAATTTCGACACTCAAAGACAATGATTGGAATCGCGACCGACCAGAGCTCATCAGCAGGCTCAAGTCACTGGAAAGCAAGCTCTTGACACACTCTCAGGATCTGGCAGACGACTCGCAACGCAATGGAGGTCAAGGAGGGTCTACCGTTGAGGTCGAAGCTCCCATCAGTTATGAGCTCAAGGACATGCCTGGTGTATTGAAAGTTGCGAATGTATTTGGAAAAATGTATGATCAAGTACAGACAGATATCGACGCACACAAGGATGTATGGACTGCAGAGGCGGCTCTGCGGGACCTCAAGCTATATCAAGCTCACCTTAGTCTGAACACGAAGAAGACTCTTTGTAGTGAGGACTTTGACGTTCAAGAGTCCTATGAACAGTGGAAAAAAGTCGAAGTCCAAGCAGTATCGCAAATGATGCTTGCGATTATACAGGTGTACCCGGAATTGGCAAAGAGCACTTCGGGTGGCACTCTCCCATCTTTCAAGCCGTCAAATACCTCATCAGTTGATTCGCCGATAGCAGACGGAGATTCATCATATGTCATTGACCAACCCGTTGATCTTAGCAGTCTATCGCTGAGCGATCCTGTATCTTCGACTGTTGATGATGACACGCCATTCACTTTCATACCGCCTGAACCACGCGCATACTACTTGGCGGTAGTACGCAAAGCGCTTTCGAACGACCTCTTCGACAACAGCTCACAGTCTTCTGAAGGCACTGAAGATAGCAGTCAGACCCAAATTCTGTCAAAGACATCTTCCGAGGTGCTCAACGAGATCGCAGTGAGATGGCGCGTACCACCTTGGTCACGTCTTGTACTTTTCTTGGAAGTCATCAAGGAAAAATACCAAAACCAGGAAATCAGCACCGAGACTTTGGACAATGCATTCGTTTTCACCAAGGAGCCTCCTCAAGAAGTGAAAACGCAGGGTAAAAAGCTGCCCTCAATTCCTCAAGAAGCGTTGTTGGATAGGTCGAAGTGGACCACGACAGACTTGGTCACGACCCAGCAAATACTCGTCTCTTTACATGATGCTCTGCTTAGAGAACTCTTCGATCGAATGAAGCACTGTTACGAGAACAAACCGCCATCTATTGGTCCAGTAATGTATATTTTGGAGCACCACATCTACGATGATGCGCTTTTTGGCCAGGAACCAGAAGACCTCGACCAGTTCACAGCTAGCTTGAGAGAAGCCCTACGTGAGCGAGCGCGGAGTGCGTACAGCGACATCCTTGCAAAGAACGTTCCAGATCAGGCAGAACAGTGGGAATTCTATCACATTATTCAGCTTGGCAAGGCAGTTATGGCACTATCTGATAAGATTCAAAAGCGGTATAGGAAAAATCCGGAAGTCATGGGTGTTGCTCCGCTCAATGTTTTGCTGAAGGAGATTTTTCCATCGTTCGCAGCAGACGCGCGCGATCTGGTCGCTCGCATCATTGACATATGGCGACAAAGAGGTGAAGATGTTCCGCTCCAAGATGGCTTCGATCTCTACAAGGAACTGGTCCAGATCCGGAACATTCACGCTCAAGCATTGCCCGATGTGGAGTTTGGTTTCCATATCGAAGGACTCTTGTCTGCATTTGTCTGGCGCTGGCTCGCTATGACGGACGAAAAGATGGTCGCCTGGGTCGAGGAAGCAGTCCGACAAGATAACTTTACTATCAAACCTGAACATGCAGGCAACATTGCAGCCGACAATGAACGACACAGCTCTTCAGCCTTGGACATGTACCGCTCATTCAACCAAGCAGTTGACCAGATTGTCAATCTCGAATGGGATGATGATTTACACTACGCTCGATTCATGACTACGCTTTCAAAAACAATCGGCAATGGTGTAACACGGTACTGTGAGCTGTTGGAGCAAAAGTTCAACAAAGAGATGGATCGCATGTCTCCAGAACAAGAAGCGGCAGCTCATCAAACTCGTCAAGAAAAGTGGATGCAGATGGCCAAAGATACAATGGTTGGCAGAGAAAAAGCCGAGCCTTTTCAGTTCTTACCACAATCTTTGGTGAAACTCAACGACATTGAGTATGCGACCATGCAGTTGGACAAGGTTGAAAAGGAGATCAACGTCGACGCATGTGCAGATACGATCCAGAAGTTTGACCCGCCTTTACCAAAAGCTCGAATGACCAACAAGTGCGTCTTTACCATCAAGATCATCGAAGCAGAAGACCTGAAGCCTTGCGATATGAATGGATTGAGTGATCCGTATGTCGTGTTAGGAGACGAGTACCAAAAGCGCTTGGCCAAGACACGCATCATATACGGAAATCTCAATCCGAGATGGGACGAATCAGTGGATATCAGTACGCAAGGTCCGTTGAACATTATCGCAACTATCTGGGATTGGGATGCTCTGGGTGATCATGACTGTGTTGGTCGGACGTCTCTGAAGCTTGACCCTTCACACTTTAGTGACTACATGCCAAGAGAATTCTGGTTGGATCTCGATACTCAAGGTCGACTGCTTCTAAGAGTCAGTATGGAAGGTGAACGAGATGACATTCAGTTCTACTTTGGCAAGGCATTCCGAACCCTTAAGCGAACTGAGAGAGATATGACGAGGAAGATCACAGACAAGGTGAGTTGTGTACGAACAGAAGTTACGAGCTTTTATTGACCATTTCCAGCTTTCTGCGTTCATCCAGCAGTGTTTGTCTCGACGCACTCTCCGCAGTGTACTCGGTCAGGGTATCAGCATCAATTCAGTCCGCAGCTTTGCTGGAGGATACTTGCAAAAGGTGCAAGGACGGCCGCTGTCAATTGCTGCAGCTC
>Ga0268244_10000718_pt1 | contig 12849 bp, 10 predicted proteins | sample AgamicMgSfe_FD_200258 | JGI IMG/M metagenome (GOLD analysis project Ga0268244, IMG submission 200258) | Agave microbial communities from Guanajuato, Mexico - Mg.Sf.e (v2) (version 2) | ecosystem: Host-associated > Plants > Phyllosphere > Phylloplane/Leaf | place: Guanajuato, Mexico | collected... | reverse complement strand
TCAACTGACATCATTCCAGGTCTGCAAGGGTCTCATCCACCTCCACTCTCAACAGATTATTCACCGTGACATCAAGTCCGACAACGTTCTTCTCTCTGCCCGTGGCAATGTCAAGATTACCGATTTTGGTTTCTGTGCCAAGTTGACCGACACCCGCAACAAGCGTGCCACCATGGTAGGTACTCCTTACTGGATGGCTCCAGAAGTCGTCAAGCAAAAGGAATACGGTTCCAAGGTCGATATCTGGTCCTTGGGTATCATGGCCATCGAGATGATCGAGTCCGAGCCACCATACCTCAACGAAGAGCCACTGAAGGCCCTCTACCTCATCGCCACAAACGGAACCCCACGCCTCAAGAAGCCAGAGAAGTTGTCCAAGGAGCTCAAGGCATTCTTGAGTGTCTGCTTGTGTGTTGATGTCAAGAGCAGAGCCACTGCAGAGGAGCTTGCTAGACACGAGTTCCTGCGACACGGATGTAGTTTGTCCGGTTTGGCTGAGTTGCTTAGGTTCAGAAAAGGGGGCGGTCACTAGGAGTGTTCGGATCCCGAGTAGACATGAGGCAAGTAAGCAGTCTCAAGCCTGAAGAGCCGTGTCGAGGTGATACTGGAGCCGGGACGACAGCACGCCGCGTCTTGGATAAGAGCAGGCGACTGGTCTTCATTGGACCTCAAGATACTTGTTGTAGGCGTGTGTCCGCGCAGCATGACAGTCACAGAGAACAGGCCGCTTGATATAGAGGAGATTGGCGGAGTAGCAACAGGAGCATCTCGCGAGCATCGAGTGCATCGCGAGAATCAGCATTTACAACACCGGCGTCTGAAAACTGGGCTTTGGGTGGTCAGGTCATTTTCGGCGAATCTTCTTCACACAACGAACAATAAGTTCTGTCGCCAGACTGTCGGACAAGCAGTGTTGGTCGAGATTTTGGAGTGGTGGAGATAGGGAATGGGAATCATGGCAGAGGTGGGATAGCGCGCGAACCTTCATATTCAAATAGGCACTCTACTTTCGCCAACGAGTGCGACAATATCAATTTCTTTGACTCATATCAGATTCTCTTCTGATTGTGATTGTTAATGCCAGGTTTCGTGATAGTAGCAATCACGTCGAATAACCATCTACCGTAAGTATGGAAGTGAAATTTAATCTCGGTCGGGGTTTGGACCCTGACCCAAAAGCCGACTAGCGCGATCAAGGACCAATACATCGTATGGTTTTATGGTCAAGCTATATTTTGCTGTCAACAACCATTTCCCTCATTACTACAACCAATTGTGTTGTATCCGCTCAGTCCATCAGATTCGCGGCCATCAGGTCCTCGGCACAGAGTTAGGAAAAAGCGCACTGCGAATCTCAACTTGAACGAACATACACAGTCAAGCCTCGGCAGACATGGCGACAACGAATGCGGGCACGCGTAGCACGACAGGCTTGAGATCTCTGGGTCATGTTCTCGTTACTGGCGGTACCGGTTTCCTTGGAAGCACAATCTGTAAGCTTCTATTGGACCGATCTGTAACGACCAAGCTCTCGGCTGTTGACCTTCGACCTGCGAAAGAGCCCCTCGATGGCGTCGATTACAACTTTGGAGACATCACCGATGAGGTTGCAATGGAAGAGCTGTTCATGAAGATCAAGCCGAACGTGATTATCCACACGGCGAGCCCCCACCTCACCATCAATATGCCCGAGGTCATGTACAAGGTCAATGTGGAGGGTACAAAGACCATGGTCAAGGTCGCGCAAAAGACGGGTGTCAAGGCGTTTGTCTATACCAGCAGCGCCAGTGTCATCCATGACACTCAGAGCGATTTGATCAATGCCGACGAATCCTACCCATACATTATGGGAGACAAGCAACCAGAATACTACACGACTACCAAGGTACGCGCGAGATTCCACAGCAAAGAATTGTAACTAATGCTAGGACAGGCCATGGCAGAAATACACGTTCTTGAGCAGAACAGACCAAAGGACTTCCCCAAGTTCCTGACTTGCGCTATTCGACCGTCTGGCATTTTTGGCGCGGGAGATATGCTGGCCACTCCAAGGATTATGCAAGCATACTATAAAGGTCAGACTAAGTTTCAGTTGGGCAACAACGACAATCTCTTTGATTGGACCGAGGTCACCAACGTAGCACACGCGCATCATTTGGCGGCCGCTGCCCTTCTCACCACTCGCGAACGCGAAGACCAGGGCAAAGCGATTCCCCTCGACACAGAAAAGGTGGACGGCGAGGCTTTTCTCATCACGAACGACCAATCGTGTTTCTTCTGGGATTTTTCACGCATGATCTGGCGCGCGTGTGGAGATACGACAAAACCATCTCAGGTCTGGATATTGTCAAGAGAGTTCGGTATGCTCCTGGCTGCTGTCTTTGAATGGGTATACTGGATTGCTCAATGGGGTCAACCAAATCTCACGAGACAAGTCATCAGGTACAGCGCCATGACCAGATATTTCAACATTGACAAGGCGAAGAGAAGGCTGGGTTACAGACCCGTTATCAATTTGGAGGATGGTGTCAACCGGGGTGTTGCGCATCTCATTCGGACCGGACAAGTAGAGAATATGCCTGAGAGCGTCAAGGGAAATGTACCGGAGCATTTGAAAAAGTATGTCGAGGAGAAAAAGACGCAATAGAGATATTCAGATATGGATGATATTGGTGGTTGGAATGGCGGGCTTGTACTGTAAAAAAAATACGGAGAAGCTTGTACCTTGTGCCGATCAGAATTACCTGTATTGAATACACAGCAACGTTCGTTTTGACATTGCCAACGCTCTCTTCAATGTGCAAGAATTACTTGACGCGAACATCGTTATTGACATGAGCCTGTCTGATAGTTCATGGAATAGCAATTCGCACATCACTTCGACAGTCATCCCCCAGAAGCCGCATAGTCCCGTTCAATGATGGTTGATGATGTCTGCGGTTCCGACACGCGGAGGTGGACGGCAGCAGCCGCATTGAATGAGCGCAAGGATCCACTCTTGTCTGCCGCCCGGTTTAACCTCCACAGTAACTCGTGCATCTGCAACGACGGTCGTTAACCATCATTTGACTGTTCGCCATCGTCTTTTATTGCGCTTCCACGGTCGTCACGTTTCCAGCGTACTCGCAATCGACCCAGCTATCTTGCTGCACTTTATTCATTCTCGCGAGAAGGAACCCAACCTCGATCCATCACAGCCGCTGCGTGGCCCTCCGACGGGGCATGTGCTCTTACTGAACGACAACCATAGCGAACTAGCATCGGAAGCATTGATCGATCTTCAAAATGTCATTCTTAGGTGTCTACAGGGCCATATACGATTATGCGCCGCAGAGCGAGGGTGAACTTGAGGTCACAGAAGGGGATCTCTTGTTTGTGCTTGAGAAGAGTACTGAGGATGATTGGTGGAAAGCAAAGAAGAAGGCGCTAAGCGACGAGGAAGATGAGCCGGAAGGATTGGTCCCCAAGACTTATATTGAAGAGGTAAGTGATCAAGACGAGTTCAGGATGGCATTGGGTCATGGCCAACAAAATTGTACATGGTGTCTGACTGCATGAATCTCAATAGGCTCAGCCGATATACCACGCCAAAGCACTATATGATTACACAAAACAGACGGATGAGGAGATATCGTTCGGTGAGGAGGTGCAACTAGAAGTCTTTGATACTACCGATCCAGACTGGACGCTTGTTGGACTCAACGGAGAGTATGGTTTCGCGCCGGCGATATACATTGAAAAGGCCAGTGCTGGCATTTCATCCGCTCTGGCTCCACCGGCAATGCCCACCCGACCACAAGCACAACAGTCAACGCCTGAACCAGAAGACGAATTTGACGACGACCCGCTTGAGAGTCCGGTGCAAAACCCCGCAAGAGCTCTTGCCGGTATCATCGCGCAGAAAACCGGCGAGAGACAGGCTTCTTCCGGCACTAGGGAATTCGCAGCGCCTCCACCTTCGTCGCGACCCCAGTATACTCCAGAGGAGTCTGACGAAGAATTGCCTCCTCCGAAACCAGTCCGACCTCAGTCTGTTGTCGAGCCCGAATACTCGGCACGCTCTGCACATCCTGCTGGCGTCATGCCCTCGCCTCCTTATAACCGTGCGGTGTCGGACCATTACGACGAAGACGATAGAGGGATGGCATCACCTCGAGGCTTCCACCTCTACAACGTTTCCGAGATGGTGTCACACATGGGCAAGAACAAGAAAATGCCAACAACACTCGGAATCAATGTTGCACGAGGCATAATCACGATCTCGCCGGAAAAATCACGAGATGGACCACAACAAGAATGGACTGCTGAAAAACTCGTGCACTACTCGATCGAGGGCAAGCATGTATTCATGGAGTTGGTGAGGCCAAGTAAGAGTATCGATTTTCACGCTGGAGCCAAAGACACTGCAAAGGAAATTGTTGCTGCATTGGGCGAGATCGCTGGTGCTTCCAGGGCTGAGGGCCTCAGAGAAGTCATTGCTGCTGGAACCGGCACCGGTCAAAAGAATGGTACCATGTTGTACGAGTTTATGGCGCAAGGAGACGATGAGGTCACTGTTGCGGCCGGAGACGATGTCATCGTGCTTGACGATACGAAGAGCGAGGAGTGGTGGATGGTCAGGCGGTTGAAGAATGGCAAAGAAGGTGTTGTTCCTTCTAGCTATGTCGAGATTACTGGTGTCTCTTCGGCGCCGTCTGCATCGAGCTACACTGGCGTCAACGCTGGCAAGTCTGTGGTTGAACAGAACAGGCTCGAGGAGGAGCGCATGGCTAGAGAGGCTGCCGATAGGCAAGCTCAGCGAAGAAGAGAGGAGAGCTCGAGGGCACAAGAAGTGCAACCTCCTACTCGCGGCAGTAGCAGAAGAGATGGCGGTGACAGTAAGAGCTCGAAGCCGAGTAAGTGTATATGCTTATGCGAGGGATTCACGACGGAACTAACAATATGCAGAGCCAAATATGGGTAGAGTGCGGACATGGACCGATCGATCTGGATCTTTCAAAGTGGAGGCAGAATTTATTGGTCTTAAGGATAACAAGATTCACCTCCACAAGCTCAACGGCGTCAAGATTGCCGTTCCCGTCAACAAAATGGCAGTCGAGGATCTCGAATATGTTGAAGCGCAGACTGGAGTTTCACTGGATGAGGACAAGCCCCTCTCTGATATCAAACGTCGTAGCACTCTCAGAGCAAAGGATCGCGAATCGGCTTCGACGAGCAGGGCTGGCGCATCGGTGCAGAAGGAACTCGAGTACGACTGGTTTGATTTCTTCCTGCAGTCTGGTTGCAACCCCCAGATTTGCGAGCGCTATGCTAGAGCTTTCTCGAACGAACAGATGGGAGAGGAGATTTTGCCAGAAGTCACTCCTCAACTTTTGAGAAATCTTGGAATCAAGGAGGGTGATATACTTCGTATCATGAAGAATCTCGATACCAGATTCAATCGCACGCGGGCTGTGGGTGCGGACGGACAGGTAGCCAATGAGGCTGCTCCAGCCGCTGATGGTCTTTTCTCGGGACCAGGCGGCGCGCTTCGTAACAACACGCGTAAAGGGCGTCCTGCTCCTGCTGTACAGACTAATGATGTCGTGGACCCTGATGCATTCAAGCAGGAAGAGAAGGCAGCACCTTCGCAAGCGACATCAACTCCACTCACTTCGGCGCCTGCAAGACAGCCATCCGGCTTTGACGACGATGCTTGGGACCTCAAGCCTTCTAGGACAGCTTCCGATGTTGGACCTCCACCTCCACCAAAGCCAGAATCACCTGCCGTGATATCAAAGTCTGTGGCGCCTGCTCCCGCGCCAGTACAACGACCAGCACCAACTGGCGGTATGGCAGAGCTATCGCTTTTGTCACCACCACTTCAACCTACTCCTGCGCCAGCACCGGTCACTCAATCTCAACCTCTCTCTCCATCTCGACCGGCTGCTGATCCTTCATTCTTTGATCAGTTGGGTGCGCCTGCTCCTGTGCAAAGTCTTCAAACCGGACGACAACGTCCATTGGCTCCTCAGACTACTGGTGGTGCTTCCACAATTGCGCCTCCACCTGGTCGAGCAGCTTCTGCGCCAGGCTTCCCACAGAACCAACAGTCACAATTTGGCACACCTGCGCCTCTTGCACCGCAATACACTGGTTACATGCAGCCAATGAAGACAGGTTTCCAAGCTCCTCCAGGTCAGAGCTTGCAAGACATGCAACGCCAACAGCAAATGCAGCAGATGCAGCCTCAAATGACTGGCTTTCCTCAACAGCAGTTCACAAACGGAATGCCAGTGCAAATGACGGGTTACAACCCTCAATTTGGGCAGCAAGGTTTCCACCAACAGTTACAAGTTGGACAAATGACTGGCAGTCCATTCGCTGATCCACCTCGGGCTCCTTTCCAACCTCAACCGACGGGCCTTCAGCAAACATTCACTCCACCTCCACAGCAGACATCATTCCTCCAGCCACAGCAAACGGGTCTGCCGCCACCCCTCACACCAATGCGAACAGGTGCGTTTCCACAAGCGAATGGGTTCCAACAACCACAACCTAGCGGCTTCGGTCAAGCACCACAGCAGTACCCTCAGCAGACTGGATTTCCACAACAGAATGGCTTTCAGCCACAGCCTCAACAAACAGGCTTTGCGCCTATGCAGCAGCCAATGCAAACTGGCATCTCACCAATCGCCTCGCTCAATCCTCAACCTACAGGATTCCAACCACAGAGTCAATTCGGTCAGCAGCAATTTGGTATGCCTCCGCAACAACAGCAGATGCAGGCACCTGCGCCTCTGCTACCGCAGAAGACTGGTCCACCGCCACCTGTCAGGTTTGGTGTTCAGCCTACCGCTAGACTGACACCCCAGCCGACTGGACGTAGGGCGAATCTGGCGAATGCTAGTGCCGCCAATCCTTTTGGATTCTAATGATCTGAGCGTGAATACCATGGATGCGGTGGGAGGTAGATAACCGTTGGCAGGGAGGTGGACGGCCCTTCAGAATGGAAAGGATAGGAGAGGGTTGTAGATAGTGTGTATAATCATCATCATCTTGTTCCACTGTCGATTTGTTCATAATGTGACATAAGGTGTTAGATATGAGCGTTAGCGATTTAAAAACATGACAGATTCTACGTTGTATCATTTCCTGCCTCAAGCATCTGGTTCTTGATCAATAGATGGACCTGAACTGTCCTATACAGTCTTGGGGTAAAACCATCCCCGACTCAAGCAAAACGCGGGGAAAGACTGCCGGCAACCAAAAAGATCACCCCACTTCAAATGAACCTCCCGTTCAACTCTCTCAGTCCATTGGCCCAGAAAATCAACATCGAAGCAATCTACCAAAATGATACCTCTCCGCTCCCTAACATCAGGTCTCTCCCGCCTGATCTCCTCCCTGAACCCCTACCAAGCAACCCTCAGCCTACCCGCACTACCAACACAAAACATCGAGACCTCATCCTCAAAAACCGCCCGAACACTAAACAACCTCTTCAAAGCAAACCACCACGCACACAACATCCTCCAACACGGCACCGCGAATCAACTCCCTCACCTCCTGGCCTCAGCCTACCTTCTGTCCGCGACGCCGGAGCACTTGTCGTCTCTCTACGACGACCAGCTACAGTGTCTAGAGCACTGGGTTGAAAGCCATGAGCAGCTTGTAGAAGGCGATTGGAGGGATGTGCTTGGACGGAAAGAGTATAGTCGGGCGTTTGTGGATTTTTTCGAGGATAGGCTTGCGGCTACGGGGTATGAGTGGAGAGAAATGGTGGGCGAGGTTTTGTTTGAGGGGGAGAGGCCGTTGGGGTATGCTTTGCTTGAGGAAGGAGGGATGCCGGCTGTTTCGCTAAGTGCGGCGTTTGAGGTTGGGAGTCAGGCGCTTGGGATCGAGGCGCTGGGGTTGGCGGCTTGTGGGTGGGGTGTGTTGGCGAGGGTTTTCGAGGAAGAGGGAGAGACGATGACGGAAGGGAGCACTGAGGATCTGGAGGAGGTTTTGGTCAAGATGCGGGGGGATCAGAGGTTGGATGGGCACAAGGGACGAAGTGTGGATGGACTGTTACAGGACGCGCAGTCGAAGGAGGTGGTACTTGAATACTGGAGGGGCTGGACTACTGAGGACTTGAAAAAGAGTTTTGAGGACGGTCAACGAGCGGCGGTGGAACTGCTAGTCGGAGGACAGCACTTTGACCTTTCTATGGCTCAACTGCTGAATGCCTCGCACGCTGTACGGGTCCTGCTACCTATCATTCCTTCAGACTGGCACGTCAGACTCCTTCGCCAATGGTGGCTCCTTTTCGTTTCGACATATATTTGTCTGGGGCGCCCTACGCTCGACGGACGCCGAACCAAAGAACTCGACCTGAACGCGCGAGACTGGAGGTTCGTTACAGATCGCGCGTTGAGGTCGAAGTGGTCGACAGATGCGCAGTTTGTTAAGGGTGAGTTGATCGAGGTTGCTTTTTCCGGATTCTGCTAATGTATTTGTCCAGCGTGTCGTGCTATCAAAGTGGCGGCCGAGACCCGGAATGATGATGACCAATTTTTCCTCCAAGCGGGAATCTGTTTCGCAGAGGAATTTGACGGCTGGACTGGGGTCGAGAACCAGTAGACACACACGCTTGAGCAATCTGCCACAAGACCGGTATGAATAATAGTAATAGAACGTCGTGTACTCTTCATTCTTCGGCGACTTCCTCCCCTTGATCCCACCAGAGAAGCGGTCCGAGCCCACTTTGCTGCATCGAGGCCGTGATCTCATAAGGACTTCTCCTGTTCTCCTCTTCTGCTTCTTCGCCGGGAGCACTCTGCTTTTCCGGCGACAAATCAGTCCAATTCTCGGCCTCGACTCTGAAGCGGACGGTCTCGTTACGATCGAAGAACAGCTCGTGGCCTTCATCAGTAGTCCAGACCCAGGCTTCTTCAGTAGAGTTGTAAGTAGTGTTGTCGAAGAGCATGTGAGGACCAGGAACCCAAATATCATCGAAAAAGTCCATAGATATTCTGATTCCTTCATTATTGTTCGCGGTGATCCTGCCTTGAAGGATCTCGCCTCTGAATGGACGGAAAACAATCAGTCGGAAATCGACATTCACGTTGACAATTCCAGTGCCGTGCCCGATCAGTCCTTCTGAAGTGCTGAGTATATCGAATAGACCAAGACAAAGGCCGTGTTTATGGATTACTTTGTCGGCGTATTTGGCATTGATGTTGTCCTCGAGGGCTTGCGCGCTTGGTTTCTCAAAATCTTGAGGTGAGATTTGTATTAAATCTGCGATTGTGACCTGTTTGGGTGAGTGATCGGACTTTGTGTTCTATGGGCGAGAGCATTACGATGTTATACATGTTTCCTGACTAAACCTGTTCGATAGAGGAGGAGGTATTGTCAAGAATGTACAGTCTGTCGAATGGTCATGCACGATATCACAAGATGTGGTGCTTGGAGAAAAAAAGGCAGGTGTTGCCGAGTGTGAAAGTGACTTGCACTTTTTGACCACAGACTTCCATGGCTTGGCATCAAACTGCTGAACTGCATTTACAAGTAATGCATACAATTCTCATACATAATAGTCTAGCAAATTCTAAAATCTTTCATACGCCATCAAATGATCAATATGAAACGACCGTAACGGATTGAAATATTTCTAGGCCTACCATGGCTCCTGGATTTTCTTTTCCACCACCGCCTCCGCCGCCGCCGAAAGCAGCATCTGCCAACCAGGATTTTGCGTCTACGTCGGACTCTCGAGGTGGCTCTCGGGGCGGTCGAGGAGGCAGAGGCGGCGGTAGAGGTAGGGGAGGTGCTCCAAGCCAAGGAGGTCATCTACCGTCGAATTACCTTGGCTCTCATATGAACAATCTACCAGGAGGAACTTACGTCAATCCGGCCTTTCAACACAATCAAGATGGATATAGTCGAAATACTGGCGCGGACTATGGCAACAAGCGCAAGAGAGATGACTACCCAACCGAAAGATCTGCTGGATCTTGGAAGGCCGAACAAAGACAATTTCAATCTTCTAGACCACATCCGATGGCAAAGCCAGACAACAAACCCAAAGTGCAAGTTGCTCCTGCCGTACCGAGCTTCGGCGCTCCTTTGTTCCAGGCTCCTCCGGCTCGTGGTGCAGTTTCCAATATAGCCAGTGCTCCCCCACAACAGCCAAAGACCAGGCTGGGCCTAGTGCCGCGTGGCGACGAGGATGATATCGTATCATCCGAGAGCGAAGAGGACGAGAACCTGGACGAGGAAGCTGCATTTCAAGCAGCTTCTACTGGGCCCATGACGTTCGAGTACAACGGAGAAGTGGCAAAGCTGGAGACCCAAGCCGATATCAAAATATGGATCGAGGAGCGAAAGAAGTCGTGGCCAAGCAGAAGGAGGGTCGACGAAAAGCAAGCTGAAGTACAGGCGAGGATGGAGGAGCGACGGAGAATCGAGGAAGAAACGAGGGCGGCAGCCTACGGACGACACGTAAACAGCCAGAGACAGGCTACTCAGCAAACCACTCACCAGATCAGGTCCTCAGATCCTGCCAATGCCGGAGTAGACTCGCTTGACACTCCCACGCGCTTGACAGAGACTACTGGACAGACCGAGACAACCACGAACGGCGACAAAGAAATTGCACCTGTTCAGCAGGCTGGACCAGGCAGTGACGATGATTCGGCACCAGAGGAGGTATCTTCAAGAGCCACTCCTCATATCATGGCTCCTCCTGACGTCTCCGGAAAGATATGCAATGTTTTCGCTGCCACCGGTAATTGCAAGTTTGGTAAGAAATGTCGCTATCAGCATGTCAGACCTACCCACGCAGAAGCGACAAGCCGACCTGGGCAAGATCGCAAATCAGATACCTTTCCGAAGCGGAAGACTTTGTTTGATCGGGTAAGTATCTCAATCTGATGATCCGAAGCGCAGGAAGCTGACTGTATGATCAGATGGTTGAGCAAGAAGACACTGAAAGTGATATGCTGGCTCTACAAGCAATTAAATATCTTGGCAGCTTGGGATTCTTTCGTCAGAACACAAGCACTACTTGAGATTGTTTTCTAGCACAATACAAGGAGAACGGTGAAGCGGCGTTGATATTCCCCTCCGCCATTCCCTCACGTTGTGAACTTTCACTTGACTTTCCACCTACTCGCACGACTTTGAGCCGCATTATCGAGTGGCTGGATGCCGAGCTTGCTGTTCGTCTTTGCTATTCAAGCGGCTTCATTGCGACCTCTCACACAAAATCTGGCACCGCACTACCAACTTCTCGCTTCCACCACAATCTACTTCAGCCCTTCTGACATCGACTCTCAAATCAAGTATCAACTCAACCTACTACAGTGAGTGTCTTACATTCCTGATCTCTATTGTCGGCGGATGGAGACTACTCACAGCTTGTAACATTGGACACTCACTAACACACTCACAGCAATGGCTGGAGAACAAAAAACCTTCAGTTTTGAGACGGTAGCAGTTCTATGCGCCGCTATCATGAGCAATGGTGGCACGGTAGGCACAGCTTACTATGATCTCATGTCTGCTTGCGATGGAAAACGTACCGCCTGTTCCTTCCAGCACGAATTCCGCGCTGTCCTGAGGCGAGCTCGCGAAATCAAGGACAACATGGGAGGCACCGGCACCATTCAGCCTGTGGCTCCCACCCCCAAGGGTGGTCGTGCCAGAAAAACTGCCCCAACTGCTGGCAGGAAGCGCGGTAGGTCGTCTTACTCCTTCATGTCCTTCTGGATACTAACGTCCCGCTCAAGGTGCCGTCCAGAAAGTGGATGAAGAGGACGACAACGACGATGATGCTTTGGGTGGCGCAGACAATGGCGAGCCTCACTCCAAAAGAATCAAGATCGAAGAAGAGGATGAAGACGAAGATGAAAAGTCCTCCAGTGATTGAGTGTCACAGCTTTCGAAGAAGCATCAGATGGAGGACCAGGAGTGCTGCTGCTAAGGACATTATCAAAGCAGTATGAATGATATCGACTATGCTTCAAACCACGAACAGAGCTTCTCAGCGTGACAATCTGAACGTGTCTGCGTTTTGCAATCCCTTGGTATTTGAGACACAACTGTTGACGAGCAGTACCCATATGTTCCTTGAAAGTGCAGTGCAGACAGAGCCTGATGGCTTGAGTGAAGTCTGCTGTAAAAATGCCAAGACCGGTTTGGAATCCGCGCACAGACCTTCGGGACAACCTCACCTCTTGTGCTTCCATGTATTGTGACTGATCCACGATATCTGCAATTGATCGCGCCAACCACCATGCAGTCACTCAGGCAAGCGTCAAGAGGCGCCAGACAAGGTGCTCAATCGCTCAACCGCCAACAACCACGTCGCTGGGCCCACGACGCTCACGACAGTACCCACCAGTCTCCTCCAGCACCATCACACGAATCCCTCGGTGTACGTCTCCGTCGTCCGATCTTGCATTTTATCTCGTCAATTGCATACTAACCACTACATAGCGCGGCTTCTACATCACCGTCGGCTTGATTCCCGTCTCCCTGGCTCTTTACAAGCTCTCCGCACAGGGCACCGACAGCCAGCCTTACTTTACACGCGTGCTTAACAGCTACGATTCATGGAGGCAGAACTGGGCGGACAGGAACGATTTGCACACACAGGCCGTTGAGCAGGCTGGTCGGGACAGAAATTTGTTCTTGAACTCGCCTGGAACGAGACATGTCGATATCAAATTCCCAGAGTACGTTATATGGATTATTGCGGGAAGAGCTTCGGAAGTTTGAGGATTATCAGGAGGCTTACCTGGAAATCATTATGACAGAAGCTGACAATACACACAGATCGATCAACGGTGGTTCGCCATGGAACGTTCCAGCTGGACACGGCAG
>Ga0268244_10000717_pt1 | contig 12866 bp, 13 predicted proteins | sample AgamicMgSfe_FD_200258 | JGI IMG/M metagenome (GOLD analysis project Ga0268244, IMG submission 200258) | Agave microbial communities from Guanajuato, Mexico - Mg.Sf.e (v2) (version 2) | ecosystem: Host-associated > Plants > Phyllosphere > Phylloplane/Leaf | place: Guanajuato, Mexico | collected... | reverse complement strand
TAAACCAGGGATGATGGAGGAATACGCCGTCTTCACTCTCAACACCTCCCGCATCGGTGAGAACATGCTACAAGAGCTCGATGCGAAAATCGAATCAATCCACTTCAAGCGATCCGAGCCCGTTTTTCTCCCAACCGCCACAGCTACTACCACACCCACAATCACTGCTGCGCCGACTACTATGATTACAATGGCTCCGCGCGGACTCCGCTCCGACCTTACCTCTTTGCAGAGTCACGCCGGCAGCGCCATCCACTCAGCCGGGTCTGCTGTGCAGAGCAAGGCGACCTCCATCGAGTCCGAAGCCGCCAGCGTCGCCACGAGCGCACTTGCAGCGGCAGAAACCAAGATCATCAACGCCGTGAACAAAGTCTACGAGGGAATCATTGCCGATCTACATCTCCAGGATTTCTACAGCATCCACATCAGTAGCAGCTGCACGGGCACGTACGTCTTTCAAAATGGCACAAACGTCACAGTGGGCACCGGCGGCCTCCCTACAGTGAAAGGCGCCAACAGTGTCCACAGACATGTCGATGACTGCTCGACTCGCTCTGCGCTGGACCCGATGTCACTTATCAGAGTCTTGTACTGGATCGGAATTGTGTCCACCGGTGGAGCACTCCTCGCTGGCATTGCAGGCCTCATCCTGCTCCCCTCTCACGCACGCAAGTGCTCACTCATCAATATCCTCGCCACCCTACCAGCCTTCGTGTTCCTCGGTCTCGCCTCAGCTGTCACGCACGGTCTCGCCTTGGGTGCCTCCAAGCTCATCAACTTCGTCGGCTCCGACATTGGAGTGGCCGGTTACATGGGCGGCAAGTTCATTGCGATGACTTGGGCTACGACCACACTGTTGCTGGCCAACCTGACATGCTGGGTATTGATATTCTTCCTCGCTGGACGACACAAAGAGGAGGGTGTATCGGTTCAGGGCCAGGGGTTTGGGTGGCCAAGCTTCGGAGCGAAAGAGCGGAATCGTCCGGACAGGACAAGTGGTGTGGCGATGCTGCCCATTTCTCGTCCGATGCCGGTGCATGATCGCAACGGCGTGCCGATGATCTAGAGAAAATTGTGCGGGTTTGATAAGGACGATTGCCAGCAGAGACGCAATGCGTATGCAAGCCGATAATATAGCATGTAATCCAGTTGTTATCCGTGTACACTCGACTGAACTTCGCTATTGTATCTGTATACCTAGCCTGACCATCTCCGTTATCGAAACGCTGAACTTTCCCGTGCACAAGGCCTACGATGTCTGCCATACCTTATGTCTGTAAACCAGCCGAACTTCCTAAAAGAGCATTAGCGTGCTTCGCATCTGAGAGAAACTCCCGTCACGTGACATCGCTCGAGATCGGCGTTGTGCGCTGCGGTGCGCTCGGTTTGATCGTTCGCGCTGAACACAATGACTTCCCTGCCGTGAACAACAAGACCTCGACCGCGATGACGACGCCCACAGCCTCCCATCCTCCTCAACCGTCATCAGCATCGAAAAAGTCTACGGGCCATGCGACGCCCCTCCTCCTGGGCCTTTCTTCGCCCGCTCCACGCAGTGTACCATCACCCGCCGCGGCACGCAAAGACCAGGCCGGCAAGACGCCCATCAATCATCCGACAACCGGCTCATCACAAGGTAGCAAAACGCTAGGCGGCACCCCTATGGTCCACAATCCGAGCCAGCATGGCATTGCGGGAGGCCCTTCGCCTGGCGTGAACACGCTGATGTACGGCACGCCCATTGGGCTTGGAGTAGAAGGTATCACGCCGAGCGTTTTGAACCTGCCTACACCGATTATTGGCGGCCTGACAATGACCACCTCGCTCTCCGAGTTGGGGTTGACCAGCTCTCTCGGAGGGTCGAAACCGAACGAGGATGAACAGCGCAAGACCCGCATGCGTAAGATACTCAAGGGCATCGGCGTACGAAAGGGAAGAGTCAGCGAAGAGGGCATCGCACGCGTGAGCAGACGCGTGGGCTTCACCAACGACATCGATGTTGAGAAGTTGTCGCGCGATCAGCAAGAGCGCATAGTGGGTAACCGCAAGATTGCCATTGCTGGCAACAAGGTTCTCGTAGAAGTAGATCTGAAGAATCACGTGCCACAGGAAGTTGTGGTCATGTACGATACGGAGAACTCGCACCTCACCGAAGAAGCCGACGCGGCAGGTCAGCTGCTTCTGCGCGACCTTCAGGTTTCCGATGGCCTAGCTGCGAAATCGAAGCTGGATCGCTTTGCTACTAATCTCCACCGTCTGGCCAAAATCGATCGGTTGAGCTCTAACCAGGTGAACTGCTTTGAGGCGCTCAGTGGAATACACACTAGCCTAAATCGTCTTTACCTCGCCCAGAAAAAGACTGCGTCGGACCTGCAAGTAACGTGCCTACACGCTGGAAGGCCGACGATGCACGCAAACGGCAGAATCGGGATGGCCATTGAGTACTGGCAGCAAGACCGATACATTGCCTCAAGGTCGCCCTCAGACCAACCTACGGACACTGATGGCGATACAGCAAATGACTCGACGTATAGCAGCAGTCGCTTTACGCTTGGTATAGGGGTAGAAAGCTCCCACGCTGGCCTCTATCCGTCCCTTCGTGTGTCCGACCACTGGCTGGCGGACCCGCTCGATCTGGCTACATCCGACTCTGGCGGCAGCATACCGTGGCAGGAACCACCATCCACAACCATAATTGCAGGTAGTGACGAGGTCGGCTCCATGGCCATCGACGGGAGCCAGAAGTTACCGGATCTGCGCTTCACCGCCACGCTCGATCCACCTGTCGTGATGCCATGGCAGACTGCTTCAGCGATCATGCAAAACTGTGGTTTAACAGGGGTACAACCCTTTGTCCATTGGCCGACCTGGCACTCGATGCTACTCGGCCAGGCTTTGCCACTTGCGGCATCCTCCGCCAACGGACCAGTGGCGACTGCTGAGCAGACCGTCTTGTCAGTCCGCGATGGCGAGGAGGCGGAGGTGGTTCATTCCTACAGCCTCGATATTGCGAAGCCGGAGATTGCTATCAGGTTGGAGGAGCTTCCGTTCTCGCATCCAAGGCAGCTGGTAGAGGCACTTCCCATCTTGAGACAGTGGGCGTGCTTCGGGACGTGCGTGAAGGATGCCTTCTCTACATACAACTTCCAGGCTCCCTCCGCCCAGACTGTTCCTGACGGTCGATCTACCTCTCTCGAAGACTTACTGCGCTCACCACCTTTCGAGCCTCTCGCGCAATCGTTGAAGAAGATACCAATCAGCATAGCTCTCGTCACATCGCCAACACCCACGCTCGACTTGGTTTTTGCTGCAAATGGAGAAACCACGCTTCAAAACTTCAGCGTGCAAGTGCTCCCGAATGCCCAGATCACTGTTCTCGATCACAGAGGCCTCGGGGACAGCGACAGCTTGCTGGATGATGGTTGTACCAAGGCGACAGAGTTGACTCACGCGTTGGAAAAGTGTGGCGATCTCGGGGTGTGGATAGAATGGATCAGGAACCGGGAAGGGTGGACTTCGAGCACAAATTGACACTCCAGGTCTGTTGTCTTCGTGAACGAAGTACACCTCAGCACAGAGTCCACGACGACACAATGGGACATTTGCAATATTCACCCAAGGCCAAGTATGCACAAAGGCTCTTGGTGCCTTTTTCCTTCAATCCCCTTTGTCGTCTTTGTTTTCACGACTGAACAAACACATTCATTCGAACAAGACATTGTGCTTGTTAGTTATCTTTTGCCTGGGCATTCACTTTAACTGTGTTGCTATATATCGTAGCACGCAGGTAAGTCCCCTTCCCTCTCGTCCTTCTCTCCACCGTCCCTCCCAACCCAGCTCCCTTCCCTCCAGTCTGTTTCCCTCGACACAGCCTCGGAAGGTCAGCGGCTCGCGAGCTCGGGGTCTGGTCCAAACAAACATGTGCTACACCGCCACCGTCTACCACCTCGCCTGCGGCCACTACAACGCCGTCGTCAAAGATGCTTGTATCCGCGCCAACTCTCAAGCGGGCTTGAGTAAAGGCTGCTTCGATACGGTCGATCTCGGCATCGAGTCGGTGGGGTCTCGCTGCAGGACATGCGAGCGCAACGACGCCGGACTGACACCGAATGCAGGCCGTTCACGCCTACAGAGAACCACTTCGCCTGCACAGCGCTGTGCGGATTTCTTGGCTTCTGGTCGAACCAGTGGTGAGAGGACCGTCAAGAAGGTTCACAGCAATGTCAGCATGGTGACGGTGAGCAGCACTGCGTCTGGAGGCAGTACCACTTACTCGGGCGTTTTGAGGAGATAGGTGAAAGTTTGGTGGCGGAATGGGTCGACTCGTCCTGGAAGATGAGATCTGGCAAGAGGGGGGAAGAGGTATATAGCACAAATTAACACAGCAGGGCTGTATGATTGACTCTTTCTGTTTCATGCGATTGGAGGTAAGGTTGTACGTGCTTACCAGCGAGGCGCGTTTGCTCGTACAGAATGATAATGTCGAAGACCTGATTACTCGTGCGTTGAGCAGGGATATTGGTATAGTGCTAGCGCTGCAGAATAGGGGATGAGTCAGAAGACATGTCAAAGCCTTTTTCCTTTGCGTAGGAGAGTTATGAATATTTGCGTTTGTATAATGGATGGGTAGCGTTTTGATTTCCACAACAACGACAGCCAGAGTGGCTTGCTACCCCATCTTCGCAGCCATGAAGATTATCGCCATCCTACAAGCTCCCACAGGCACATGAGAGAATTGTACGCGAAGCCCCGAGCTTTTTCAACCTCGAGCCAATACTCGCTCTCATGTGGTACCCCACGAAAGATCTCATGCAGCCTAATGCGCCGTCTGAACATACGGCTCGAACGCTACCGAGGCGCTGGCTGCTGAAAAAGAAGCCGAGATGTTCTCTCTTTTGCCAGAGAAATGAAGTCCGCCCCGGTTGTCATCAGGAATTCCAGGCAGGCTCATCGGCACTGCAACAAAGACGCGATCTTCCACGCTCTTCGTAAGGTGACGGGCCGCTCGGGCAGGGACAAGCGGAGATCGTGAATGCGTGACGGGAGGCACTCTCAGGCAGTGAGGACGGGGACAATGGAGTGGTGAGTTCAGTAGAGTGCCGCGTCCAGTTGCGAGCTTCCGATCCGAACGTAGACCATGAGCATTCCAAACAACGGCTGAAAAGTTCCTCTACCTTACCGCCGGGACCATGACGCCGGCGAAGAATCGCCTCAAGGCATCGTGATCGCCCAGGAGCCCAATATACGAGACGTGCTGATCCGGCCGCAGGACCACCACACAACCATCCTCCTTGCCAACACCGTACTTCTCGTACGCCGAACCGCAAGAAGGCTCGAAGGTACTTGCGTCGTCGGAATACACCTTCCAGTAGTCCCATCCGAGCAAGTCGTCCCAGGGGTGATAGACGTTGTGCAGCTTCAGCAGATCGACCGCGTCTCTCGAGCCGGAATGCAGGGCGAGGACTTCGATGGGGGAGCGTTCACTTTTAGCAGACGCTATATAGTGGGTCAGGATGTCCTGAAGGGAGGCACCGAGGTCCTGCACCGTCTGAAATTGCGTGTCATTCTCCAGATTGCCGGCGAAAGCCATGATCCTCCATTTGCCATTACTGGGTAGTAGATCCGAGACGTGGACGACATTGGCTTCGGCTTGGCAGAGCACCCGATGAGAAGGTAGTCTCTCGCCGATGGTGATACGCTTGGCAAGCTGCGGCTTGCTACTTACGACGGCCTGGTCTCCGTTGATGGCCACGCTGATGTCTCGATGGACGTCTCCGTCGACCGCTTCGCCGTCTCGTGGTGCGCTGGCTACCAGCTCGCTGGGGCGGTACCTAATACCAACACCGCTGGTGAAGTGAGAGAAGTGATCTCGGAATTCTTGATACTTCTCGGACTCACGACTCGGTCCATCGGAGTAGAAGCGAGCCATCTTCTTGTCCAGTTCGATCAGCTCCAGCGCCACTGGTCGCCGTTCGTTGTTGTATGTGCTTAACAAGGTACGAGGCATAGAGCCCTCAACCACAGAACCAATCTTCCAGCCGAGGTTGTAGGCGTCTTGCATTGACACGTTCATACCTTGGCCTAGCGTAGGCGAATGGGTATGGACAGCGTCGCCAGCTAGGAACACCCTGACTGTCTTAGCTAGTGCATCTTAGGACAGGGAACAGAAGATGTACCTACCTGTCCTTGTAACTAAACCGTGGAGTTACCCGTTGGCCGACCTGCAATAGTAAGCGAGAAGAACGACAGAGAAAGCTACACACTCAGCATACCGTGTAGATCGAGTACCAGTCGCATGTCCGGAAATCCAGACTGTACGGTGCCAGGATATCTTGAGCATCGGCAAGTATCATCTCGGGGGTGATGTTGTTCGTGTCGGTTCCGTCGTTTTGATCTTCGCCTATCTGGACGTAGAGGCGCACCAGTCGGTTCTCCCTGGGAATCGTCATGACACTCCCTGAACTGGAGTGTATCACGCATGACTCTCGAATGTCGGCTGGTCATGGGTCAACGGTGATCTTCCTGCACTTCCTTGGGGAGGGTGGATAAGCGTACGGAAGTCGGTCAGAGGGACTATATCCATGACGCCAAAGTGCCTGTTGGTCTTCTCTCCTTCCATTGGAATGTTGAGCTGATGCCGTACCCAGCTGTGAGCACCGTCACAGCCGACGACGTATTTCGCCCTCACTGTTTCGACGTCTCCACGTTCTGACCCTTTCTTGAGGTCAGCCGATGCTCTCTAATTGTGTAAGGACCGACCCACCTCTGCTCGCGCGGTTCGCAGCTCTCTCATGATCGGACAATCTGCGTAGGGTGGCGTGGACAGGATATGCGTCGTCGTCATCGCACTCGTGATCGTCGACTCGTAACGTCTCCAACATGATATTGCGCTCAACGTGAAGGCTGCTGCTTGCTTCGAGGTGGTCAAGGATGATTTGCTCGGTTGCTCCTTGGTTCAGCCCTATCTGCGGGAACCTGCTCAGATGCGCCGGTGATGCCGTAGCTCTCTGGGTGCGCCGGATCTCGTCTGGTTTCTCTGGACTAGGGTTCTGCATATCATAGGTATCGATTAGGCGCGTCCTCCAACCCGCCATGCCTTCAAGAGACAGCTTACCCAAGAACAAATCTCATGCACGTGATATGAGCATTTCAAAAAGCGCTCCGCCAGGCCAAAGCTGTCCAGGATCTCAAGTGTGCGCGGGTGCAGACCATCCGCTTGCCCTTTCTGGACCCGGGAGCTCTTCTCATCGACGACCCGCGCGTTGATGTTGTACCGTGACGCCCATAAGGCCATCATCAGACCTGCCGGACCGGCGCCAATAATCAATAGGTCGACCGAGGAGGCCATGTTTGCGACTGCAGCAGGCGTCGGGGAGGAGGTGGGGGGTCGTGGCGCGCAAACGCTGACAGCTGGCGGAAGATGGAGTCGGAGTCGAGATGGCGGAGGATGTGCCCGGGTGTATCATGAGGCAGCTGACGAGAGCATTCACTGGGTGACAACGGAGAACCTGAAGGTAGGTAACAAAGGGACGGGATAGACCTGCCTTGGCGTTCGATGTCCGCTCATACATGTCCGCTTTCCCTCGGCGAGATCTGAACGCATCGATTGTTCCTCACGGCAACGTGACTCCAATGCGATCGAAGCCATCACTGTGAGGTCATCGTCGACCGAGGCGTCGCTCCGTCATCGATTTCTGAGCCACCACCTGGCCGATCGCAGGACACTTACACGTTGGAAACAGCCGGATGCAAGTGATGGGGTTTGACAACGGCCGCACAAAGGAAGCACAGGATTGGCATCGAGCGAGGCGAGGTCGACTCTTCACATCTGATTCCCCGTCATACATGTGACATCCAGCTGATGATGAGAGGCCCAAGCCCGGAGATCTCTCCGCGATCCCCGCTGACGGCATCGGCTACGGCAGCTCCCGAAGGAGGACCCCCGCAACCGAGATTCGCAAGATGAAAACAAACAACAACAATGACAACGACAACGACAACAACGAACGGCATGCATCACACACGCGAGCCACAACCACATCAAATGCTTGCCAGTGCATCAGTAACGTAGCATACAGCGACCCGCGTTGTCCAGGCTTGCTGTCGACTCATTGAGACTCCCAAGAAACATTGAAGCAAGCAAAGTCATCAGACCCTGAAAGGCCGAATGCGGCCACACCCTCAGCTGGACCCTGGCGCGATGTACCTGCATGCGTGTGCCCACACGAAGACGTGACTGTGGTATGACCTCAGAATCTCATACCAACAGCACATCATGTTTCGCTGCAGACGACGTTTAACATCACTGTCAGACCCTAAGTACTTGTGGTTTGCTTTCCTTTCCTTATTATCGTCCACTCTCATATTCGACCTCAGCCACTACCACTCGTCTAATCTAGCAAGACAGTGCAGCCGTCACAATGACCCGACCAGACACTCTAGAAACCCCCAACCAAGCCATGACCAAGCCGCCCGGCGCTCACACCTACGGCCGTTCCCCAGGCGCACCAGAAGACGTCGACATCATCGATATCCGCGAACACGGCCAATCTCTAAGCCTGACAGCCGCGATCCGAGATGGCTTGAAACCCCCACCAGCCGACCAGCTCCGGACCTTCCCATCGCTCCTGTTATGGGACGAGCAAGGGCTGAAGTACTTCGAGGACGTCACCTACGCTCCCCAATACTACCTCACCAACACCGAGATCGCTCTCCTACAAGCCCACAGTGCCCGGATAGCCAAAGACATCAAGCCGGGCACCCTCTTGCTCGAGCTCGGCAGTGGCTGTCTACGGAAGATTGAGATCCTGCTCGACGCCATCGACGCCCTCGGCACGGCGGTCGACTACTACGCGCTCGACCTCGACCAGAACGAGTTGGTGCGAACGTTGCGGCAGATCGATCCCAATCGGTTCAAGCACGTGCGGTGTCACGGGCTGTTCGGGACGTACGACGACGGCCGGGCCTGGCTGTCCGCCCCGGAGAACCTGCGCCGACCGAAATGCGTCCTCTCCCTGGGCTCGACGATGGGCAGCTTCACGCGTGAGGAGGCTGCCGACTTTTGGGGCGAGTGGGCCGACACGTTGCGGCCGAAAGGGGACAGTCTGCTGCAGGAGCAGTCCGGCACGGAAGATGAGCCCGATGCGAAGGTCATCGTCGGCCTGGATGCATGCAAAGACGCCGACAAAGTCTGGAGCGCGTACAATGACGAAGGGAGGGCCAATAGGCGCTTCATCCTCAATGCGCTGAACCATGCGAACCGTCAGTTGGGATATGAAGCATTTAATCTCGACGATTGGACAGTCAAGGGCAAATGGGATGCCGTGGGTGGAAGACACGGACAGTATCTCGTGCCCGTGAGAGATGTGACGTTCGAGGACAACCAGCTCCGAAAAGGAGAGGAAGTGTTTGTGGTCTACAGTCACAAGTACGACACGGCGGAGCGGTCCCAAATGTGGGAGAAAGCTGGGCTGAAAGAAGCGGATCGATATATGAATGCGGATGGCTCTTATGGTGAATCATAACAGGGCCTCGTAATGTCGAATTAAAGGAAGATATGCTGACTTCGTCCGTCAGGTCTCCACATCCTCACGCCAGATCAGATTAACGAGTGATTTCGGTCACGGGATGTCCGGTTCACCAATCTTGATGGCGGAGTTTGACTACAGTCAAATAATCTGACGCGCACCGGGCAGTCAAATGGGAAAATTCATGATACGCTCGACCACGCAGTCACCTTAGCATTGCCATCATGTAGATGGACTGCAGTGATAAGAGATACATGTACTTTCCGAAACGAGGATGATGGCGCAGAGGTCAACAAAGCTCACCATACTACTTCCGGGGAAATCCTCCGAGGTCGATAGCAGTCAGTCCGCGTTGGAGCACATCACACTTCATACCGAAAGGTGTGTGCGGCTATCTGGCCAAGGCCTGTTGCGCCTGCGGCTTGTCTCCATCCTGTACAGCAAAGTGGTTGAACAAGTAGATTGCGATATGTGGCACGAGTTCATTGCTGGATGAATACGTGACTGAGCGTTATTGCAAAGCCATCGCACACTCACGATAAGCACGTCCAATTCGCATCCTCTTCTTTACCAGGTCCGCGAGAAATGCAGCACGAGTTCTCTCTCGTATCTCAAGAGGTATTCGCCGCAATGCCCAAATTAGCAAGGTTCTTCACATACGCCTTCTGGCCCCTCGCCTCGGCGCGCGCAAACGCCGCGGTCAGCACACCAGCATACGACCACGTCAGATCTTGGGCGCCTTGTGGCGCGCCCGTGACGCGGTTGAACTCCTCGCTCAAATGCCCGTCGGTCGGAGTGTAATACTTGACGGTGCGGAGGAAAGCGTCGCCCCAGCCGTTGAGGCCGTTGATGACTTTGTTGTACTTTGGCGAGCCGTACGTGTGCGTCTGCCCCACGCTCACCCCGGCTCCGGGAGCGAAGTAGTCGAAAAAGGGTTTGGAGGTGTTGGTGACGGTGATGGTCTGCGCCGCGTTGTACTCGGTCGACGCGGCGTACATGAACTGCGCCATGGCGGCTGTGCAGAGGTACCACGGGTTACCGCCGTCGGTTTGCGTGCCGGTGCCGTTGTAGACGTCTTCCGGGTAGCGGCCGATGGGGATCCCGAGGACTTTCCCTGAAGAGTCGGTCGTTCGGTTGGCGAGGGGGTAGACGTTGATGAACGAGGTCGAGATTCGGAGGGCGGAGGAAAGGACTTGGTCGTTGGTGTAGCAGTAAACACCGTCGGACGTGGAGCCGTGGATGACTCCTAGAATCACGGCGATGTCAAGGAAGGAGCTGTGCATGAAGTCAGGCTTCGATGTATCTTCGAGCGTGGCTTCTGAACAACTTACGACTTGCCGTGAAGCACTGGTCCGACCTCGTACAGGAGAGTCGAACGGCCCTCGTTCTGCCGGATGTTAGTCCGCGCCCAGAGGCGTATCCTCACCTTTATCGATCTATGCACTTACCCAGAATTGACCGAGAGTCGACGTGATGGCGTTCGCAGCCGTCGAAAGGGTAGCGGCGGTGCTTGTGTCGCCCATCGTGGTTGCGAACGCGGAGCCCATGACGAGAGCACGGCGCTGTACCATGCGAGTGTAGAAGTGGTCGCTCTCCTCTTCCTCCCAGAGGTCGAAAGATGGTGAGCTCCAGTTGCTTGCGACGAACAGCAGATCTCTGCGTCCAGCTATCAGGGAGTGATCGTCGGATATATTGACGTGTGATACTTACTTCTGCACTGGGGCTGTGGACGGGAACACGCCAGAGTTGTATATCTTCTGTTTCACGGTGTCAAGGCTGCCACCGTTGGCGAGGTAGGCGTTTGCAAACTCCATCAGCGTGATGGCCGAAGTCGCCGGGCCGTCGTTCTGCGGTCTGCCCCATGGTCCGGAGAAGATGGTGTTGTTGAGGTAGACTGGCAGATGTCAGTCTCCGGCTCGAGCATGACGGTATCAAGGTACATACACTTGGGCTCGCCGAGACCCGTCTGTAGGCCTGGGTCGTTCTGCTCGGTCGCGCGTGCGGTGGCGTACTCGAACAGGATGTTCTCATACGTCGCTTTCGGTTTAGCCTTGGTAGCTGCCGAGTAGAGCATTTGCACAACATCCATGGTGAGCGATGCGTCCCGGACCCAGTTGTATTCCTAACCGATTCAGTTTGTATCTGAGGAGTATGTGTAATGTTTTGGATGTACATACATAATCGGGGTTGGTAGATGTGTACGACGGGCCACTACGAGCAGCCACGACCGTACCTTCAGCGGCGCCTGCGATCGCTGGATCGATGTTCAAGAACATTCGCACAAACGCCGTCTCGGACTCGGATCCCACGTTGATAGACAGCCATGAGGTGATGTCGTCGCTGAAGCCTTTGGGTGTGGCATATGGTGGCGGAGGAGATGGCAGAGTCGGCGCTGGGCCGCCACTGGCAGTGACTGGCAGGTTTAGGGTTTCAACGTAGGTCTGCCCAACGTCTGTGGCCTGAAAGGTCAGGTTGAGAAGCTCGGTGAGCCCGTCAAGAAAGACAGGGGTGCTGCTGGACCAGAGCTCGTAGCCGCTTGATGCCTCTCCTTGGTAGTTGAGCGTGACGACCGACAATGGTGTGCTTTGGTTCTGGGCGTCGGTGTAGTAAAGGCTCACTACCTTGTTGTAGTCGACGTTATATACGTAGCTGGAGCATGATTCACAGCGTGAGCAAGTGTCCCGGACGTAACGCGAGAAAGTTGTCGATCATCTTACGCTGTAGCGTTCAGCACACCGGCACAGACTAGAGGCGATAGTCAGTCATCTGTGGTAACTTTCCCGTCTGGGAGTACGCCTACAGGAGTAACTCTGCAACGCGACGTTGGTTCCGTTCGGTGGCACGGAGGACCGTCTGGTCGTCGTTTGGCATGCCTGACCGAACACTGTGCCGGCAAAGGCCAAGCCAGCGAAGCTCAGTACGCCCTTCATCGTGATGCTTCGAAACTGTAGAGGAGAGCAGGAGAGGTCGTCTCGAGCGAGCATGGCGGACAGGTGGGATATACCTTATACATGTACTTGTTGATTACCAGCCGCCCGAGGACTGCAAGGCGGGTGAGGTCCACGTGCTCCACTCGTACCAACCTAATAACCCATCATGCACCCGTCCATTCAGAGCACTCACGGGCACGCCGGAGTCGACCCACGCGCATTCTGTGCCACGACACTTTGGACCGTACTTATCCAGACCACGGAGCTTGATAGAAAGTTGTTCCGCCCGAGCAAAGCGAGCGACAAGACGAAGCGAGGAAGTGGTAGATACTAGACGGTGAGTACATGTACCTATGTACCTAGGTTGATGAGGAAGAAGGTAAATCTTCGATATTTACCCCACCATCAC
>Ga0268244_10000715_pt1 | contig 12915 bp, 16 predicted proteins | sample AgamicMgSfe_FD_200258 | JGI IMG/M metagenome (GOLD analysis project Ga0268244, IMG submission 200258) | Agave microbial communities from Guanajuato, Mexico - Mg.Sf.e (v2) (version 2) | ecosystem: Host-associated > Plants > Phyllosphere > Phylloplane/Leaf | place: Guanajuato, Mexico | collected... | reverse complement strand
CCCCAAGCGCCGCGCGAACCGCACGGTCTTTGGCTTGGGCCGCGCCGAGTCCGTCCAGGACGTGAGCGTGGCCGCGAAACAGCAGTACAACTACGGCCGCTCCAAAACGCCGGATCCGTGGATGAACAACACGGCGGCCGAGCCGGCGGATTTCCTCCCCGTCGACCTCGCGCGCGCCGGTCGCAGTCGGACTGAAGGTGCGCCCTCGCGGTTCGCGCTGCAGGCCTTCGGAAACCGTAGCACTCCGGCTTTGCAGCAGCGGCAGCCGCAGCAGTACGGTGAGCGCTCGAATACGATGGCTGGGGGTATGTTCTGATCGGACCATCACCGGGGGCTTGGCTCGCTGCTTTTTACCACCCCTTTTGCGGGAGGAATTTCTATCCCAACAGCTGTTGCAACCAAGCGAGCACGTCTGTTCGGTTTGATCTTTCACTTTCTCTGTACACATATCTGTGCTACTATCATGCTACATAAATTTAATTGAGAAGGCTCGGGAAAAGGGGGAGGAGGGAACTAATTGATGTTCACTTACTGTACCTTACTCCTGGAGTGCGGATGGGATGCTATCGGGAAACTTTACATACACACGTCAGATATGAAGAGGCTTTTGTACGATATGATCGAGATGGTCGGTTCGAGGGGGCAGATACGCTGGCCTTGTTATCTCCAGATCGGTTCTGCGCGTCTTCTTCTTTCTTCATATCATGAATTCGATCGACTGTTATACTGGCAAGCGAGCGCGCGTTGCTTCATGCGTATACTGTTGTTGTCTCTTGGGAGAAGGGCGGGAGCGTTCTTTTCAATTGCATTGTTGCTGCTTGATACTCAATGCATGATTATTTGATACCATACTCTAGCTGACGGCTAGCTGTACTTCACTTTCTGCGTGTATCATTTTCTAGCATAGGCAGACGAAGAAGAACGAGAGCACGAAACCAATCGTACCCATCTATACTGTTTCGTTTCTTCTACTTATAAAGCTCCTTACAACTCCTCCTTCCCCTGCGCCGCCGCCCTCGCACCCGCACCCGTCCCCGTCTCACACACCGCCGGCGTCCCGACCTCCATCCGATACACGCACTTCTCCTCCTCCATGATCTTCCAAATCTCATTCTCCTCACTACACGCCAGGATGACCGTCGTGCTCCGGTTCGGCCCGTTCCAGCAGTGCTGCCCGTTCTCGTGCCTCATCGCCACCCGCTCCCCGGACCCCAGACCCTTCCCACTCGGCGGCAGGTCCTCGTCGACCGTGACCCGCTCCACGCGCGTGAACGAGCCCATGTGCGTGTTGCCGCCGCCTTTCTTCGCCTTCTGCGTCGTGCGCTCGAGGAAGCACACCTCGTACGTGTATTCGCCCGAGTCGGTCGAGATGCACTGGCCTTTGAGGGCGCGGAAGACGTCGTCCGGGCCGAAGTCCTTGTCTAGGTCTTCTTTGTGCTCGGTGAGGGATCGGTGGTGGCCTTCGAGGTCGCTCTTCGCGGCGTCCAGGCGCTTGCGGGCGTCGACGACGGCACTGCTTTCTGTGCTCGAGCTTGAGCTGGAACTATCGGCTAAGATACCGTTCTCGATGAGCATGATGCGCAGATCGCGGAGTTTCTGATCAAGCCAGCCGCGAGCGGAGGCGGGAAGGTAGTTCTCGAAACCATACACTGCTTCCGGTCAGCTAGATCGTCCTTTGGGACATCGTGATGAATGTGTTGTACTCACCAACGTCCGTGTCACTCTCATCATCGCCCTCGTACTCTTCCCAATTCAGTCCGTTATCCTTGTCTGACATGGTGATAGTGTCGAGGTCGCGATTATGCGCAGCGTCGGGTCCAGGTCCCTTGTCCCGGGCCGCATAGTCCTCCCAAGCCCGGACGGCTCGCTTGACGCCCTCGTCGTTGAAGTTGGGATTGTACTCTTCTCTGAACGTTGACAAAATGCCTTCCAGCTCTTGCAGCCTGCTGTGGCTCGAATCCCGTTGGCCTCTGACCTTGACCAGCGAGTCCCTCAACTCATCCACCCGTTGCTTGGCCAAGCCGACAAGCACGCCGAGCTTGCCAGCCTTCTTCCCAACATTCCCACGCACGACCTTGCCCTTCTCCTTGCGCTCCACGTCCGCTAGCTCCTGCTCCAACTGCCTGACCTTGATCTCGGACCCCTCAATCTCCGTCCCGAGACTCTCAATGCGGACCTCGACTTGTTTCCTCAACCGGCCCGCCTCAGCGACCAGCTCCCTTCGCTTCCTCGCCGCATTACTCAGACTCTTCTGCCTTGCCTCGTCCGCCTTCCTCCACTCCTTACCGATGTCGTTGCACCGGTTCTCACACTTGGCAAGCCCTTCCCACTCTTCACTACCATCGCAACATAGCTCGTGGTCGCAGATGCCGTCGTTGACGTGGGTGAAGGGAACGTAAGTAGGGATGTGACCTTTGTTCTTGCAGTAGAAGCCGGGCAGCGCTAGCGTGGTGTTGATGGCGTTGGGGATGACATCGGCGGGCGTATGGGGTGAGAGAGGTGAGAGGTGGGCACAGGCTGAGGTGCCTGGCTCGTCTGAGCCGTCCGGGCAGTCGCAGTAGTCGTCGTTGACGCGGGAGGTCGCGATACTTACGGACGGGTTGGATATACAGGTGAAGCTCGAAGCGTCTTTGTAGAACTTGGCGACTAAGGATTGTCATCAGCATGTCGACTGGGGTATTGGCATTCATGAACCCAGCTTCACGGCCAGCAGGCCATTGGAAGAGGACACGGATGGATACCTACAGTCTGGCCCTACGCCTCTCGGTCTGGCGCCCTCAGAACCTGCTGCAAGAGCGCTTGAGGCGTAGTTCAAGCACAACAACGCCGCCGCACCTCTCATCTTCGAAGAATGTGCATTGACAAAAGATCAACCAATGTTTAAGAATATGTACACGTCCATCATGTACACCTGTCACATGCGGGACGCGCCAAGAGCGTGCACCCTTGCTCACCTCGCCTCCGCCTCTCCATCTCTAACCTGCAGACCACCTACAACCACCTTCCCAAACCGTACAGGTATGTGCCCGTAGACATCCAGATAAACCCGAGTTCTCCATGTAAGTACCACCACCGAAAGACTTCTTCTGTCTTCACGTCCGTTTGCCGTCAGGTGAGGACCGACAATGGCAGTCATCAACTTCGCCCTACTCACAGCGTTCCTCTCATTGTTCCCTCCCATTGATGTTTACCCTCCACTTCTCCCGGAAGGCACCACGACGGTCAATGCAGAATTCCGCGACAGGGTCACCACATCGTACCAAAAACCCGGCATCTGCGAGACCACCCTGGGCGCCAAGTCGTATGCTGGCTACGCTCACCTTCCGCCAGACTCGCTGGTTTACTTGATTCTGACAAAGGAGGCGACGTCGGTGAACTAGATGTCTACTGCCGTGACGCAACACGGTATGGCGGGAATATCATGAGTGAGGTTTAAACGGCAGGCGTGCAACGAACTCCTTCCCACCGGCTTATTTGGGTGCTTTCTTGACCCAGCATTGGGTCCCGAATGCCCGTGAATCATACGGACAGCTCCGCTTCTGTCTATGCGGCATTCGGGTTGACCGGAAATCACGCAATGGGTGATCTGGTTAGCGACATCGCACACGTCCTCGATCATGGCGTAAAAGTAGCGATGATGTACGGCGAGCGAGACTACACGTGTGACTGGGTGCAAGGCGAGTTGACTTCGCTCAAGCTTCCTTGGGGATCTAAAGACGACTTTAGCGCCGCAGGATTTGCGCCCTTGGTGATCTCATCGCACCCTTCCGGTACTCTGACGAGACAGTACGGCAACCTGTCCTTCACACAGGTCCATGAAGCCGGCCAACGCGTTCCATCCCGTCAGCTTGAAATTGGGTATGTCATCTTCATGCGTGTGCTCCTGGGCCGAGTTATCGCCACTCGTACTGTCGACTTACAGCAGGCGGCGGCGAAGGGGGAGCGGTACGCTACAGAGGGACCATCGGACATGTGGTGGAAGAAGAGCGATGTGGTGCCAGCCTTTCCGCACGAATGCTACCATCCGGGCATTGGGGGCTGTACGGCAAACGAGAGGAGTGGCCGTTCGATGACAGTGCCATTGTCGAGCATTGTGATTGGGAGGAATGAGATTTGGTGCCGGAGCCTTGTTTTGAAGCCGGATCGTCAGATTCCTTTCAGGGGTGGATGGTAAAAGGCTGAATGTATTAGGGAGTGATAGTCTCTCGGTTCCGCGTGCGAGAAGAAACTGGTGTGGTGCAATGCACATCCCATTGCTCGTCGATGTTGTCGTTGGTCGTTTGCCGAGGTTGGCCCGAGATCACGTGTGGCTGAGATAGGTACGGGTGGGTGGCCAATACTGTGACATGTATCTATCTTCAACGATACCATTCATGGACCATATCATCCTTAGACGATATCACTCTCTCGCGATGGCTATCGTGAGCCCACCGATACTGCAATAGGGTCCTTGGTTCGCCTTCGTGGTACAGTCTTCCAGACTCTTCTACCTGCTATAACATGGCGCTCAGGAAGACCGTCTTCATTGGACCGTTCATCCATTGTGTAACACCTACCGAGCTAGAAATATGTACAACAGGCAGCATCGGTGTCAATGAAGATGGGAGAATTGCCTTCGTCTCCCGCCACAAGGACGACCGTCAGTCGCGCCTCGATGACAAAGGGTGGAAGGATGCCAAAGTCGTTCGCATTCAGAATCACAGCTTTGTACTTCCAGGCTTCGTAGGTATGTAGGCACCCTCGTTGTCGAATGATGTACACTTGTGCCTCTGACCGATCCAAGATACACACATTCACGCGCCGCAATATCCAAACGCCGGCGTCTTTGGAAGCTCGACTTTGCTCGATTGGTTGGAGACCTACACCTTCCCTCTAGAGTCGTCATTCAGCGACATCAGAAAAGCGGCGAGGATCTACAACCGCGTCGTGGCGAGGACGTTATCTCACGGCACGACGACAGCCGCTTACTACGCGACAGTCCACGTCCCTGCCACGAACCTCCTTGCGGACATTTGTCTCGCACGAGGACAGCGAGCATTCGTGGGCAGAGTGTGCATGGATCGGATGAGTCCGGAGGACTACCGAGACGAGAGCGTTGAGAGCGCGATGCGTGATACACAACAGTGTATCGAGCACATCAAGCGGATCGATCCAGAGTTTGATCTTATATCGCCAATCATCACACCTCGCTTCGCAGCATCCTGTTCTGCGGAAGCGCTGGCTGCGTTGGGGCAGTTGCACCGCGAAACCGGCCTCCCGATCCAGACCCACATCTCGGAGAATAAAGCGGAATGCAAAGTCGTGAAGGAGTCCTTTCCCGAAAGCGCCTCGTACGCACACGTGTACGATGAAGCGGGCTTACTGACATCCAAGACGATCCTGGCGCACGCGGTGCATCTGGACGAGGCGGAGCGTGCTCTCGTCAAGCAGCGGCAGGCTAAGATCAGTCACTGTCCGGCGAGCAACACCGCACTCACTTCTGGCACCGCCAAGGTCCGGCGCATGCTCGACGAAGGATTGACGGTCGGGCTAGGGACCGATGTGAGTGGCGGCTATACACCTAGTATGTTGTCAGAAGTTCGGGAAGCCATCTTCGTGAGCAGGCATGTGGCGATGACTGCTGGCGATGAGGCCAAGTTGTCCGTCGAGGAGGTGTTGTACATGGCTACGCGTGGTGGGGCCAGAGTAGTGGGCTTGGAGTCCCGCATCGGTGGCTTCGAGGTCGGCAAGGACTGGGATGCACAGCTAATCGGCCTCGGCGGTGTCGGTGACACCGACGACCTCGATCAGAACGCGGGACTGGTAGAAATCTTCGGGGACGAGACGTGGGAGGAGAAGGTTGCGAAATGGGTATACACTGGTGATGATCGTAACACTATAGCTGTCTGGATCCAAGGCAGACTCGTTCATAGCCGTGAAAGCTTCCGATCCTGATCCCGCTGATCGGATGCGGTCATGTCTCGTATCCTACTATCTTACATTCAAACGCCCCAACAGTAGCCGTATCTTCGTCTAGGTCGTGCTCGTTGCTCACGCCGGTGCGTCAGATTCAGCTCACATCTCCAGCGTGCCGATAAGGCCGCCGACCTCGCCCTCCCGGCTCATCGGACCTTCCGCAAGGCGCTTGCCAATGGTCGCCAGTATCTCCTCATAGCCCTGGCCTGGCTGCTCGACCACCTGAACCCTCAGCCTGCCTTCCAACGCTCGCAATGCGTCGAACTTGGCGCTGGCAATCTTGTATGCCGCACTTTCGGCATCGCCTCGACCGCCGACGAGGTTAGAAAAAGTCTGCGGCGGCTTGAGAAGGTAAGGGAGGGCGTACTCTAATGCCGGTGGACTGAGGATGGCGAGATGACCGCTCTCCTGAACTGCGATGCTTGACGGGAGTGCCATATCTGGTGATGTGGCCCAGTTGGCTGTGATGACGGAAGTGAGGCAGTTGATGGCTGCAAGCGCGAGATCTTTGAGTGCTACTGTATCGGAATGCGTAGCAATGTCGTTCCAGAAGCGAGGGTTGTTGGCCAGGTAGTGGTAATAGAGCGTCCGTGCTGCGGCGCCTTCGGCCAACCCCACTTCATCGTTGTTCGTCGAAGATGTTAGAGGATAGCTAGTTGGCTCGCGCTCTGGCCCGTGGAAAACGGTCGCCAGTGTATTGAGAGCATCGGGATTGGTCGCCCGTGATGGTATGAGAGCGAGTGGGCTGGAAGCAAACGGGAGGAGCGCCTTGCGTGGAAGGCTTGCGATCAAATGCAGATCGTGTTTCGGAGACTCCTGGTGGGCCCACTTTGAAGCCGTCAACGTCAATGCAGTCGTCAGACGCTGATTGACCTGCGCAGGCATTTGGCTAGCTAGGTAGTGATCTGGGTAGTTGGCAGCGTAGGTGGCGACGTAGTTTGCGGCAGGTCCATAGGTGAATGTGGCGTCCACCAAATCAAGCCGCGATCCCGGAAGCTGTAGGTAGTTGGCGGCGGTCCGAGTGTGCAGCCCGTGCATGATCAAAAACTGCAACCCGACCGAATCGTGCTGACGCATTGTGTGAGTATCCATGGGCCTCGTGGAGGACAACAGGCTGGAGAAGAAGTCGATCAGACAGCGATGCATAAGGACGTCGTCATTGTAGTCAACCATACGGAGTGCAGCGAACTCCAACAGCCCGTTCTGCACTCCGTAGCGGCGTTCGACGTCGACATGACGAGGCCGAGCAATGGCGGCCCAGTCCATGGCGCCGACTTTTGGCAGCCACTCTAGAAGCCTGGACTGTGCGATTGTTTTCTGGGCTTTGCTCATCTCCTTCGAAGATGGCCCGGCGAGTGAACACGTGTCATAGAAGATGTTGTAGACATCCCTATCGCCGAAGATCCTCTTCCAGACCAGTCCCTGACCGCCGCGTGGGACGCCGTCTGCACCGGGATTTGTGACCCGATCGATTCGGAGCAGATCTAGCAGCAGAGTTGATGCCTGACTTGCAACTCCCAAGTCGTTGGTACGAAGCCAGAGTCTTACGAGGGCTTGTACTGTTTCCAGCATGCTCGCGGCATGGGCAGCGTCCGCCGCAGTGGCCGTGGCTTTACCCAGCAAACAGAGCATCAACTTGTTGAACGCGACCATCCCTTCCTCGAAGGCTAAGCCATCTTTGTACGGTACATTCGAAGTACCGAATTCACATACTTGTTGCCACGTGAAACCATCGAAGAGCTTCGTTAGGAGGTTGACTTCAGGCGTATGATTTTGTATCCGACGGTCTAAGAGGTCGGAAGCGAGATGACGCATCAGCAGGAGTCGTTTCTCTCTGAGGTCTGCGGTGTCCTTCAGATATTGCGGGAGTATCATCGCTGCTTCGTCGAAGAGTCGTTCATCGGCAGGTGTATTTTGAGGTTTCTCTGTTAGCTCGTTCATGTGCGTCCAGAGACGTGTAAGAAGATCCTCGGCCATGGCGTGAACGGTGCGTGGTCTGTGTTCGGCCGGTGGTTGACATTCGAGTTGAAGATGGTTTGGCGTTTGCAAAGGTGTTTGAAAGTGAAGTCTGCAGTTTGCCGCTTTCGGCAGGCAGGGAAACGACGCGACGTCGGCCCGATTCGGCCACTAGCGCACACATCAGGGAGTGATGTGACCTTAGAGGCTGTACAGGTATCACTCACGGTACTGCTTCGTACAGATACTTGACAAAATGAGCTGTGATTTGAAGTAATGGTTCGATGTCATGTCTCTGCTGCACCTAGAAGTACATCTTACAACATCTTCCATGACCACTTCGCACACCTGCACCGGCTTTTCCATCAAAAATGCCTCCTAAATAGCAAACCACCCACTTAGACGAATCAAAGGGGTCATGTAGACACTGATAGCAAGCCAAGCAATCCTCAAGCAAGTGTATGCAGCACATCACCCAAGATAACTCCTTGCTATAATTTAATAAGCAGAACGGTCACCTGCCGAGCGCCGCGCAAAACCGGGGTTCAAAAGTAGCTGTAAAAGTACACCAGCGGAGGCTGACTTGCAATCCCTATTGTTCATAGGACACAAACGCTGTTCGGTCGAAGCGAATCCAGCAGCTAACACGACAATCACCAAGGGTGTGAAGTGTAGTAAGTTGATGATAGGTCATCGGCTGGCGACTCCCGTTCCGGAAGTGGTGGAAGGGAGAAGCCCGAGATGGCGGTCGAAAGTCGGTTCCTCATCGTCCGTGTGCTGGAGGTGGAACAGGTGGAGAAGGCCATGGAGACGGGCCGCGGTTTCCGCGACCTCGGGGTGCGCTCTCGTCGGGACATGATGGAGAATGCCATGGAGATGGGCCGCTCCTTTCGCGACGCACTTCGATCTCGTGAGCTCGATGTGGACCTGGCGGAGAATGCCATGGAGATGGGTCGCGAGTTTTGCGTGCTTGTTGTGTAGTCTGATGAGCTTGGGGCCATGGAGTATACCATGGACACGGGCCGTGATTTGGGTTCCGTGACTTCCTCGTAAGCGTAGACATCGCACTCGGAGTACGGCGGTGGTGGTGTCTGGCAGTCCACTCTGGAGATGTCGGACATGTTGGCTTTGAGGATGAAGATTGGGTGAAGTTCGAAGCGAAGGTGCTTGTTGACTGATGGGTGGATGTATGATGGAGACAAGAAACTGCTGTGATGCTGATGGTCGGATTGCTGTTTGCTGTCGAGTGTTGATGAGGATATCCTTCTCCTCGTGGTACTTCCGCCGGATATTTGTACTTTCTTCCTCTTCCTCGGCATCGTGAGCATGCTCTTCCCACGCAATGTTCGCGCCGGCGTCAAATCGCTCGGAAACGCGACACGAGCGATGGCGTACATGGGGCTTGCTGCGAACATTGGTCGACCATTTTGGTATTTGACACACGTGGCAGTCTCGCATGAGCCGGATTTGTGGATCTTAGCTGCACCGGTTTATACCTGTTCGTCAGCCACGCGAGAAGAGGGCGCCTGCTGGGGGAGAAAGAAGGTACACTTGCTGAATGCGGTCAAGATGCCGCACGCTATTTCAGTACTCGCATCCAAGCCCATGGCATGGGAGCGCAGGACTTGTCGACCTGTACCGTGGTTGGCGTGAGACATCGAGTCACGTGAACGACGAGTGGAAATTCGCATGTCCGGCCACTCGGAGCTGGAAGTGAAAGGAAGACAGCCATGATGAACAGCGGTGATGATTACTAAAAATACAGCACCCAGTCATGGCATGTGATTCTCAGCGAGTCATCGAGCAGGGAGAAATGTATCTCGCATCAAGATAGAAGCTCCCGGCGTCATGCAGCCGACCGCGACGCATCTCAGCTTTATATTAGCTGCGGAATGCTGAGAGCCTCAAGAGAGAAAAGCTAGAGAAATGATAAGCGTACTTACTCTCGGTATGAACAAGTGCCTAAACCTGCGCTACCGCACATGCCAGTTGGCATGGCGGTAGATCAGTTTGCGTGTGTACAAGGTGTCAGTGACCACCAGAGAAATCGCATTGAGCTGTACTGTACACCCCACTATCCCTTCTCCTTACCTCGTCGTCCCGATCAGTGGGCGGCGGCGTGCTCCTCCTCCTCCTCCTCAGCGTTCTCAAACCAGTCGTGCTCTGAAGCCGCGGCACCCTCGCCAGCAGCCTGGCCCTCAACTTCAGGCACTTGGTCCTCGTACGCCTTGAGGTCTTGCGCAATGTCCGCCTCTTCAGGCGATGGCGGTGGCTTCGGCATGGTGAATTTTTGGACGTGGCCTTCGGCGTCGGACGGCTTGACGGGTGGGGCTTTGTAGGCTTTCAACTCCTTCAGGTACATATCTTGGACCATGTCGGCTATGGGTATGTTAGATATAGTTGTACGGTCTTCGCTCGTGGTCGGATCATACCCTGTCGGACGGCAGTAGGAGTGATGAAGGTACGGCGCAGAGAGACGGCATTTTGCTTCCGGGCGGCTCTGGCGAGCAGTTGGCGCTGCGACAGTCAGCGACGCTTCATCGTGCGAGCATTGGGCGCGCGTACCGAAGCCTTCAATGATTGACCCAACATGACGGCGGTGATGGTAATGTGATGGCACGCACTGCTCGTCTACTAGGAGCTTCGGAATAGCTCTATGTCAAAGTCCTTCCCGAGCAAAGGAGGGTTGGCTAACCCTAACGCTAATAAGACGCTTGACCGATCTGGGCCGAAGCGCCAAAGTGGGACAAATTGAAGCGACTTTCTCCAACCTCTCTTCCTCACTCTCATCCTCATCCTCACCACCCTCACCGCACCGACGCTGCCTGTCGCAGACCACGTCCAAACCTGTCGTTGAAGCATCACTCCAGACGCTCGAGTTGCTGGCACGTGCATACCGATCGATTTTGACGTGCTCTAACGGCCCACATCTGCGAGATCACGCAGACGCCTTCACTGGTTGAGGGCCGGACACAGCACCGCACGCTTCACGCTACATCTACGCCTCTCACTCCGACGTACTGAACGATAGTTACCACCTTCGTCTACTCGTCTTAGGTGCCGCACTGGTCACTTGGAGTGAGGGTGAGTGAGTGCCGACAGCGCGCGGCAGCCTGCGCGTTTTGCACTATTCATGCACCTCACCGGCGTGGCGTCGTAGGACGCTGGACGCACATATACTCCTCCCTGACCATCGCCTCCTCCTGCTGAACACCCTCGCTGACATTGTATGATCACTTAGCTGAGATCACCCAGCGCGCTCAAAGTTCGGCGTTCCGTGACCCAGCCTAAACACATCACCTACCGCCACGACGTATTCTCCACTCTTCATCCGCTGCTACGCGAGACAACATAAACTTAGAGTAACTTCCAAGGGTATCAGGAAGCGTGCTGCGCAGCGGTTTGAGGTCGCTTGCAGGTCACCCGCTGATCCGCCTCGAAAGCCATTAGCCAGTATGACACAAGGGCTTTCGCCGGGCGCTTTACCCGAACCTGAGCCGCAGCCCCAGACGGAAGAAGAGTGGTTCGAGAACCTGAACGTGAAGCTCATCTGCAAGGACTGTCGTGAGGATCCGCCAGAACTGTACGAGGACCATGCAAGTGGCGACCTCATCTGCGCAAGTTGCGGCCTGGTGCTCCAGCAAAGGACCATCGACATGAGCTCCGAGTGGCGTACCTTTTCCAACGACGATCAGGGCAGTGATGACCCGTCTCGTGTCGGTGATGGTCCGAACGCACTGCTCAACGGTGCTCAATTGAACACGAGCATCGCTTTTGGTGATGGTGGGATCCGCGGCAAAGAGTTGCACCGCGCTCAGAACAAGGCCAATCTTGACAAGGGCAATAAGAGCTTGCTGCAAGCCTACAAGCAGATTGGTGCACTGTGCGACGGCTGGCAGCTCCCCAATGCCGTCTCTGACACTGCCAAACATCTTTACAAGGACGCTGACGAGAGTCGGCTGTTCAAAGGCAAGAGTCAAGAAGCGTTGATCGCTGGTTGCCTCTTTCTCGCTTGTCGCCGCAACAGCGTCCCGCGCTCTTTCCGCGAGGTCATGGACTTGACCAAAGTGAGCAAGAAGGAAATCGGGCGCACGTTCAAGCTACTCGAACACTTCCTCATGAACAAAGACAAGCAGAAGAGCCAGACGACCGTTGTGGCTGGTGGTGTCGTGGGCTTCAACGAGGAGTACAAGGGCAGCACAAACTTTGATCCGGCAGAACTGTGCAATCGTTACTGCAGCATGCTCGACATGGATCAGCGGACAACGAACTGTGCGGTCGCTCTCGCGGCTCGCATGACGAGCACTGGTGTCTTGGCCGGTCGCTCGCCGCTGTCTTCCGCTGCAGCTTGCATCTTCATGGCTGGTCATCTCATGGGCCAGCCGAAGAACGCCAAAGAGATTATGCAAGTGGCCAAGGTCAGCGACAGCACCATCAGGCACGCTTACAAGTTGTTATACACCGACAAGGACAAGCTGATTACGGAAGAGATTGTTGCACGGGGTGCGGATCCTGAGCGGCTCCCTCGGCCGTCGTAGAGTAACGGGAAGGAGGTACTCCAGGACGCCGCCGGCAACACCGTCGATTAGATTGCTGAGCCTGCGGGCTTGATTGTGCATTGAATGCTGCCCCGGCTTTCTTTCGTTCTATGATTTACGACCGCCATCGGACGACGTGTGCTTGCATGCTTGATACCAGACTGAGACCAGCAGATTGTATTCTTGCGTTGTTCTTGGGAGAAATCGATATTGAGGTAACCCTCTAAATTGGGGTGAAAGAGAACAAAACAGAATAACCACATGTACTATCGCAGTGACAGTGTAATGATTAGGTTGAGCAACGTACATTCGTTCCAGACAAGACGTATCGCAGTCGGTTCTACATGTGACTTATATATCCAATCTACACCCTCGCCGCCCGTAGATATCCCACCACACCACCCACATATCCCGCCAACCTGCCCACCCTCCTCTCCTCCTCCTCCAACGCATCCCGCCACTCCAC
>Ga0268244_10000714_pt1 | contig 12926 bp, 11 predicted proteins | sample AgamicMgSfe_FD_200258 | JGI IMG/M metagenome (GOLD analysis project Ga0268244, IMG submission 200258) | Agave microbial communities from Guanajuato, Mexico - Mg.Sf.e (v2) (version 2) | ecosystem: Host-associated > Plants > Phyllosphere > Phylloplane/Leaf | place: Guanajuato, Mexico | collected... | reverse complement strand
ATCCCCCTCCGACCACCAAACTCCCCATGGCGAAAACCTGCGCGCCTAAGAAAGGCTGTCCTGAACCCTGCCTCGTGCGCAGAGAAATCAGAGCGCCTGCTACGGGAGTCCCGATCAGACAGGCGAGGCCGATGGCGGTGAAGATGCCGCCGGCTTGCACGCCCATGCCGCTCCTGGAGGGAGAGAGGCAGAGGCTGTAGACCGCGGGGGCGTAGAGGACTTGGACGCCCGCGGAGACGAACCCGTAGAAGGTTGCGATGACCGTCAGCGCGCCTAGCCCTGCTCCTCCTCCTTCGCTGGCGCTCGTGGCGATCCAGAGGCCTACCACCGCCGCGCTCAGGAAGACGGAGGGGATGAGGGTGTTCAGCGGACCGAGGCAGCGGTCGCTGATGAGGGCGGGCAGGAAGCGGCCGGGCAGGTTGGCGGCGAGCATGTAGATCAGGAGGTTCGTGGCGCGGGTCGGGGAGAGGTGGTGGGTGGTGGTGGCGTAGAGGGGCATGTAGACGAAGGCGGTGTAGATGCCTAGGAAGGAGGTGGCGAGGCCGAGTAAGGTGAGGAGGTAGGTGGGTGTGATGGTTTTGGTGGTGGTGGTGGCGGTGGTGGTGCCGCGTCTACGGTGGCGGCTGCTTGGGTGGGTCTGCCCCCGGACGCGGAAGACGAGGTTCGGCGGGATCATGGTTGCGGCCGCCACGCCGGCGAGGATGCGCATGGTGGGCGCGAAACCCTTCGTCACGAGGTAGTGGCGGGCGAGCAGGATGTAGACGATCCCGCCGAGACAGCTGCCGGCGGCGCCGAGGCCCATGGCGACGCCGATGGTGCGTTCGTCGAACCAGGTCATGAGGGCGATAATCCCGGCGCAGAAGACCATGCCCATGCCCAAACCCGTGACGAAGCCCTGCACGAGCCAGAGGGACCAGAGGCGGGCGCACCACGCCGTGCCGAAGAGACCGAGGAGCATGATCGCGGTCCCGCCGTGGAAGAGGACCCGGAAGTACCCGCGGTCCACGAGCCGGCCGACGGGGAGCCCGAGCCCGAAGACGAGCGCGAGCTGCGTGCTGCCGATCCAGGCGATGGCGCTCGGGCTCGTGCCGGGCAGGCGGTAGGTTTCGTAGTAGGCTTGGAAGAGGCCGAAGGCGTTGGCCGTGCCCCAGCAGTTGAAGACGACGAGGAAGGCGGTGCAGGCGTGGAGCCAGGCGGTGCGGCCGTTGAGTGGTTCGAGGTCGGATCGCTGTGTGGGGTGGTAGACGGGGAGGTCCGAGGGTGGGTTTTGGAGGTCGGTGGCTGGTGGCGGCGTCTTTGGTGGGACTGGTGGTGGTTGAGATGGTCTTCGGAGGCCCAGCATCTGCTCCGCTCGGTTGAGGTCTTCTAGAGCATATGGCCGTAGGATCCCGACGGGATATGGCATCTCACCGGGCGTCAGCGACAGGCGTCTCATCGAAGATCGAAAACTCCTGGGAGGAGACTTGATCTCGAAAGGGTTGTTGTCAGGAAGCGGCTTGGGGTGAGCAGCGTCGTGGAGTTCATACCCTGAAGCATCGACTTCTTCGGCGGGAAGTTGTCCTTGCACCTTCACGGCGGACCCGCCATGAGCGAGAGGGACGAACTCCCGCACTTTCCGAGGTACTGGGTTAACCGGCTTTCTAGGAAGCTTCTGCACCGGCCGCAGAGATCTCCCAGGCGTGTTCAGCCGCAGCGGCGCTGGTACGAGCGACCGGCGAATCGTGTCGTCGCTTTCTGCATCTTCGCACCACGTCTGTAGTCCCCAGTTCCGGATCGCTGATGGGCGCGCGGGTCGAGACTCTGTCTGCGGTGCCGGATGGTCGTCGATGAACGGGTACCGCCACTCTCTGATCAGCTCGGAGACTCGATGGTCGGCCATGGTCGGACGTTGGCAGGGTTGACAGTGTTGTTTGTTGGTCGACAGCAATGGCATGGTTTGTACTGCGCCAGCTCACGTCGACCAGCTCTCCGAATGTCGGCTAACATGGCCGGTTGTTCGCGGATAGGGAGATTGCGGGCCTGCGTCATGTTATCTGTAGTGAATGCGTTGTTTGGATTATGCAGCTGATGCCCGTCGTAACGCATCACGTTGGTGGTGGTAGACCATGTGCTCACACCGCTGGCTCCGACAGAAGAGGGTAGGACTGTACACCGGATACACACGGTACACCCACAGACATTACCTGTCCATCCGGGTAAGAGCCCCGTGACTCTTGTGAACTCGTGCTGGATCTTCGACGCAAGCTGTCTTCCTCTTGCGCACATCCGTCAATCGGTAGGTACAGGAGTCGCCGTATAACTCAGCGGCGTCGGCAACGAACCACTTCAGGGGTAGAACATGAGTACCGCAAGGGGTATGAATGTACCTAACCGCACTGAGCGTTAGCAAGCAGGAACGAGATGCTGTAGCTGCTCGTTGAACCAGCTCCGATGCACACAGAGGGCAATGTGCAGCGTCATAAGACGTGTTGGTCTTGTACCTCTACAGCTCGCCAGTCCCCAAATTATAGTACAAGCAACGCAGCAGCGCACACGACTCCTGCCATAGCAAACACCGAAGTCCTGACACCGCGAGCATCACTAGAATATGCACTCCCGCCAGTGCCGTTGTTGGAACCGACCGCAGGAGATCCAGAAGGAATGGTACCGTTGCCCGGCGTGGGCATCGTGCTGTTCACGGCAGCCAGAGGTCTCGCTGGCAAGTTGGCAAGGATGACCTCCAGCGCGCTCAGGCTCTGACCGAGCCCCTGTGTTCCATCCCATCGGGCCGAAGACCAGTCGCTGCCACAGATGGTGCCACTGCTGCCGCCGGAACACTGAGCAGCGGCACCCGTGGCAGATGTTTGCAAGATGCCACGGATGCGTGTACGCAGTGAGCTGGCCAGGGGGTTCGATGATGCGTTGTTGGAAGCGGAAGTCAGTGTGAGGGCATTGGCGAGACCACGAGCGAGGACTGCTCGAAACGCGAGCTGGTCGGTACTGCAAGTGTTCGAGCTCGCGCAGGCGACTTCGCTCAGGACGCCATCTGACGCGAAAACCTCGTTGACGTTGGTGGAGAAGGCAGAGACGTAAGAGGCCCACATACGTGCGTCGCTCTGCTGGCTCGTCAGTGTTGTGCCGTGCGTCAAGCATATATCGGAGACATACCACGTTCATCATGTAGCTAGACCCGCTCAAGTATGTTGCGATACTGGATGTCCATTGGATATGGTTGACCTGCGAGCAGTTGCCGAGCGTATTCGTCCCATCGTAAACCGCAGCGTCGGTATCCGATCCATCCTGGATCAGGCCGACGTCGAACGACCATTCGATGGCCCTCGTCGCCCAGTCGCTGTAGGTTCGATTTCCGGTAAAGCGTGCGAGTCGGGCCGCCAGTGCAACGAAGTTGCCCGTGCTCAGCGAGTTCCTGTAGGTGTAGCCGTTGTTGAACGAGAAGATTTACCAGCGAAGGCCGCCATCGCAGGTGCTCGCGTCCCAGCGAGACGCTTGGTCATCGAATACGTTCTGTGCTAGTTGCAACCAAGTGAAATGTTGTCCTGCGGGTGATGGCAGTCTTTGCTCCGCTGCGGTCATGGCAGCAAGGGCCCAGAATGATTGGTCGTCGTTCCCTTCAGCTTTGCTTTGGTTGGGTGGCATGAAGTTGTGTTGTGGCCCGACTTGCCACGTCAACGCTTGCGCGACATTGCCGTTGCAACTGTCATCGCCAGTCAACGCCCAGTATCTAATGAGCGAATCCCACGCAAGCCCAGATTCCCCTAGATTCAGGCGTCAGTGTGGATATTCTTGCTATGCCCGAGGGACGGGGAAATGCTTTCAGCTGCTGCTCCGCAAATCGTGTCGGTACATCGGCTCCGTTGGGTGTGAGAAGGGGGCTTTCCCCATCTTGCTGGAAGAACCATATCTTCGAGCTAGACTTACAGAAATAGTACGGCGGGCCAAACAAACCCGGAACCGTACTCTGGTTGCTGTAGATATGCATAACATCCTTTGCCACCTGTCTCGCCGCATTGCTGACAGACGCGGTTTTATTGACATCAAGACTGATGCCATGCACGCCACCCACCATTAGTACAGCGCTGGCAGCGGTCTGCCACCACGTCGGCAGTTTCATTCTTGCCGATGGACACGCTGCTTCTGCGGCAGTAGGAATGAAAAACTCTGCGAGGGTGGAGAGATGAAAACTTGCGTGCACCTTGCAGTCTAGACGAAGATGAGGCGTGACCGGAGTCTGACGTGACGCGGCGCGTTTGCCTTAAGAACCTCTTAAAAGCCTTCGGTGCATCGTGGATTCGTGGAAGCGTATTATGACGATGACGGCGGAGATGATACTGGAACCGCCATGGATTGTGTTGAAACCGCCTTCCTCCGGCTCTGCCATCCTTGCCAAGGAGCGGGGGATGGATATCAAGGGAACACTGGGAGGCAAGAAACAAAAACAACCGGACAGACGTTGATGATTGTAAAGGTGAAGAGGTGATGTTGTTTGCGGCCGCTCCGCTCGTCTGGGCAGGGCCACTACTGTAGCGCATCGATCTGTGCGCTAGGCTGGAGTGGGAAAGCGGAGAACCGAGAGCCGAGACTGCGCTTCCATACCATGTACTCGACCGCAGGAAAGACGCTGAGATGGTTGAACAGCATGACCCGATCACCCCGAAAGGCACCTGTCGTGAAGAAGACTGCCCAAGGCAGACGCTTGATCAGATGAGCCTGCATTAACCACAGCTCCATTGTGCTGCCGCACCGCAGAGCCATAGTCCACCCAGATCAGCTGGGAGAGCGTCTCCCGAGTCTTGGTGTCGACTTCTCGTTCGTCCTGAGACTCTTGAACATCGGTCCGCCAGGTCAACTTGTGGTAACGATGGTCGAGGCCCGTCTGATGGCTCTCCATCATTGCTGCCACCTGCAGACGGCTGCGCGGGTGCCGTGGCTTTCGACAAGGTGCAGCTTTCGTGGGAAGATGAGCTGGTGTCAATGATGATCAAGGAGCCATGCACGTCGCTTGCACCCTGAGACACAACAATCAATAAATGCACAGATCTTGTACATGTACGTCTGTACACAGTCATCACTGCAGTCATCCGATCCGCCAGGGCTGCCCCTCGCCCCGAAATAGCACGATCCGATCTAGCGTCAGGTGTTCTAGAAATCCACGTCCACGAGGTTTTCTTCATACCATCATAATAATGGGAATGACAGAAAATACTACCGTATGTACCTAGATACCTGTGTACCTTGTTATATATTGAACTGCTGACTCCCGCCGAGGAGATTTGGGTTTGGGTTTCGTAAAAGAGGCTGCCACTAGCCACTTCGAACCGATCTCCTTAGCACACCCTGCACGTTCCCTGTATTTCCCCTCCCGCAAAAGGGAGAACAGACACTGCTCGCATGATGTGGGCAGTACGCGGACTATGTCGTAGCGTACGTGACACACACATCGAGGGCTGCGACATCAAGTGGGAAAGCCCGTCAAATTCATGTTACTTGTCACTGGTGCGGTCAACGAGAGGTCTTGGTGGTTGAAAAAGGTACCAAAAGCGTCAGAGCGATGGTTCGCCCGTAAGACTGTAGTGCGCGACAGCGAATACAGGTAATAAGCATCCGCCGGACGAACAAGGCTGGCGCATGAGCATGTGTGATGAGCCGCCATCGTTCGGGCCTTCCAGCCATCTAGTAAGTAGCGCCTTTGTTGCTCTTTCGAATACTGTCGAACGACGAAACAGCAACTTCGTCCATTTCATCGGCGTGCAGTGCAGTGCAAGTGCAGTGTGCAGCATAAGTTGTTGTTTTGGTCGATCGTTGAGACTCGATCGATTATAATTTATTATTGCTTCTGCAGGCACGCCCTTACTTACCCTGGTCAAACTTCCCCCGGCCGCCTGCAGGCCGCCCGTTCGTTGAAAGCCGGCTCTAAGATTGGGGGCCGCCGCCCGTGATGGCCTTCCAATACTACCCTCCTTTATCACGCAGTCCTCAACAACAACATCAACGAGCACAACAGCGGCAGCGCCAGTCCTCTGCCGTGCCCTTCGTCCCGGTCTCGCCATTGATACACTTCCAAGAATCGCTGAACGACAGGAGACCCGACACATTAGCCAGCCAGGCGTCCCTGCGCCATCCGTACCGCAATGACGGCTACGACCTGAACCACGCCCAGCTCGTGTCGCCCATCATGTCACGGAGTCCCAGCGTCGCGAGCACCGATCGCTACTCGGCGGTGTCGGGGCTGACATCGACGACCTATTTCCCCGGCAAACCCCATACCGTCCACCCCGCGCCTGCGTATGTCGCGCCGTTCGGGGCCGTGCAGGTGGTGAGCGAGCACCAAGCCGCGCGGGCCAGGCGCACGGGTAGCGACGACGATGACGAAGACGCGCGATCGGACAAGGACGACGTGCAGTTTTCTCCCCCCGCCTTGGCCCTCGTCAACGCGTTCCTGGACCAGCTGCTGTACAGCATCCTGTCCACGGCACGCTCGACCAACTTGGCGGCGCTGCGGCCGGCGGTCATCGCAGTGTTGAAGCATCGACTGGCCAAAGATGCGATTGCGAGTGCGGAAGAGGAGCTGCGAGAGCTACTGGCTGGTACTGAAGAAGAAGACGAAGCGAACACAAGGCAGAGCGCGGCGGAGAAGAGGCGGCGATGGGATCTGGAGCTGGTGTGGAAGCGCACGCGATTGCGCGTCATGGTGTACATGCGGCTGGGCGAGATGGAGGACGATGACGAGGAGCACTACGTGAAAGAAGAGGAGCTTTTCCACGGCTCCGAGCGACGCTTCTCGCAGTCCACCGGGTTGGTGTCGTGGGCCGCCGCAATCTTCCTCACGTCGGTGCTGGAGTATATCGCGGAGCAGACCCTCCAAGTCGCTGGACAAGCTGCCTACACGCGTGCTCGCCGCCGGAGTCGTGGTGGCCGAGTAGCAACACCTTCGAGTGCGTCGGCGCCGGTGTCGGTGCAAGAGTATGACGTCGAGAAAGTTGCGCTCAACTCCACACTCGGGAGACTGTGGCGTACGTGGCGCAAATCTCTGCGTAACGATGTGGGAGCATTCCCTGATGCACGTCGCATGTCGATCACGAGCGCCGGGCGAGGCAGTGTCGGCACAGCAGGTGAAGGCTTCAATCATGAACACGGCAACCAACTGCATCCTCGTGGCCTTGATGACGTCCCAGAAATGCAGTACCCGGAGCATGTCCTCGCTTCGAACATTCCACTTCCCCTTGGCGACACGCAGAAGGACGTAGATGAAATCGAGGTCCCTGGTTTGGCCACTGATCCGGACGACAAAGAGGCGGGCGAGGAAAGGGCCCAAGCGGTAAGGCGAAATAGCTACACCGCCCAAGGTGCGTACAGATCCGTGCATGGTTTACCGACCCCTGTAAGCATCAGCCCGGCAGAGACGAAAGACTTGCCAGGTCGACCGTCCCTTCATCGGCAACGATCCATGTCCGTCCCTGCACCTGCACGCACGCCCATGCCGATGGAGGAGAAGATGTCTCACACACCTGGTGCATTTCCGGAAACGCCTGCAGTGGAGGAGCCGCTTCGAATCCCAGCGCCTATCCAGGAAGAGTTTGAACCGGACCACAAATTCAATGCGCATGAAATGGCTGCCCACAAGCGCTCTTCGCTGGACGTGAAGCCGTTGCTGGACAAACTCGCCGACCAAGCACCACCAAAAGGTAGCGCGGCGCCAGAGGTGAAGAGCCAGCATACAGGGTTGGTCGATGGTGCAGTTGCCGGGGCATCAGCTGCTGTGGCCGCCACGACGGCGATGGTGTACGGATCGTCGAAGGAGCCAGAGACCGGACTGACGGACAGCGACGCGCCGGAGGGTGTGGACAGTCGGGTCAAGAACCGTGACAAGCGTAAGACGATGATGGGCATGAAAGTCTTTACTCCCCCAGGTGAAAGCGGTGATTATGAACCATCTCGGACCATGCCACCGGTCACCGCATCTGCCTCTCAGCCGGGATTCCCGCCGAGATCCGTTCGTATGGGTTCCGAAGGGTCAGAGCATTCATATACCCTCGGCGATCAAGAGCAGCAACCGCTGGGCACCGACCCTACTGCACGGAGACAGCATATGATCAGGGATCCTAACGCTGAAGACCTTGGAGAAGGTAGCGGCATTGGTGTGGCCAGAACCTCAGAGATCACCGTGGCGAGCCCGCCGCACACGCCGAGTCCGACAATGGAAGAGCAGCAAGTACGGGAGCGAGGCAGGCGCCCGGCGCGCCTCATTCTTCGCGGCAGCCCGCTCCAGAACGATACCGCTTCTGCCAGCCCGGCCACCCATGCTCGGCCGTCGAAAAGTCCACGAGACTTCTTGGAAAGTAGGTCACTGGCGGGTAAGGACGATAGTGCGGACATCCAGCCGATGCCTACGAACGTGCCGAGGAGCAGACCCGCTCCCATCAAAGTGTCGCATCCCAACAAACGTAGCAGCATCAATGGCAGTGCTTTCACCAGCACCACGCAGTCTCCACTTGTTGGAGAGCCGGCAAATCGTCAGTCCTGGGGCCCCGCCGAGCAGCAGCAACAGCAGCAACATAGCGCCTCGAAACCAGTGCCGGTGCCGTTGGAACCCACGGTGTCGAGCGTACGTGACGGCGCCATACCGCTCGAGGATCAGCTTCCGGAACACGCGTCGGTGCAGAGGATGGTGAGCGTGAAGCGGAAGGATTTGGAGGAGCCAGCGTTGACCAGCGCGTCCATTCGAGGGCCGGAGGACTTTGACGCGTTCGTGCAAGGTGGTGACACGGTGAAGTACACGTTGACGCCAGGGACGGTACGTGAGCAACCTCAGGTAAGTTGTCGAAAGAGAATGTAGTTACATGTACACATGTGCATGTAGGTGAAGAAAGTGTTGAAGGTATGTGAGATGGACTGACTTTTGATGGATGTAGGTGCAAGCGCAGGGCCCTGTGGAACTCTCGAGCGTACCTTCCGTGTCCAGGAGACGGCTTTCCGCCCCTCCTCCCAACTCGAATTCCAATCCCACCCCCGACACCCGCACCGGCCGAAGTTCTGTCACCAAGCACGTCACCTCCGCCACCCCCAACGCCGACCGCATTGGAGTTGAAGACCAGCATAATTACACCCGGAAGCCCAGTCGATCCATCAGCCGACCGCCGCCTCGCAACACCAGTGCCCATCGCCGCAGTGGACTCATGGCGCGCGAGCCGCAGGTCATGACCGAGTCGACCCGGGACTTCGCCGACTTCATCAGATCGACGGGGCCACGTCAAGACCAGGCTGTAGCACCGGTCATGCACCCTGCCGTTCGCTCCCAGTCGTCCATGCCCTCCCTACGGACGGCGCAGTCCAATGGCTCTCGAACTGCACTGGTGGCGGGCCAGGACCGCCCGCGCAGTATGACCCGGTCAGCCATCGAGGCGGAGAACGTGCCTCCCGTTCCCCCTATGCCGGTCAAGACCAAAAGCAGTATGCGGCCTCGCGGTGCGACGGGCGGTGGACGCGGCCACGCTGAACTGATCGACTTCATCCGGAGCGGCCCAGACGAGCAAGGTCAGCATCGCATCTCGAGGTCTGTTGCGCCGTTTAGATCGACGATGGACTCCGACCAGCTTCAAGAAATTGCCGACAACATCAATGGTGGCAAAGCGCCTAATAATTTACGCCTGAACACCAACATTGCTGACGCACCGGGCCAGCCCAGCGCTCGCGCGGCTAGTGCTGCTTCGAACAGGCAAAACGTTCCCGTGACGCCTCGATCGGCGACGCCCAACGGAGCGTCTCACAACGCCGGTGTCGCCGTGCATCCGGCGCATAGCGGTCAACCTCAGCACCTCGCGTCGACAAGAAAGTCTTCGCTAGCCCCGAGCGCTAATTCGGATCGCAAACGCCATCGAAACAAGGACCCATATGCTATCGACACGGATGACGATGGAGACGATGACGACCTGTTGACGGCACTGCCGAAGAACAGACGTCCGGAGGAATCGTTAATGGACTTTTTGACCAACAACGAGCCGCCCAAAGACAACGCACCTCGACCGCTAGTCAATGGCAGTGCTGCTCAAGCGCGCAATCCGGCGAACAAGCCTCGGCAAGGCAATATCATCAGCCACAGTGCCGACGCTGCAGGAAGGACGAACTCCATGCAGAACGGCGCCGGACCGAGGGCAGGTTACACGCCCTCCGTGCGGTCGGTGCAATCGGCCCATTCCGGCGTCTCACAAGCGCGACCGCGCCAGAGCAACGGGGGTCCTCGTCCTCCGCTGCCCAAGGCCAAGTTAGAGGCACGCGGCGCCGGCGAAGCGTCAAGAGAAAGGGACGCGCCGCCTGCTGGCGCTTTCCACCAAGGTACCAACGATCTCGCAGACTTTCTCAAGAATTCGGGCCCCGAAGATCTCGACAGTGCTCCTGCGCCGTCCATCAACCGACATTCCAAGCTGTCGCCGAAAGCGCAGAAAAAGGAGGAGGAGAAGGTGAAGAAGGCCGGTCGCAGGAGAACCGGACTGGGCGGATTGTTCGCTCGTGCCTCGCGGCGCAAGACGATCGCTTAGAACTCGAGGCATCGTCGCCGGTGACTTTTTCTTGCTTCTTGTATACTTTTCCATTGGCAAAAGCACTATTGGGATAACCGATTTGTTGATTTTGTTTATTTTATTTATTCTGTTTCAATTGTGGAATGGTGATGAACTCGATCCTTGCATGACTACATCGACAGCATTTGGGGGCTTCTTTCTGATATTGCTCGACATTGGCATTTCATTGGATACATGTCCTATGTACAGATCATATAGAAGTCCTTTTGTACTATCTCTTCAGCTATATACAATATACGTACATTATACATCATAAGCGCCATCCATAGCAACCTCAACCTTCAAGTACGTGAGTGAACCCTGCGTGGCGACACGCCAAGAAGTCGCGCCTCACCATTGCAAAGCCCGTTCTAAACATCAGATTCACAACACCTCCGAACAATCGTCTACCAACACTTGCCCAATGTTACTTCCATGTAGACAGTAATGTCGAAACATCAGCACATCCTTAACGCACCAAAGACACCATGGCGGCAGCTTCAATCCCCAAGAACAGCGTGTGGTCGGCGATGAACTACACGCCTCCCCGCGGCAAATGCAACTACAAGACCTCACTCGTGAGTCCCGCGTGCCCTTGTATGCGCTTCATGCTGCATCCAATCAAGGTAGGCAAGCTTCCTCTCGAACAATTTCAACATATTTACTCGCGAGAAACGAAGCCCATTGCGAGGTAGTTCTCACATTCCTATGCGATATAGGCGGCCACGAGCTTTGAGTGCGACGGATGCAATCACCACGCGTCGTTCCACGCGCTGGAAAACGCGGCGGAGGACGCGGTGCTCAGGAAATGGGCGGAACGAGACGCGAGCGATAGGGAACGCTCAGCAGCTGGAGGTCCCGATGCCAGTAAGAAAAAGCGGAAGATGATCGCCGAGAGTGGCGCGCGGGACGATGATGTCTTCGAGGTCTTCCACGGCTCTGGAACGCGAGTGGCGAGCTCGACGGCGGGTAGAGTGAAGTCTTTGAGGAACAGGTGATGGTCTTCCATAATCATCTTCGCCGCGAGCGACGGAACGAGAGACGAGTCAAGATCTCAGCTCCAATGGGGGATGCGAAGGAGCGAGTGACAGCGACACCAGGATCGGAAAGATTTTTGTAAGCAACTTGCAGCGACATATGAGCCGCCATTACTTTCTACACCTCCCGCTCGCGGCTAAGCTAACTCATGGACTAACAGCGCAATTATTTGAAATACATAGCTATTCGCTCGTCGACGTGAAGTTCGTCTGAGTGAGGTTCTTGTCGCCGGGCAGGATGTAAGGCTTGATCTGAGGCAAGCGGTTCAACGTGTCTTCGCTGAAGCCGAGATGGTCCTTGACCACTTGCTTCGGGGTGAGACCGAGCCATTGAGCGACGGAGATGTCGTTGTACGTTCCCGCTTGAAGGACCTCTGTTGCGAACAGTCAGCTAGCTTTACGGGATGAATAAAGCAGGATTCACAGGGACTACTGACCAATGTACACGAGATCCTCCGTGCCTGTGTTTTCAAGATAGTGGGCGTTGGGTACAGGGACGTAGCCGACATCACCGGCCTGGAAGTCGAAAGTACGAGAAGCCTCTGGTGCGACGAAGACCGTCAAGCGACCCTGCCCTTGAAGGATGTAGTTCCACTCGTCACTGCTGGTGTGCCAGTGTAGCTCTCGCATTGCACCGGGCTTGACCGTGAACAGGGCGGCCGCGAAGTTGGAAGCGATCGGGAACGTATGAGGGTCTAGGATCTTCACCGAGCCTCCTGGAACCTCGTACGGCTGTTGCTGGCTGAAGTGGTAGCTGTAGGTTCCACTATGCGGGATAGCGCCGGCGGGCCCGGTCACGTTCTGCTCGCTGATGTTGGCCGGCGCCGGTGTACCCTCGAAGATGTAAAGTTCGCCCTCGGGGATGTTGTCGAACGCCGAAGTGTCGACGCGCAGATCCTTCGCCAGGACGGATTTCGGGTTCCGCTCGAACAGCTCGGAGACGAGGAAGGTCTCGTCTTCGCTGAAGCTGCCGTCGTCGAACACGAGGAGGAATTCGACGCCGGACTCGAACGCCTGGATGGAGTGCGGGATACCGGCCGGGAAGAACCAGACGTCACCGGTTTGGAGGTCGTCCGTGAAGGTCTCTCCAGCTTCGTTGACGGCTGTCAAACGGACAGTGCCATTGAGGATCAGAGACCACTCGTTCGCTTTGTGCCAATGAAGCTCTCGATACGCGTTCGGCGCGAGCCGCATGTCGACGCCGGCCATGGCGGTGGCAACGGGAAGCTGATGCACGTTCCTGCGAAGGACAAAACTAAACGCCTGCCACCAACTCAAGCACGAGGGTATACTTACTGCTGGCGCGCCCATCCTGCACCCTTCAATCCGTGTCGGT
>Ga0268244_10000713_pt1 | contig 12930 bp, 18 predicted proteins | sample AgamicMgSfe_FD_200258 | JGI IMG/M metagenome (GOLD analysis project Ga0268244, IMG submission 200258) | Agave microbial communities from Guanajuato, Mexico - Mg.Sf.e (v2) (version 2) | ecosystem: Host-associated > Plants > Phyllosphere > Phylloplane/Leaf | place: Guanajuato, Mexico | collected... | reverse complement strand
GAAGTGGGCCACTTTCATCCATCCAAGCAATCCTGCAACATCGAGGGTTGTATCATCACATGAAGGCGTGGTTTTCCAGGGACAGGAGAACCACCAGACGCCCGCTCGCGGTCCCAGAGGGCACAACAAGTCTGCAGGGCATTTCCACGTACAGCGCAGGACAGTTTGTGGTGTCAATGTCGCACATTATCTTCCATCTATCAAGTACGGTACCTACATGTACCTACATGGACAGGACCGACTCAATGGAACCCAACCTCGAGCGAGCTATGCTAGCCTGCAGTAAACATGCACGACGAGAACTGCTCTTTCATCAATGCACATAAATTCCTCCGTGATGATGAACAATAAAACGAGCACAGTATGCTATTTACTCCAGCGTCCAAACCACCTTTCTCATCATCCGACCTCGAACACAGCCAGGCCACGCCCAATCCGCCCACCATGCCTCTCACCCTCTCCCACCTCCTCACCAGCACCTTCCTCCTCCTCACCCTCTCCGTCTCCGCCCTAGACTTCACCTTCAACCAACAAAACCCCACCGGCCACCCGCTCATCTCCTCCTCCTTCGGCGTGCCCGGCACGAACGCGACATTCGACTACGTCGTCGTCGGCGGCGGCACCGCCGGTCTCGCGATCGCGACTCGTCTCGTCGAAGGGACGAATTGCAGCGTGGCGGTCGTCGAGGCGGGCGGGTTCTACGAAACGGATAACTCCAACCTCAGCGTCGTGCCCGGGTATGCGACGTACTTTACGGGCTCGGATCCGAGCAATTTCCAACCGTTGGTCGACTGGGGGATTTCGACGACGGTGCAGCCGGTAGGTTTCTTGGTGATGCGGTACTGATATGAGGCGCTTCGCTGACGAAATGGATCTTTAAGGGTTCCGGCAACCGCACTCTGCATTATGCCCGTATGTTGTGATGCCTACTGATATGACGTGCCTCGCTGACGGAACGACGGTTCTAAGGGGGCAAGGTGTTGGGTGGTTCTTCCGCCAGGAATTACTTCCTCTACCAGCGCCCAACGATCGGCAGTATGCGGCAATGGGCCGACGTCGTCGGAGACCAGTCCTGGACTTGGAATAACATCCTGCCGTATTTCAAGAAATCCGTGCATTTCCACCCGCCGAACGCCACGCTCTACGCCAACAGCTCCAACCCCCAGAACTTGAGCGCGTTTACCCCGTCCGGCGGGCCGGTCCAAGTCTCCTTCTCGAACACGGTCGACCCGTTCGGGACATGGGTGCGGCGCGCGATGATCCAGGCGGGGATGCCGGAGATCGCGGGCCTGAACGGTGGCGAGCTGCTGGGCTCCGCGTACCCGGGTTTGACCGTCGATCCGACGACGGGGTATCGTTCTTCGGCCGAAGCGGCATTCCTGCAGTCCGCGCTGAACGCGCACCGGGCGCCGATGCTGTACAAGAATACGCTTGCGGCGGAGATTCTCTTCAACGGGACGACCGCGACTGGGATTGCGGCCATCACGGCTGGGACATACGGTACTCCCTCGGTCAATTTCACTTTGACAGCACGGAAGGAAGTCATCGTGTCGGCCGGAGCGTTTCAGTCGCCTCAGCTCCTGATGGTGTCGGGCATAGGCAATTGCACGGAGCTCACCACTTTCGGCATCGGGTGCAAGAGCAATCTCCCGGGTGTGGGCCAGAACATGTGGGATCATCCGATCTTCGGGTCTGAGCATGCCGTCCATGTGCCCACGGCTTCCGCAGCCATCAATAACGCCAGCGTCGCCCAGGCACAAGTCAAGCAGTACCTTGAGTCGGCCAGCGGTCCGCTGTCCATCTCTGGACCGGGCTACTACGGCTGGGAGAAGCTCCCGGAACCCTACCGCAGCGCCTTGAGCAACCGCTCGCGCGACGAGTTGGACAGCACTTTCTCGCCTGACTGGCCGGAGGTGGAGTGGTTGCCAGTAGCCGCGTACAATGCCTATAATCTCAACAAACAGACCGGCGATCCAAAAGATGGCAGAAATTACGCCACGCTCAGCACCGCGCTAGTCGCGCCGCTGTCCAGGGGTACCGTCAAGCTCAGCAGCAGCACGATGCTTACTCTTCCCGTCATTGATCCGGCGTGGTTGACGGCTCCAGCCGACCGTGAGCTGGCGCTGCAGTCGTTCAAGCGCCAGCGTGCGGTTTGGAAGATCTTGAGTGACCTCGGCGTGGCGGATCCGGTCGAAGCGCTCCCAGGTCCGTCGGTTCAGACTGATGCCCAAATTTTGGAATATATTGGTAAGGCGATGACGACGGTATATCATGCGGCGGGGACCTGCAAGATGGGCCAAGAAAACGACACAATGGCTGTTGTAGACAGCGCTGCATGCGTGTACGGAGTGTCCAACCTCAGGGTTGTCGATGCTTCCGCGTTCCCCATTCTGCCTCCAGGACACCCGCAGAGCACCGTGTATGCACTGGCGGAAAAGATCGCAGCGGCAATCATAGATGATAGCGTGTAGATCCCAATCCTACATTAATTCGGCGTATTTAGTTAGGTTTTCGCTTGAGGAGCTTTCGCAAGCCTCGTGGTTCATCGTTCTTCTCGACCGGGTTGCTCGGCTGGATGGGAGAAATCGGATCCGGCTGAGGACTAGGCTTCCTGTAGTTTGTTGCAAATCGTGGGTCTCCATCTGGCGCCGGCACTGCCAATCGACCAGGCGCGTATCCGGCGGCCGGTCGGGAGTCGTCACCACGAGGCCCTGCTGTCGGTGGCGTATATCCTGGGCCATTCGGAGCCTCCGTGCCAGGTGCTGGTGCTCGTGGCGCATGATTTGGACCCGGACGAGGGTCTCGATCCGACGGCATCGGTGCTCCCTGTGGTGCGTGTCCTGGGCCGTTCTGAGCGTCAGTACCAGACGCTGGTCCTCGTGACGCGAAATTGGCACCCGGACGAACTTCTCTGTCCGGTGCTCTGTACGGTGCGTATCCCAATCCGTTCTGAGCGTCGGCGCCGGATGCCGGTGCACGTGGCCCCTGGTTTGGACCCGGACGAGGATCTCTGTCCGAAGGTGCCGGTGCCCCCTGTGCTCCGTACGCTGGTGCACGTGGCCCTTGACCTGGAACCGGACGAGAATCTCTATCCATAGGCGCCGGTGCTCCTTGTGCTCCGTGTCCCGGACGCATACGGTAGTCATTCTCGGTCGGGACTTGCGAAGCTTGTTGTCCTTGTGGCGCGTAGCCCGGGCTCAGATGGGAGTCACCACCCTGTGGTACTCCATGAGGCGCTTGCTCCGGGCGCCGGCGCGACAGCAGACCCGCCATCTCGCGATTGCCAGCGTCGATGACCGCCTGATTCCTCGCGTGTGCCGCGGCCACCTTCTCAGGGTTGTGCGTTAGTCGTCGATCGACTTGGTCGTTGAAGGTGCCTCTCAAGGTCTCTCCAACACCCTGCAAACCGTCAGCAATGACTCGTGGACCTGACAACGTAGGGATCATACGTGTAGACCCACGGCCGCGGCTTTCAGGTTCTCGTATGTACTCTGACGGGCAGGACCTGCGCCGTATTCGTCGGCAGCTGTCTGACCTCTCATGTCGGGTCTGCTAGGGTAGCTGAAGTTATGCTTGTTTGAGTGATTGGGAGTAGACAACCTGTGGTCGCCATGGTCGCCGCTTTTGCGGTTGGGATTGCGATAGGGCACCGCCGGGTGCTCAACAGGGGGGTCGGGTGTCAAGCGGGTGGTCGTGGACTGCGACTGTTCGTTACGACTAGTGTGCTGATTGTCGCCGGGTGCTTCTACGATAGTGCCTGTCGCTGGCTGTCCTCCGGGGTGCGTGGACACTTCGACTTGCGCGGTTTTCTTACCACCCTTTGTGGTCGTGCTAGCAGATGTCAGTCAGAAGAAACGTGGCCAGTACACTATGCAAAGACTGATACAGATTGCTGAGGTGCCCACGTGTTTGCGCAGAAGAAGCTGGAGCTTAGGGTACCGCGCAGCGGACAGATGTCTCCATTCGAAACAACTCATCTCTGCGTAAATGTAACAATGAGACGGGCTTACGTGGTAGTCGTGGTGGTCGTCGTCACCACCACCGTCTCTCCAGTATCCTCATCGACCAGGTGTCCCGTGGCTCGATTGACGGCGATGTTGCGGTCACCAGAGATGCCTTGGATCTGGCCGTGGTTCTCGATGGACTGCCAGTCCGACCGGGTAGAGTCACCACCGTTGGATGGGCGTTCGCTGCTCGCGTACGCGGAATCCTGCGTGGTTTCCGAGGGCGAATGATCGAATTGTCGCTCGTTGCTGGGGAAGTCTGGGTTCTTGTTGTTGCGGCCGAAGAAGCTCAGTCGGTTCTTCACCTTGTCCGCCATGGCTTCATGCAAATTGGCGAAGGAAAAACTTGCTGAGGATGGGAGAAGTACTGCGAAACTCGGTTGGTGACAGATAGAGGGTCGATCGAGTGTGAAGCGGGAGGGCGCGTCGGTTTTCCCATGGCATCCCACTTTAAAGAGACAGATAGAGAACCGGTTTGCGACATTGAATGTGTGCATGAAATGACATCAGCGGTTGGGTTGGGCTGGGTTGCCCCTCGTCCGTTGGTGGGACCACAAACAAACGACATCCGTGCTCTCGGACACGAGCCCACCCGTTCCCACGCAAACTAGAGTCGAAAATAATAAACACATGATCAGACCGACCATGGTTGACCTATTTCTCCGATCCAACTCTCTTCTTCTTTTTCCCTTGAATCTCCTGTCCGTCCAAGCCGTATCATACCCCATCAACGTTGACAATGAGAACTTTCGAAAGCGCAAGGTGCAAACACGTTCGTCCATATGAACAGTGTTGCTTGTGGCTCCATCCATGGATCTCCGTAGCTGTAATGTAATGTAACTAGTGTGGCAAGAAGCTGCAACTTCAGACCTTGGATCTGGCGCTTTTCCCGTCCCAAGCCCAGCTGCCTAAGCTTCCCTCTCGCTCGTAGCTTCAAAGCATGGATCAGCAACTCGTGGATATATACGCCATGAAATGCTGCAGCGGTATGGTGCCCTCCGGTAATATCGCCTTGCTCGTCCCCGGCCCCCACCCCCCAAAGGTCGGCCACCCACTTTTGAGAACGCCATCGCGATGCACGTGTCCGCGCCAAAGCAAAGAAACAAATCGAGATTGAGAAGGGAGGCTGAGATGGCGCGCCGCATTTCTGGTAACAGCGCAGCACACTCTCATAGCTCATCCATCATGAAGCGAGCGAAGTGTCTCGGCCGCTGAAGTCGCGCAGCAACGCCACGACATCATCCATCCGGCTCACCTGCGTCAGCATCCTCTCCTCGAGCTCCCGCCACTCGCGCAAGTACTGTTTGTCGCTCTGCTCCAACTTCTCCGCCTCGTGGCCCTTGACGTCGCTCCTCTCGGCCTTGTCGATGACTTGCTTGAACCGGTCCCGTTCCACCAGCAGCCGCTGCATCGTGCGTGTCATGGCCTTGTACGTCTGCTGCAGCACCAGCTGCTGGGCGCGCGAAGAGTCGCAGAACCACAGGTATAATGTCCGGGATGGTTGCCGGGAGTTGTCTTTAGGTATCTCCTGTGCCTCGAGCAGACCGTGGTATTGCAAGTGTGTGAGGACGGCCCGGACGTCCTTGATGCGCATCATGGCGAACGAGGCAACCTGCTTCTCTTCAAGTCGTCCGCGAGCGCGAAGCATGCGGACGACACGTAACGCGATCTTGCCGCAACGTGCGAGAACAGTGGCATCCACCTCCGCGTCGATGAGGGTTGTGGTAAGGGCGAGGAAGTTGACGCGCCACTCGTTCGAGTTGCCGTGCGTGTGGACGCGTGTGCAGAAGTGGTACGAGTGTTCATCAAGGATTGCCAGGTGCGCTTCGATATGGGAGAGGCGCTTGGAGCGGTCTCGGTAGGAGGTGAAGCCTTTAGATCCGGGTTCGTCTTCAGAGTCGGAGCGGTTTTCGCGCTTGATGCCTATGTCGGTAAAGTCGTCATCCTCACCGAGGCGCTTCTTGCTGCCATTCTTGCTGATGCCGTTAGGCTTGCCACCGCTCGACAGACCCTTGATGCCTGAACCAAGATCGACGGTCGGGTCCAGATATGTGCTAATTTCGGCCACAGTGATTTTGGGCTGCGCCTGTTCTTCTTCCTCTGCATCGTCAGGGTCAGCATCTGCACGAACGCTGCGGATTTTGCTTTCAAGTGCCAGTAAGAGCGCGCGATAAACAGCGGATGTGGTAGGGCCGAGGAAGCGCTTCGCCACTTTTTCAAGGCGGCGGCTCCGTAGCGCGAGGATGCACCGTGCAAAGTCAACGCGGACCACCAAGTCGTCCTGCATCAAGATCAGCGACGGCACAGTGCTGGGAGAACAGCATCACCGTACCGATAATCTCGGACCAGAGTCATCGTCGTCAGGGACGCGGTTGTATGAGACAACCCCGTTACCCTTAATGCGCTTATTGGGCGGATTGAAGGTGCTTCGAGCGCCGAGATCGTTGGAGTCAGAGTACTCATCATCCTCTCGCCATCTGCGTTTGAGGCTGTTGACGGCCTTTTTGAACTCAGACTGCTTTTTCGGACCCGTGATCTTGCGATCGGGGAACTGTTCGCCAATGATAGTCTCCTCCATCTGTTCCTGCAGGTCAGAGGGCGGCAAGAACGTTCTCGTCGTGACCTTGACCAGGATACCGGACTGTAGCAACCTCCGCATGGTCGCGTGAAAGCTACCGATTGTCGGAACAGCAGGGGAAGGCTGTGCGGCATGACCACCCGCCTTGGTTGTACCGTTCACCATCGATGCCGAAGTCGTGTCAACACCGCTGTCACGCTTCGAGCCAGCGCTGAATTGGTAGGCGTCCGCAAGGTCTCCGACTCGAGCGAGCCCGAGCTGCTGGATGTTGTTAACGATCTGACCCGCACCCTCGTCAAACCTCTCCGTCACGAGCTGAGCGATGTTGTCGCGTCGTGCGAGACCGTAGATGGCCCGCCAGTTGACTGCGTAGAACGTGGGCGCATCTGTTTCGGTATTTGCGTGGAGGACAAGCTGCTGTTCGAGCAGAGAGGCGAGGCAGTGTCGGATGCGACGAAGAGGGGTTTGCGTATGCTGCGCGATGTCGCGGACCGCGAGGCGACCATGTTCGGCAAGGGTTGCGAAGATTTGCTCAAGCGGTGTTAGTCCAGCGCGTCCATAACCGTATGTATGGGCGGAGAGGATTCGCATACAGCAGACACCTCGCCGGCGTGGTTCTCGATGAGGACATGGCAAAGATCGCTGAGGGTCTGCCGGAAGTGTCAGTCCGTATCGCAGGCGTTACGGCGACAACGGTGAATGTGTACCTGAGCCATGTCTTATTGGGAGGAAGCGTATGAACGCGCAGGGTGTTGAACCTCTAGCGACCTCTCACGTCTGCTAGAGTTGTCAGTGTTGCTACCGCCTTCGTTTGCGCATGGGTGCGGCGTGGCAGCGATCAGCACTCGGTGAAGGCCATAGCAGGTGGAAGGAAGTGGATAGCGGAGACGATAATAGGAAGAGGATCGTGGTGAGTGAAGGTATGTCGTGTGAGGTCCAGATGTATACCACAGCCCACCGAGTCAAAAGCCTCAAACTGCAAACCTCAAAGCCCATGATGAGCTTACCTAATTAATGCCCCACGCCAACTTGAACCTCCGAAAAAAGACGGCAGCTGTGCCGAATGCACAGTCGGAGTCTCGGGAAAGGCCGCCAAGGCTGGTCGGGACGGGAATGTACGAAGCTTGCTGCTAACATCCCTCCATACGGCCAGCAGCTTCAGCGAAAGCGTTTCCTCTCCGACACCGCCCCATTGACCGCCATCCTTCCTCCGATCCGCACGTGGGAGCTCTCCGCCGCCATGCTCTCACGCTCCGCCATTGGCCGTCAGGCCCAGCAAGCCGCACGCCGATCATGGCAGCAACAGCAGCGTAGGGGCCTCGCGGCACCAGCTTCGGGTTCCTTCCAGTACGAGACTGGCGATGCACAGGGTATCAAGTACGCCAGCAGAGATATCCCGGGTCCTGTGGCATCTCTGGCGATTGTGGCGCAAGCTGGCACAAGGTATCAGTTTGTGCCGGGGCTTGCGGAGGGCCTGAACCGCTACGCGTTCAAGGTGGGTTGTCATACACATGGGAGGAGATGGGCCATTGGAACTCTCGGCTGATGGAGATGGGACTGCAGCACACCGAACGGCGATCGACGCTGCGGATACAGCGCGAGTCGGAGCTGCTGGGCGCGAAGCTTCAATCCTACCACTCCCGCGAGAACCTCGTCATAGGCGCAAAGTTCCTCCGCGATGACCTGCCTTACTTCGTTGAGCTCCTCGCCGAGGTCGCCACGATAACCAAGTACCAGCGTGAGTACCCGCAAACGCGAATAGCAGGAAGCAGGACATTGCACTTACACCGCTACAGAACATGTCATGCATGAGGAGATCATCCCACTTCTCAACCTTAGCCAGAAGTCCTATCTGGGCAACACTCTCGCAATGGCCATCAACAGTGCCCACGGCCTCGCATACCACCGCGGTCTTGGAGTACCTCTTCAACCAAGCTCTTCCACCCCAATGACCAAGTACCTGAACGCCGACAACATCGCCGAATTCGCTGCGTCTGCTTACGCGAAGCCTTCCTTTGCCATCGTTGGTAACGGTGTTGACCAGGCTGAGCTCGGCAAGTGGATCAACGAATTCTTCGAGGGCACCCCTGCTCAACCCGCCCAAGCCTTGAAAACCGAACAGAGCAAGTACTATGGCGGTGAAGAGCGCATTGCGCACGGCTCCGGCAATTCCATGGTCCTTGCTTTCCCAGGCTCCAGCGCCCCCACCGGCCCATTCTACAAGCCCGAAGTCTCCGTCCTCGCCGCTCTACTTGGTGGCCAGTCCTCCATTAAGTGGTCACCCGGCTTCTCACTCCTGTCCAACGCCACACAGGACGCGCCGAACATGCACATCGTGACCAACTCGACCATCTACTCTGACGCTGGATTACTGACCATCGAGATGAACGGCTCTGCGCAGGACGTCCGGAGCTCCGCTGGCCGAGTGGTCGAGACACTGAAGCAAGTCTCGCAGAATATCGACAAGGAGGCTTTCCAGAAGGCCAAGGCACTTGCCAAGTTCAAGGAGCTCGAGTTCGGCCAGGAGACGCAAGCCGGAATGGAGCTGACCGGCGCAGGTCTGGTGCACGGCGGCAAGGCGTACCAGATTGATGAGGTGGCGAAGAGCGTAGACGGTGTGACTGAGGAGCAAGTCAAGCAGATTGCCAAGGAGGCGCTTGAGAACAAGGCGTCTGTTGCGACGGTTGGTGATCTGTTTATGCTACCATATGCGGAGGAGATTGGCTTGAAAGTGTAAATACCATTACATCGTCGGGGCGGTATGATAGATGTGAAGCGAAGCTTTTTGGCGCAGGTAGCAAGTGTATCATACAGTGTCTGCACTATGTTTTTCGCCATTCCAACCGTGTCTGTCCTCGTTCTCGCACGTGTGATTCTTACCGGAGCATTTCACGTGACACAGCCGAGCTCCGCGCTAGTGTCTCCGCCCGTTCCTCCTCCGAGAGCTCCATCACCCAAGCAAGATTACTCAAGGAGCAAGCAAGCAACTCAATCATCACGACCCACGACCTCACACTACATCCTCCGCCTACATCCTCCCATACCAGCAAGATGACCTTCGCGTGGAAAGCCGCCGGTATCACGTATGTCTCCACGCCTCCGACAGCCGGCTCGCGAAAGCCGCAGCAATGCGCAGAGCACAATACAGACAACTAATCACGACTTGTAGCTACAACCGCTACCTCGCCGTCTCGGCACGCGTGGTGCGCCGGAGTCTGAAGGAGGACAAGAGAGTGCAGGCCGAGAGGAGAGGGGAGATGGATCTGAGGTTCGCCAAGTGGGAGGTACGTCTTTTGAGTTGTGGGGGGGAGAAGATATGAGCACCGGGCACCAGCAGGCGGAGACTGTCCGAGTGAGAGTATGGACTGACTGTGAACGAGCAGAACGGCCGACAGGGCGAGAACAAGTCGCTGGCGACCGCGAACGTGGAGTCAATGGCGGAGCATGGTGGGCAGTCGGCACAATAGATGCGGTTTGGATGGGCAGAGGGAGCGAGAGGAGGGCGAAAGTTGGCATGGAAAGCTTGCCGTGTGACCTTAAGACTTATGGAGGGTGCGACGTGACTACGGCGAGTGCTCAATGGCCGCCGGCAGAAGCTCTGTATTCGTAGTATATAGGAAAGAACGCCAAGAGCTTTGTCCCGCAAAGACTTCCGCGCTGAGAGACAACCTATCTTCCTCTCTCGTATGCGTTGAGTGTGAGATGGCTACGAGGCTTCCGTCCAACCCCGTCACCTTTGAGGAATTCGCAGGCGAGCAATGCCGGGTGATGAGCTCGCTGACGGTATGCCGTGCCATGTGATGATCACTCATTGCAGTATGGTAGAATGACAATCCCCCACAGAAACGCTCAGCAATCTAGCCATCAGGCCGTCGGAAAATGAGAATGGAAGCGACGCTGATGACCTTGCCGCCAGACGACTGGCCTCGGAGGCTCGACAGGCGCTGTTGTCTCGTACGCGTGGTACCACAGATGTGACCGAAACTTTTACGGCAGCGGCCACACAGCTGCCGCCAGGCCACCTTATCAAGGATGAGTACTTCACCCTATTCGAGGCTGTCGGGGCTCTTGAGGTACTAATCATGTTTTAAAAATCAAGAAGCTCCGCATACGCTGACGAACAGCCAAAGATTATGGACCCAAAGATGGACAGTGGCTTCGTGCCGGCAGACGACACCTTCGAGGCTGAATTCGATGTCTGCCAGACATTGAGCGCTAACAAAATCATCTGGACCATGGACCAGATCCTTTGTCTGGAAGCGGCGTGGCACGAAGGGTATCCGCTTTCCCAGACCGTGTTCACGTCCTTGCACATCGATCGCCTGCTCTCGCCGGACAACCAAGCGCCGTACACGTTCCGCTACGGCCAACAAGCCAGCTCAGATGCGACGCAGGAGGCCTTCCTCGTGCACGAAACCATGCGTGCTTACTGTATCGGCGTGATCAAGTGCTGTCAATTGGTGCTGCAGACAATCCAATCGCAGAACTACTACGAGGAAGAAGACTTTGTCACGCATCTGTTCGGACGAGAGCTTCTCCCCAAAGTCGACGATAACGCGGCCGTGCGTCATCTGGATGGCGCCATCCGATCATTGTCAGATACTCCATTACCGGCGGATGTTCGCGAAGCTCTGCAAGCACGGCTGCAGTTCCGAAGATCGTATCTCACTTCGCTCAGTGGCGAGGAGGACCGATGGGCTGTGTTGAAGCGGATTCTGAACCAACTTGACCACGGCCACCATCTGAGCCATCCAGTTCCGGACGCTTTCTCTGATAAGGTGCAGCGGCAATTGGCGACTAGTACGCCGCCGCGGCCAATGCTCGTATCGTCTTGGAAGGATGCGTGTCAACAGTGGACGAAGATGTTGGAAGATGTTGTCGAAGCGGATCGGCTCACGGATTTCTGGCTCTGCCAGAGCCCACACTGTCTTCAGCGCGCCACCTGGGCTTTCACGTATCGACAGCCACAACCGAACACCTTCGCCCGAGCATATCTGCAAGACCTTCTCTTCGGGAGTGATCGGCTCGCAGAGAACGTCTCGCATTTCGACCTCCTGCTGACTGATATCCGGGACTTAGTACTAGCTGGAGACTCATTGGCGGATCCGGAAAGCTTTCAGATCGAAGTGACGTCGGACCCACGACACCAGGCCTCCAGACATATCGAGGCTTTCATGGACAAGGCCTTTGACGAGTATTTGAACCTTTATCGGATGGTTTGTCAGAATCGATGTCGGATACGGAGAACATTCACGCAGGCTATACCCATTCTGGATGGGCTCGAGGCTGAGGCGAAATTGGCAGACGAAGGGCTGGACAATTTCGTAAAGACAAAATCCTTGCGGGACGAGCGCGGTAAGCACGTCGAACTCAACCCGCTGACAAACTGGGCCAAATCCTACAGACTGCAGATCATGGCGTGGACAGTGCAACTGGGCTTCGAAACCGAGGTGTATCTTGCGGATGAGTTGGGTACGATGTACGGGCTGCTGGCGCACTTCACTCGCCTTCGTCACCGAGTGTTGGAACATGTCGAGCGCTTCGCTCAGGACCGTCTGTCCGGACTCACGAGCGGGCGACCACAGCCGTCGTCTGCCCGGTACGCAGCAGAGTGCAGGTCTTCGGTGAAGTGGCTGGAGTCTTTACTAGTGCAAGCAGATGCTACCATCAGCTTGTCGTCGGCGCTACAACGGCTCTGCAACCTCCTCTCCGCAATCGGAGGCATCTCAACCCCCAAACGCGACTATGCGCAGAACCAGCAACTGCTTTACGACGCACGCATGAAACCCTACCTCAGCATGACTCATTCTTTGCACGAGATCCCGAGCCTGTCCGACATGATTCACGCGGGCTCCTTTACCGACGGGACGATCCAGTCGGCATGCAGCGCCATCGGTGCCGACATCAAGGACGCTCGAGCAGCACTCGCGAAGCTGAAAGAGACATCCCCCGAGCACGGGAAGTATCTCGGCACCGAGGAGAAGTGGAGACGCGAGATCAAGCAGATAGAAACAACGTGCGTGGCGGTTTCGGTGCAGGCTTCGCAGGTGCTGCGGATCGGGGAGACGCGGGGCGTGAAGAATGTGCAGGTTGATGTCAAGGCTGGATGGGGAATATTGATGGATGAGCTTGAGGTCACTATAGCACCGCCTGGGAAGCGCTACCACGATTGGTGGGTTGTGCCGCAGGTGAAGGAGAAGAAATAGAGGCCGTAGATAGAGGTGATATTTCTCTTCATCGCTCTTCTGAAGCTAGTATTCCATCCAAGTCATCTGATATCCATATATACGCTTTTCCAAGGCATGTGCGCCGCACGGTAGACCGTTTGCGCCAAACCATAGGTACACC
>Ga0268244_10000710_pt1 | contig 12959 bp, 20 predicted proteins | sample AgamicMgSfe_FD_200258 | JGI IMG/M metagenome (GOLD analysis project Ga0268244, IMG submission 200258) | Agave microbial communities from Guanajuato, Mexico - Mg.Sf.e (v2) (version 2) | ecosystem: Host-associated > Plants > Phyllosphere > Phylloplane/Leaf | place: Guanajuato, Mexico | collected... | reverse complement strand
TGTCAGCGCGTCGTGGCTACGATTAGCCCTTCATACTTACATTGATACCACTGAGAGGACCAAATGCCTGGACACCACAGCCTAGCAATAGACGCTTGCGCCAACTCGCCTTGGTGATGATGGTTACGATCGAGGTCTGGTTGTTGGCACGGTCGGCCTCAATGACATCTCGAATCTCGCGAAACTCGAGCTCAATCAGAGTATCTGTCTCGGAAGTACCGTCTCCGTGAAGCTTGAAGAGAATGGCCTTTGCTTCGTCGTGTCTATCCTTTTCCATGAGCCAGCGAGGACTCTCACAGAGGAACCAAATTCCGACAACAAGAATGAAGGCGGGAACACATTGGAAGGCAAGAGGAAAGCGCCCTAACAACACGTAAGCTCAAGCCACTCAATGACCCAAGAAATACTTACAAGAGAACTGGGTCTTGTTGAATTCGCATCCGTAGCCAAGCCACTGAGCAACAAGGAAACCCCAACTCAACATCCACTGAAGAAGACCTGACAAAGCGCCGCGGTGCTTCGATGGAGAAATTTCGGCGGCGTACATTGGGATAGTGGAGGTAAGCATGCCCACTGCAGCACCTGCAATGAATCTACCAACAATGAGCATCGGCATACTGACTGCGCCGGCCTGTAAAGCACATCCGAGAAGAGAAACACAAGAACCTGTAGCGATGGTCCTCTTTCTGCCTAAGCGGTCCGCAAAAACCATATTTACGATGGTGCCGAGCATCGCGCCGCCCTGGAAGGCAGAGACAATGCCACCAGTGACTGTGGCATTGGGATGGTGGAAGTAGTCCTTGAAAGTATTCAAGACAATGGTGGAACCTATGATACCAGAGTCGTAACCAAAGAGAAACCCTCCAATGGCAAGGAAGACGCTAGATATAATGTAGGTTGATTTGCCCATAATTGCTGATCGATGAGTCGACGGCGAAGATGCTGATTCTTCTGAGTCCTGAGGAAGGAACCACCTGAGGAAGGAACCACAGGTCCTTATATACACACGCATGGACTAGTTTATCTCTCTCCACACCTCAGCCCGGGGTAAGCGCTAAGGGGAACAACGGCATATCGTGGAGAGCACATTGAGATGTTCCGCGTGCAAACTTACTGGCGTGGTCATGAGACGGTCGCCGTTTTGCTGTATGACAATGGATAAGAACTTAATTCTGTTTGCTGGGGCCGAGACTGGATGAGTGGGTCAGGGCTCTGGTTTGTGTTCATGCTACGAAGTGAGGGGAGCCCTAGAAGCACCTCCAGAAGAGGGCATAGCGTCGGTGCATCTCTTGCGAAGTCGCGAACGGTTCGCTACATCTCGCGCGAGATGATCTCCATAGTCGGCATATTCTCGGATTTAGAAGCCGTAAGAACTCGCTACCCCCTACTTCGAACTAGTTACTTAATCTACAAAATTGAGAGCCATTTATCACTATTGTATTGGCGTACTACTATACTATATCTAGATAGCTACATCTTATATATGATCTTGCTGGCAAAAACATTGGAATCATTCGTACTGGTGCGACTGGTATATAAACCATCACTGCTTTGTCTAAGGGGCCAAGCATTGGGTTTATTCACGTTTTTCAACAAACAGCAACATGGTTCGCACCGCTCCGGAATACAGAAATCCCCTTGCAAGAGATGGTACACCTAAGGGCAAAGTATGACGACATCTTCGCGCGCTGTGCCAACACTCCGGTGTGCTTCTTGTACAAGGCTGAATGCCCAGAAGTCCACTGATGTCTCGGACCAGGAAAGGCTCGAGCTGTGGGGGGAACTTTACAACGCTCCTGGGTTCGGGAAGTGGCTCGGTGCGTTCAGCGACACCTACACAAGTCGCGAGGCCAACAAGCTCTACTAGGATTATATGGCTGACAAGATTCGGGAAAGACTTGAAGATCCCGCCGTGGCTGAGTCTCTCATTCCCAAGAGCCATGGCTTTGGCTAGATCTCCGCCCGGCTCTCTAACGCTCCCTACCCTAACAACGCTATAGGACTCGATCAACCTTCGAGCTCCCATCGGCGTATTGCTTCTCGTACAGTGCTTCTAGGCTGATCTCTTCCACCATGCTGGCGGCGTCTAGAGGTGTGAAGGCATCGCTAAGATGCGCTTTAACGATTTCGAGACTCGCATGACTTAAGACATTAGGCAACAACAGCTCGATAACAACAATCCTCATGTTACCAATCTGGCTCTACACTTCAGCTCTGGCCGGACGATAGACTCGATGAAGAGTTTGCCAATTGCTCTGTTCACGCCTACCGACTGCTCCTACCTCTCCTCCTACTTCTGATCACTACAACTTTCGACAGGTCCCTGCTGAAACAAGCCACCAACGATTGTCCATCTGGACAAAGACCGACAAGGCTGTCCGTGTGGGGATCAAGCAGGAAGAAGAGCGTTGCAAGGTCGCAAGATTCGAAAGATGGAAGATCCAAGCTGCAAGAGGAGGGCAAAGGACACCAGCTGAACTATCGAACCTATTACATTCGCCCTGATGATTTGTACTCGGAGAAGAGGCCAGAGCTGTGACGCGAGAGATCAAACAAGAGCAGGTTATACAAGCATTAACCTGGGCTTCGGGCAGATTGAATGCCTTGCGACGATGGACTAAAACCTTGGCTGCATAACCAAAACCCCGACGAGTTCCGTAGGCCCGCTCGAGACATGCAAAGTCGTCATCGTTTCGCGACTAAATTCCTGGAGCAAAAGCTTATGTGAGCTTGGGAACATCTCGGATTGCTGCAACTAAGTCCGCTTATAGCAGAGTGGCGACGTTGACCGACCGTCGCTATCGGGATAGCCTGCCAGGTCGTGCTTTCCATAGCCGCCGTGCGCAAAAAATGTGCATAAATATCCATTGTGAGCTCGCCACCGCCACAGTTTTCTATACTGAACCCGAATTATCCTTACATGACCATGCAGCAGATCCCCCCGATGCCTTATAGCTATTGGCAATCTCGACTACTGATCCGTAGGTTCCTGCGACCATGAGGAACATGCCCGACGAGATAACAAAAGCACACCATCCAAGCATGAACAGCCACGAGTTTTGCAGTTTCTGTGCGTTCTTACGTAGGTGCCAATTATCGTATAGCCACATCAAAGCGTATGGTTGGAATGATAGAAGAGTGCCAAACAGGGCGCCAATCAGTGAAACCAGACCACCAAACACGGGGATGGCGCTAGCGATAATGTACGAGATGAGGGTGATGCCGAAAGTACAGCCAATCCAAGTAACCCAATGAGTCACCGAATTCGAACTCAGATGAGACGAGCCACGTAGGATGCGTACGAACAGAAACTTGGATGGGATCTAGAGGTAAATGTCAGTGATGCTCACAGACGAGAATGAGCAGGCAGGAGACTTACATGGCAAAGCAACATAGTGCTCACACACAAGCCAGGGAGAGCGATACCATAGCAAACCTTCTTCATAGTCGCACCGGCAGACCCAAGCGCAGGTGAAGCGACAAAAGACCCGCAGAAGTAATACACTACAACGCCAATAACGATGTACACGACTGTAATCGTGCTTTGGCAGATAATCAGCGATTTCGTGTACTGTCGTGGGTTCTTCATCTCTGCAACAATGGAGAAAAATGCAGGCGTGCCAGCGTAGGCGAACACGAGTCCTCCGATACTGGAAATAGCCTCCATGAATGTAGGATCACCGATGAGCTTCCAGTCCGATGTCCAGGAACCTTCTTGAGGGGCCGACGCAGGGCGGTCTTGGAGGCCAACAGCGATTGTAACGACGAGGACTGAATCGATGTGTCAGTGGATGAGCGAGACCGATGGTTTGTGTACACCTACTCGAGATGATGATGGATCCGCAACCAAGCCATGTGAGCATGGCCATTTTAGCAAGTGTTCTGATACTGCTGAAGGTAAATCCGAAGATGGCACCGATGAGCACGAAGATGGCTGTGCAGACGGCATGCGTGGACAAAGCGTTCAATGCGATAGATATGCTCAGGATGCCGGACCCAGCGACGAAGATATAGACTACAGCTGTCAACAACTTCCCAGGGTCACTGTAAGTAGGCTTCCACTTACAAAGCGCATACGCGCCAGCAAACAGTTCTCGGCCGATTGGACCAAAGAGCATAGCGCCCACGTCGTCAATGGCGTAAATTTCTGGATGATTCATCTTGAAGACTCCGACCATGTAATCAGACCAGGTCGTGATGATCCCGATGACGAGGAGACAGATGATGCCAGGGATCATGCCTAGGGTGTTGAATATCGATGGAACGGACAAAACGCCCAGTCCGATCTGTGTCTTCATCATCAAACCGATAGTACCGATCCAACCAAGCTAGACAGACCCGTAAGGACATGGACAGGCACGACCAAAGATCTGGACACTCACATTGCGATAGTTCGGGGCGCCCTCCTCCGCTTGCCCAAACACTGCGTCGTTCACCAGACCAACATTCTCGACCTCTCCCACGCGAGAAGATTGGATTGCTGTGACTTCGCCGCCGAGTTCTGTGTCCTTAGTAGCATAGGATCCCATGCTTGCTAGCGCGATTTGTAAATGAAACTCTCGATAGGATGAAATTGATAATTTCGTAACGAGGACTATTGTGCAATGCAGTCGGGTCACGGACAAGATATAGGCTCTGTGTGCACGTCTGAGGTTCAAGTCAGCCGGGGTTCACCATTGGCTTCTCCGGATCACCCTTATCATTCCCGCCAAACCCGGTCGTTGCACCGATAGGGGCTGGACTATGTGGCTGCCGGCCTGCGGGGTACCAAGAGCGTCAATGTTGGCCGTTGAACTCGAGTGTGAAGCGTCGCTCGCTTGATAGCCAGGTAGTGGGATCGCGATCGGGGTGAGTTACTGTTTGAGACCACAGGTGTCTCGGCGAGCGACTCTACATATGCATGCAATGGAGGGTAAACTAGCCATCGCGCTTTCCGGGAACTGCTGATAACGACAGAATAACGACTGAACAGACAGTTGTCGCAGCAGATCAGACCGCATGCGCGCCTATTCGACACCACGGATTTCAGCGGATGTCCCATGACCTCCTGACAATATTGAGGATGTAAAGATTCTTTGCATACAGTGTGACCAACTACTGAGCACCAACGATCCGTGACGGAGCTGTTGATGACTACAATATCTCAAGTTCTCGTTTGAAAGCCACTGGAATCTCTTCCTCAAGACTATGCTTTGTACTGTGATAGCCAAGATACTTCACTGCGCGTCCAGGTGTACTCTTAGCATTGGTGCCAAACAGAACACTTCCATGTGGGAACAATCTGTCAGCATCTTGTGCACTGACGGACTCGAGCGGTGCTTCCTGATTGTGGTGGCTGGCGGCTTTGCTCAGACACTCAGCGATAGCCAACCATGTCTGTCACGAGATTAATGCTCGTCACAATGTGGACAAAGGTATCTGTGCTTACCATGTCGCCAGTCGCCGGGAAGTAAAGCCCATGGGCGTTCCACAATGCGTGCTCGTTTGCTGAATGAATCGAGGCGTTGATAAGGTCTGCCGCTAATCTGGCCAGATCTGCGACATGGACATTGCCCCAACAAGCCAGACCTTTTCCAACATACACGCTACGGTGCCTCGTTAGCGCTGTCCGGCAAAGACCTGGAATTTGGATGCTTGTGGTGTTTCCCAAACCCCGGCCGTCACCGAAGATGATCGGAGGGAATATCAGAGCGGTTCGAACTTTCCCAGGATGCAATCGGGCGAAGTTGAGCACATATTGATCAACGGCGCGAGTAGAATTACTGTCAATCAAGTCTCGCACCTCACTTGCATTCTCCAAGTCATCGTAGGACTCTTGCGAGGCTTCTCCAAAGGAACCACTCTTGATGTCAGGATGCGATAAAACACTGGCACCCGAGATTTGTAGCCACAATGCTAGTACCTACGTTAATAGACTGCGCTTCTTAACAACAGAACATACCTACTAGGAGAATCTTTGCCAGCCTTGAGGATTCCTTGTCCAATGCTTTCCAACACGGGGACATGCTTTGCATTTGCAGCGTCTTGACAAGCGAGAAACATCAGTATAAGTCTGGAGGATAACCGCAGAGACACGTACTGATCACAACGTTGGCCTTTGAGACTTGGTCTTCGATCAGTTCACGGGAATCAAGATCGCCTTCGAGCAGAATCACTTGTGGATACTGTTCTCTAATTGCCTTTGCTCGCTCTGTATCGCGAACCAACGCATTTACAGAGACAGGGCCACAGCTGGAGAGGACCTCATGGAGAATGTCACCACCAATGTAACCAGTGGCTCCAGTACTAGAGTTTGTAAGCAATCATGAGCACGATCAATTCTTGTCTTGGAATTCGTACATGAAAATTCTGAGAGGCATGTTGTCCGGGATCGAAAGTCCAATCGTTACACTGCGCAGCTGAAAGTCGGTCCTGGGACTCAGTAGAATCCTTACGAAAAAAGTAACCAAGAAAAAGAATTCTTAGTCATGGCAGACAATCAACCATACCTCGGGACCGCGCGCAAGACACATGTTGTGGCTATCGCGAGCAGGATGAGGATGTGAGATTTGTCCGGTTCCGACCCCGCATCTTGATCTGGCAGGTTTCAGCGACTGGGACCATAACGACACGCCCTGACCAGATCGTCGTGTCATTGCGGGTCTTGTCGACTCCCGCGGTCATCGATCAACGCGGACCCCAAACAAGACTTATTCAAGATGTTTACATCAATCGCTGGGATCCAGCTTGGACTATCTTTTCCAGAGGATTTACACGAACATGGCCAACCGAGCAGAAACCCTCGATGAGAATATCTTCAACATCGCTGACCTCAAACGAGAGGGGAGTGCAAAGATGATCAAAGCACACAGAGGTGAACACAGTCGCCACTATCGATCGGTGCTGAGTGACTAACAACCTACAGAGTACTATAATGAGGGCGCGATGGAGATGGACACGTATGTTTGTAGTCATCCGCTGCGCGATACTCAGTTAATGAAGGCGAACAGACTGTTTGACAACGAACAAGCTTACCGAAGGTACAAGATCCGGCCTCGAATTCTGGTCGATGTAGACAAGCTTGATATGTCGACAGAGATCTTCGGAGTCAAGGTATGGCACTATGCGGTCTGTAATTGCACATATGTCATTGATTTATGTTTGTATAGGTGCCCTTCCCACTTGGCTTCAGTCCATCGGCTATGCACAAACTCGCACATACTGAAGGCGAAGCCGCGACATCGAAGGCTGCTGCAAGCCAAGGAATATGTATGGGCCTCTCATCATACTCTACCACTTCGCTTGAGGATGTGGCCCTCCACGGAACCGGTAATCCGTACTTTGTCCAGATTTGTGTCCTCAAAGACCGCCGAACGACATTACAATTGCTCAAGCGAGCAGAGAGTGTGTAAACCAGAACCCAGTCACTGTCGCCTGGTACTGATTAGGGATTTTAGAATCTGGATACAAGGCTGTTTTTGTGTCCGTTGACGTCCCTGTCTTGGGTAGGCGCCTGAATGAGATGCGAAACAACTTCATTTTGCCCGAAGACATGGAGTTTCCTAATATCCTTTCGAATGGCAAAGATGAATTCTCCGGTGAGAACGAAGCGACTGCTTATGGTTAGTCTGATCCGGCATAGAAACCATGCGCGGGCGCCATGCTGACCACTTTAGACGCCACTCTGAATTGGGACACCGCCATCCCATGGCTCAAAGCCAATACCACAATGCAAATCTGGCTCAAAGGAGGTATTGTTGTCAACACTCGTAAGCTTAACCTGCAGTGCTGATACTCATTTAGTCAACACGGCGGAAGACGTTGCTCTGGCAATTCAACACGGTCTTGACGGAGTTGTCATTTCGAATCATGGCGGTCGACAACTCGATGGGATCCCAGCTACGCTCGATACCCTACGTGAATGTGCACCGATAGCAAAAGGCAGAATTGGCATAGCCGTCGATGGAGGTATTCGGCAGGGATCCGACATCTTCAAAGCCCTGGCTTTGGGCGCACAACATTGCTTCGTTGGAAGAATACCCATCTGGGGTCTGGCAGTGAGTAACCCAAGGACACATCTTGAGCGGGACTGACCGCAACATAGTACAAGGGGCAGGAAGGTGTCGAGCTCGCGATCAAGATTCTCATGCAGGAATTCGCGATCACGATGCGACTCGCAGGGTGAGTTCCGTCCAGGCCAGAACATGGATAAATTTCACTAACAGATGCGACAGTTGTGCGCGAATTGAGGATATCACAAGGTCGCACCTTGCGGTGATGACCAGAGACGGCATCCTCGCAAAATTATGAGATGGCTGCGAGGGCGTGGCAGCAAGAGACTGTGCCACTGTGTAAGACCTTGGGCGTAACATTCATACCTCAATCTTGTATCATGGAGATAGCGACCTTTTCTGGAACAAAGTCGAGCTTCGACACAAGTGACGCGAAATCCTCCGATGTTGTGTAAAGTCTGAAGCGTATGGCTTCTGTCACTCGTGAGGAATAGATGAGGCAGGGACAGCCTGTTGGAAAACCCAGAACGCGGTTCAAGCTCGTCCCCACGTACGATCCTGACGAGTACTCGAACCCCCGTATCTTTGAACCTTATAATTGTGCGCACGTGCATGGTAGCCCCTCACTCTGCCCGTAATTGTCTTCGCGACTTCAACTTTGCACTTCATTCTACTGCCAATGCAAAATTCACGTTCTTCCAAAGCGAAACGACAACGGACTTTCACGGGTTGTCGGACCTGTCGCAGAAGGCGAGTAAAATGCGACGAACAAAGGCCGACCTGCGGTCATTGTGAGCGACTGAAGCTGGACTGCGAAGGATACGATGCTCTGCTCCAATGGTTGCGACCAATCGAGTCCACAAGATTCCTCGAGGTCAGCGAAGACGAATCCAGCGTACCACTCGAGGACCAAAGACAAAGTCGACGTCAGCTGTACTCGGGTCGGTCATCTCTATCGTTGAGCGCAGATTATCCTGCTAATTGTGTATAGACGCCCAGAAGCAAGCGATGTGCTTATCTCTTTACCGCTCTGGCTCCGCCATAGACTACAACAAGGATGTCTACCGACTCGAAGACGATTGTTCAGGCAGTCGTGAGACCTTCACCCTCGGCCCCTTTGGTGCGTTCAGTCTTGACATTCGGCCATCTCAGATTGCGACAGTCAGCGAAAGCGGTGACACGTCGAGAGAAGTAAATCCTGGCCCGTCACCCCTTGACGGGCCCTTCGCAATCCCTGAGATCCGTGAATCGGAGTTGGTACTACCACACGAAGATCTGCCGCCAGGTCAACCACAGACGTACGAGGGGCAAAGCCATGCCTCAGGCATTGCTGTACCGGATCTGATAGAAGGGAACACCTACGGTCTACCACTCGAGAGCTTCGAAGGGTCTGGTTTCGATGTGGACCTTGTGTGGCAAGATTTAGGCTGGCAACAGTCTCCGGCCAATCTTTTCGATGGACTTGATCAGAGTACTATCGAGGCACCCCAGAATGCTTTCGCGATAACTGCATCTGATACAGCACACATTCAAAATGAACTTATGACTATTGAGTCAACTTGTCTTCGTGATTCACTCTCGCGGCTTGGCAACGACCCGCTGCCGCATCTCGACACTTTACTTGAGCTATTCAAGGACTGCTACGCTCGACCGGGATCTTCATGGCAAATACTGCAGATGCCGGCGATCCAGAGGACAGTGGGGCAGATTGCACTCAAGGTCCAGCCAAGCACCGCAAGCTCTGCAGTATTACTTGCGGTCCTGGCTGTTATGTCCTTTCACATGGACAGGCTTAATACCACAGAGACTCGCACAGGATATTGGTGGCACGTGGGCGAGGATTATATGACTCAGGCTCTCACTCGCATTAATCCTCTCCTCGAAGACGACCCGCCTCTCATGGACAACGCCCGCTATAAGATGAGCCTGATGGCTCTGCTGACGGTGGTTGCAGTCTGTGTAAGCATCAAATCATCCTGCTCGAGCCTAGGGCGGGGGGCTAACAAATGATAGTTAACAAGTGGAAAACTCGAAGATTCTCGCCGTTACCTCCTCGATGTCCAAAACATCATCAAACGACATGCCTCGCCTGAAAAGCAAAAATCTCGGAAGGTCCGGCTACTTCATGCTCTTTTTGTGTATCTTCGAGTGCTCGAAGAAGCGACATACATCTATCCCATCTCGGCGGATGGTGCGCTGTCCAATAATATATCTCACATATACAGCGTGACAAAATTTCCCTCGCTGGCTTTCAAGGATCTTCTGGAATCCCAACACACCTCGCCAAGGCCAAGCTTCAAAGATCTTACCGTGCCGGATTTCTGCTTCGAAGCTCAAAACGATGCGATTCGCTCACTGTTTGCGAATACACTCTGCTTGCCTGAATCTCTTCTTGTTCTGTTGTCTCACATCACCTTCGTCGCATGTGAGGCTCGACAAGCAAGATATGCCTCTCAAAAGATGGATGCAAGCATCTTGAAAGACTTTGACGACCGCGCAAAGGTGATAGAAGATTTGCTCTGTGCTTGGTCTTTCCGGCGTGACCGTCAGAACTGGTCGACACCAGATTCTATGGCAAACTCGCCTGAGGAAGATGGTCGCGATAGCGTGCTTGAACATATCGCGCTGGCTTTCCATTCTGCCCTACTGATATACTTCTATCGTGAGGTGAAGCAGATCAATCGACTCATTCTACAACCTCTTGTGCAACAGATCACTACGCACCTCGTTGATTATGAGAACTCCAAGCAGCAAAACAACATACCTACCAATAGTGTCATATGGCCGGGTTTTATGGCCGCTATTGAGGCGTCCGGAGAGGCAGATTTTGCACGCATCATGGGATGGATGCGCTCTTGTGCGGACCGCTATGGCCTGCGCGCTTTCGACAGGGCTATCACGGCTGCAACAGATCTACGGACGTTACGTGTGCATACGGGTACCGACAGTTGGCCTGATTCGATGTTGCAAAAGGGGATCTTCTTAGTCCTGTCTTGATAACGATTAGGACGATAATGGTCATCTCGTTTGTTTCAGGCCTTGGGACAGAATCGCCCCCGCGATTGACTTATAGTGTCACAAAACGTACATATACCCAGCACTGACGAACCTGATGGAGCTGCTTAAGCTTCCGGTATTGCCAGCGTTCTAGTCTATATACCGCTAAGCATTTTTGCCTTCTATTCATCGCGGATTCTCTGTATTGTTTACTGCTTGATCAGTTGCTCCACCTTCTCCAAAAGAATGTCGGCTACACATATTTTGTCAGCATGATCTCTAGGTCCATCGTAGAGGGTGGAAGCCTACCATGGTTCCTCTGGAAAACCAGCATCGGCCGAAGGCGTATAGCCTTCTCGCCACAACCTCCCAGGTTCACACCCAAAGTCTTTGCTCTTTTCACGATGTCGTCGCGCCTTGGACTATCAAATGCAATATAGGTGCCGCGACCTTTGCCACGAAGATTCATGATTTCACTTGGGTACTGCGAGGAGAGCTTCTCCAGCTGCTCGAACAGATAGTTTCCCGTCTCAGCGGTGTGCGCGACGAGATTCTTGGTCGTGATTTCTTCGAGGATAGCACGAAACAGGATCGCTCTAGCTGGGTCGCCCATCCAGGTATTGAATTGTCTGTACGGCTTGTTTGGTCGTAGTAATGGCTCACGGAAGTAGTATCCGGCAGCTTGTGCCTTCTTGGAGAACGTCACCATATCGGGTGGTGTTGGGAGATCCCAGTGCTCATGTGCCCAGAACTTGCCCGTGGCGCCAACGCCAGTCTGGACCTCATCTACAATCAAGAGGACGTTGTTACGAAGAGTCAGCTCGCGCAGCTCTCGAAAGAAGGCCGGAGAAGCATGGTTATCGCCACCTTCTGACTGGATCGGCTCGACTATGACTGCAGCAACAGGATTGTGGAATTCCTTAATCACCTTTTCGACAGCATCCAAACAGCGACGTTCTTCTGCCGCATTCTCGGCCTCGAACTCGTGCAGAGGGTACTGTAATTTCGGGAAAGGTGCAGCAGGCCAGTCGAATGCGGGGATGTCGAGCTTGTGGATCGGTTTGCTTCGTGTTGTGGAAAGACTGCCGAATGTACGACCGTGGAACCCTCCGTGAAAAGAGAGTATCGAATAGTTTGGTGCGCCTGGAGCTTTATTGTCCATACTGGATGAAATTTCCTCGGCCGTGAACTCTACATCAGGTCCACCTCGGTTCTGCTGTGCTTTCCACATCATGGCTGCTTTGTACGCCGTCTCGTTTGCATCTGAACCAGTCGAGGCTGTGAAGACCTGCGTCATTCCTGGTGGTGCAGCTTTGAGGATTCCAGTCCGGAGAATTTCGGCATACTCTGCGTCGGGAAAATTGCCCAGAGCGGGGCGGTTGATCAGCGATCGTTTCATTGCCGGGTGGTTGGTCGCTTGCTCGAGATGTGGGTTGTTGTATCCAACAGCGATAGATGCGATCTGGGCGAAACTAGCTTTTTGTAAGCACTCTGGGTCGCTCTCAAAGCGTGCACTGTACTTACACATCCAGAAGCATGTTGCCATCGGGATCAGCAAGACTGTGTAACGTGAGTTTCCTGAAAGCATACTGTCCTGGAATGCGACTTCTTACTAGTTGCCATAACTCTTCTTGTAGTCCACCAGCATGTTCAGACTACGTGTATCGAAAACATCGTCCAGGTCGTCTCTCATCCATTTGGCAATTGGTCCAGGGATCTCTGTTCTAACAGTTGGCTGCGCGACCTCACCCTGGAAGAATGGGGTAACTGTGGCGTATGGGCAATTTCTCTGTCTCAGCACACCTGACCGAGAGGTTTGAACGATCTTTCGGAGAGCAGTAGACCGAATGTGAGGGACAAGCATGTTGAAATTGATGTTGTTGAGAAATGTGCTGCAGTCGGAGTATCATATACTGACCGGCAGGCACCACGCTGAACTGCCCAAGGTGAGGCAAGTCTTGGCTTCAGGAC
>Ga0268244_10000709_pt1 | contig 12996 bp, 10 predicted proteins | sample AgamicMgSfe_FD_200258 | JGI IMG/M metagenome (GOLD analysis project Ga0268244, IMG submission 200258) | Agave microbial communities from Guanajuato, Mexico - Mg.Sf.e (v2) (version 2) | ecosystem: Host-associated > Plants > Phyllosphere > Phylloplane/Leaf | place: Guanajuato, Mexico | collected... | reverse complement strand
GGGCATTGATCCGAGGGCTGGTAAGTCGAAGGCGGTGAAGAGTTTGGACCCGAAGAAGGTCGTCGATGGCGAGGGGCAGGGTGGGTCTGATAAGAATAAGAGTGGCAAGGGGAGAGCGATCTAGTATCCTGTATTCAATATTGCCGCCGATGTCACGTGCGTTTTCGCTCCGATATCTCCGTACGGCCAAGACTCTGCCCCATGCTTCCCCGCAGATTGAGGCTCTGGGGAAGTTGTGATGCTGCCGACCCTGCATATGCCCATTGTTGAGGATGTAAACCACTTCACCACCTCGTCACTGCATACTCTGCCCTCCTGTCCCTCATTACAGTGCAAATCGACCCGCCCTCTACTCCATGTACCCGTAGTCTCTCCCACATACCACACCCAATGGCTCCCTCGGACAGCAGAGAACCCTTCGACCGCATCCCTTGGGCCGCCTCTCTACTCCGACGTCCAAACATAATCTGCCGAGTGCCCGGCTCCCGACAACCGAAACGCGATCGAGAAGACTCCCTCTTCGCCGAAGTTCTCAAAACCCCGCGCACCATCCGAAGCTGTCTATCCTTCTACCAGAAACCCGACGAGCACGATGGCCAAATCGACGAAGTCTCCACACTCATGACGCTCGGCGACGGCATGAACGGTCACCCGTCCATCCTGCACGGCGGCATCGTCGCCTCGATTCTAGACGAGGCCATGGGGATCCTGCAGACGGTCAACCACGAGCGAGACCACCTACTGCGAGTCGGCAAAGGTCTGGCGGAGGGCGAGTTACCGCCGCACGGGATCGGCGCGTTCACGGTCGAGCTCAAGGTGCGGTTTCGGGCGCCGGTGCGCACGCCGGGGAGTCTGGTCGTGACGGCGAGATATGTGAGGCGGGAGGGACGGAAGGAGTGGATTTATGCCGAGGTCACGCAGCATTTGGGCCCCGGGGGGGATGATGATGGGGAAGAGGTGGTGTGTGCTACGGGTGAGGCGTTGTTCGTGCAGCCGAAGAGCAGTAAACTGTGATTTTGCATGGCGTGCTGGGGCCTAGCTGGCACCCTGGGCGTTCGCAAGCTGCGGTATGTCGCCATGAGAGTGCTATATGCGGCCCCCCAGCGTGGGGCTGCTATTGGCCTTTCTTCCTATGTCTTCAGCTTCTACGGCGAATGATCGTCATGATAGCTCCGTGATGTCGGTTACCTGGAAAGCGGGAGCGCTGCATGGCCGCAAGATGCGACGGTCGGCCTTGCCCGGAGTGTGGATATACTCATACGCCTTCGGTCGTGCGAGTTGGACCACACCGGTATGTCGCAGATGTGCCACAGTCGACAAACTTAGAAAGCACGACCTGTGGTGAGCGATGTACCGTATCTACTGTAGCACTGCCGGCAGCGGCAGTGGCGCAGTTGCTCCGTGCTTCGAGAGTGTTGCTCACTAGAAAGCGGTGGTGTACATGCACCAAGAAGAGTACTGGTCGGCAGAGTACCAGATGGTCGGAAGTTGAACGGGCATTGACAACATTAGGTGTACTGTGGCTACATAAGACGTCTTATCTACATTGCTTCAAGAGGATGTACGGCAAACATAAGCCAGGGATATTCGCCGATCATCCTATCCAATACCCAGTCAAAAGCGACCGATCATCAAACCCTAAAGTTTGACGTCCGATTGCTCAAATACTCATACGCAGACTGCCGGAAGTCATCATGGATGATCGTGTTGCCGGTGGCACCGAAGTCGACCAGACTCGGCGCGCTGGCGTTGTACTGCGGCCAATCGATGAACGGCGCCGGGGTCCCGCCAGTGTTGGGGTTCAGGTAATTGATGAAGTTGATGTAGTACGTCTGGATCGTGACGGTCGGGACCTGGGTTTCGCCGAGCTGGCCGTAGGCGTACAGGATGTCGGAGGCGTGGAAGGTGCCGAGGATCGGGGTGCAGTGGAGGTAGGTGGCCAGGTAGGAGAAGGCGGGGACTTGGGTGCTCACGGTGGCGAGGTAGACGCGTCGGGTGAGGGTGAAGGTGATGTCGCCGAGGATGGCGGCGAGGCGCTTGAATTCGGGGTAGAGGTTATTCAAGGCGCCGGTGTTGAAGGGGGAGCCGTTGGGTTGGCCGAGCAAGGGGTGGTCGGGGTAGTTGGCGACGAGGCCGGTGACGTCGGAGACGGCGTTGGGGTTACCCGGGAAGTAGGTCGCCAGGTATTGGATGAGCTGGGCGTTGGTCGTGATGTTGGGCTGGTTGAGCGAGAACAGAGTGCCTTCGTCTTCTTGATCTCCGATGATGATCGGGACCTTTGCGAATTTGCCGGCGGCGATCGCGGTCTCGGGCGATTGGGGGAAGAAGGCATTGCCGGGGTCTGGGCGCGGGAGGTAAGACAGGTCGACCGCCCTGTAGCCAAAGATACCCGGCACTGAATTGACGGCGTTCAGAAACCTTGTGTAGTCCACGCCACGGAGACACGTCAGCGCAACTGCACCCGTCTTGCCACCGCAGCCGGCATTCTGCAGCACCGTGTTGTAGACGGCCTGAGCTTGCGGTGCCGTCACTGGGTCGGCAGGGGTGAGGGAGCCGGAGTCCATGATCGCTCCGCGGAAGAGAGCCTTGCCCTTGTAGGTGTTGTCGCCGCCGTTGATGGCTGTTTGGTCAAAGACGGAGATGGAACCCGCGCTCTCACCCCAACTGTTCATCGGGTCGTCAGCATTACCGATGGACGGGCAATGGAGCGAGCGACTTACATCGTGACCTTCTCCGGATCGCCTCCAAACGCGGCGATGTTTTCCGCCACCCATTCGAGACCAAGTCTTTGGTCTCTCAAGCCAAGATTGGTCGAGCCTTCTGCGGCAAGGTCCTTACCAGCGAGAAAGCCGAAGCCACTGACTCTGTTCGCGAACTGTCAGTGTCTTGCTGGGTCCGGGGAAGGTTGGCAGCGAACGGCGACGCACCTGTAATTGACAGCCACGTAGATCACCGACTCGTTCAAAGCGACGCTCTTTTTGATGAAGTTCGTCGCGTCGTAGCTTTGCGTGGAGCCGAACTCGAATCCCCCTCCAAATATCCAAAACACGACCGGCAGCTTCGACGAGGCTGTAGCCGTCGACGGTCTCTGCACGTTCAGCGTCAGACAATCCTCGCCAGCATTGTTGATGGTTTGCAGCAACGGCGTGTCCGATAGCAAACCGAGTGCATCCTGAGGAATATTGGAAGTATTGACTTGTGTCTGGAACTGTGGACAGGCCCTCGGTTGGGCGGTGGCGGTGAGTGTGCCAAAGGACTTGTTGATTGATTGCGGCGCTCGGAGGCGGAGGTTGCCGACTGGCGGTTGGGCAAATGGGATCCCCTTGAAGGAGTCCACGCCGCTGGACGTCGAGCCGATGACGGTCCCGTTCTGGATCGTAACCGAAGGTTCAGCTGCACGCTCCTCGGCGGGCAGAGCAACGGTGGCGGCTGCCGCCGAGAGGAGGGTAACGAGGATAGGGTAATGCATCTTCACTCCAGGGGGCAGGTAGTGGCAACGCACGACGATCTTTCATTCGAGGGATCTGGAAAGTCAACTTGCCCGTAGGAGTCTTTGGCGAGAAAGGAAACTCAAAGGACTAATATAAGTACACGAGTTGACCGCAGTGCAGCGACCTTGACTCTTGGGAGGTGCCTCGGTACGTCGGCATACATAGTGAGTGGTCCAGGGGCATCTTGACCAGCACGGGCGGGCCAACAACAAGCGTGAAACCCCGTCGCGGGAGAAGTACAGTCAAGTGGCCCAAGAATCAAGATCATGTGTACTAGTAGATGGATATGTTGCAGCTGATTGGATTTGGCGGGTTGCTCTAGGGCGCGGGAGGTCCTCGATACTCGTGGGTACATACATGTAGTAGTGAGGACCGGATTCTGGCTCGTCGAGGCTCGTCGTCCGACCCAATGATCGAGGCTAAAACATCCGGCAATTTGTGTGCCGCAAGCCCGAGACCTGACATAAACGAACCGCCGAATCTTCTCTACCTAGCACGCCTAGGTAGGTACAGTTGATGTTGTTGGTGAGCAAAAAGTCGTGAGTAATAGCGGCAGTGATTGCTGCCGTTGAACACAAACTCCGGCCTCTTCTAAGGAAACAAACCGGGCACAGAATCTAAAAGCTGAGGTACACCAAGGGGCAAGCCGGACATCGTCCGTGTGGCGTCCGAAACGCGGATCGTGCTGTTCGCGGTCAAAGTCAAAAATTGCTCCTTCTTTCGGTTTTCCCACGAGTCACGAGTCCACGTACGACCTTGCCCCCAATTCGAAAGAGTGACGGACCCATCGTTTCATTGCACGTGTCGTTCTTCGAGGAGGTTTGTCTCCTACTGACGAAAAGAGGAGGCCTCAATCGCGAGTCTTTTGCTTCTCCTTGTAAGACAGTAGACGGCAGATATAGTATGTCTTTCGGAAACACCACTCGCAAGTCCGCAACTTGAGAGACCCTCACCCGGGCCGATCGACAACCGGACGCCAAACGCAGGGCTCTAGCTTTATGGGCCATTGGCTCCATTACCTTGGGCTGGGATAGTCACCATCAGTGGACCTCGTGCCGTTCGCGCGGCTTGCCGTCTCGTCTGATAGGTCGTTCAGTCGAACCGCAGCGCACGTGGCGGAAGAGCTGACAAGCGAAACGAACGCTTGTTCCGTCTGCGCAACCACCGCATTCGTACGGTGAGTGCCGGGGCGAGTCCGAGAGACTCTCACCATGAATGCGGCGTCATGAGTGAATGGCCAGCACCCAAGCCCGCAAATCTGGTGACGGCCAGCACTCCTTTGCACCGAGATCTCGGCGTGTGAAGTCAGTCACCTCTCGTCGGCGTGCGCTCACGTGCCTCAAAGACGGAATGCGCGGTGTTCGTGCCCATTGGGTTTAGGGGTAAGACGTTTTAGGATAAGAGGGCGGAGATGCATGTGGCTGGTGCGTTTGAGACGATGCCGAGGCTCGGAGGTGAGATGCGGAGCGGGCAGAACTGATCGCCGCAAGGATGTACCTCCGCACAGTTGAACTACATCCTACTGGGCCCTGGTATCGTTGTATACTGCACACTACTGTATACTTCGAGTGTGGTATCCCAAGCACAAGGCGACACCGAGGCGCATTGCTGAAGGCAAACACACAAATAAACAAGGGCGGCTGTTCTGGCCTTGTCACACGAGGAGAAGTCGCACTGGCATTGTACGAACATGTCCACGACAACATCATCCGTTCCACCTGCGCATCGCAAGAAGGTCCTACGCGTACTGTTCATCTCCCTACTTCTTGATCTGGTAAGTGTATCCGTCTTCTTCCTTCAATCGTCTTTCTTCTCCTGACTGCTCCACCAACAGGTCTCATTCACCTTCATCCTGCCACTCTTCCCCAAGCTCCTCGAGTTCTACCGCAACCTCGAGACCCAATCCACCGACACCTTACTGTCCCGGATCCTGTACGGGTTGAACGCCTACAAGAACAGCTTCGAGAAGCCGATCAACGATCGGTATGACATTGTCTTGCTGGGAGGCGCGTTGGGCTCGCTCTTTTCCCTGTGCCAGGCGATAGCGTCTCCCGTCATCGGAACATTATCAGACCGGCATGGAAGGAGAACGGCCCTACTGTGGTCGATGGTGGGCAACATTGCCTCCGTGGCGCTCTGGTGCGCCGCGACCGACTTCCGAACATTCCTAGCCAGTCGCGTGGTGGGAGGGTTGAGCGAGGGCAACGTCCAGCTCGCGCTGGCCATCGCCACGGATATCAGCAGCGAGGAGGACCGCGGCAAGACCATGGCCATGGTCGGTGCGTGCTTCAGCATCGCCTTCACGTTTGGTCCCGCTTTGGGCGCGGCCCTGTCTCAAGTGACCGTAGTCGCCGCCAACCCGTTCGCCACGGCCGCCGGCGTCTCTCTTGTGCTCATCGTCACCGAAACCCTATACCTATATTACGCGCTTCCAGAGACCCACACACCCGGCCGCCGGACGACCACTCAAGACCGACAACACCCCACGCAATCCGCGGAGGAAACGCGCGAGCGGACGAACTCCCACGCCCTGCTCAACCTCACCCACTTCGCCTTCATCCTCTTCTTCAGCGGCATGGAGTTCTCGCTCCCCTTCATGACCTACGACCTGTTCTCCTACGGATCCAAACAATCCGGCCGTCTGCTCGGCTACATCGGCCTGATCGCGAGCCTCCTGCAAGGCGGCGTCACGAGGCGCATGCAGCCCCTGCGCGTCGTGCAGCTGGGCGTCGTCAGTTGCGCCATCGCCTTCTTCACCCTCTCGCAATTGAACACCGAGCGGGGGATGTACGTCGCCGCGACCTTACTCGCCGTGACGAGCAGCACCGTCGTCACGGGCCTGAACAGTCTGTCAAGTTTCGAGGCGGGAAGCGAAGAGCGTGGCGAGAAGTTGGGGAACCACCGTAGTTTTGGTCAGGTTGGCCGCGCGCTGGGGCCGCTGATTTTCTGCTCGTTGTATTGGTGGGCGGGACGGGATGTCGCCTATCTCATCGGCGGCGCGGGCATGGTCGGAGTTTGTGGGTTGGTGCTTGGGGGGCTGAACCCGCCGAAAGGATTACAGGTGAAGACGCCTGGTAAAGTCGAGAAGGAGTCGTGAAAGTCGGTGCATTGCTGCTCGGTGCACCCTTTTGGATAATAATTGATAATGCCTTCTTGACTACGATGATTAAACATCTCTCGTCAAATAGCGGGACGACAAATGACATCGAGGATAAACATGCCCTCTCAAGACGGAATTCGCAGTCCAATGGTCTATGATCTACAATGCTAACCCCGTGTCCCACCAACGCTTCCCCGTCCGCCACGAGACTGGTGCGTTCCACCAGCAGAAGAACCGATCGTCTGGCGCACCGAATCCCAGCCCTCGCAATGGACTGAGCGCGACAGGCTCGAAGAGCCACACTCCACCGCGCGCGAAGTCATCCGTTAATAGCGGTGCCGTGTAATATAACCACACGTGCACAAACACAAAGTTGGTCGCCTGCGACACCACTTTGGGCATTCTCTGAGTCACGCCTGCCTTGCTCAATGCCATTGACGTCAGAATCTGCACCAAGATGCCGACGCCTTGCAACAGAAAGAAGCGCATTGGGCCCATGAGCGGCCGGGTGTCGCCGAGCAAGGTGTAGCTGCCGCACGCGTGGATACACCCGCTCATGAAGAACGCGATGACGAGACCTATTCCCCTTCCAAGCGGCGACCGCTTCTCGATGCGGAACCTCGCCAGCAGCCAGGTCGTGGGCGCCTCAAAGGCAAAGCGGAACGTCTGGTGCCACCAACCGCCCCACCAGCCTGCGAGACCGTTGTCGAGGACCTGGGAGAAGGATCCGTACATGTCGGCCGGGTTCATCCAGGCTTCGCCGCGCACGCCGATCCACTTCGGCCCCAGCACGGCGCAGAAGAACAGGGGGCCGAGTTTGAAGATGGCCCAGAGCGCGGTGTAGATCCCACATAAGCTTAGCGACAGGCGGTAGGATTTGGTGAGGATGGGTGAGTGACGGATCAGTGCGGGAAGGTGGGAAGGGGCTGGCGCGTCGATGTAACCCCAGAAGTAGGGGTCTCTGTGCATGAGTGTCACAAAGACATCGAGTGCGAAATAGCCAACGACGAGATTTTGGATTGTATGGCGAACCAGAAGCGCACGATCGCTATAGCGGCGGATGCCGGTTCGACTCACGGTGACGGGCTCGGGTCTCTCTTCAGCGGTAGCGTCGCCGTCTAATTGCGCCTGTACCCATTGCGGTGGTGGCGGTATGCCTGAGGTTTGCCAGCTCCAGCCCACGCCGCGGAAGCTGCAGAAGACATCTGCGACCCACTCGAGGCGCTCGATGAATGGTGCGGCTGGGTATGGCTGCCAAAACAACCTCCCACCGCGTTGAGCAGGACCTTTCGTGGAGCGATCCTCGGTCTTTGTCTTAGTCGAGAGTGGTTTTCGTTGACGCAATGCAGAGACGTCCTCTGAGGGGTTAGCATTGCCATTTGACAGAGTGCCGTTGCTTTGAGGCTCTGTCACTTGTTGATTAAGAGTCTCGTCAGACCGTTCGATCCGGCGAAAATCGGTCTGGCAATCGTTCCAGAGCATGATCGCTCCCACCCACATCACCGCCCAGCAAGACAGCAGGCCAACGCCGAGGCTCGCAGCAGGGTTTCTGGCTCGATTGGTGAGGGTGCACCATGCCTGGAAGACACAGAGGAAGCCGAAGACGGGGTATCGACACCATCTGAGCGCGGGCGCCTGGCGGTGATCGATCAAAAGGTAACCCAAAACGACGGCAGCGCCGATCGTGGCCCAGGGATAGAGGAACGGGTGGGCTCGCCCAGCGTCTATGAGGTTATAGTAGACTCGGTCATAGTAAAGAACGACTTCTCGTGGTGATTTCAATGCAGGGGGTAACATCTTCGTTCGAATGGGCTCATGTCCAAAAGCGTTGTGAATGCCGACTTGAAGCTTTTTCAAGAAGAGACGTGACCAAGCACGCCGCTGGATGGTGCACGCGGATAGTCAACTTATTAGTATGTGTGCGGGAGGAGTCGCAGACATGTGATTGATGTTGTTCCTACATGTATGTCGTTTATTCCTTGCACGTGCGTGGATGGATGACGTTTGTATGTGCAGGGCGCATGCCATCTCACGTGCTGTGCGGCCCGTACCGCATAGCCGCATCCTCAACTGCAACGCCAATGCCAAAAGAAGCCTTCGTTTGCAACCCATTCTACTCGACCACTCTATAGGCCAAATCAGTGTTTCTTCGCTGACTTGACTCCGGACAGCTCACCAGTGGTGAGCGAAAGCTACCAAGATGGTGAACATCACAGAGCGGATCAAGGAGTGCGCATCTTCCAACAACAACGTGACGAACCAATCGCTAACCGAATTTCTAGGATCGAGGATGAGATGAGGAGAACGCAGAGTAAACGGACCCTGCTCGTCGTGACACATCCTTGACTGACGACCTATAGAGAACAAGGCAACGGGTACGCTTCGGACTCAGTGCACTGGGTGAATTTCATGCTGATGATGGGCAGAGTACCATCTTGGTTTGTTAAAAGGGTATGTTTGTGGCTAGCGCTGCGTCTTTGTACTATGCTATATCCACCTACATATGTAGTCCGTTATGCTGACACCGACCAAGAAAACTCGCACGGTTACGAGCTCAACTTCTGGAACCCGGTCCTGGTGCAGGTGGCGCTGGTGGTGCTGGCTTCGACGTTTCCAAATCCGGCGATGCCCGCATAGCGCTCGTCGGCTTCCCCTCGGTCGGCAAGTCAACGTTTCTATCCAAAGTCACAAAAACCAAGTCCGAGGTGGCGGCGTACTCTTTCACCACCCTTACCGCCATCCCCGGCGTATTGGAATATGGCGGCGCGGAGATTCAAGTCCTGGATCTGCCCGGTATCATTGAGGGCGCCGCCGAGGGCAAAGGCCGTGGGCGTCAGGTCATCTCGGCCGCCAAGACCAGTGACATGGTCCTCATGATCTTGGATGCCACCAAGCGAGCCGAGCAACGGGCCTTGCTGGAGGCTGAGTTGGAGGCCGTCGGAATCCGGCTCAACCAAGATCCGCCCAACATTTACCTCAAGGTGAAGAAGGCTGGCGGCATGAAGATAACGTTCCAATCACCGCCGAAGACGCTGGATGAAAAGATGCTCTACAACATCCTTCGCGATTATCGAATACTGAACTGCGAGGTGCTCGTAAGGGATGAAAACGGTACGACGCACTGTTTCGCTGCCGTCCCCTCCACATCCGCTGACATCTTGTTATTTCCCCAGCCACAATCGACCAGTTCATCGACGTCATCATGAAAGAGCACCGGACGTACATCAAGTGCCTGTACGTGTACAACAAAATCGACAGCATCTCGATGGAGCACCTCGACAAGCTCGCGCGCGAGCCCAACACGGCGCTGATGTCGTGCGAGCTCGACCTCGGCATCCGCGACGTCGTCGACCGGTGCTGGGAGGAGCTGCGGCTCATCCGGATCTACACGAAGCGGAAAGGCATCGATCCCGTGTTCAGCGAGGCGCTCATAGTCCGCAACAACAGCACGATCGAAGACGTCTGCGATCAGATCCACCGGACGCTGAAGGAGAGCTTCAAGTACGCGCTCGTCTGGGGCGCGAGCGCCCGGCATGTGCCGCAGCGGGTGGGCTTGTCTCATGTTGTGGCGGATGAGGATGTTGTGAGTATTGTCGGGACCAAGAGTGGATTGGCGGCGAAGTAGTTTTCGATAAGCCTCCATATTGTGTAGTATGGTCCCAAGCATTCCGCTTCCATCACTACATGCCAAGGATTGAAGGGGGCTCGACGACTGCCAGCACAGGCACCGCTCGTCGTCACGCCGGAAAAAGTGAGCTTTACCGCTTCATATTGCAATCAGGAGTGACAAGGTATCTAGGGCTTGCGAGAAGGTAGCTTTCCAAACACGATCGCATTAACTCATCTATCTAACCAAGTTCGTGAGGTCTCGTCAAATGCGTAATGAGACATCGTCATGAAAAAAGCTCCGGGTTACAAGCACGCCGACTTCACGCCGACACACTCTTCCCATTGAACGTGACCTGAGCCGTGTACAATCCTCTCCCACTCCCATAGTTGGCGTGGAAGACCATGTGCCTCCCATCCCGGTAGATGTCGGCGCCTCCCGGGGACGTCAGCCCGTCGGTGCCGGATTGGAACAGGGTGCCGGAACGGGTGAAGGGGCCCTTGATGGAGGTCGAGGTCGCGTAGCTGACGGTGTAGGTGGAGAGGGTGAAACAACCCGAGCTGAAGAAGAGGAAGTAGGTCGAGCCGGCTTTGATGAGGGCGGGAGCCTCGATGCCGCCGCCGTCCGAGGCGCCGTTGTTGTTCAAGAGGGTCGTCGGGCCACCTTGCAGCGTGACGCCGTCGGCGCCGACGGCCTGCAGGTTCAGCGAGGTCGCGACGACGGGGGCGACGGTGTTGTCGCAGGCGCCGCCGTGCCCGAGACTGTTGCCGTCGATCTTGTACACGACGTAGCGCTGGTTGCCGTCCTTGTAGCCGGTCGCGTCGATCGCGCCGCCCTGCGACAGCGGGCAGATGAGCGCCGCGTCGCCGACGGGGACGTAGGGGCCCTGGACGTTGCTGGCTCTGGCGGCGCCCACGCAGTGCTTGGCCGTGTCGGCGGTCGTGGTGGCGGAGTAGTACATGATGAAGCTGCCGTCATCCTGTGCAGAGAAGTCAGTGATCGGGAGCGCGCGCCGCGTTGCGATCGTCGATGATCATGCGTACCAGTCGGTCGACGGACGGAGCCCAAGTGTTTGGGGAATTGGAGGAAACCCAAGCGGGAAGGGTTGGGAGGGCATCCTTTTGTGATCCGTCCGCGTTCTTGACGATGCTCCAACTGTTGAAGTCTCCGGACTCTGCCACTTGGATGTGGATGGAACTCCCGATCGTTCGTGTGGCGAACGCGTACCACGTGCCGCCCACGTTGATGACGCTCGGGTCTGTGAGCTGTGCATTAGTATGTTGTCAAGAGATTCAGTCCGACAAACACTGTCGATACCTGGGAAGTTGGCACCACCAATCTTTGGGCCAGACTCCGAACGTCTGACGACGCTGACCTCGGGTTTGAGGACAGGCGACGCGACTGTGAATGTGACCAGTGCCCAAAGGGCGATGTACAAGTTTCGGATCATGATGATAAGATACTAAGGGAGAGGCGGAGTCTGGCGGGTCGGGGGGCGCGGTGCAAGGTCTACCATTCTTTGAATTTGCGAACGATCACGACTCTTTTATCAGAACGAAGCCGCTCACCCAAGGCCAGCCATTCCGTCAGATGGCATCACCGTATGCCTGCTCGCACGCAGGTACGGCGCTGTGCTTTTTCCAGGCCTAAGCTCGAAGAAGGCATCGACGGGCGGCGGGTCCGGTATTGGACCAGGTGAGAGAAGCCACGGTCACGTTGATGAAGGTGCGCCATCTGGCTGGCTGGTTGGCTTGAGACTGTTCTGCTTATCGATCAGCCGAAGCGAGCCCCTCCCAGGGTCGACGGACGAAAGGTGTGCCCAGCCCATCATTGCCAGTTCCTAGCGAACACTGACGGTGAGCTTTGGCGATAGGCGCGTGACGTGGGGGTGCGGTGAGAGAGGCGTGATTTACTGGTCCACCTCGGCCGCGGGGCGAAGGTGGGAGAGCAGGGGAGGATCAGCGAGAAGTCAATATGCAGATCTTATAGAAACGCTTTTTTTTTGATTATTAGGGAAGGGGTGGACCGTGGGAGCGAGGGTTTCCGATGGATGCTGGATGGAGGAGATAGCAAGGCGCCTGCGCTATTGAGGTCGCATATTGCGTGATCTTTTGCGCTCTCTTGGGATAAACGACGGGAGAGTCTGGGTGGTGTTGTGCTGCCAGCGATATCCCGAGCAGAGCCTGAAGATGGGATGACAGCGCGGCGGTCTGCAGATCGTATTCGTGTGCAGCGCAAGATGAGCCGGCTGATTGCAGCGCGGGCGCGGCGCGGCTGAGGGTCTCTTCTTCGCCGGCCGCGAAAAAGCGAAGTCTGGAATCCACCGCCCGCCAAGCCACCCGATCATCTTTACCGAGCTGCCGTTCCCAAAGCGGCAGTTGTTCGGCGGAGAAGGCAGAGTCATGAAAAGCAATGAAAAGCATCAGGTCGATGACAACACGGACGGCCCGGGCAGGATTGAGGTGGACGACGATCCAGGGACCAGGACGGTGGTGGAGGTGGACGAAGTGTCGCCGTCTCTCGCCACATCCTCCTACCTTGTCTCCAGTGACCTGACTGCGGTGAACAGGAACTGTACACCACCACGTGAGTACCTAGATGTAGCCGTACCAGGTTCCAGCAGTCGGTATGATGAGCGTCCAACAACAAACCCCCGGGAACCGAGCGACTGGATAGGTAGGAGACCCCAGGCCGGATCGAGTTTGATCACATGTAGACGACATGTATCAAGTCACTACATTCGTGAGTACGGTAATGTAGAAGTAAAATTCACTCGTGACAGGGTGATATGTCCGACT
>Ga0268244_10000707_pt1 | contig 13000 bp, 9 predicted proteins | sample AgamicMgSfe_FD_200258 | JGI IMG/M metagenome (GOLD analysis project Ga0268244, IMG submission 200258) | Agave microbial communities from Guanajuato, Mexico - Mg.Sf.e (v2) (version 2) | ecosystem: Host-associated > Plants > Phyllosphere > Phylloplane/Leaf | place: Guanajuato, Mexico | collected... | reverse complement strand
GCTTGTGACAGCTGCGGTCCGAGCTCGCTGAACTCCTTGTCCATAGACTTGATATGCTCGCGCTGCTCGTTGTTCGTGTTCTTGAGATCTTCCACCTGGCCTTGGATGGACTTCTTCTCTTTGAGCAGGTATTCCGCGGTGCTGAGTTTGCTCCTGATATCACGCGACTCAAGCTCAAGACTGTTGATCAAGTTTCGAGCCCGGTCGCGGTCACTGACAGTCTTCGCCAGTCGACCCTTCATGACCCTGACCTCATCGTTGGTCCTTTTGATATCGTCTTGAATCTGCTCGAGGCCACGGGACAGCCCGGAATCCTTCTGCTTCGCCGAGAGCTCTTCAATCTGAGCCTCAAAGTTGGTGATCTCACCGCTATACTTTGCGATGCTCTGCACCGTCCGCGACATGACATCAATGTCACGCTTCTCGGCCTGACGTTCGTTGACCACACCATCTTCCGTCTCGAGCTGGCCGATGAGGCCCTCGCGTCTCTGGTGGAGCTCTCGCTCCTGCTGTTGCAACTTCGGTATCTCCTTATTCTTGAGTCTCTCCCAGGTTTCATGATCAGAACTGACGCCTTTCGCTGCTTTAAGGCTATCTTCAAACTCCTTGAGGTCCTTGGCCGCATCGCCTACCTGCCATTTGTTCCTTTCCTTCTCAATATTTTTGACAAGCACCTCGACCTCTTTGTCGTTCCGCAAGCCACGCATGCACGTCAGGCACCCTTGATTCTTCCCTTTGGCCATCTTGATGCACGCGTCGAAGTACTGATTGATGCGCTCAAAGGAATCCGTATCGGTCTTGCAGTTGTCGCGGTTACGCTCGATGTCCTGCAGCACATCCATGTACTCATCCGGCTGACAATCTACCGCACGTTTGATGGCATCGGCCGCAGCCGTGAGCGCTTGCTGCTTTGATTTGATGTCTTTGCGGCAGGAATTGAGTTGGAAATCCAACTGCTCCTTTTCCCGCGTTGTGCCGTCTCTCTGGCGCTCGGCCTCGGTCACAGAGTCGCTGCTCTGCTTAGCTGTACGCTGAAAGTCCGCCTCGATGGTCTTTGGTGTCCAGCTGTGACCGACTAGAGAGCCAATGCTGTCACCATGCGCACCCGTCATGGTCTCCAAACGGCGCTGGCGGTCTTTGAGCTCCTTCTGGACGAAGTCCAAGCGCGCAGAATCACCAGCTTGCCGAGTGCCTTCTACAAGCTCCGCGTCAAGCTTTTCTTTCCGGTCATCAAGTCTGCGAAGCTCGGTCTCTGCATCCTCGGCTTGGCCATCCCAATTGGCACTTGCAAGCTCAGATTTCGCCTTCTTCAGCCTGGCCTCGGTGTCCTGAGCCGCGGACTCCATCGCCACCTTACCGCCCTCGTCAATGTTGATAGAGTTCAGCTGTTGCTGAAGCGAGCCGATCTTCCGATCATTCGTTGCGATGGTGGACCTCGAATTATCCTTGCGCGAATTGGTGGCAGTCTTCTGCTCGTTGATCTGATTGAGCACCTTCTGCGCCCCCTGTAGTTCAACATGCGTCTCACTCCGTGCCCGTTCAAAGGCGGCATTCTGCTCACGGGCCATCTTCCTGATCCGCTCCATGAAGGAGGCAACCTGCGCGTCGTTGACATCCATATCAAAACCACGGATGTTGTGGCGCCGTGCGGTCTCCTTGACGAGCCTCTCACGTTGCTGTAGCTGCCGCGTGTGGTTCTCCTGCTGCGCCTCGTAGCTTCCGCACTCACGCTCCTTTGCACTGACTTGGCCACGAGCCGTTTGGACGTCCTGGCCAAGCTCCTGGTAGCGGGTCTTCTGCTCCTCGAGATCGCGTTGGTAAAGCTCTACGCGCTCCTCGTACTGCTCTAGCATGTTTTGCAAATCCTCATCCGGGTCAGACATCTCCTTAAGATTCTGCTTTAGGCTCTGCACGCTTTCCTCCTTCGTGCGCTGCTCGATACGTTTCCCGGTCAGTTCGCCGACGATCAAGCCTGCAGCATCCCGTTGCTGCCAAGCCTCGTCTGCATTCCTTCCGGCCTGATCTCTCCTCGCCCCAAGGTCGAGTGCCTTCTCGCGAAGCTCATCGACCTCGACGAGCAGCTTATCCATCGTCTTCTTCATCCGGATTCCACGATTCTTGTTCTCCTTGAGAAACTTCTCCTGCTCGTTGAACTTGATGAGATTAGTCTTCTGCTCCTTTTGCATGGCCTTGATGTTCTCTATGGCCTTGGTGTACTTCAGCGCCTCGAAGATCTCGTCGAAGCGTTGCTTGAGCTTGGCAGGCTCGGAGAGCGGCCAGAGGGAATCGTCCTGGTGACAGAAGATGACGCTGTCCAGGATGGCTTTTGAAACACCGAGGTACTGGGGCATGAGCGTATTCAGCTCGGCGACACGAGAGCTCATGGTGTGCTTCTCGCCGTTCCTGTTGATGAGCAGGGTTCCCTCGAGCGCTTTCATCGTGTTTCTCGTCACGCCAGCGGCCTTCCTGACCGTGAGTTGGAGATTGCGGCTGCACACCATCTTGGTCCCATCCGTTGACCGGAACGAGACTCTGACTTGAGCCAGCACTTCCTTCTCCTGGGCGAGCTTGGGGTCGTGAATGAAGGCTCCATTGACTTTGCTATTGGGCGGCAGCTCTCCGGTGGTGGCATACTTGAGACACTCGATGATGGTCGTCTTGCCGGATCCATTGTAGCCGACGATGAGAGTCAGTGGCGTACCGAATGCGATGGTCTCCGATCGATGATTGTCGAACGAGCGCACGCCGAGGATGGAAAGCTTTTCGATTCTCGACATCTTGTCGGACTGTTACACTGCGCGAATGTTGAGGTGCCGCTTGGATGTCTTCAGTCGTCCTTCGCTGAATGCAGAGAAGCGAGTCGGTAAGGAGGTGTGAACCGTGTGGCGTTCAACATGGTTCGATTGCGTTCAGATCATGGGAGCAGATACTGCGTAGGAACTGCAGATGCAGAGCGCACACATGCTCTTGGTTTCCTATGACAGAGAAGTGTTTGAAATGGAGGTTGATTTGCGGCAACAGATGTGAACGCCGAGCAGGCAGCAACTTGAAGTGTTCATAGTCGCGATAGTAACGCGGTGTCAGCTGCGCCGCTTTACTACCTTCTTTGGGCCTAGTCTCAGATCGAGCGCGTTTAGGCGCGTCTGCGTGCAACGAGCACCCTACGTAAAAAATACGCGACGACAAATGCACATGTTTTTCTTGGTATACAACATTACAGTACCTAATGAATGCCAAATCCGACGGTAGCATTGCAGACGACAGAAGCACGCACCGTCGGTAGATGCATCGTACCCCTGTACAAAAGGCTCAAGGATTCATGCTTCCACGGAAACCAAACGAGAGACTCAGTGTCGCCCAGCCCATCCCAAGACCTTCTCAACAAACACTTGCGGCTTCTCTTCCGAGATCCAGTGTCCAGAGCCTTCCACCACGTCAAAGTGCGTGCTACGATAGTACCGACCCATCATCTCGCTCGCCATGTTCTCATCTGCAAAGCTCCTCCCTCCCCAGAGATTCATACACGGCACAGTGCATTTGCCGCCTTTCTCTACCCATGCATTGTTCATCTTTCCATCCGCCTCGAACGTGCGATAGACGTTAAGACCGGCGCGCATGGCTCCAGGCAGGGCGTACGCTTGCGCATAAACCTCCAAATCGTAGTGGCTGATTGCCGCGGGATTCTGGGCCAAGCGATCGAAGAAATGCTTGAGGTAGATGTGCTCGCGGCCGGCGACCAACGCTTCAGGCAAGTCCGGCACACTGTGAAAGGTGAAATGCCACATTATCATGGTGTTCTTGGCGTTGTCGTAGGTGTTTGTTCCTGGCAGCGGACACTCGCCCCAACAGACGCTGGCGGTTTGGTCGGGGTATTGTGCAGCGTAGGCGTGTGCCACCATACCACCAATATCGTGGCCTACGACATGCACCTTCTCTTTGACGCCTTCGTGCTCCGTGACCAAGCGGTAGAGGTCGCGCGCCATGATGTCCTTGGTGTAGCCCGTCCATGGCTTGCTACTCTCACCTGCGCCTCGATAGTCGGGGGCGATGATACAGTAGCCTGCGTCTGACAACGGGGTAATGACCCGCCGGAATTGGTAGCACGTCTGTGGGAAGCCATGGATGAGGAGGATGGTGCCTTTGTACGCGACGGAGGGAGGTGGAGGGCAGGTGATGTAGTGGATCATGACACCCATCTCGTGCGAAGGCTCAGCTACATCGAGGTCATCGACTTGGACCTGTCAAGGGGGTCAGAGGGAAAATGATACATTCGTGCGGTCAACTTACTCTTCGGTGAATCCATCTTGCGTCGTCAATCTTGTTGGCGCCTACCAAGCCGCCGGAGAGTGACATTATTCTTCGCTCGAGAGGAGAATAGTATAATGAAATGGTTGAGGGTGAAGCACCTGTACCTGCCTCTTACCTGCTGCCTCTGCTCCGTCTTTCATTGCAGTTCGCATGCAGACGAACATTGAACCCTTCATGATGACTTCATGCATCGAGATCACGCACGGCCGGAGGCACATGCGTGGAACGACGAACCTCTCTATACATTGACCACACGTGTAGATGCTGTTTTGTCTCCGATGTTTGTGGCCACCCGTTACGACTCTGGTCACGGATTGCTAGCAGCATGACATGATCGCATACATGAAGCTGTCTTTCGTTACAAGCCGCTGGTTCACTGTAGGTCGTTGCAACCGGGTGAAGCGCCGACGTTCCGCCGAGACTTTCTTCTCACCAACTCATCGCGACCACTTCACCTCTTTCGAATTCCTCGTTCTCTTCGAGATGACTTCTACGTTTATAAATGCCGCCGGCCGCAAGAAGGTGTCCGGTCTGATGATGTCGTCGTGGGCGCAGTCCGGTGTTGGAATTGCCTGAGATCCGTACGCAGATCAGCATTGCGTGCGAGCTGCGTTTAATGCGACTTAGCCTCAGCAGGCACTGCGATTGGTGCAAAGACCTGTCAGTCTCCATTCTGGTCGCTCTTACGTGATACTGCGTTGAATTGACGTTCAGCGCAATATATATGTGAGTGGTAGCCGCTGCCATCGCCTTGCTCCTGATGTCTAGCATTGCTCGTGTGCGCTGTAGCGTCCATCATGCGAACACTAATCCTTGCTATTCAATCTCTGGCCTTGCTCACTACAGCGGCCGGTCTTCGCAGCGACCGGCACCCTAGATGCCCAAACCGTCGTCTCTCGGGACCGGGACCAGGCGTCGAATCTGTTGAACTTGGTGGAGGGAACGATTCAACGTACTGGCCGTTTCAAGTCTTCAAGTCCGCGCCATTCAATCCTCCAGTCTGGGAGATAAATGCAACCGGCGAGCCCTTGGCGCCTGGGTTGATCTTCACCACGCCCAGCGATTTCTCCAACGAACAAATCGTCAAGCAGCCAGCGCCTCAAATCTTCACTGACCAAGGCCAGCTAGTCTGGTCGGGGCCCACTTCAAACAGCACCAACTTCAAGTGGCAGTACCTCCATGGCGAGCCTACGCTGACATTCGCAAGAGGCTTCTCCACCGCAGGAGGAAACGTTGGGCATGGCTACGTCAACATCTCTTTCCTGGACACCTCGTACACCTATCTAAACGTGCTTTGTCCCAATTTCAACCTGACCATCCCGGGCAACGAGACTTTCGAGTGCCAGGCCGACATTCACGAGAGCTACATCACAGACCGGAATACCTTGTTGGTGACGGCATACAATGCCACGCCTGCCGATCTCACCGCCGTGAACGGTTCCTCGAATGGCTGGGTGTTCGACTGTCTCTTCTTTGAACTTCACCCGAAGACTGGAGAGATCTTGTTTCGCTGGAGTGCGCTAGAACATGTACCCATCACTGAATCGCACCAGCCCTTGCGGTCCAGTGGAAGTGCGGCGCAACCCTGGGACTTCTTTCATATCAACTCTGTCGTCAATGTCGGTGACCACTATCTTGTCAATTCCCGCCACACATGGACAATGTACTACCTGGGTCCTCAAGGCGAGGTAGCCTGGCGCTTCAACGGCGAAACTGGAGGTGACTTTGGCCCTCTCCCCGACGGCGGCAAGTTTCGGTGGCAACACCACGCTCGCGTCCACAATGTCACAAACACGACCTTCGACATGTCCATCTTCAACAACAACAACCAGGCTCTTGATAATAGCTCCTCTCACCCGACAGACACTTTGGTCTACCACCTGCCCTTCCAGCCCAACAACGCCACCCCGCCTTTGCTCAAGAGACGCCTTCAAAACGACCAACCGTTGTTCGCCGACAGTCAAGGCTCATACCAGGCATCTTTATCCAACGGGAACCAATTCGTCACATTCGGCCAGCTGCCTCTGATGAAAGAGTACGGCCCTGCAGTAGACGGCAGCGACCTTCGATGGACCGCGCGAGCAGGTCCAGACGGCCTGACCCAGCTGTACAGAGGCTTCAAGAAAGAATGGCACGCCACGCCGAGCTATCCTCCCAGCCTGGTCGTCCTACCGAGCAACGAGACCCAACATCACGGTTATGTGAGCTGGAACGGAGCGACGGACGTGACGGGGTGGAATGTATACGAGGGCGAGTCTGACGAGAAGCTGTTTCACGTTGGTCGGGTGGGATTCAGAGGCTTTGAGACGAGGTTCGATGTCGCGTGCTGGGCGAGGTACGTGCAAGTTGGAGCAGTCGTCAATGGGACTGAAGTCAAGAGGTCGGATGTCGTACGAGTTGGGTAGATGGGTAATAAGACCACACTTGGTTGCCAGCGGCCTGCGCGATATCCTGAAGGGTGGAGCAGATTTTCCTATCACTTCCGGGTAGTGGTGTTTACGAATCATGATGTCTCTACAAGTGGTTTGCGATAAGGCTTTCGGGAATGTGGCTTCGCTGATACGACACAGTGTCGAGACATGAGATATCAACATGCAGTGTTGATAAGCAGCCTCTGGATGTAGTGCCAAGGCAAGCTTGGACGCTAAAGCCACCTTCCTCTTTGGGACGTGTATCTGAGTATCTGACAACATGCGACCTTGGAGGTGGGGGGAGCCCGACGATACAATCCAGTGGTAACGGTCGCATGCCAACGTACTGTGTATGTCAATGACCACGTTGACATCTCGACATTTTGTTATCTACCTATCTGCACGTCGTAGGACTTTGTAGGTGGACTTCCTTGTTATAAGCGTGCCGAAAGTCCGCAGTAACATACCGAGCATAGTAACCTGTAGGTACATATACATTGCTGCTCTCCAGCACAATCCTCAATTCACCCTCCCTCTTATACACACTCTCGTATCTTGTTCAGACATCACCATGACTGCGCTGGTGGAAGAAAAAGTCGCCGTAGACGAAAAGGTGCAACCCTTCGCCTCGCTCGACGGCCGCAGGACTTCCATCGCATCCGGCGAGCAAGTCATCACCTCTCTCGCCGACGCCGACGAGGCCCTCACCTTCCTCGAGAACCACCCGCGGGCGGCCGAGATCGCACAAGAGGGCAATGCCATCCTCGACGACGAGAGGCAGCGGAAGCGCCTGATCCGGAAAATCGACTTCACCATCGCCCCACTCCTTGCGATCGTGTACTTCTTGCAATATTTGGACAAGACGACGCTGAGCTATACGGCCGTCATGGGCCTGCGCACAGATGCGAAACTGCATGGTCAGCAGTACTCGGACCTTGGAATGCTGTTCTATGTTGGTGAGTCCTCTGTGCTGCACATATGTCGCCTTCCTAATGGTGGATGAGTCACTGAGAATGTCTCAGGTTTCATCGCGACGGAATTCCCAACGCAGTACTTCGCGCAACGCCTCTCGAGGCTATCCCTGTACCTTGGCGTCAACATCATGCTGTGGGGGGTGGTGCTCGCCTGCCACGCGGCGTGCAACGACTTCACCGGCCTGGCCATCTGCCGGACGCTTTTGGCAGTCTTCGAATCATGCGTGGCGCCGATCCTGGTCCTGATCATCGCCATGTGGTACAAGAAGGAAGAGCAAGGCCGACGGGTGAGCTGGTTCTACGTCTGCAACAGCCTGACGCAGATCGTGGGTGGCGCGGTGGCGTACGGGGCCTCGTTTGCTAAGGGCAGCTTCGCCAGCTGGAGGATCTTCTACATTGCCATCGGTGCGCTGACCGTCGTCTGCGGCGCGCTCGTCGCCTCGCTGCTGCCGGACAGCCCCGTGAAAGCCAAGCGCTTCACGGACGCCGAGAAGGTGGCGGCTCTGCTCCGCGTCAAGAGCAACCAGTCCGGGACGCAGAACGCGCACCTCAAGACAGGCCAGATCTGGGAGACGTTCAAGGACGTTCGCGTCTGGCTGGTGTGCCTTTGCACCATGCTGTCCTCTATTCCGAATGGAGGACTGTCGAATTTTTCTTCCGTGCTGCTCACCACGTTTGGGTACACAAGCCAGCAGGCGTTAATCATGAGCATGCCGGCGGGCGCCATTGGTGCCGTGGTCGTCTTACTTTCAGGTTACCTGTCCGACAAGTGGGGAGACCGATCGTTGGTGATGTTCATCTGCATTATCCCAACCATCCTTTCCGGTGCGTTAATGATCGGTCTCGACCCAAACGGCGTACCACAAAACAAGGCCGGCTTGCTTGCAGCGAGCTTCTTGTCCGGCACTTTCGGTGCAGCGTTCATGCTTCTGCTTGCGTGGAACGCCAGCAACATCGGCGGGCATACCAAGAAGGTCACGTGCAATGCCCTGACTCTCGTGTCGTTCGCGCTGGGCAACATCCTCGGCACGCAGACCTTCCAGGCGAAGCAAGCGCCCGGCTACATCGGCGGCAAGATCTCCATCGTCGTAACCCTGGCATTGTTGTGTTTTCTCATCGTTGGTCTTCGATTCTCGAACGACCGCTTGAACAAGATCAACGAGCGCAAGCTGGCGGAGATGAGTGAGGAGGAGAAGACGGATTTGCGGGAGAAGATGGCGTTCGCCGACCGGACGGATCGGGACAATGTGTTCTTCAAGTACACGCACTGAGATGTGGTCAACAGCCGTACGAAAAGAGCTAACCGGGGGCTGGACTTTGTAAAGGTTCCTGCTATCATCAAGCCGAAATATAACAAACGCTCACTTTGCCTCGCTATTTGAAACTGAATTTTGCACTCGCTCGTAGATGGACACGTGCCGTTCCATGAAGCACATTGCCGCAAATCGCTAAAGTGGTATCTAGAATCAGTGAGCTGAAACGCCATGATGACTTGTAACCTTCCTTTTCAAAGAACGCCGACCCAACGCCCAGTTCCTCGCAACTACGACGACTCAACGATATCAGATCTTCAGTCCAACTCGATGATGACCGATGAAGGCTTACTCGCCGCTTTCACAGCAGCAGCCGACGGATCCCGCTCTTCACGTTCGAGACTGCTCGACCTCACGCCCGTCCGGTCTTCCACTTTCGGCTGCCACGTCCCATCGGACTCTACGATGATGGCTCTCGTCGCCAGTAAGCCCTTCTCGGCAAGCTCTTCCCTCACCTGCACCAAGAAGCCATCCTTGACGAGCTCCTTCGGTCGAGCGTCGCCACGACAGATCGGACAACGCCAGGTATCCACCACGGTCGGCCAGCCGGGATTGTCTCGTTTCGCGATGCCCAGGTAGGTTTCCAAATCGAAACAATCTCGGTGCTGGCATAACTTCCCACGCACTGGCGTGTCGAAGATCTTGCTTCCGGAAAAGGGATCGAAGAGCTTGATGACGACCGTGCTAGACGTCATGACCAGGTCATCGTCGGCGTCTGCTTCGCCCGCCAGAGCCTGCTTGATCGATGCAAGGGAGTCTTCGGCACTAATCTCTGTCAGGCCACTGACGATGCTTTCATGGCTCAGTACACATATGCTCTCTACAGCAATGGCAAAATCAAACTGGCTTTGTTCGGCCCTCGACCTGTTGACAATGACTTTGACCGCATTTTCGCCTTCCTTGAGCATCGTGGTGACGTCTATGGGTAGGTAGCGACCATACTGCAGCTTCCTGCGTGTTTCAAGGATAGTGCCGTTCATTTCGAAATAAACGCTCTCAGGCCATAGATTGTCGGCGGTGGCCAATGCAGCTTTGTCTGTGGAGCCGGACGGCGGATCACGTATGCAGCGTAGTCGATATGTTGTTGTGCCTTGTGCTAGTATCCTCGACGCGAGTTCGCCTTTGAGCGGTGATGATCGCGTCTCGGCTCTGCGTTCGAACAGATCCGACGGCATATTGAATGTGAATGTCTGCACCGGCGAGGTGCCGTTCAATCTGACTGGCGGAAGTATCGGAGTGTCTGGCTGGCGGTAAAGGTCTGACATGCCCGTTTGGACTATTGCAGGACCGAGTCGTGGGCTACGCAGGCCTGCTTGATGCAGGGCAGCTAGTCGGGGATCTGGATGTGTTGATTGCGCTCGGGGTTCGGCGCCGGCACGCGGGAAAACCATGCGCCTGTTCATCGTCGGGGCTTGCGCGAAAGTTCGACCCACTCCTGGCCCGGCCGGACTTTGCCGACTGTGCCCTGGCGGTGAGGGCACATGCTGGGCAACAATCGTCTGTGGCGACTGTATGTGAACAGTGTTGAAGGTATGACTCTGCCCCTGGACATTGCCCCAGGGCTGCTGAGGGCGTGCCTGGTTTGATTGTTGCTGTACCGCTGTCACGGTTCGCGGAGACTGCATGGTGGCATACACATGCTGCCGGGATGGAGCGTACACCGGCGCCAATGTCATCCCAAACGCTATTTGTGTCGCGCTAGGGATGCAGTATGCAGTCCTGGCGTAGCCTTGACGTTCCGACATGGGCATACTGTCCTGCAATGGCGTTAGGGCAGTCACCGCTTGTGCATATTGCATCCAGGTTCGATAGACTTCTCGGTATCCAGCGTACGCGCTTTCCTTCTGTGCCTGAGTCCTGGTTTGGCCGCGAGCATAGGCGGCCTGGTCCCACTGGTGAACAGTGATCAGATGATCTACACAGCCCTCGCCGTCGCCGGTGCAGCCCCAGATCTGGCGAACAATGACTCTGAAGGCGGCAGTCTGTAGAACGGGGCTCTGCAGGCCAAGCTGCTCCACCAAGTCTCGCACTAGTGGAGGCGCTTTCAGGCGCTCGCTATCTGCAAGCAGAGACCGCCAACGCGTAGGGAGCTCGCCAAGGAATGAAATAACGCGCTGAACCCACTGCTTATACGGCTCGGCAGCCGGTGAGAAACATATGCTCGAGATTGTTCCAGGGAAGTTGGCAAGCCATGCCAGTAGTTCTGGTTCAAGGTTCTTGTTAGGGCAGAGCAAACTGTCGAGGACGTCGTAGGGCGCTGGTCCAAGTGCCTGCGCGGTGGGAGGTAGATACATCGGGGCCACGGATTGCTGGCAGTATAGCTGACTCAGTACGATGTAAAACCAGTCGGCGCTGTGCAAGGCATCTTTGAGAAGGCGTAGACGGCCAAAGCCGACATGAAAAGCCAGTCCCGCCGGGTCCTTGGCTTGGTACTCATTGAGTTTTGCGTCTACCATGTGTACGAGGCTCGTAGTGTTGAACGCTAAGCTGATGTGGATTGGTGGCTGTTGAGGATAGACTTGTGGTGACTGCAATCGAGACAATGTGGCCGGCTGCATTGTGCTTGAGTGTGCTGAGCTGCCGAGGGGTGACTGAGATGGAATGACACCTCGGTCGGGCGTTGATAGATTGGGAAGAGGGTAAGGTGTCCACGATGACGACGCACGTGTCTGCGATCCTGACGTATCCAGAACCACGGGGTTCGAGGTGCTAAGGCGACCACGACCTTTTCCCGCGCGAGCTGGGACTGCTGCACCAGGCACCACAGGTGAGTTGGTGTTCTCGTCACTGGGAGCAGGCGACGGAAGGCCTCGTTGGACGCCGAACCCACCAATTTGTTCTAAGGACTTCCTAGCACTCCCTTCCCTTGTAACGGATCGGTCGACGTCCGGCACCGCTGCCATGCCGCGCGACTGGTGGTTGACTAGGGGCCGGTCAAGCGAGGGCGAGATCGAGGCAGGATTGGACGCGGCCGACATCCTTAGGCGTGCTTCGATGTATGCCGGCGCATCCAAGGACTCTGGATGACCCGCCACATAGGCCCCAGCAGTCATGTTACGTGCAATTTGGTTGTTGTTTGTAATTGGACTGCCACGACGCATAGATCCCTGCCGTATTGGATTCTGTCTTAGTGACGCGCCTTCGCCGCCAGTTGTTGGTGAGGTTGACTTTTGTCCGTTCATCCACCTATTCTGCTTTGCCCCAAGGAAGACTTGTAGGGCAGCATTGGTCTGAGCGACAGAGAAGTCTGTGTCATCCACGGTTTGGCGTCGTTTTGGAGACGATTGGCTGACATTGCTGCGAGGCATCTTGACGCGGCTTGGGGATCGAGGATGCTCCAAGGCATGTTTGTTCGGTTTGCCGTGCGGTTCGTCTTCTGCGTCGTGAGAGCTCGACGACCGCGGACGAACATGTAATCACATGTGTTCGCGTCTTGAGCACACGCGTTGGTTGTTCGTAAAGCGCGTCACTTTCACTTCCGTCGACCGCAAGCTTCACTCGATCACCCAAGTGAGCTTCCGAGGACGCACTTTTGAGGAAGGAGGGAGAAGTCAATGGATCCCGGAAGTGGCTTCTGGCGAGAAATATGTTGCCTTGGTGGAGTGGTGAGTGACGAGCGGTGAGTGATGAGTGGTCTGCAGTGGCCGTTTGTTCCTTGCACCGCGTTTTCGCCCTTGCTCGCGCTTGGCGGTTGACGCAAGGGAAATGATACGAAACTTGGAATGCATGAAGGCAAAGAAGTCGGAGGAAACCAACAAGTGTGTATGGTTACGATCTACCGCACCTATCACTGTCCTGTGCCGGCACGGAAAACGATTTGAATATAATGGTAGACTTGCTACAACTTCATTCAGATCTACCTGTACACACAAACTTACCTACCTATAGGTAGGTACATATTCGGCTTGCTATTAGTCATTGCTAGATATGCTGAACTATTATATTTTCGCTAGTGGCGCTCGTTCATTCTTACTACCTACATAGTATCAATAAG
>Ga0268244_10000705_pt1 | contig 13025 bp, 19 predicted proteins | sample AgamicMgSfe_FD_200258 | JGI IMG/M metagenome (GOLD analysis project Ga0268244, IMG submission 200258) | Agave microbial communities from Guanajuato, Mexico - Mg.Sf.e (v2) (version 2) | ecosystem: Host-associated > Plants > Phyllosphere > Phylloplane/Leaf | place: Guanajuato, Mexico | collected... | reverse complement strand
CTAACATACTATAAGCTCCACCTGCGACGGTACCGTGTAGCCTGTTACCACGTTGTTTCCGCTGAAGTGCCAAGCCAAAAGCACACCCGCCACTGAGCTACCAGATATTGCTCGCCAAGCCGGATCCCGCGTTGCTGTACCATGAATTGACCTGGTCTCGTGCAGGCTGTGCGTAATAGGCGCAGACGAAAGCCAATATCTACTCAAGATGTAATACCTGTCGCAATTCGAGCGTACTCAGTCCTGTCTCATCGACCACGCTTCTACGAATGCCCGACCCTCACTCATATACCTAGTCTTCCAAACCGTGAGACCACGGCATAGACACCATGACGAGAGCCGGGAAGTATACGCCTTTGCGTCAGTCTCATACCACTAGCAGTACGACTCAAACGCCCGCACCGACACCGACACCGACACCGAACCAAGCCGCCGATACCCCTCCCGCCGTACAACATAATTGTGATAACAACGCAGCAAGCTTGTTCGTCGGTTTCCAGATCTACGCGATGTGGTCAACCATTGTCGTCTCGCTCAGCCAGCGGCCAAATGATGGCGACATAAGCAAACTCTCTGAATTATTCATGCACTCTGAAGGCTGACCGAAAGCCGCCATAGCGCGCACCCATGTAGCCTCACTTCTGGAGCCTCGATTGGGTCGCCAGTATCGCACTATACATCTGGTGCATGGTTGCGATCGGTGAAACGTCCGGCTGTGGCGACTTGACACCGCTGACTATCACGTCGCTAAGCCTACAAACGACTGCGGCTGTCGTACACTTGGTACTGGCTTTCGTGTATGCTGTGGCGTTTGCGGAGAAGCAGTATCCGTATATGGTCGTGGTCTTCAAGGCGTGGAGTGCATGGCTGAATGTGTTGATGGCGGTAGTAATGGTGCTACGCAACCTTAGCGTTGGATGGGCGGCAGAGTTTTATGGTGTCGGGATGAAGTCGAGCGCGCAGGCTGCGTCCGGGGACGGAAGCATGGTGTTATTCGGGTGACATGCTCGAGCAAGAGATGTGTTTTCTGTACGTCAGGTATCCTTGGGTTACCTATCGAATGCGTGTTGACCCCACGGTACGCCTTTGTGGCCCTCCAGTTTCATGGTCTTGTCTTCGTCCTTTCCGGGCCACATTATCTGCCCGCGGTATACTGCTCGAATGCAAGTAGCTGCGGTAGAGAGCCATAATATCATAAGCAGGATGGTGAGAGCACTACAGACGCCATTGATGCCGGGACTGTGGAAAGCCTTGCCGACCTGTATCGCCGCCAGCGTCATCCCTGCGTTTGGGAATATGAACGCCCACCAGTTGAGCGTGAAGGTCATTCGTCGCATACCGTGCAAGACTGCGACGGTGGAGATGCAGAAGAACCAAAAGGCGAAGAGAAGGAGAAAGGTGCCGGATAAGATGCCCAATACCTTGACGATGTCGCCGTCCGGGATGCTGGCGGTTGTGAAAATATCGCTGGGCAGGACGTTCGGGGCTTGAGTGCCCAGAGACAACAAACCCGCTGCGGTGTAGCCTGGAGATCACATCAGTCGAGGCTCGGCACCGCTAGAGATTCGAGACTCACCAGCGGGTCCGACACTGACATACATTCCTGGACGGGTCGGAGGCGATGGCAACGAGCTGGACATGAGCCTGTACGTGTACATGGTATACATCATCAAAGCCACTGTCCACGCTAAGCCCGCCAACATGACTGCACCCACCCACATCGGATAAGCAGCCGTGTGAGGTTGGCTTGGGATGAAGGTCCCTGCCATGGGCCCGACTGTGAGGAGGGGATACACCGGAAAGATCCAGGCCGGTAAAGCATCTGCGACGTCGAGCCGCTCGTCCTGGAAGAAGATGTAGTATTGAAAGATTGCCACGAGCAAGGCAATGGCGCAGTACATCCAGAATAGAATCTCTAGTGCTTTGACCAGCCAAGGTCCGCTAGATGGTACGCCGTAGGATTGAGAGGCGTTTAGGATGAGCGAGACGGAGACCCAGTAGGTGCCGAAGAATAAGCCTTCAACAGGGTGGTGCATCGAGGCCGCGAGTTTTCTCGGGTCCATTGCAAAGCGTGTCGTTATCAGGGCGGTAAACAGGACGAAGAGGACGAGGTCGGTGATGAAGAAGATCTTGCCGATTGTCTGGAGGCCGGCGAAGCGGTTTGGTGTCTGGGCCAAGACGACACTCATTGCTCCGGTTGACATCGTGCAGGCGAACCATGGCCTATGTGTGTTAGCTTGGAGCTTGAGGTTCAAATGCAGTGGAAGCAAGCCAGCAATTGTCCATACCATGTGAAGTGGGCAATGCGATCTCTCAGACCTACGTATTGGGGTGGGCTTTCGTCCTCGCCATTCTCGCTATCGACGTCTCTTCTCGAACGAGCTTTCTCCTGATCATGGTCCGTGAAGCGCATCCTGCTACCTAGGGAGCGAGGTGGGCGTTATTGAGAGATACTTTAGGTAAGCAATGCCCTTATGGCGAAGGAGCCTGGGGAGGTAAGAAAACACGCTGGTCGATGAAGTCCTCCTACATGCCTCATTCTTTACCACACGCACAGATCGTAGTGTCTAGGCAATGTTGGCACATGCTTCGCGCTCCGCGGCTTCTCTCAGACACGCGGATGATGGTGAAGTGTACGTCATAGCGCGGATGGCATTGCGGAAGATATAGCGGTTCAAAATCTCATCTTTCACCATTGAGGCGCAGAAATCCAATGTCTGTGACACTTACTGTCGACGGAGATGAGCTTCAATGAGGACTGGCTGCATCCTCCGTGTCACTGCCTTGCGAAAGATTCGAGAGGATGAAAGTGGAGAAATGAACGCGCCAAGAGTCGAAATTGGCTACTCGGAGAAAGGTATCGCTGGTCCGTTGCGCGTCAATATCGGCTCTTGCCGGGAACGACGCCGAGTCGCTCAATTCTCACGACTGCCTCTCCCCCTCCCACATCAACCTACCAGGCTACCAACTCCATCGAATGTCAAATACCGATATTCGCAGTATACAGTCATGAATCCGAATCAACATCTCAGGGACAATCACCAGCTCTCGTTGCTGCAACTCAGCCTCGACTCACGTCAAAAGTATGCTCGTTGGGGTAGGAAATGACTTTGCCGCCTTGAGCGGCACAGCAGCGCTTACAGAATGTTGGTTACCCACTCTGGACATGGGCTCAACCCTACCGGAATAGAACTCTACTGTTACCAAGCGGCAACACTGCATGTTTCGACAGCTTGTAGGTCTCATCTCAACAGACTTTACTGTCAGTATGTGGCAAAGCAGCGCGTACACAGTTCGGAGGTTTCCCCACGAAGTCAATGCCAGTATGCGGCAAAGCAGCGCCTACAGTATCTTTAGGCCGTTTCAACGCACCTGACTCCAAGGTGATAAAGATGTCCGACTGGGAGCCCAATGGTAGCTTGGCCATCCTTTGTGTTTCCTAGTCAAACAGACCGTTCTTTGGGAGGCTTTCTGTCTTTCGCTGCTTTGCCTATCACAGCGTTTACGTTCGTTAGTCTGCAGGATCAGACACCATGCGTTTCTCCTTCATCACGCTCCTTACCACCACAGCATGGCTGTCGACAGCCAATGCCTCCTACCAGCGCGTAGACGAAGGCATGCAGCAGGTCATCAACAACCGGCCTATCACGTTAACGAAGACAACAACTCGCACGAGATACATGTTTGATATAGTTACGGAGACCATGACCCGGACTCGCGCCGTCGTCGGCAGCCCGTTGCAATTCACCAGGCCAACGATGGACTCGACGCGGACAGACGCTGTTGTGGGTCCGCCACTGCAGTTCACTCGGAAGTTCGTAACCTCGACTCGAACGCGTACTGTCACGGAAACGCCATCGGTGCAGCCAGTGGAGACTACACCGGCTGTCCAGACGTGGTACCGCGGACAGGAGAAGGAGGGTTGCGACAGAACGGCTTGCGCGAGCTGCAAATGGTACTATAAGTGCCAAGGCAGCGAACCAGACTGGTAGGTCGTTGACGAAGGAAACCACATGGTGAGCCTTCGGCTGACTCGCGGGTACAGCTTCCGATGCGATACAGCCCCTTACTGCGAAGGCTGCGAGCAGGCTTTGTCAGACAGTACTGAGCACGCGTTCACCGGCACTGTCAAGACCGAAATCACTTCGATGATCGAGAAGACATGTACCAACGCATCGGGGGAGACGGTTGCTTGCGTCGTCGTTGAGGGTAACGACATTTATACCTTCGATGTCGACGAAGTCTCTGCAGTCGATCAGGAGGGGCCACTGAGCCGTAAGACATGCAGTCTGGGACCGGGACGTACAGTGCCCTGCGACACCTATGCAGAAAGTGGCTCTGATCTCGGAGAAGAGGCTAATGTTGTCCAACCCGAAGAAGCCTCCTCCAGCCGTAGAATCTGCAGCATCGGACCAGGGCAGACGGTGCCTTGTGGTCATTATGCGAATGGCGATGCGTTTGTTTGGCACGATGAGTCGTAGGGTACCTCACATTTGGTATGAGTTGGGCAGGCGGTTTTTGACTATGGACGGCTGGCTGCGATAAATTTCTCTGTACATCTTCTTATAGTGTATATACACTGACTCACCATGCCGTGCGCTGACGGCTACTTGAACATCTTCTCGTAGCAATGTTCGCCTGTCTCCAACACCTCGATCTCATCTCCAACCCTGATGATACCCATCTCAAAACGAGGAATCATCTGCATTCCCAGACAGGGATTCGGATCGGCTCCTTTGTCGACCCGCCTTGTTTTCCCTAGAGTCGTATAGGGTTCGTTTTTGTCCTTAATACCGGTGTCTGGGTCAACGTTTGGTAGCTTGCAGCGGGCCGTCCTGCATGCAACGTGGTACTCGGCTTCAACCTCGAACAAGCCATCCTTATCTCTGCCGATGCGACTCCCAACTGTGAGCTTCTTCCAGGTGTCCTCTTCGAACGCCTCGGCGGTGCCAGAAATGTAGATGTTGGCTCGGAAGCGGCGTGCGTCCAGGTTTCCTTTGGCATCAACCCCTGTTGGTAGCTCGTTGTCGGTAGCTCGTACGCTAGGCAATCCTAGGAGGTTGATAGAGAACGCATCAGCAAAGCCAACCTCGTAGCCAACTCCATCCTTGTCTTTCGGAAGGCAGCGAGTCACTGCACGCCTGTTTTTCTCCTATACATTTACGCGTTAGTGTAAATTTTCAGAAGCCGGGCCTCTTGAGGAGCTCGGAGGGTGAAGCAGGTGCTTGATAGCCGAGTCATACTCACATCGACCCTGAACAACGCAAGCGGGTTGCTGACTCCCAAAAAGTACTTCAGCTTGTTGAGAGCTACTGCGTCGATCTCGTTGGTGACGTTGATAGCTAGCGGGCAGTCTTTCCAGATGCTGAGCTCTTCGCGCTCGTAGCGCTTTGCCTCCTGTCGTTGAGGAGATGGCACAAGGGGCAGACGGAGAGTGACTTTCTCTGTGCGCCAGCCAAAGGGGTTGAAGTCAGGCTCGAACGGGAAGCGGACTACAAGACAGCCACCATCTGCCACCCAGTCTTCGGAGAATCCTGAGTTTTTCCGGCCGCCACGTTCGAGCTGTCCCACCAATGTGTTGCCTCGCGTCCTACTACGCTGGCGTTGTTTTCCTGACGGAGTGCGCAGGTGTTTGCTGGGACGACCGTTGGCCACTGATGCGACCGGTTTTTGGGTGGTTGGATCGGGTAGCCAGAGCTCGGTCTGTATAAGGGCTAGCCTCGGAAACTCACGCTGCGTAATGAATCGCCATTGATGTGTCCATTCGCTGCTTGGTTCGCTGACGCCGCTTTCACCGTCCGAAGGAGCTTTGTTCTGCTTCGAGATCAGTTGCGCGAAGGTGAACAGGCGATCGTACTTCAGGCCTGTCGCATGTACTTCGGACGCTGCAAGCTCTACACCCCGACACGACTTGATCGGGTATGTGAACAGCGCATGTACACGCGGAGGTCCTTCGGGTTTAGGTACAGCTTGGTACTGATTCGCCAGGTTGCTGCGATTTTGCATACCAAGACGGCGGCAGCCGCGTACTCGTCCTGGCTCCTTCGAGGCTGTCGCTGCTCGCTCGGCGGAAATGCCCAAGAATATTGGCCCTACGACACCCAAGAGGGCCAACAATACAGCTGGACTGAAGATGTACTCAAGGTAGTGCCACAGAAGCTCCATTGCTGCCATATTGCTGAGTCAGATCAAGGTAAGCCCGTTTCCAGTCGTTCATTGAGAGTCGAGGATGTTTAAAGAACGGTCTTGAAACACAAGATGGCGGTGCAGAGGGTGTATAGCGAAGGATAAGCAAGGCTGAGCGGCTGCTCATGGAAGATATGTAAGCGAAAGAGAAGCGTGGTGTCACATGTCCCGCAATCGTGACAGCCATTCAGATAGCATTCACTTCTCAGTAGAAATGACTTGGCGCGTAAACAGGCCGCAACATAATGCAATTCACAAGCAGACAGACCATCCATGGAAAACATTGTCGTCGTTGAGGACTTTGCCAGTCGGCTCGGCGGACCCACTTCGGCCATGACTCGGCTTTTCGGAGTTAACGCGTCTCGACTCGACTCCACGCGTCTGCTCCGTCGTCGACAATGCACATGCACTGAAGCAACACATGAAAGCTTTGAGAGCTTAGTGTCTTCGAGGAAAGTCAATAAGCGAGTGTATCGATGTGACGGCTGAGAGTGACGGGCAGCAATGGCTGGCCCACCCGCAACCATGAAATTCGTCTCCTCGCCAGCCTCCACACAGACTAAGTTACCGTCCTCGTCCCGTGAGTCGAGCTGGTGGAGCTCTTCTGAACTCTAGAACTGACACTTGTATTCTATAGATCGTCTTCCAACAGTCTCCGCATCGGACGCACTCCAGGAACTGCAAAGCCATGGCCCTGGAGGCGAGACGAGCGGTCTGAATACTCTTGATAATCTACTCAATAACGGCGATTCATCTGGTCGTGGCTTCGAGCGTGGAAAAGTCACTGAGCTATGGGGCCCAAATGGAGCTGGGAAGACCGCAATAATGTGAGATGTTCCGGCCTGCCGGAAGGCGAAGCAATGACTAAAGGCAGGCAGACTTCAAACAGCTGCGCACACTCTGAGACGTGGCAAGCCTGTGGCCTGGATGGGTTCGTGTTCAGTCATGAGGATGCATGATAGCAGATGGAGATAGTGCAAAGCTGACTAGTCTACAGACGCTGATACGCACTTGAATGGGCTGAGGTTGAAATCTGTAATGGAGGACATCTTGACATCGGACTACGAGCAAGCTATCAGCCCGGCCAGTGCGGAAGACTGTCTAAAACGGTTTCACCACATTGTTGTGCCTACCCTGTCGCATCTCTTGGCCTCGATACTACATCCTCGAGACAGTTTCCCGGCCGAAGGCACTTCGCTGCTTGTCATCGAAGGCCTGAATACGCTCATCGACCTCGACTACCCTCGCTTTCCCTTCGCCGGCTCAGCCAAAACCGAGCAGCAGAGATGGCAGGCAGGTCGGCGCTATGCTATCCTCGGCTCACTGGTCTCGGCTTTGAACAAGCTCGCTGTGCTCAATAATCTTGCGGTCATTGTGACTACGGGCTGTGCCTCACGCATGCGTACTGATAGTGGCCTTGGCTCCGCTTTAGTGCCGGGCGTCGGAGGTGGCGAATGGGATGCAGGGGTTTGGGGCCGGCTGGTTGTCTTCAGGGACTTTGGCGGACGCTTTGTGGGCTTGCAGAAGTGCCAGGGTCGCAGTCTTATCTCCCGTGAAGAGGTTGGCGAGGTTGGCAGGGTTGTCAGTTTCGAAATCTCGAGGGACGGCAGGGTGGGAGAGAAGGGGATCGGTGTTACAGGTGATCAAGTGGTCCCGAAGACGATGAGAAGTCCGGTCAAGCCGCGGAAGCGTACGTTCGACGAGGTGGCAGACTCAGAGGGGGAGGAGGCAGCTGATGAATATGGGTGGGCGGAGACTGATGAAGATGCGATTGCTGGTCGAATGGACGAGCAAGAGGCAGTAGCATGAACAATAAACGAGTCCCAAGCACACGTAAGCCAGATCAGCAACCCTGAAGAATGCTCGCATCAAACGGCCCGTATGTGGGACTCGACTAGTATCCACGATTCGTTCGAATCTCTCCAAACTCCGTGTCGACTATGCCCGTGCATGGGTTTTCTTTCAGGTTGACGCAGATGCCGAGGAGTTTCCGGAGGTCGAAGCAGTGCGCGATTGCTGTGAAGCCACATCGAAGCTCTCGACGATGCCTAGGGCGACCCAGAGACTGTTAGACTGTATGACGGCAGCGCCGGAGAAAGTCGGGAGGAGAAGCCCGCGCCAGATGTAGCTGCAAGCACCGGGAGTAGCTGTCGCAGGCAGGTGTCCGTGAGCAGTATTACGCTGGGGACTGAGAGCAAAGTAGTCGGAACATTGGAAAGCCTCTGATCGAAGGTATGCCGAGATGGTGCCTACGTTCGTGGGCGTACATCTGATTCTATGATGCAGTTCAGCGACCGGAGCCGGCTGACGTTGAGCGCCATTCCATCGCGCCTTCCGCTTCCAGCGAAAACCCTTGAATGCGCGGCGACCTCTTTTTCGAACAACTTCTCCACACAAGCTGTCAAAGTTGAACTTGAAAGAAGGTCAAGCCAATTCGAGACAGAGGAGGTAACGACCAAGCTCCATTCTTGGGCAGACTCTGTTGCTGACTTTCACCTCAGAAACGAACAGGCTTGCCAGAACTACCGAAGGCAAACGCACGTACTTCACCAACTGCCAATCATGAACGCGAATCAAACATCGTCGCAGCGATGCTCCTTCCTGACCCTGCCACCCGAGCTCAGAAATCGTGTCTACACCATCCTCCGAGATGATGGTTACAAAGGCTTGGTCACCGTATGCGCCCTGAAGCACCGATCAGATGTTCTACCATCAATCACACGAGTCAATAAGCAGATCCGGGCCGAGTCTAACAAGCTGTTTTGCAGCAAACTAAACGTCGACTTCGAGCTGGACGACAAGAAGGAACTGAAAGCCTGCCGCAAATGGGTACGCACAATGAGCGAAGAGGGTATCGGCGCGATCAACGAATTCACCTTCAGCACACTACCGGATGACGACTACTGCATGTGCCATTTGGAGAGCCACCTTTCCGTATCATGCTTCGAGATCACCGTCGACTTCCGAGCAAGCAAGAAAGTCGTCGAGGGCTTCACAGGACAGTGTAGTTGCCAAGCTACACGAAGAGTGTACGCAAAGGTGCAGAAGATGCGGCAGGTGCTAGATGATAGCGGAAGGATGGAAAGTGGTAAGCTTAGGGCTACGAAGCAGTTTCTTCGAAGGGTGTTACACATCGCTGCTTTGTAGTGGACGCACCGAACCATCGACTACGGTGCAGCGAGGCAGCATGAGTGAGCATACGCATGACAACGGCTTCGCTGAGACGGCGAGGTCGGGAGACTTGGGCTACACGGGTTGATAAGGTACGTTACGCTCACATTCTCGAGTACGATATTGGATCATCTGAGGATTTGCGGCTGTGGGGTTGAGCGATTGGACACTCGGCGGGAAGGACGACCAGAGTTGACGCAATCTGGTGGTGAATGCAATCCTCCAGTGACTTTTGACGACCGGTGGTCAACACAAGACACGCTAGGCAGGCAAGTGTAACCGGCAAATCGCAGCGACTAGTTTGTCACCTCTTCCTCTCAGGTCTACCAATCTCCCAAGTGCAGCTTTGAGCGAATACTCCACCCACCACATCTGCAATCCAACCAGGCTGCACTGCACTCCCCGAAAGGTTGCGTAAGACCTTTGTCCTGTGCGGCCAGCTAGTGGAAAGTGACCGACTCACATCTAGTCGGAAAGATCGAGGCACACACGAACGCACCGCATAGTAGATTGCCACACTGCATTACAGTGATGGACACTACGATGGACTTCACGGTGGACTCGCCGGTCAAATCTGACTCCACAAGCTTCCTTAATCTCACGGCCGAGCTCAGAAAGCGAATTTACACGATGATCACCGAAGACCAGGACTTCGACCCGGTCATCAGCTTCCGCGCAACCAAGCATCCAGGACAAGAGGACGACATCAACATCCGCCCAACCAAGCGCGCAGGCGATGTCCCGCAACCCATCGCGAGGGTCAACAAGCAGATCCGCGCTGAGTCTCTCGGCCTACTGTTTAGTACTACCATGGTCATTCTCCAAGTCAACGAGGAGGCTTTGTTCGACGTTGGTCGTGAGTGGATCCAACTCATGCCGGAGGAAGCACTTGCGGCCATTATCAACTACAGCTTTTCAGATATGCCGGAGCGCTTGACCTGCAACTGCGCTTTGAGAGATCAAGTAACAGTCGGCTCAGGTCCATTTGGGGTTGGGATGGACTTACATGAGGACGCCGAGGTGAACGTGCAGATGCAGTTGGGTTACTGCGTGTGTCGGGTTGTGGGAAAGATCTACAAGAGGGTGTTGCAAGTGACCGAGGCGCTTGGAACGAGTGGACGGTCGAAGAGTGGGAAGCCGGTGGCTACGAAGAAGTTCTTGCTCCAGGCCTTGAACATCACGGGTGCTCGGAATGAGTTTTGGGGGGGCTGGTATGCGATGAACCACCGAGATTGAACAGAAGCCAATAAATACACTTACACTTGACGTATCTACACATCGGCTGAGACATCAAAGGTTGCGTTGGAGCGTTTGCTGGCGGCGTTTGTAGCATCTCAGCAGCAGTGGTGCGAGCAGTAATAGCCTGCTGCGTTCGTGTACGAAGGACCCTGCCCCATGCTGCACGGGCGGCTCTCCATACTGACAGCCAAAGCAAGGGTATTGCATTTTGACGTAGCTCAAGAGTCGCAGCAACAGCTCCGCTTCCCGTACGAGACTTCACTGCTCATTGCTACATGAAATCGGAAGGATAGAAGGCGATAAGCGTAGGGCTACGGAGCGATTCCTTTTGAAAGCGCTGCGCATTGCTACCTTGTAGCGCAACGCATCAGTAACTAGGCAAGGGCAAGCTAGCATGGGCGATGCAAACGCATATTGGGGGCTCACAATGGTACCGTACGGCGGTGTCAGAAAGGCGCTCGCAGCATTGTAACGAGAGAGGGCAGACGGCTGCATTCCACCTTCGTCTTTCGATGCAGCGTTTGGATGCTCTGAGCGGCATGCAAGGTGTGATGACTGGATGCCGTTGGGCGGGACAGCATGATTTCGCGCGAGCGGGCGGTGAATGTGATTTCACTGCCTGACCGGCAAAACCCAGCGCCCGAAACACAGCAGCTAGACTACGCTAGTCGATCGAGCGGCTTTCAATTTGTGTCAAGGAGAGTCTTTCTTGCTCTCACTTTCTTGCTCGACCTCGTCTGCGAGCGCATCCTTCTTGCGGTCATTTCGAGCGAAGGAGTTTTAGACCGAGACTACTGATCAGGAATTCCCTCGGATCCTGTCGCACTTGCAAACGTGAGCCATGATCGCTAGAAGAGGATCGCAAGATACACGCTGACAGATCTTGTAGTACTACGCACCAACCAGCTAACGCCCAGCATGTCAACACTGGCTAACCAACACTCAGGCACCAGCTTCCTCGATCTGCCGCCTGAACTCAGGAACCACGTCTACACCTTCCTCCGCGAAGATGAAGAGTTCGACCCGCTGATCCAGGTCTACGAACTAAGGAAGACGGACGAAATGCCGCTTCCTATTGCGAGAGTTAACAAGCAGATCCGCGCGGAGTCACTCGGACTACTACTCAGCACTTCCGTCGTCGATCTCGATCTTGGCAGTAAGACTGACTTCGATACCTGTCGTGCGTGGGCGCGCCTTCTGCCGGAAGAACCGCTCGCAGTCATATCCAAGTTCCATATCATGGGTTTGCCATATGATGGAAACTGCACATGCCCACCACGCTATACTGCCTCACGTACACTTTTCCAGATCGACATCGACCTGCAAGCAAACGCGGAGGTGAATGTGGACGCTTATTTAAGTCAATGCGTGTGCAAGGCAGCGGACTGGGTCGAGGAGAAGGCGAGGGACGTGACGGAGGCACTTCATGCGAGTGGACGAGTGAAGGATGGGAGACCGGTGGCTACGAAGCAGTTTGTGCTGGAGGCGCTGTACATTGCAATTGAGATATAGAGGTGATAGGGAGGTTGCATGTGGCCTGGAGAACAGAGCAGACGACAATATGATAGATCAGAGAACGGGGCAACGATAGTGATAGGCCTGTTGATGTTGCGAAAGGACGGTGGCGGACCGATACTTAGAGCGGAACATGACCGCTGAGCAAGCATGTGAAAGTTGCCTAGCCCTTGCTAGCGTGCAGTAGTTCGGCCAGCGTTTGACGCACGAATAAATGCGCAATCGAAATCCTCTCATGCCAGTTCCTCCTTATTGACACAGCCGTCCAGAACCATGCACCCGCCTGAGCATTTCCCGACCTCTGCACACCAAGCAACATCAAACTAACGAAACGACACCACCATCCGGCTCACAAACGTAACACTTGACAACATGGCATCGAGTAAAAACGCCCTCCAACGTTGCCACTTACTTGAGCTGCCACCCGAGCTTCGAAATCAGATCTACGGCTACCTCAGTAACGTTGACGAGACACGCTATGCTCACGCAGTGACCGACATAAGCTATGCGAGTTATGGGCGCCGCTCACACGAACTTGTCGGCAGATCCGAGCCGAAACCTTGAAGCTGCTGTACGCCAACGTGCTCGTCAGGTTCACAATCGCCCATGAGCTCAACATCGACGGATGCAAGGCATGGACAAGTACCATGAGCGAGGACGCTGTGGGTGCAATCAGAATATTCGACTTCGACCCCGGGAAATTGACGCAGGTTCATGTACAACAAAACTGTGCTGAGTCATTCTCCTACAACCTCGTTCTCAAAGCGGAGCGAAGCGAGATGGGAGTAATCAAGGTCTCTGGTGGGTCGCTGAACTGCACGTACAAAGCCGGCGAGAACCTCAAGCGTACGAAAACCAAGATTGAGGAGATGCTGGGAGGTCGGAGCGTAGAGGGGAGGGGGCCGGCAGTGACA